>Ga0209786_1000011_pt1 | contig 91549 bp, 80 predicted proteins | sample WorMetilvaeELBA2_FD_187405 | JGI IMG/M metagenome (GOLD analysis project Ga0209786, IMG submission 187405) | Marine gutless worms symbiont microbial communities from Max Planck institute for Marine Microbiology, Germany - Olavius ilvae ELBA.2... ...
GTGATATAAAATGCTGTCATAGTAGGCCTCCTCTGTGTTTTTGAGACCATTATACCGTAGACCTGTGACAGATAAGGTCACAGCTGAATCAATTATTTTTATCACTTGGGCTTTCTATATAACCATATAATTGAATATAAAAAATAATACAAAAAATCGCACTGCGATTTTTTGAGGGGGCACCCTTGAGAGAGAAAAAACGACGACATAGATGGATCATTCCGGTCGTGATATTGGCCGCGACCTGTTGCGTGGTACTGCCGGCAGCGAGCGAAGATTCAAAAACCGTGGCGATATTTCCGTTTCAGATCAATTCTGAAAAGGACCTTTCATTTCTTCAGAAAGGCATTGTCGACATGCTCTCCAGCCGGCTGGCCCAGTCGGGCAACGTGGCCGTCATCAGTCGCCAGAAGACGGAACAGGCGCTTGCCGATGCGGACGGTCCCATGGAAATGGGCCTGGCGCGAAGCATCGGTCGGAAGCTGGGTGCCGACTACGTGCTCTTTGGAAGTCTGACGGTCTTTGGCAACAGCGCGAGTATCGACGCGAAAATGCTCGATGTCGGAGGTGACGCAGAACCGGTCGCCGTTTTTACCCAGAGTGAGCTGGGGCAGGTCATTACCGAAATCAACCAGTTTGCCATCGAGATCAACGAAAAGGTCTTCGGGCGCGGCCCGGTTGCCGCAACACCGGCGGCACCAGCCGGACCGCCGGCGCCGGCAGACGCGCCACCGGCCAAAGAACCCACCCCTGAAATTTATGCCCACCCGGAAAAATTGATCCCGGGTGGATTCAGCGCCGATGCCGCCGCGCCCGGGGATTCAGGGCGGTTTGGAGGGACGCAACGGTTCTGGAAAAGCCGAAATTTCAACCATGCCATCAACGGCCTGGCATTGGGGGACGTGGACGGAGACGGCAAAATCGAAACGGTGATCGCATCGCCAAACCGCGTTTTGGTATACCGATACGATGAAAAGCGATTTTTTGAAGTGGGAACCGTCGATCGGGTGAAATTCGAGAATATCGTCGGGCTTGACGTCGCCGACATCAACGGAAACGGTATTCCAGAGATTTTCGTTTCCGCTCTCAACGCCCAGCGGAGCGGCCTTTCCTCCAAGGTACTGGAGTATGACGGCAGCGGATTCCGGGCACTGGTCAAAGATGCGGCTCACTACTTCCGGGTGTGCGAACTTCCGGACCGTGGCAGCGTCCTTTTCGGCCAGCGCCAGAGGCAAAGCGATACGCCCTTTTCCAGTGCGGTCTATGAGATGACCTGGGAGGGAAATGGCTATGTTACCCAGAATCGCGTTCTGCCGACGAGAAAGGCCAATCTTCTCGGCTTTACCATGGGGGACCCGATGAACAGCGGGCAGGAGACGGTGCTTGCCTTTGACCCGAGCGACAACCTCCGGCTTCTCGAGCTGTCGGGCAGTGAACTCTGGACCAGCGGTAGCAGGTTCGGCGGCAGCACGCTGTTTCTGAACATGCCGAAAAATGATAGAGGCCAGATCCAGAACAAAAAATACCTGCCGATGCGGGTTCAGATCGTGGACATCGAGGGAGACGGCGAGTATGAAGTGGTGTCGGTCAACAATAAGGAGGTCGCGGGAGGGCGGCTGTCTCAGTTTCGCCTCTACACCCGGACCGAGATGCTCATCATGTCATGGGACGGGGTCGGCCTGGCCCCGGTCTGGAAGACCCGGAGACTCTCCGGAATGATTCGCGATTTTGCGGTGGGCGACTTTGATAACGACGGCAAGAACGAGCTGATAGGGGCGCTGATCTCCAAGGAGGGAACCACCGTCGGCGTGAAAGGCAAATCGGCTGTCATCGCGATTGATTTCAACGAATCCGGCCGCGGCGAATGATTCACATCCTGCCGTGAAAATCCGAACCCCGGGTCCAGAGTGTGGGTTCGGAACGGCGAGGCTCAAACAGTTTGCGCGCCTTTTCGGCCCGGCCCGGCTCTGCGATGTTTACCCGCCGTTTTTGTGGCGGGCTCGGCTACGGGGCAACGGGGCATTTTCCACTGCCACTGTGCCTCACACGGGGGAGGGTGAACTAATGCCTCCCGCTATTGGAGAAAAGCGCTCGGTTTTGGAAACATCATACGAGACAAAAAAAGCCCGGGGCAAACGCCCCGGGCTTTTTTGTTCTTGGTGATTACGTACTCTACTATAAAGACCCGACTAGAAGTTGATCTGGGTTTTGAAGCCGTAGTACATTTTTGAGCCCAGTTTCGTGTCCGTGGCACCGGTGACCTTCAGGTCGCCGAAATCGTAATTGCCGACTTCCGGAACGATGAAGACACCGTCTGCCAGGGTAATCGGCAGCTGGACGTAGTATGTCGTGACGGTTTTCTCGGTCTTGACTCCAGATACATCGACTTCACTCGCCGAGTAGCCGATACCGAGTTCCAGGCCGAGCATGTCATTGAACGAAAAGCCCGCCATCAAAAGGCCGCCCATATTCGTGGCATCCTCATAATCCGTGCCGTTCCATGCCGGATTCAGGTAGGCGGATCTGGCCGGAGCACCGGCGGTAGCCGTGGTGGCACCGTACTGGGTGGGGTTTTGTGCGGTGTAGATATTGGCTTTCAGGGTGACCATGCTCCACGAATAGGCGCCACCCAGGCCCACCACGTAGGAGGTGATGGCCTTGCCGTTGTCAGCCGCATCGGCTGCATCATAGGTCTGGTAGCCGCCGTAGATCTGGGCGAACCATGCGTCGCCTTTAAAGCGGTAGCTGAGCTCGATCTTCGGCAATGTGACGTCGGTTGCCGTCACACCAGGCTGTCCAAAGAGAGGTGTCGCTGTGGTTGATACGACGGTGCCCGGAGCAGCAGGGACGGTTGACGTGGTCGTCGATGTCGATGCAGCAACCGTCGGAGAGACGAGTGCGAACTTGAAATCGCCCATGCCCGCGGCGAGCTTGAGCTGGAGCATCGGCTGACGGCCGGCATAGAACTCACCACCGTTCAAAAGGCCGTTGTCCCCATTGTACACCTGGTTGGAGAGCAGCAGGGTGACCGGGGTATAGGTCTGGCCGACCAGAAGCTCGCCACTGCCGAAGTTCCAGGTACCGAACAGTTTCCGGACATTGACGCCGGTGCCGTACTCAAAGCCGCCGCCCACACTGCCGGATTGCACGGTGGCGCCGATCCGGGAGTTGCCCTGGAGAGTATGGGTCAGGTCCGTATCATCGTTGAGGGTCCCGTTGGCTTCCTTGTCTATGTTGGTATAAAACGTGGTCATACGGGCACTGCCGTAAAAATTCCAGTCTGCTGCCACGGCGCTCCCGACAAACACAAACGCCAGGGCAACAACTGCCATAGAAACATAGAGTTTCTTCATCGTGTTTTTCCTCCTTAACGAACATGAATATGATAATTTCAGCTGAAACTAAACCCGAAAAACTCGATCGCACGCTCTTTTTCCCGCATCACCTCCTTATGCGTAAAAGGGTCTCTGTTTAATTGGCAGATCCGCACCAATCCAGCATTTACATCGAATAACCGGCGGATCACGCGAACCTTTATCAAGCGATCCCTGAATTGTCAAGTTTTTTTCCGATTTGAGGCGTTATATATTTCCAATCAAATCCGTACCTTCTTTACCGTTTCGCTTTTCGTCACGGTGGTGGATCGCCGGTCCTGAAAAATGGCCCGGCAGCGAATCCGGTTGTTTTAGAGCAACTGTCGGAATCCCGTTCCGATGTGTGGATTGTTGCCGCGGCTGAACGTTGCCGATTCACCGGTATCGGTATCGACTTCGAAGTTGAAAATTCAGTCACGATTCCGATACCGAACATGCCCTTATCGCCTTGGGCCGGGCGCTGTTCTCTTCCCATGGCACAGCGGTCTCCGGACACGTGTGCACACGCCCCGCGGTGGCGGTGCGTGCGATTGGTAACCGATGCATCGCCGGTTCGCCGGAGGTCCTCCCCTGAAAAGCATTGTGCATAGGCAATCGGCGAAACCTCTGTGACATTTCCCATATTATCGTTTGACTTTTATGAGGTTCTTTTTTAGAGAAATATTTAATTATTAATTTATATTCAGTCATTGTTATTATTTATATTCAGTCATTGCCCGCCATTCTTTTCAGCGTCTCGACGATAGAAGCATCGCAAGCTGTGAATAGAACATACTGTCTACCATATTCTCAACAGGAGGAGGGAACCATGAAACGGGTTGGCATCATTTTTTGTGCACTCTTGCTGATATTGTCTGTTCCATCGGTGCTCCTTGCGGGCGGGTACGTCAACAAGAGCAATCTGAGCGTGGAATATTTGCGGACCCTGAACCGCCAGGCGGCCACCGATTACGCGGACATCGTGGAATTCAACCCGGCCGGGACCGTGAAGCTGAAAGACGGCTTTACGCTCAACCTGTCCTTTCAGGACCAGATGCTCAAGGTCAAGAACACGTCCAATCCCGGCGGCATCGAATACGAGTCGGATAAACCGCAGTACATCCCGGCACTCTATGCCGTATACAAAAAGAACCAATGGGCCGGCTTTTTCGGGTTCAATGTACCCCTGGGCGGCGGCAGTGTGGAGTTCGATCAGGGAAACGCCACCACTCTCCGCGGAGGCGCCGGAATAGCGGCGAATGTTCTTGCTGCTACCGGCCAGGTGACCACCATCAGCGACATGAAGTTGGAAGCCCAAAGCTTTGGTCTCGGCTTCACCCTCGGTGGGGCGTACCAATTCAACGACCTGGTTTCCATGTCCCTGGCCGCCCGTTATGTCGACGCAAAAAAGGAGCAGCAGGCGAGAATCGGGATGACACCGATCTTCGGTGGAGGGTGGAGCTGTTGATCCGACGGCAACCGTGAATCTGCAGCTGGACGAAGCCAAGGGTTGGGGAGGCGTGATCGGCCTGGATTTCTTCCCCAAGGAATGGATGACCATCGGATTGACCTATCAGTCACGGATCGCTCTTGAATATGACGTAACGTACGATTCCGGCACCAATGCAAACGGGTTTGCGCTGTTAAACCAATCCGGTTTCACCGATGGCGGAACGGTCCGCTCGGATCTGCCGGCCCTTTTCGGCGCCGGTGTCAATATCCAGGCGACCAAAAAATTGCGTTACGAGGCAAGTTTCCGGTATTATTTTAACCGGGATGCCGATCTGGGAAAAACTCAGGGCGGGGAGGCGCTCTCAGATAAAATCAGCGACAGCATTGAATTCGGCATCGCCTTCGAGTATGCGTTCATGCCCAAACTGAAAGGGAGCCTCGGCTATCTCTACTCGGGTGTTGGCGGAAACGTCGACTTCATGACGCCGGAACTTCCCGAACTGGATGCCAACACATTTGCCGGCGGCATTGCCTGGGAAGTCATCCGCGACCTGGACCTGCAGTTTGCCGGAGGCATGGCCACCTATCGCGGGCAGACCACGTCGAGCGGGGCGATTTCCTATGACCGGAATGTCCCGTTTCTGTCCTTCGGTGTTCAATACACGTTCTAGGGCATAACGGCGTCCAAACGCAGCACGTCTAAAACCGGAACCAAACGCCTGCCGGGGTACCGGAGCCGGACCCCAGGTGATTAACGGCGCGTTTCGGAGTGCAGGAGGTTCCACCATATTCAAAAGGACCGGGAACACCCACCCGGTCCTTTTGTATTTGGTGCGCATGTCAGAAATCCATTAGGATGGTCGGAATTCACGCGGGCCGGAACGGGCGGCGTCATGGGGATCGGTATCGTTCCCGGAGAGGGTCATCCTGTCTCGATTCCGATTCCGATAGCGATCCCGACGCCGAGCCCGTCGATGGCTGCATTTGCTCCAGCCGGTGTTCTGTCGGTCGAAGACTCGATGTTCAACCGGAACGTCGTTATGGTAATTACCATCGCCGTGCGGTTTGGGGTGAAACGCCGGACAGGCGGCTTTGCTTTTTGAATCGGATCTCTGGTATAGCCTGCACTAACCTGAACAGGTGATATGCGCATCTAGAGCCATTGTCAGAATTCCGTTCCGATTGGTGACGTGTTACCGTATCGGAAAAGGGCGGGATCATCAAGGTCGGTATCGGTATCGGAATCGGGATCGAGCTCGAAAATGGCGATCCTGTCTCGATTCCGATCCCGACCCCGACGCCGAACACGTCTATATCCGAACTCCTTCAACCCCGTATTCCGGTGGAAGAATACGCGATGCTCAAACGGAACATATTTGTGGCAACTGTTATATAATGACGCTCCCTGCAGCCCCGGTTAGCGGGAGTTCCGCTTTGCACCGCCATGCTGCGGGGAACAAGCGAGGTGAACACCATGGCCGGATCCCATCGAATCCGGATGACACCTTTAGCCCGGACCATTGAATGAAATTTATTCGACGCACATTGTCGGAACGGCATTATACGGTTATCCTGGTTGCCGTCGCCGTTCTGAGCCTCATACCGACCCTCGCCGGGACGCCGTTGTTTGACGAAGACGAGGGCTATTTTGCCGAAGTGAGCTGGGAGATGCTGGAAACCGGCAATTTAATCACCGCCCATCTGAACGGAACGCCGGAATACGACAAACCGATTCTTATCTACTGGCTTCAGGCCGCCAGTTTCCGCGTTTTCGGCCTCAACGAATTTGCCGCGCGGTTGCCCTCGGCGGTGGCCACGTTTCTCTGGGTCATGGCCCTGTACGGGTTTATCCGGCGTTATCTGAACCACCGGACGGCCTTTTTGTCCGGCCTGTTTCTGATCAGCGCCGTGCAGATCACCATCACCGGAAAGGCCGCGATTTCAGACGCCCTCCTGAATCTGTTTCTGGCACTGACGATGTTCCGGTTCTATGATTATGTTCACCGCCGGAACGTCAGATGCCTGTACGCTGCATTCCTGTATGCCGGACTGGGATTTCTGACAAAAGGGCCTGTGGCCGTGGTGGTACCGGCAGCGGTGGGTTTTCTGTTCTGCCTGTTTCAACGTCGCCTGTCCCTGTGGCTGCGGGCCGTCTTCAATCCGGTGGGTATTCTGATCTTTCTGGCGGTGGCCCTGCCCTGGTATGTCCTCGAGTACCTGGACCAGGGAGACGCATTCATACGGGACTTCTTTTTCAAGCACAACCTGGAGCGCTTCCAGTCTCCCATGGAAGGCCACGGAGGAAGCTTTCTGTATTTTATTCCGGTGGTGCTGATCGGCACCCTGCCCCATTCCGGGTTGTGGATCCCCATGGTCTCCCGGTTGAAATCCTGGTGGCGCCAACCCGTGCTGATGTTCGGCATGATCTGGTTCGGGTTTGTATTCCTGCTGTTTTCCCTGGCCGGAACCAAACTCCCCCACTACATTATCTACGGGTACACACCACTCTTTATCCTGTACGCGCTGACCTTTCAGGAAATAGAGAAATTCCGGGCCTATTTTCTGCCGGTGGTCCTATTCCTGCTTGTTCTGACGGTGCTGCCCGCCCTGGTGCCTGTGGCGGCCCCGTTTGTGACCGATCCGTTTGCCGTTCTGGTAATGGCCTCCGCGCCGGAGTACTTTGGGCTGTCCTACTACTTGATCTGCGGCGGCCTGCTGATCCTGCTGGTCGCCGTTTTCTACCTTCGCCGACCGGAGCGGACCAAATTTGCTCTGCTCGTGTCCATCGCGGTGTTGATTGTGATCAACCTGGCACTCATGCCGAGGGTCGGGGCGCTCATGCAGGGACCGGTCAAGGAAGCCGCATTGATTGCCCGGCAGCGCAATTACGATGTCGTCATGTGGGGCTATTACCTGCCCAGCTTTATATTCTACAGCGGCAAATTCGTCGCCCAGCGAAATCCGGCGGCCGGGGACATCCTGATCACCAAGAGAACCCACCTGGAAGAGCTCAAAGCATACGAGGTTATTTTCGAAAAGAACGGGATTGTACTGGCGAAGGTGATCGAGCCGTAGGCCGGTGGGCCCGTTGGCCCGTGGGTCCGTCGGCCCGTTGGCCCGTCTGCCCGTCTGCCCGTGGCCCGTGAATGGAAATTACTTTTTCAGGTAGCGGATGAGGCCGTCGATTATTTGGCGGACTTTCGAACAATACTGGTAGGTTGTCTGAAATTCGCGCTCAGTAATGTAGGTTTGATCAAGGGCAATGTATAAACAGTTTTGTACTTCTGAAGTCGATCTTCTGGAATATGTTAAAAATCGAATAAACTCTTTGTCGGATCGCGCATCAAAGCCTTCACAAATATTGTTCATGACGGAAATTGCAGCGCCGGTTATTTGACCTGTCAACCTGAAGTCCTGAGAAAACGCCTTTTGTCTGGAATACATATATATAGTTTTACTCAGTTTTCGAGCTTCCTGCCAGCATTCTAAATCTTCAAATCGGTTTATTCGCATCGGTACCCCCCCATCCCGATAATGTGAATGGAACTAATTAACCTATACAGAAACTTTGGGGGGCGGGTTTATCGTCTTGGGGAATCTATAAATCCGATTTAAGCAAGTATGGGGAATCATCTCTGTGCGGGATGTAAAGATTAACAGATTTCAGACTACATGTCCACGGGCGAACGGGCCCACGGGCAGACGGGCCCACGGGCAGACGGGCCCACGGGCGAACGGGCCCACGGGCTAAACCACTCTTTTAAACAATTTCTCCAACTCTGCTGTTTTCCATTCAACAAACGTCGGCCGTCCGTGGGGGCAGTGGGCGGGGTTTTCGCAATGGTCCAGTTGGCGGAGGAGGTGTCTGATTTCCGTGTCCGAAAGGGGCTGGTTGGCCCGGATAACCGAATGGCAGGCGGTCAGCATCAGAGATTCCTGAACAGCCGTGTCGAGGTCGCCGGTAACACCGATCTCGACGGCCTTTTCCGCAATCTCGACAACAAGGGGGGCGGCCTCCCGGCCCGCCAGTATGTCCGGGACCGATTTAATCACAAAGGTCGTCCCGCCGAACGGTTCGACGTCTAAACCGATGGTGGACAGATCCGGAGACAACGCCTTGAGGACGTCGGCCTCCTTGAAGCCAAGTTCCAGGATTTCCGGCACCAGCAGCCTCTGGGATGACGGATGATCCTCGGCGCGGCCCCGTTCAAGCTGTTCGAAATAAATCCGTTCATGGGCGGCATGTTGATCGATAAGCACCAGCCGACTGCCGCTTTCACACACGATATAGGTGTTGTGAAACTGGCCGATGACCCGGAGGTCACTGAATCGGCCCCTATGCCACAGGTCTGCCTGGACCGGTCCGGATGCGGCCCCCGGGTCCGTGGGGACATCGGCAGGCGTCACCGTGGATATGGGTTCATGGGCGGCTGGGGGTCGATCTGTTTCCGACGGCAAAGGCGCATACGCTTCCCGTGGTTCCGCGATCCTCTGGTTCGCGGCGTGGGAACCCCACCCAGGGACATCGATCCGCTGCAGCACGCTGGCGGCGGCCCGGGAAACCAGACCATGCACCCGGGGCGGTTCGGCGAATCGGATCTCCAGTTTCGCCGGGTGAACGTTGACATCGATCTTGTCGGCCGGCACGTCCAAAAACAGGACCGCCACAGGAAACTGCCCTTTCACCAGCCGTCCCGAATAGCCTTTCATAAGGGCGTTCCGCAGTGTCCGGTCGCGGACAAAACGTCTGTTGACATACGTCACCATCCCCCTGGCGGTGGTTCGAAACAGATTGGGAGACGCCAGCCAGCCGGAGAGGGAGATGTCGTCAAGGGTGGATTCTACCGGCAGCAGGGCCGTTTTCATCTCCCGGCCCAGAACGTCCGCAATCCTTTCGATGGGATCGATCGCCTTCGGCCAGTTTTTGATGCGTCTCCCGTTGTGGTGCAGTCGAAACTGGACACCGGGATAGGCCAGGGCCATTCTGGAAACCACGTCGGCGCAATGCCCCATTTCCGTATTCACGGTCTTTAAAAACTTGCGCCGGGCGGGGGTATTGAAGAAGAGCTGGCGAACCGAGATCATGGTCCCGGGTGGGGAACCGACGTCCTTGACATGCCGGATCTTTCCGCCCGCGATCTGGATTTCGGTGCCGATATCCTCTTTGCTTGTCCGCGAAATGAGCTGGAATCGCGACACCGATGCGATGCTCGGCAGGGCTTCGCCCCGGAATCCGAGGGATCGGATGGCGAACAGATCCTGGTCGCTCCGGATTTTGCTGGTGGCGTAGCGTTCGATCGACAGAAGGGCGTCATCCTTTGGCATGCCGCAGCCATTGTCCGACACCCGTATCAACGACCTGCCGCCGTGTTCCAGTTCGACGAGGATCCGGTCGCTGCCGGCATCCAGGGCATTTTCAATCAGCTCCTTGACCACCGAGGCCGGGCGCTCCACCACCTCGCCGGCAGCAATTTTGTTGGACAGGATTTCGGGTAAAATTCGGATGTTGGACATTTTTTTGTTTGGTGTTTGGTGTTTGGTGTTTGGTGTTTAGTGGGTTAGTTGGTTGCGTCACTGCTTTAACGATTTCAGGTAGGCGTTCAGAGAAGGGGCAAGTACGTCTATGATCTCTGTTAGTCGGCTTTCATCATTATCACTGATAAGATTTCTCTTTTTCGCCCGTCTCAGCCAGTATTGTGTTTCATTTAATGATCCCCGGGAGATACGCACAAAGCGATGATTATCCTTTTTTGTGGCTCGGCCAGATCCTTCTGCGATGTTGGCACCAATGCTGTCTGCTGCTTTGGCAAGTTGTTTTCCAATAGTGTCCTCTTCGAAATAAGACCATGATCTAACTATATCCCAGATTTCATCACATAGCTGTTCCGCAAGCTGAAACACCCGTAATTCATGAAACGGCACAAAAGCCAAAGGCCTTCCCTCATCACTCAACTAAAAAACAAACCACCAAAAACAAAACACGAAAAACAAACCACCAAAAACAAAACACTATTTCCGGGTAAAAAAATTAAACAGATATTCTGAATCTTTGGGAGACAGATCGAACTCTACACTGGCTTTTTCAATAAGTTCCTGAAGCGGCTGTTTGGGACCGAATTGCCGCTCGTCGGATATCCACTTGACGGCTTTTCGCAGTTCTTCACCTTCCGGTTGAATACTCATCAGTGACACCCTTCTTTTATGATGATGGTGTGATCGCCAGTTATCCAAATGGGGTGCGCTTCCGGTCCCCCGAATTATACGTCGGGCGTCCGCGTGTGCCACGACGTTGCCTGTTCGAACTGGTAGGCAATGTTCAGCAGTTGGCCTTCATCGAAGTGTTTCCCCAGAATCTGCAAACCGATCGGCAGGCCTTCGGATGAAAACCCGCATGGTACGGAGACCCCCGGGATACCGGCCAGATTGGCCGATAGTGTAAAGATGTCGGACAGATACATGGTTAAGGGGTCGTCGGTTTTTTCTCCGATTCTGAATGCCGGAGTGGGCGCCACAGGCGCCAGCAGCGCATCACAGGATTCAAAGGCCCGTTTAAAATCCTCCATGATCAATGTCCTGACCTGGGAGGCCTTCCCGTAATAGGCATCGTAATATCCGGCAGACAGCGCATAGGTTCCGATAATAATCCGCCGCTGAACCTCCTGGCCGAATCCGGAGGATCGGGTGCGATGGTACATGTCCAGCAGATTCCCGGCATTTTCGACCCGGTAGCCGTATTTGACGCCGTCATATCGCGCAAGATTGGAGCTGGCTTCACACGGCGCGATAATGTAGTAGACCGCAACGACATAGTCGGAGTGGGGCAAGGACACCTCGACCGGATCCGCGCCAAGGTCGACGATGGTCTCGATTGCCGTTTCCACCGCGGTTTTAACCTCGGGATCGGTGCCGTCTATACTGTTGTATTCCTTGGGGATGCCGACCCGGATGCCCTTGAGGTCGTTTTTAAGCGTATTCCTGTAATCCGGGACCTCCCGGGGTACCGAGGTGGAGTCCCGCCGATCATAGCCCGCAATGGCATTCAACAGGATCGCGTTATCGGCGACGGTTTTGGTGATGGGACCGATCTGATCCAGTGAGGATGCAAATGCCACCAGGCCGAATCGGGAGACCCGCCCGTAGGTGGGTTTCATCCCGACCACCCCGCAGTGGGACGCCGGCTGCCGGATAGAGCCGCCGGTGTCCGAACCCAGAGCGCCAAGACACATGTCCGCGGCCACCGCGGCGGCGCTGCCGCCACTGGATCCGCCGGGGATGCGGTCTCTGTTCCATGGATTCCGGGTTGTCATAAATGCAGAATGTTCGGTGGACGAGCCCATGGCAAATTCGTCCATGTTCAGCTTGCCGACCAATATTGCTCCGGCGCTTTCGAGCCTTTCGATGACGGCGGCATTGTAAGGCGGTGAAAAGTTCTCCAGGATTTTAGATCCGCATGTTGTCCGAAATCCTGTGGTGCAGATGACATCTTTTACCGCCAGCGGAATACCGGCCAGAGGTCCGGCGGTGGCGTCCGCATAGGCTCTGTCCGCTTGCTCGGCCTGCTTCAGGGCCTTTTCCGCGGATACGGAGATAAAGGCGCTGATGGTGCCATCCACGGATGAGATGCGATCCAGGACCGATCGCGTGAGATCGACCGCCGAGAGCTCTTTTTTCCGGAGCAGGGCCAGGGCCTCCTCGATGGTTAGCGTGTGGTATGCCATATCGTTTTCCTGTTTTAGATTCCGGGTCTGTTCAGCCGACGACTTTCGGGACCATAAAATCGCCATCTTCTTTTTCGGGGGCATTTTGCAACGCCTTGTCCCGATCTAAGTGCTCAACGGGTTTATCCTCCCGAAAGGCGTTGGAGAGGGATATGGCATGGGATGTCGGCGGCACCCCGTCGGTGTTCACCTCGTTGAGTTTGTCAACGTATGCCAGGATATCGCCGATTTGCCCGGAGAAGGTGTCGATGGCCTTTTCGCTCAGTTCGAGGCGGGCCAGCGTGGCGACGTAGGCGACTTCGTCTTTGGTGATTTTCATTTGGGGACCTTTGGTGGTTTGTGTTTGATGTTTTGTGTTTGATGTTTTGTGTTTGGTGTTTTGTATTTGGTGTTTTGTATTTGGTATTTATCTGAGTTATTCCATCCGGACCAGGATGGGGCGATGCTTTTCCTTCCGGAGTTTTTGCAGGGTTGCCTGGGCCTCTGCCGCATCGACAAAGGAACCGATACGGATCCGGTACCAGGTCCCTTTCTGCTTCAGGATCACCTTTTCCTGATAGGCGGTGTAGCCGTTAACCCGGAGCTGGTCCACCAGTTTGGCGGCAATTCGCGCCTCTTTTACCGCCGCCACCTGTATGGTCAACCGCCGGAGGGGGGGGGCATCGGCGGGCGCCTTCTGTGTTTTGTTTTTGACGGCAGTCGGTTGGGTCGGCGCGGGCTTGGGGGCCGCCGGTGATGATGCGATATCCGATTTTTCCGATGACCTGTCCCGGGTCGGCTGTGGTTTTGGCGTCGGCGTCTGTTTTTGTTTCGGCGTCGGCGCGTCGTCTGTCTCCGGGGCCTTCAAGGCGTCATAAAATTTGAGCTCTTTTGAGGTTTCGGATGTCGGCGAATTTATTTTGAACTTTGCCCGCTCTTGTTTTGACACCAACTCTTTCAGAGACGCCAGCTCCTTTTCGAGGGTTTTTAGGTCAAAACGCAGCGGTGAGGTGCCGCGGCCCACCAGGACGCCAAGAAAAAACATCCAGGCGGCCACCACAAACAACACCAGTAATCGACGGGCGCGACGTTTTTTCGCCATATAAAATCGTCCCACGATTTTATCGTTACATGCGATCCGGAGCTGAGACCCCCAGCAGGCGGAGACCGTTTCGAATGACCGTTTGAACTCCCAAAACAAGGGTCAAGCGTGCCTGGGTGAGGCTCTGATCGTCCGTCAGCACGCGGCGCTTATTGTAGTAAGCATGAAAACCGGATGCAAGATCCATGAGATAATAGGACACCCGGTGGGGTTCCATCATCCTTGCGGCCGCTTGAAGCGTGTCCGGGAATCTGGCCAGGGTTTTTATCAGCTGGATATCCTCCGGCGTGGTCAACAGGTCCAGGTGTCGGTTGTTCCCTCCGGGTCGTGAAACACCCCGTTCAGTAGCTTTCCGCAGGATACTTGAAATCCGGGCATGGACGTACTGGACATAATATACCGGGTTCTCGTTCGTTTGCTGTTTGGCCAGTTCCAGGTCGAAATCGAGCGGGCTTTCAAAATGTCGAGTCAGGAATATGAACCTGGCCGCATCCCGGCCGACCTCGTCAACCACGTCCCGCAGGGTGACAAATTCACCGGCGCGGGTCGACATGGCCACCGGCGCTCCTCCCCGCAGCAGGTTGACGAGCTGCACGAGGATGACCTGGAAGTTGCTCCGGTGGGTTCCGGAAGCCTCCACGGCAGCGGTCATGCGGGGGATATAGCCGTGGTGGTCCGCCCCCCAGACATCGATGACCCGATCAAATCCCCGTTCGAATTTATCCTTGTGGTAGGCGATGTCCGACGCAAAATAGGTCGTCTGCCCATTGCTGCGCACCACGACCCGATCCTTCTCGTCTCCGAACGCCGATGTTCGAAACCACAGCGCGCCTTCGTTTTCATAAATGACATCGCGACCCTTGAATTCGGCCACGGCGGAATCCACCAGACCCTTGTCAAAGAGGCTCTGTTCGCTGAACCATCGATCAAAATGGACACCGAAGGCATCCAGATCCGAACGGATGCCGGCCAGAATTTTTTTGGCCGCAAACCGGGCACATCTTGAGATGGCGGCCTCTTCCGGTATCCGTGTCAAATCCAGCTCCGTTCCCTGTTGGATATCTTCAGCCAACTCTCGAATATAGTCGCCCTGGTAGCAATCCGCCGGGAAGTCCACCGGATCACCGGAAATGGCTTTCAGACGCAGATACACGCTCAACCCCAGGGTCCGGATCTGGCGGCCCGAATCGTTGATGTAATATTCTTTTTGAACATCATACCCGCAGGCAGACAGGATATTGCCGACAGAATCTCCCACAGCCGCGCCACGGCCGTGCCCCACGTGAAGCGGCCCGGTGGGATTGGCGCTGACAAATTCCACCTGCACTTTCTCACCGTTTCCGATGTTGGCGTGCCCAAACCTCTCATCCGTTTGATGTATTTCCTTCAGAACCGGAAGCCATGCGGAGGGGCGCACAAAAAAGTTGATAAAGCCCGGGCCGGCGATTTCTGTTTTCAACAGAATGCCTTCCGGATCCTCTATTTTTGCCGTTATGGATTCGGCAATCTTTCTCGGGGCCATTTTTTGGACAGCGGCCATGACCATGGCGAAATTCGAAGAAAAATCGCCGTGGGCATCGGCTTTGGGTTCCTCGATATCGATGGGCGGAAAATCCGATGAATTCAGTTGCCCGTCGGCAAATGCACCGGTGGCGGCCCGGAGTAACAACGCTGCGAGTTTTGTTTTCATGCCACTGTCGCCCCTTGGGGATTGGGTAAGACACTTAACCCGGATATTTCACGCCCCTGAGGTGCTCATCGGCAAGGCATTCAAGGGCGAAGCCGTCGTGGCCCTGCCGCAAGCCCTTGATAACACAGCCAATGGGCACCTCAGAGAGCGCCCTCCGGGTGAAATATTTTCTACTCATCTGTAAAAAGCCCAGGTGACACGTTGTACTTTTGCCATTTAGCCCAAATATTGTTTCTACCAATTGATATCGTGATACATTAAACTTTCGTAGAAAATGGTTCATGAAATATCAGGGTTAAAAGAGTCATGGATAATGGGTACTCGGACGGAAGTCAAGCGTCTCTGTCGGGGTGAATTTATTATGATTGACAATTTCGGTCGAGTTTCATAGAGGACACACATCTAATTCGGACCTGACGTTGTCGTGATTCGGAGATCTCAACTTACGATTGCCACGAAGGTGTTACCGCCATAATGGTGGACCCATTGTGGCATTTCTGTTTCAGAAGGGGGCATAATGACAAAAATTGGATTCATTCTGGGTACTGTGTTTTCATTGACCCTGCTCGCGGGTTCGGCGGGTGCGCATTTCGGTATGGTCATTCCTTCGGACAACATGGTAATGCCATCCGATCCGCGGTCCGTGTCCGTGACCCTGTCCTTCTCCCATCCCTTCGAGCTGGTCGGAATGGAGATGGAGAAACCCGAGACCTTTTTCGTCGTTGCCAACGGTCAGAACACCGATCTCCGCGGGAATCTGGAACAGACGATGACCATGGGACACACGGCCTGGAAAACCGATTATCCACTGAAACGGCCCGGCATATATGTGTTCGTCATGGAACCCGAACCGTACTGGGAACCGGCAGAGGACAGCTTCATCGTTCACTACACCAAGGCCGTGGTGACCGCCTTCGGCGACGACGACGGCTGGGACCGGGAAATCGGTCTAAAAACAGAGATCGTTCCCCTTTCCAAACCCTTCGGACTGTATGCCGGCAACGTTTTCCAGGGGATCGTCAAGCTCAACGGCAAGGCGGTTCCCCATGGGGAGGTCGAAGTCGAATATTACAACCAGAACAGAGAGGCCGCGGCGCCCACCGATTACATGATTACCCAGACCATCAAGGCGGACAAAAACGGGGTGTTTACCTATGCAGCGCCCAGGGCCGGCTGGTGGGGTTTTGCAGCCCTGAACACCGCGGATTACAAGCTCGATTACAAGGGGCAAAAAAAGGATGTGGAACTCGGCGCAGTCCTGTGGGTAAAGTTCGAAGCGTGGAAATAGGGATCGATCTCGACGACGGTTTCGCATTCACATCGGTTGCGTGAAGAACGGGTCATCATCTCCATTCCCAAGCCACCAATAGCCTCTCGGAAAGAATACGGAACCCTTTAAGGTTGCCGAAAGGCAATCATGGATAATATTAGCTAAGGGACATCGCCAACGAAATGGACTCGATCATTTACGATGGCTCGTTGGGGCGGAGCGTAAATCCCGTCGCCGGCACGACGGAAGAAACACCCCGACCCCTGAACAAATTCAATCGCGGCGCAGCCGCGCTTCATAAAATCCGAAAGGATTTTATATGCACATTTCTGAAGGTATACTCTCCGGGCCGGTGTTGCTCTCGGGTGCTGCACTGGCGGCGGTGGGCACCGGCATCGGACTGAAACAGATGGATTACGATCGGGTTGCCCAGGCCGGGGTCCTGTCGGCATCTTTTTTTGTGGCATCCCTTATCCACGTCCCGATCGGGCCTTCGAGTATCCATTTAATTTTAAACGGTGTTGTCGGTTTGTTATTGGGATGGGGCGCCTTCCCGGCGATTCTCGTAGCCCTGGTCCTCCAGGCGATCCTTTTTCAATATGGCGGCATTACCACCCTTGGCGTCAACACCGTGCTCATGGCCCTTCCCGCCGTGCTGTGCTATTACCTGTTCATTCCCATGATTCGCAGTGATAAGAAGGGCGTGTTTTTGACCGGAGCCTTTTTCGTTGGAAGCGGGGCGATCCTGCTTAGCGGTATTATTGTCGCACTGTCACTGGTATTTACAGGCGAAAGTTTCCTGGAAGCCGCCGCACTGGTTGTCGCCGCCCATGTGCCGATTATGGTGATCGAGGGCGTCATCACCATGTTCTGCGTCGGATTTATAAAAAAAGTTCAGCCGGGCCTGCTGCTGGGTGCGGCCCGATTGGGTGCGGCCCGATAAAATCGCTTCACGAATTTATGAATTCTCCGCAACACACGTTGCGGAGAGGGAAAATCAATGAATCATCAAAGGGTTGACGTCATGATGCGTTATACGTGGACTGCCGCCGCAGGTGTTTTGGCTGTCCTGGTCACGATATCGGTAATTTGCGTGTCGCCGGCGGCCGCTCATCGGGTGACTGTTTTCGCATGGGTGGATGGCGATACCGTGCACACCGAAAGCAAGTTCAGTGGCGGGAAAAAGGTTCATAACGGTCAGGTGGTTGTTACCGATTTGGAAGGCTCCCGCCTGATGGAGGGCCGAACCGACGAAAACGGAGCCTATTCGTTCAAGATCCCGAAGCCGACGGCCATGCGTATCGAACTGATCGCCGGTATGGGGCACCGGGGGGAGTGGGTAATTACGGCTGAGGAGGTCGGTGCGTCAGGGATAACGGCGCCGGAAGGTGATCGCCCACCGGGGGCCGATGTCCCCTCCAGGGGCAGCGATGCGCCGAGCCCGGCAAGCGCCCTTGGCCCGGACGACATCGAACGGATTGTGGATGCGGCGCTGGATCGGAAGCTGGAGCCCATGATGCGTCAGATCGCCGAGAGCCGACCGTCCGGGCCGTCGATATCCGATATCATCGGCGGCATCGGATACATCCTCGGTATCGTGGGGCTGGCGACGTATGTCCATTACCGGAAGCAATCAAGGGACAGGTCCACGTGATCGCAGCCGAAACCTTCGCCTTGGGCGAATCGCCCATGCACCGCCTGGATCCGCGCATCAAAATCATCTCTGCCACGGTTTTCGCGTTCACCACGGCCCTGGCGTCGACTTTTCCGGCGATGTTCGCAGCCCTCGGCGCTTCCCTGATTCTGATTGCCGTGTCCGGGCTTGGGCTCCGACCTGTTCTGATGCGCCTGGCCCTGGTAAACGGGTTCATTTTGTTTTTCTGGCTGGTGCTGCCGCTGACCGTCGCCGGACAGCCCTACATGCAGATCGGGCCGCTCACCCTCACCCGGGAAGGGATCCTGCTTTCGGCTCAAATAACCATTAAATCGAATGCGATTTTGATATCCATGATCGCCCTGCTGGCCACCTCATCCATTTCCACGCTGGGCCACGCGCTGAACCGGCTGAAGGTACCGGATAAACTGGTTCTGCTGCTGCTTCTGACCTTTCGGTATATTTTTGTGCTGGAGCAGGAATACCAGCGGCTCCGTCGGGCGATCCGGATCCGTGGGTTCACGCCGGGCACCAACCTGCACTCGTATCGCACCTATGCCTACGTGATCGGTATGTTGTTTGTCCGGGCGGCTGCCCGTGCGGATCGGGTCCACCAGGCCATGCTGTGCCGCGGATTCCGGGGGAAATTCTACAGCCTGAGGACGTTTTCCCTGGGCACTTCCGACTGGCTTTGGGCCGCGGCCGTCGGGATTATGATCATTGCGGTTGGAGCACTCGAATGGAGCAGTTACCTGTACCCATAGAAATGGCCGATGTCGGGTTTCAGTACCCCTCCGGGCGGAAAGTCATCGAAAACGTCGATTTTCAACTCAAGGCCGGAGACAAAATCGGGTTGATCGGGCCCAACGGGAGCGGAAAATCGACGTTTCTCCACCTGATCATGGGATTGATGAAACCGACGACCGGTGACATCCGCCTCTTTGGCAAGCCTGTCCAAAAAGAAGAGGATTTTCAGAAAAGCCGGCGGAAAATCGGCCTCCTCTTTCAACATGCGGACGACCAGCTCTTCAGTCCAACGGTCCTGGAGGATGTCGCATTCGGTCCGTTGAATCTCGGTTGTCCGCCTGCTGAAGCACGAGCCATGGCATTGAAAACACTTGAAAACTTGGAATTGACCGGTTTCGAGGAGCGTGTGACCTACCGCTTGTCGGGAGGGGAAAAGAAACTGGTGGCACTGGCCACGGTACTGGTTATGGCGCCCGAGGTCCTGCTGCTCGATGAGCCGACCACCGGCCTGGATGAAGCGACCATTATTCGGATTATCGACATATTAAATCAGCTTGAGATCGGATATGTCATCGTTTCCCATGAGTATGACTTTCTCGCGCGGGCGACCCGGTTGATCTACAGCATTCATGAGGGGCGAATCGTGTTCAACGGAGACTCTTCCAAGATTCACAGCCACTACCATGTGCACCCCGCCGGCAGCATTCCCCACAAACATTCACAGCAATTGCAGGATGAAGATTAAGCAACCCGTTTTCAGAACCCCCCTCTCAGGAATTCCGGTAAGAATAACACTCCTCGGCCCACTCTGCGCCGAACGATCGGGATTCGGCCTGTTATAGCAGACAACGTTGATGTTTCCTTTTTTCCTGCCTTCGAATAGGGAAATCTTATTTGTTGAGGGTGTCTCGGATGGCTCCGGCGAATGGTGGCGCCATTCTACGGGTCTATTCTTTGACGCGGTGATCTGAAAAATAACTAAAGAAACCCTGCAACGAGACGATACCTCATGAGCGGGCAGGACACCCATGGCGTGTCCGGCCGTTTTTATTCAACCCGTCATCTTAGGAGGGTTCTCGATGCGACACCCCAGACCCATCACATTGGTGATCTCGGCGCTGATCATCTCGGCGACCCTGTTGGCAAGCCAGTCGACCGCTCTGCCGGCTGAAGAACCGAAACTGGAAAAAATGCATTCCCGGGCCGATGAAATGATCCGGGCGATGGACTCACAGCACAAATCGTTGGCTGGGCTAGTCGAGGAGAGCCTCAGGAATGGCGATGTTATCGAGATAAACTGCCTGACAAGCAAATTGGCTCAGGTGCGTACCTTGAGAAGCCTGGCCGAACAGCGGAACAGCGCGTTGCAGGACGCCATTTATGCGGGTGATGCGGAACGGGCCCATCACGCGTATAGGGTCCTGTCTGTTGCAAATGCTAAATCCAGTCAGCTGCTGGAGGAGTCCGTGCAATGCCTAGGTAAACTGTCGGATGAAATATCGATAGTAGAAACCGACATAACGACAGATTTATTAACGCCCGAAGTTTCGGCGACAGAAGTAACAGAAGTCGATGTGTCTTTATTGGCGCCACCGTCCCCTCCAGACCCGGCCATCGCCGGTCCGATGGACAGCGCCGCGCCGTCCGCCGTCGTGCCGGAAACCGGCATCCAAGCCGCCATGCCGCCGTGGGTCAAAAGCCGGTAATGCGCCGTTGTTCCCCTTTTGCCGGGTGGTTGATTGCCGCTGCCCTTTTGCTTGGCGGCTGTACCCATGCGATTCACCGTGAGCCGGTCAAACTGTCGCCGCCCGTACCCCCCGAGTTGACGGTGTGGCGGTTGTCCGGCGAGCAGACCCGGATCACGCTGCGCCTGGCGGCTCTGGCTCACGACATCGCTCCGCCCGGTGCGTCGCCGGAAACTTGTGTCGCATTGATGCTCGATGCCATGTCCCGCCGATTTGTGTATGACATACGAAGGAGCACCGCGGCTCTCGCACAAACCGCCGATGAACTGGCTGCCGGTGGTGTTTTTGGCGACTGCACCGATTACGCTTTGGTCATGGTGGCGCTGGCCAGAGCCCGTGGGCTCCCCGCGCGGGTGCTGTTCGGGGTCAACGCGCACTGGATCGAGGCGCTGAACAAGGGGACCGACTTCATTCCGGATGCCCACGCGTTTGTCGAGGTGTACTACGATGGGCGCTGGCATCTGGTGAACCCGAGCTGGTTTCGGGCCGAGAACGATGACACCCCCCATGACCAGCTCCTGCCCAATGGTTACCTGCTGACCGAAATGGGACACGATTTCTGGGCGATGGGGATGCGGAATGTTGACGACATGAAGCGCTTGGTATACGCAAAAGCTGCGAACCCCGGAGACGGCTGGACCCGGGCCCTGACATTCGACCCGTTTCCCGGTACGCTGTGCTGCCTGGTTGACGGAAAACCGCCGGTGTACCCGGCCCATCCACCGTGACGCAAATTGGGGGCACCCATGAACGGCGGCGTCAACGTGATGGCGCAGAATGTTGGTTTTCCCCTTTTTTTCGCCATCTTAACAAGGAAACTCTCATCCATCCATAGCGAGCGCCATGGATCCCTCCGTCTAATCTGCTTTGCGAAATACCAGGTTGACATCGACCAGCAAGGTGTTCCGCGCCGGGACCGGTCCGTCCGCCCCTTCAATGTCAAATTCCGTGAGGTCGATCTGAAACGCCCCGCGCACCAGCAGGCGGGGCTTTCCGTCCGTGCCCACGATCGGTTCAATCTCCACCGGAAGGGTCATCGGCCTGGAAACGCCTTTCAGCTTGAATACGCCGGCCATTCCCGCCGGCGTCAGACGACCCCACCCGATGGGGTCTGCCTCGCCCTGGACCGACTCGATCAGAAATGCGGCGGTTTTAAATTTTCGGCTGTACAGAAACATGCTCCCTTGAAGGGCTTCGTCTAAGGTAGGCTCTCCCATGGTCACGGATGTCGGATCGATTTCAACATAACCGGTCATGCCCTCTGCCCTCCGATTTTCGGACAGTGCCAATTTGCCTCTGCCACGGGTGACCTCACCGGTGTACTGGTCCAGCGGGGCGGGGAATCGAAGCTGGATCATCGGGGGATTGTCCGGCCCGGGCGGGTCTAAAATCCAGGATGTTGGAATTTTTCCGGAAACCGGGGAAAGTGATTGCTGGGATGCCCGGGGCGCCGAAGGCCGCGGAAAGCCGAGCGCGTTCCAGGTGGCCTCCCGGGTGCGACGTGAAACCGGATCGAAACCGTCGCCCCCGTCCGGATCCTGTGTCCGTTTTACCACTTCCTTTTCCATGATGGCGGCCGCTTTCGTGAACATCTTTTTGCGATCTTTCCAGGGTCCGACAATCGGCTGTTTTTTAAGCTCGAACACCGGCTCCTTGCAGTGAAACTGGGAATAGAGCGCCAGAGACAGGAAGAGGGTGCCGTCATCTGCCCGCCAGGGATAAAAATCCATGTAAAAGCCCCGGTCTGCCCGGTTCAAATCGACGGCATCCTGGTAACGAAACTTCTTGAAACCTCTGGCAAGTCCTCTTTGGGCCTCTTTGAGAAACGCTTCGTGATCGTAGCCCGGTGGAACGGTTCCGGTCACCCGGCTGATTTTTATGGGGGCCCATGTTCGGGTCCGCCCATTTTTCCACACCGGAATTTGCTGCCGCTGCAATGGCTCCTCTCCCTGGGGTACGAATCGAGACGTCCGGATGAAATTTCGAATACGGGACAACGTGGTGGTACGCCCCTGGTATATCGATCGTCCCCGGAAGTTTTGATAGATAATCAAGGGGGTGATGGCGACCTCTCCGGGCGCACCGTCGTTGGCTTCGAGCACGGACACCGACACCTTCATCTGTTCCGCCAGACGGCGGATCTCGGGTAGCCGGCTTTCCTGGAACGCCCGGTCGACAGGCGATTTGCCCGATTGCACGAAGACGATAAGTTGCTCATCAGGAAGGGCTGAAGTCGCCTGATCGGTGACCATCAGGGACACCATGGCCAGCATCCCGGCCACGATAACGGTTAGTTTGGCTCGCAACGGCATGGCTCGTGTCTCCCGTGTAATTCTGTAATCCGAATCACCCTTGGAAAGGGTATACATGTTTCAATATTTACCAGGTAGGATAAGCACCCGGGTTTTGGGGGCAAGGTGACATCGCCAGCCGGGGAGTGGCGTTTCCGTCAGTCGTTTCAGATTTCGACGGAAGCGTGGGAAACACCCTGCCGGGGCAAGGCTCCGGCGATCGTTCCATAATGCCCAGGCCAAGGTGCTTGAAAATCAGCTATTCCGGAACCACCTTAAGTGTAAATTCCTGTAAACAAAATCACATTATGGGCCCGTCATACCCCCTCCCTTTGAATTTCTCTGGTTCGACGCAGCTCACCACGAGCCACAAGGGGAGGGAAAATACCGTCCTCCCCCCTTGATGGGGGCATAGACTGGGGAGATAGATCGGGGGAAACATGGAACGCATAGCCAACGCCAGCGAGGGGATCGAGTTACTGGTCCGAAAATGTCGGTTTGAATTTCAGCGTACCGAAAATCTCGATTATTATTCGAAAAAAGATCTTCATGAGGCGGAACGGAAGTATGTCAAGTTCTGCCTCGCAGGTCTGACCCATTCCAAATCCCGACAAACACCTCGAGACGATTGAAACAGTCTTCATTAAAAAAGGGTTACGGTTTGATCCGTAACCCTTCTTTTAAGGTGGTAGGCACGGGGAGATTTGAACTCCCGACTTCTACCGTGTCAGGGTAGCGCTCTCCCCCTGAGCTACGTGCCTGCAAGTGCTTGAATTTGGCTTGTTAGCATTGGCCCGGAAGGCTGTCAAGGGAAATGAAAATGGCCAAACCTCTTGCGTCCTCTGCGACTCTGCGGTCATCATTTCCATATTTCTGCACTCGGAACATATTTAGGACAACCACTATAGCTGCAAGCCCTGCGGTTTTGGGTGTCACTTTAAATTCGAAGCTCGGCCCACCGCTGCCCAAACTATGGCGGACAAGAATTCGGATTTCGGATTATGTAGACCCTCTTGGGATTCGTGTAAACGGCCGGCAAAAGGCTCGGCTCGCTCTTTACATCAATCCGGGTCTTCATGTCCCAAGGCATCCTGAAGCATATTGACACCGGCATAGATGTAATGCAATCCGGACGCGACAGTGAAACCGGCGGTGGCCCAGTAGAGGACGGCTTTCGCGATGGCCATCGCCCAGGGATCGGGGTCGATCAGCACCAGAATGACGGTGGCAATTTGCAGACAGGTGGTGAACTTGCTGATTAAGCTCGGGTTTACCTGCAACCGGACATTGAATATCCCGAAAATGGCGACCCCTATGCCAATGATGACATCCCGGGAAATGACGATCACGGCAATCCAGATCGGAACGATTTGCAGGCTTGCCAGACAGATATATGCCGACAGGATCAGCACTTTATCGGCGATGGGGTCGAGAAAAGCACCCAGGATCGTGCGCTGATTGTAATGTTTGGCGATAAAGCCGTCCAGACCATCACTGACTCCGGCGGCGGCAAATATGAGCAGGGCGTAGAGGTATTGGTGCCGTAAAAGGATAATGACAAATGCGGGGGCCAGCAGAATGCGTAAAATGGTGAGCGTGTTCGGAATATTGATCGAGAAATGTGGGATTTTTTGATCCGGCGTCAGCATGGTCAAAGAATAGGATCGGTGATTGAGGAAATGGTTTTGCCGCGAATAGTCAATTTTAACACGCGTGTATGGGTCGAAGGGCACATCCTCCATTGAAATTTTGATATCTAATGACCTTCAGTCTATGTGTCGGGCAGCGATTTTACAGAATCCCCCCCTCAGGGATTCTGCAACACAGGAAACCCTCTGCGAGCTTTCCGTCTCTGCGGTGGTCATTTCATCCGGGGATCAGCTCTATCCGCAAAAACCCCGGGGACACTTCGGAAATATTGATACCGAACGCATCGAAGGTTTTGAGGAGCAGCGCGTCGGCAAGATCTTTTTCACTACCTTCGAAATCAACCGCGAGACTGGCTTCATCGGCCTTCATTTCCCTGGTTTGCAATTCATTGACGCCGGCAATCTGGCTGAGGGTTCGGCGAAAAGTTACAAAATTGGCCAGGTGGCGCGTTCCTTCCACAACGATTCGGATTTCAGCAGGCGGTTTTTCCGCGCGCCATGTGTCCAGTATCCGTTTGGAAAGGGCTTCACCAACCATGCGCCCCGAGTGATCCAATGCAACGCGCACACCTGCCGACTCATCGGCATGGGCCGAAACAGCGTTTTGTGTGATGGTGGTAATTTCTTCCCCGGATTCGGTGCGAAAGGCCTGAAGGGTTATCTCGGCGTTAAACGATTTGATATCGCCGCCCATCGTGTTCGGGGCATAATCTGCAACGGCGTTGCCGATGACGACGACGTCCGCTTTCATGGCCGTTCCAAGCTGAACGGCTTCCGTCGCGTCGATCACCGGCGACGAGCTGAGTTTTGAATACTCGGGGTTGTTCTTATAATTTCGCGGGTCAATCAGTGTGAATCCATTTGATTTTAATACGGCCGCCATGGCTGTCTCGGCCGCCGGCGAATCGTCGGCGGAGGCCGAGCCATAACCGGCTGCCGGCGACGTATCGACCATATTCTGCTCGGTCAGAATCAACAGAATCCTGGGCATCGGCTTTTCCCCAAGCATGACTCCCAGAACGGCGAGCTGCTGCTGAAGACGGGGAATGGAGACCGTGGCCTGGACAATTATCCGGTATATATTTTCAACACGGGATTCGGTAAGGACCTTATAGCCCTCAATGAAGTCATCCGGTCGTGATAAAATCGATTCATTGATACGCTGAAAGTTCTGGATCATGGAATCCAACGGAAGCTGGGAGGCGGTGGCTCTCTCGAGGGCGGTGACCAGGCTGGAAGCGATGGCCCGCTCCCTGGCCCAGTCGACTTTGTTTTTGATCACGCTGCTGCTGCCCATGACCACCATGGTCTGGGAGGGGCTCGATTGCTGCGCCACCGCCGGCAGGCTCATCAGCCACCCGATCAGCACCACTGTCGATGCAGCCAGAGCGATTCTTCCAATATTGCCGTTTCGCGTCATTCTTTCACCTCGCTATATTTTCCGCAGGAGCGCATAATCTGCGATCATTTCGAGCGTTTCAAGAGCCTCGGATGGTTCGAAACCGGCCAGCTCCTCTTTTGCCATCCGGACATATTCAGCGGCCCGATCCCGCGTGTAGGACAAACCGCCGTAGGATTGCAACAGATCGACCAGGAGCTGAAAATCTGCGACACTGAAATCCGATTCGGAAATGATCTCGATCATCCGGTTTCGTTCGGCGGTGTCGGCCTGTTTTAAGGCGTAAATGACCGGGAGGGTGAGCTTGCCCTCCTTTAGATCTGCGCCAACTTCCTTTCCCAGATCCCAGGTGTCGGCAAGATAATCGAGCAGGTCGTCGGTCATTTGAAAGGCGATGCCCACATAGTAGCCGTATGCAGAAAGGCGCTCGATGTCTTTATCCGGTGCATCGGCGATCAGCGCGCCGACCCGGCAGGCCGCTTTTATCAGGCCGGCGGTTTTGTTCTCGATGACCTGCATATATTCTTTTTCGGTAATGTCCATGCGGCCTTTGTTCATCATTTGCTGGATCTCGCCCTGGGACATGTCCTCCGTCACCTTGGCAATGGTGTCGATGATCCGGGCATTTTCAGCGCTGGCGGCAATGCTCAGCGCCCTGGCCAGAAGAAAATCACCGACCAAAACGGCGGTGGAATTTCCAAAGATCGAGTGGGCGACCGGTTTTCCCCGCCGAACCGGAGCACCGTCGATCAGGTCGTCATGGAGCAGGGTTGCCGCATGCAGGTATTCAAATATGACGGCAAATTGCCTATCATTTTTTCCCGAATAATTACAAACTCTTGCGGAAATCACCATCAACAGCGGACGCAATCGTTTGCCTCCGCTGAACAGGATGTGCCTGGCGGTTTTTGACACCAAATCCAGGTAGGGTGTCAGGTTGTCCTGGAGCGCCGCTTCGATGGCTTCAAGGTCGTTGGTGACTCGCGCCAAAAGGCGTTCTTTCAAGGAACTCATGCCGGTTCTCCGACAAGATCATATTCATAACTATCGGTAATGGTGACGTTCGTGAACGTGCCGATATCCAGGCGGCTGGCGTTTATGTACGTTATACCATCCACTTCCGGTGCTTGAAAAGCGGTTCGGCAGATGAACAGGTTTTCTTCGGGCTTCTCTTCTACCAGTACTCGCAGCGTTTCACCAATATATTTCTCATTCGTCTTCTTCGAGATATCGGCCTGGATTGCCATGAGCGTATGGTACCGTTCCTCGGCAAGTTCGGTTGAAACGTGGTTCGGTAGCCGATGAGACGGGAGATCTTCCGAGTCCGAATACCTGAAAATTCCCAGATGATCAAATCGGACGTGCTCGACAAACTCCTTTAATTCCGCCGCATCTTCGTCTGATTCACCCGGGAATCCAACAATGACGGTAGTCCGAAGGGCCGCCCCGGGGACGGTGGAACGGATTCTTTCAAAGAGCTGGATCAGATCCGTCTTGCAGTAATGGCGCCCCATCCGTTTCAGTAAGTGATCGGCAGCATGCTGTACCGGAATGTCGAAATAGGGGCAAATGGCCGGGAGGGATGCAACCGTTTCCAAGACGGATTCACCGATGCTTTCGGGATGTCCGTAGAGAAAACGGATCCAGGGGGGTGTCTTGTCTTGGTTCGACTCACGAGCTGCGGATTCGATCCGGATCAGGAGTGAGGCCAGGTCTGAAGCAGGGTCAAGGTCCCTGCCGTAGGCTGTCGTATCCTGAGCTACAAGAACGAGTTCGCGCACGCCGGACCGGAGGAGAAGTTGCACTTCGTTCACTATATTATCGGGCATGCGGCTGAGCCGGGGTCCTCGAAGTTTTGGAATCACACAGTACGTGCATGACCGGCTGCACCCTTCTGCGATCTTGACATATGCCATGTGGGGTGTTGATCGGAGTCTTGACAATCCGTCTTCCCGAAGGGGTTCCCGCCCGGGAGCCGGCAGGAGACAAGCGCCCTGCATGTCCACCTCTGAAGCCGCGGCTATGATCTTGTCAAATGCCCCCGTGCCGAGAAACACGTCCACTTCCGGCAACTCTCCGGAAATATCTGCTCTATATCGCTCCGGAAGGCACCCGGCTACGATCAGCCTTCTACACACACCGGTTTTTTTATAGTTCGCCAGAGCCAGGATGGTGTCTATGGATTCATCGACCGCCGGTTCAATGAAACTGCAGGTGTTCACTACGATGACCTCTGCATCGGCGGGCTCTTGGGTGATTACCCACCCGGCAGATTGCAGACGGCCCATCATGGTCTCACTGTCGACTTGATTCCGGGCGCAGCCGAGACTGACGAAGTGTACGTTCATAATAAAATCGCCTTGCGATTTTATGAAAAGCCCGCGAATAACATCGCGGGCTCCAGAGAAAGAAAAATCAGGTTTTTCCCATTCTGGGGGAGTTTCAGGTTAGGGCGAGTAAGGCAATCCTCCTCAAATCTCTCAGTAGACTGTTATAGTCTATGCCAAATCAAAGGGCCACCGCCTTACCGGTGGCCCTAAACTTATTCAGCTATGTAGAGCGGCGCAGCCGCGTTTCATAAAATCGCGCCGCGATTTTATTATTTTATACGTTTGACTTCCTCGGTAATGCAGGGAATGACTTCAAACAGATCGTCGACAATACCGTAGTCTGCCTTTGCGAAGATAGGGGCTTCCGGATCCTTGTTTATCGCTACGATCACTTTGGATGAGCCCATTCCGGCAAGGTGCTGGATAGCACCGGAAATACCGCAGGCTAAATAGAGATTGGGTGAGACCACTTTTCCTGTCTGTCCGACCTGATCCGAATGGGGACGCCAGCCCTCGTCAACGGCTGAGCGGGAGGCACCCACCGCCGCACCGAGTAAATCCGCCAAGGTCTCAATGACCGAATAGTCCGAGCCTCCCATGCCCCGTCCCCCGGAAACGATGATATCGGCTTCGGTCAACTCCACTTTGCCGGTTTCCAGTGTCTTTTCCAGAACTTTAATTTTGCTCTCACCAGGATCTATTTCGAGTGATTCGACCGCACCACCGCCGTCCGCTTCGGTGATGGCGATGGCGTTGGGACGAAGGGCGATGATTTTCGGATCGCCGTCCATTTGCACCTCCGCCAGGATTTTCCCACCGTACATGGGCCGGGTGACGGTCAGTTGGCCATCATCGATCGACACCGCAACGCAGTCCATGGCCAGCGGTGCATCGAGCCGAGCCGATAGACGCGCGGACAGATCTTTCCCCTGGGCGGTGGCGCCGATAACCACCACGGCGGGGGACTCTTGATGGATAAGCGCGCCAACCACATTGGTATACGCGTCTGTAGTGTAATCGGCCAGGGCCCCGTTGTCTGCTACAAGGACCCGGTCGGCCCCATATTTTCCGAGCTCGTCGGCAAGCGACCCCACATCGGAGCCCAGGACGAGCGCCGCCAGACTCCCGCCGGTTGCCGATGCAATACGCCGGCCCTCGCTCAGAGCTTCGAAGGTGACTTTGCGGAATTGCCCGTCGATCTGTTCGGTTATCGCCAGTACTAAATTACTCATTCTGCTCTCCCCTGTGGCACATGATGTATCGTTTGTTGTGAATTCGGTTTCCTCACTCGAAAACCCCACCGATTGTGTAAAGACGGACATTGCACCAATGGCTGGAACGATGTCATGCCATGATCGGGCTAAATGACTTTCGCCTCCTCCCGGAGCGCTTTAACCAGCTTTGCGGCTTTTTCCTGTGGGGATTCCCCTTCGATCATCTGGCCTCCGGCCCTTTCCGGAGGGGGGGTCATGCGGACGATTCGGGTGCTCGGTCCCTCGAGATCTCCCGGCTGGATACCGAGATCGGCCAGGGTCTTTGTTTCGAGCGGTTTTTTCTTCGCTTTCATGATGCCCGGCAGGGACGCATATCGTGGCTCGTTAAGGCCGCGCTGCGTCGTAAACAGCGCCGGTAGCGGCGCCTCCAGGACCACTGTGCCGCCCTCGATGGTGCGGTGACACTGGACGGCACCATCGGTGACCTCCGCTTTGATGACCAGAGAGATGTTTGGGATACCCAGATATTCAGCAACGGCGGTTCCCACCTGGTAGTTGTCACCGTCCACGGCCCGTTGGCCGGCAATGATCAGATCGTAGGACATCCCTTTCAGGGCGGCTGCCAGAATTTTGGCTGTTACCAGGGCGTCACGTCCAATCGCAGCCTCATCGTTGATCAAAACCCCCGTGTCAGCCCCCATGGCCAATGCGGTCCGGATGGCTTCCACAGCCTTGGCCGAGCCGATCGAAAGGATGGTCACAGAGCCACCATGGGCCTCCTTGATTCGGAGTGCCTCCTCGACGGCAAATTCGTCATAGGGGTTGATCACCCATTTGAGATCGCCTGTTTGGATCGAGACCCCATCGGCGGCCACGCTGACGAGGGACTCGGTCGCCGGCACCTGTTTCAGCAACACGACAATGTTCACGATTCGCAGTCCTTCCGTTGATGTGAATGGATAAGCCGAAACCTAATTCGCCACATAGTCAAAAAATATTTATGAAATATGCGGGATTATGCCCTCTTGTCAATAGTCTCAACCATGTCCGTCTTACCCGGGGACCGGCATGGTGAGCCTGGCCAACGAGCATAACGCTTCTTGTGGGTGCAAGGCAAGTGACAGATTTGCCCAACCATCGCCGGTATCGGAATTTCGTTCCGATCTGTGGCTTGTTGACGCGGTTGAACGATGCGGCAGCATCGGTATCGGGACCGGAATCGGTATCGACGTTGAAGTTGGCCATTGTGTCTCAAATCCGATAGCGAGCCCGATACCGTAAATCTCGATAGCCGGTTGACAGAAACTCACGATGTTCAAACGGGACATACTTATGGCAACGACGATGTGTCCGGGACAGTGCAAGAAACATTCTCGTTATATCCGTTCTGCACCGGCCACCCTTTCGGAGGCGCTTTGAATCAGATCCTGTATCGAGAGTTCCGGATCCTGTCCCACCTCCGTCAGCTCGATGGCGACCCGGGCGCGGATTCCGTCTGATTCAAAACGCCGCTTCTTTAGCGTGCTGCGAAGACGCTCACAGACCACTCCGGCGCTGTCCGGGGGTGTTCTCGGCATCAGGAGCGCAAATGTCTGAATGTCGAGGCGTCCAAAGGTATCGCAACGGCGGATGTCGGAAACGAGACAATTGCAGATAGACCGGATCAGTCGGTCCTGGGTGTCCACCGGCACGGCCAGGATGTCTCTGTCAAAATCCACCGACAACATCAGCATGGTCAGGTCTTCCTGGAACCGCTGGGCCCGATAGGTCTCCGCGTCCAGCACCTTCATGAATCCCCGCCGATTGAGGAATTTGGTCAGGTCGTCTTCGAGGCTGAGCTCGGTCAGACAGACGGTCGCCGATTCGAGCCGGTCGCAGAGAATATTCATCAGGTTGAAGAAAAACCGGTGGGCTGTCGGCGGAAAGAGCCACTGAAGCCGCCGGATCATTTTCATGTTGATCTGGAGCAATTCTCCCGGTTTTTTGCCGACCACCGTGGCCATTCGTGGAACAGAGCGGAGCAGCCCCATTTCACCAACGACATCCCCGACGCCCAGACGTTGAATGAGTTTGTGGACCCGCATTTCGTTGGCCGTTTCGGTGTCGGTCTGCTGGTCCAGCACCTCTAGTTCTCCAGAAATGACAGCATACATGGAGTCGCTGACATCCCCTTTTCGAAACAATATTTCTCCTTGCCCAAACTCTTTAAGGCTACCGGCCATGATAATATAATTGATCTGGGTACGGGAAAGACCGCTGAACAGGGGAATGCCTTCCCGCGGCTCCTCTCCCAGTTTGAGCCGGATCAGATCCCACAAGGTCACCAGTTCCACATGCATCATCAGGGACGGCAGCAGAATGAGATCTCCGACCAGCGCCGAAAGCATCGTAATGACCATCATGGCACCGAAAATCGCCGTCGGCTTGAAGCTGGAGAATGTCAGAATGGCGAAACCAATGCTGATGGTGATCGTGGTAAACACGATCGGTTTTCCCAAGTGGAGGATCGTCTCCCGGAGGGCACGCCGGTCGTCAAGGTCCTTTCGAAACTCCCGGTTGTATCGAACCATGTAGTGGATCGTGTCGTCCACGGCAAGACCGATGGCGATGCTGGCAATCAGGCTGGTGAACATGGAAAGATCGACTCCGAGCCAGCCCATGATGCCGAAATTGATAACGATGGGAAAGAGGTTTGGGAGGACTGCGATGAGTCCGACCTTCTTGGACAAAAACAGCAAAAACATGATGCCGAAGACCACGACCATGGTCAGGGACAGGCTTTTAACCTGTCCGCTGGTGAGCAGGTGGCTGCTGGCGGAAATGACAACTCCGAATCCGGTTACCTCCCACGATAGGTCCTGTGGGAACTCTTTGCCCGCGAATTTCAGGATTTCCCCCCGGGTGCTTAAAAATTCCCGTGAGCTGGAGAGATGGGTGAGCAACAGAATATTGGCCGTGGAAAAATCCGGTTTCATAAACCGGACGAGTAGATCTTCACCGAGCATGGTTTTGTAGCTGTTGATCAACATCCGGGCTTCCCAGGCCTCTTCGGGAAGACGATAATTCTCCGACTTGAACTGGTTCGACGCATAATTGACCAGCTTGAGGTAATCGGCAAAGGAGATCGTTTTGTCCACACCGGGCAGTTTGTCCAAATACTCCTGGATCCGGGCGATGTTCGCGATATTTTCAGCGCTTTCGAAATAGTATTCTTCCGGTCCGCTCATGGTGACGTTAATCGGGAAGCTGCCCGACAAGTGGTGATAAATGTCATGAAAATGCCGGCTGACCGGAGTGTCTGCCTTAAAGTAATCCACCGGATTGGTTTCGACCCGGAGCTGGAAGATGCCGATGAGACAGAAGACAACGACCGCCGAGATGATCGTCAGCGTCCATTTCTGGTGATAGAGATCGATCCGGACAATCCACTCCAGAAAACGGTCGATCACTCCCGGCACGTTGCCCGGTTTGGATTTTCGGGGCTGTTGGATGGGAAAGTAAGACAGGCCGGCGGGGAAGGCGGTGAGAACAATCACCAGCAGACTGACCATGCCGAAGCAGGAAAAAAGGGCAAATTCCTGGATCGCGGTAATCCTGTTCAGCAACAGCGAACCCAGGCCGATGATGGTCGTGACCACCGCCAGGATCGTTGGGAAACCGATACTCGAGAAGGCGTTTAACACCATCTCCTCCTGGGTCCGGGCGCCTTTTGAGGCCGCCATGCAGGCGGATACGATATGCAGGCAGTAGGCGGTACCTACAGCGATCAGGAATACCGGCACGATCATGATGAGCATGGACAGCGGAATACCGGTCAGAGCCATTAATCCGAATGTCCAGACCATTGCCAGGCTGACGCAGGCCAGGGGGAAAAACAGGTACCGGAAGCTTCTGAACAGTAAAAAAAGAACGACGGCGATTAAAATGAATGTGACGGGCGGAAGCCGGAAAAAATCCTTTTCCGTAAATTGAGCCAGGGCTTGGGACACAAGGGGCATGCCGATTTGATATAAGGACAGATCGGCAGGGGATTTCGAGATAAGCTCTTCGACAGCACCGATGACCTGGTCGTAGTCGGCGTCGGTATTCAGGACCAGGGTAATGGCCGTTGTCTTCCGGTCGGTGGAAACAAGGTTTCGCTCGAAAAGTTTCACCGGAATGAGAATACCGGCGAATTCTTCAAGATTCCATTTCCCGCCAATATCCACGGCTTTGCGGACTTCCGGGAGGCTGATGATGCGGCGCACACCGCCGATGGCTGCCGCGGCTTCGGAAAGCTGCTCGAGTTTTGCAAATGTGGCTGACTCGAAGACATTATCCGCCTTTACCACCAGGCGGATTATTTCATCCGAGCCGAAGATGCGTTTAAATGCATCGTACTGCGCGCTTTCCGGCAAATCTTCGATGATGAGATCGTAAACGGATGTGCTGAACTTCAGATTGGGAATCTGGCCGGCAAAGAACAGTGTGATTGCGGCGATGATCAACAGGACCGCCGCCCGCTTGTTCAGGACGGATTTCAACCAGACCTCGACAGACAGGTAATTCAGCATCCGGCCAGACATGTCCACCTCCGGACGAGATCGATTTGGGAACGGGTGAGAACGTAACGATAAGGGAAAGGTGTTACCGATCGTTAGAAAATGTATCCGAGGGGTGAAATGGTGTCAATTCAAAAAGGGGGAACGATTCAGGACTTTGGGAACCCGCTCGAATAGAGATCCATCAGTCGGTTGCCGGCTTTATGAATGATGATCAGACACTCGACATCATCGAGACGCTCTACCAGTTGCATGCCTTTTTCAGGGCCCATCACCATTATGGCGGTGGCAAGGCCGTCGGCCAGGGTGCAGTTGCCCGCGAGTACGGAAACACTCACGACCCGGTTGTTGACCGGATACCCGGAGCGGGGGTCGAGAACGTGGGAATAGGATTTTCCGCCGGACTCAAAGAAGCGCCGGTAATCACCGCTGGTGGCGAGAGCCCCGTCAGTCAGGGGAACAGCCTTGTATACGGAGTCGAGGGGGGCATCTTTGCGCGGCGTATTAATGCCGACGGCCCAGGCAGAACCATCTTTTTTTCGACCGAAGGCAAAGACTTCCCCTCCAATTTCCACCAGAGCGCTCTCGATGCCTGCGGTCTTCAGCAGGGTAGCGATTTGATCCACTCCGTAACCTTTCGCTATGGAACCCAGGTCGAGGGTGACGTGGGGGCTGGATTTGACAAGAAAATTTCCGGAACGGAGTTGAACCCGGCGGAAGCCAACGTTTGGTAATATCGCCTGGATGGCATCCGCATCCGGAACGCCGCTGTTTTCATTTGTTCCATAGAATCCCCACAGCTTAACCAACGGACCGATCGTTGCATCCCAGGCGCCGTCGCTCAATTCATAGATCTGTCGGCCGGCGGTCATCACGTTCATGAAGTCGTTGGATATGGGAAAATTTTCTCCGGTTTTTAGGAATGCATTGAACCGGCTGATTTCACTATTTTTTCTGTAGGTCGACATGCTGTCGTTAATCTGTTCCAAGCGTGAGTCGACTTTTTTCCGGAGAAATGCGGTGTCCATCCCGCGGTCGGCGAGAAGCTTGATATGGTAAGTTGTTCCCATGGTCTTGCCGGCCAGAGCGACTTCCGCGCGGTTGTCGCAGCCGGCGACGGCAAACAGGCATACCAGAAGAAGCAAATGGTTTCGTGCTGTCTCGATCATGTCGTGCTGTCTTTTGGACCCTTTGAGTGGGTGTGATCCGGAAGGCTCAAGGCGTTACGGTTTTATAGCGATTGTCGGAATTCCGTTTCGAGGGAATCCGGATCTGGACATGTTCGGTGTCGGGATCGCTATCGGAATCGGAATCGAGACAGGCGGTCACCCTTAGAGGTCGATACCGATAACGATTCCGACACCGACCCCGATGGTTCCGTTAAGTGCATGGAGAAAAATCCACCGATCGGGACGGAACTCCGACACAACCGATAAACGGAGAGTGTCTGACGATCTGTCAACAGATACGTGGAAGCTGCTCCCCGGTCAACATGTCCACGATCCGTTTTCCGCCAATGGGGGTGGTCATGACGACCTTTCCGGGGTGTTCATCGACGACCTCTCCGATGATACAGGCGTCTTCTCCAAAGGGCTCCTGTTTCATGGCCTCGAGCACCGCTTCCGATTGCTCCCCTGGGACAAAAGCGATCAATTTGCCTTCATTGGCCAGGTACAGGGGGTCGAATCCGAGCAATTCGCACAACCCCGCAACGGCATCTTTTACCGGAATCCGCTTTTCTTCGATGTGGATGCCGGCGTTCGATTTCATGGCAATTTCGTTGAGTGCGGTCCCCAGGCCGCCCCGCGTGGGATCCCGCAAAACGTGGATGTCTGTGCTGACCTCAAACATGTTTCGGACCATGTGATTCAGCGGGGCGGTGTCGCTGGTTATCGGGGCGTCAAATGTCAATCCTTCTCGCCGGGTGAGTATCGTGACCCCGTGGTCGGCGATGCTCCCGCTGATAATGATCCTATCGCCGATGTGGGCCATACCGCTGGAAACCCGAATGTCGGGCCGAAGACTGCCGACCCCGGAAGTATTGATGAATATCTTGTCCACGGCGCCTTTGGGAACCACTTTCGTATCCCCGGTGACGATCTGGATCCCCGCTGTCCTGGCCGCTGCCTGCATGCTGGCCAGTATCCGTTTCAAGTCATCCATCGGGAAGCCTTCTTCGATGATCAAGCCAGCGCTGAGAAACAGCGGCACAGCGCCGCACATGGAAATGTCGTTGACGGTGCCGTTGATGGCCAGATCTCCGATGTCTCCACCCGGGAAAAAGATCGGATCCACCGTATAGGAGTCCGTTGAAAAGGCGAGACGCCGGCCATCTATTTCGAATACCGCACCGTCGTCCAGTTGGGCCAGTATGGTATTGTCGAAAAACGGGAGGATGATTTCGGTGGTCAACAGATGGGACAGTTTTCCGCCGCTGCCATGATCTAGTAATATTTTGTCCATAAGTCGTGTTCGGTGTTTTGTGTTTCGTGTTTGGAGCCAGGTGTCTGGTGTCAGGTGTCGGGTATCAGATGACCGGCAAACCGGCGAACTGGCAAACCGGCAGACTGACTTTCGGCACAGACTCCGCTACTGTTCATCATGAAATCGGTAAAACGCTGCACAGGTTCCTTCGCTGGATACCATGCAGGGGCCGACCGGCGCCATCGGGCTGCACTTTGTCCGAAAGAGCGGGCATTCTGGGGTTTTGCCGCCTGTCAGAATCTCACCGCACGCGCAGCCTTTCGGTTCCGGGGCCGCTTCGGCAACGATCTGGAAGTGGTCCGCCGCATCGAATGCGACATACGGCCCCCGCATTTTGAGCCCGCTCCCGGGAATCGCACCAATGCCCCGCCAGACGGCATCCACCGGTTCAAAGACATCCTGCAGCAGCCGCTGCGCCTTTTCATTCCCCCCGTGGCTGACTGCCCGTGGGTAGGCGTTCTCAAGACGGGGAGATCCGGATTCGATCTGGTCGACGAGCATCGAAATGCCCCTTAAAATATCCGCCGGCTCGAATCCGGTAATCACACACGGCACCCGGTGTCTGTCGAAAAATGGCTGATACCCTGTCTCTCCGATGATCACCGACACGTGGCCCGGGAGAATAAACCCGTTGACCTGAACATTTTCCTGGTCGGTTAATGCCTCCAGAGCCGGAGGTACGAGCTTGTGGGCGGAGTAGACAAAAAAATTCTCTACGTTCATCTGTCTCGCCGAGAAAATGGCTGCCGCAACGGTCGGAGCGGTGGTCTCGAATCCGACACCGAGAAATACAACGGACTTGCCCGGGTTATCTTTAGCCATCTGGATACCGTCGAAGGTGGAATACACCACACGAATATCCCGACCGTCCGCTTTCTCTTTCAGCAAGGACGACGATGTCCCCGGCACCCGCATGAGGTCTCCGAAGGTCGCGAGGATGACGTTGTCGGTTCGCGCCAGTTCGATAAACGCATCGATTTCTCCCTGGGCGGTGACACACACCGGACAGCCGGGACCGGACAGCAGGGAAATGGACTTCGGAAGAATCGAACGGATGCCGCTTCTGAATATCGATACCGTGTGGGTGCCGCAAACCTCCATGAGCCGTACATCCGTCTGGCTGATCGTGTGGATGCGATCGATGAGTTTTTTTGACAGCTCGGGATCTCTGTACTCTTCTACGTGTTTCAATGCCATGGCGTACCAACCTCGGAGTTGCCTGTTTTATTAGTTAATTGCGGATTCTTGCCCGCCATAGCGCCGTGCGACGGCGGGTCGGGTTTCAACTTTTGCCGTTCTACAGGGGGTGAATCCATTTTCTTTCGGAAACAATGCGCTATGGGCCCTTTCGTACAATGGCTGCCGCCGCCACCGCTTGACCCAACGAAATACCCCCATCGTTGGTCGGGACCACCCGATGGGTGTACACGGTGAATCGGTTTCGCTCAAGGGACCGGATAAATCCGGAAAGCAGCCATACGTTCTGAAACACGCCGCCGCTCAGTACGACACGGTCAAGGCCGGTTTCCCTGCGCAGGTCTTCGGCCAGCTGTGTGAAGAGGGCGATTAGCGTCCGATGAAATTTGCCGCCGATGAGGTTGCGCGATATTCCGGAGGTGATGTCACCGGTAATCTCTCTGATCAACGGTCGGATGTCGATTCGGCGTACCGGTCCCGGGCTCCATCGGAAGCCGTAGATGCCGTCATCACCTTCTGCAGACTGCATCTCCAGTTCCATTGCGGCCTGTCCTTCGAAATTGACCCGGCTTCGGATGCCGACCATGGCGGCGATACCGTCAAAGAGCCGCCCGAGACTGGATGTTTGGGGCGCGTTAATTCCCCGGTCGATCATTTGCGTGATGATTCGAAGATTCGTTTCCCCGATCTCGGCCAGCAGGGGTAGATCCAGCGCCCACATCTGTTCACCAAAGGTGCCGTAAAGGTAACTGACGGCCATGCGCCACGGCTCCGTAATGGCGGAGGTGCTTCCCGGCATGGGAAAATAGTCCAGATGGGCCCCCCGGGTAAACTCGGCGTGATCCGCGATAAGCACTTCCCCGCCCCAAATGGCGCCATCCATGCCAAAGCCGGTACCGTCGAAGGATAGTCCGAGAACCGGACCGTCGATCTGATGCTCGGCCATACAGGATACGATGTGCGCGTGATGGTGTTGTATCGGTATTTTTTCGGCGCGCTTCTGGTCTTCGGCATACCGGGTGCTCAAATAATCCGGGTGCATGTCGTACGCGATCCACTCCGGCTCGATGCCCAGAATCCGCTTGAGGTGATCGATGGTCAGCGTAAAAAACTCAAAGGTCGGCAGATTTTCAAGGTCGCCGATGTGCTGACTTAAAAAGGCGTTTTTCCCTTTCGTCAAACAGACGGTGTTCTTGAGCTCCGCCCCGCAACCCAGAACCGGCGGCACAGGGGTCTTCAGAAATACCGGCATCGGAACGTAGCCCCGGGATCGCCTCAGAAAACGATTGCTTCCGTCCGTTCGTCGGACAATGGAATCGTCGCTGCGAAGATAGATATCCCTGTTGTGAAACAGAAAGAATTCGGCAATGTTGCCCAGCCGCTTCAGGGCATCGTCGTTGTCGATGGCAATCGGTTCGTCGGTCATGTTGCCGCTGGTCATCACCAGGGCGCTAAAACCATGTGCCAACAGCAGGTAATGCAACGGGGTGTAGGGCAGCATCACACCAAAATAGCGGTTTCCCGGGGCTACCGATTCCGCCAGGGGGTTTGGCTCTTTTTTGTTTAGTAGGACAATCGGGCGCCGCGAAGACAGAAGCAGGGTTTTTTCTTCTGGCTCTATTGCGGCATAGGTGTTGACCTCCTGGATACCGGGGGACATGACGGCAAAGGGCTTTTCTTCACGGTGCTTTCGCCTGCGCAAGCGTCGGACGGCGTTGTCATTGGCAGCGTCCACCGCCAGGTGAAAGCCTCCAAGCCCCTTTACCGCAATGATACGTCCCTGCTTCAAGATGTTCACCGCTTCACCAATGGGGTCATCGGTCGAGACGGTTTCCCCGGTATGGGTTCGCAGGCTGACATGGGGCCCGCAATCGGCGCACGCATTGGGCTGGGCATGGAATCGACGGCTCTGCGGGTCATCATACTCGTTCTGGCAGGCAGCGCACATGGCAAACTGCCGCATGGACGTCTTGGGACGGTCATAGGGGATGTCATCGATAATGGTGTAGCGGGGGCCGCAGTTGGTGCAATTGATGAACGGGTATTGAAAACGGCGGTCGTCGGGATCGAACAGTTCCCGGCGACAGTCGTCACATGTGGAAACATCCGGTGAAATCAGAGTGGCGGGCCCCTCTCCGGTACGACTGTGAACAATAGTAAAATCGCTATGGCCGTTGAGGTCTGCCGGTTCGATATGGGCCTCGATGACATGGGCCAGGGGCGGCTGATTGTGTGCAAGCTCGGAGAGGAAATTGTCGATTCGGGCGGACGGGCCTTCGATGTGGATGGTTACGCCGGTGGAGGTGTTGGCGACGGTCCCGTTCAGGCGATGTCGAACCGCGGTTTGATAGACAAACGGGCGGAATCCGACGCCTTGGACGATACCGTGGATGCGTACCTTTCTGGCAGCACTCTCATCGTCCATCACGTTCCAGCCGGTCTACCAGTTCTGCAGCCTCGCGTAGGAAATCGAGGGTTTCCTTGGCGCTTTTTTCATCGATTTTATGTATGGCGAATCCGGCGTGAACGATCACCCAATCATCCACCTGCACATCTTCCAGCAACATCAGGCTGGCCTTGCGCCGAACGCCGTCAACGTCGATGGTGGCCGTCAGGTCATCGATCCGGACTATTTTAGAGGGTATTGCTAAGCACATCGTCTTGGGATCCTTCGGGTCTTGGTGTGTATCGAACCCCCAGGCGATCAATCTCTTTGAGAACCATCGTGATGATCTCCTCGATTTTTGCCTGGATAGTTTCGGTCATCTCAAGGGTGCAGGTTTCGATATCTTCGGGTTCTACACCGACGATGACGGTCTTTGGCACCTTCTCGAGGGCCTGGCACATGGTCAGCGCCTCCAGAAAATCGACCTGGTGCAGGGAATTTTTTGCGCGTATCCGTTCGGGTATGGCATCGCCCTCGAGGCGGTAGAGGTCTCCGGGTTTTCCCTTGTTCCGGATGGCATCGATAACGATCAGTTGGTCTGCTTCGGCGATGGTTCCCAACAAGTTGAGACCCAGAACACCCCCGTCAACCAGGGATACATTATCCGGAAATTCGTATCGATAGTTGATCTGTTCCATCACCCGGACGCCGGTGCCCTCGTCGCAAAAGAGAATGTTCCCGATACCGAGAATCATGACCTGTTCGGTGTGACCATCGCTTCCCATGTCGTCGCTGTTCCTTTGAGCGTGCAAGATCTTTGAAAAATAGCAGGCGGAAACCTATCACGGTTTCGGTTTCCCCGCAAGGTATGGACACCTATAGCGGTTGCCGGAATGCCATTCCGAATCCAGACCCCGGAACCTACCTTCTTTCGGAATATATTTATGGCAACGGCGATAAAGACCCCCCGGCACTTTCGCACCGGGGGTATCTTTGTGTTTGAATAAGGTCGGGCTCTACAGCGCTTTGATTTTGTATACCTCGTTGCTGTCCGGGTCGATCACGTGGACGCCGCAGGCGACACACGGGTCAAAGGAATGGACGGTTCTGAGGACTTCCAGGGGCCGTTTGGGATCTGCCACCGGTGTGCCGATGAGCGCTTCTTCCACGGGACCGAGCTGGCCTTTTTCATCTCTTGGACCCAGGTTCCAGGTGGACGGCACCACGTACTGGTAATTACCGATCTTGCCACCTTCAATGTTGATCCAGTGACCTAAAGAACCCCGGGGCACGTCGTTCAAGCCGACACCCTGTGCCGAGTTCGGCATATCCCAGGACTGATAGGTTTTGGTGTCGCCGGCTTTAATGTTGCCGACCAGTTCCAGAATCCACCCTTCCATGGCGTTTCCGATGGCCACGCTTTCAAGGCCGCGAGCGGCCGTCCGACCGAGGGTGGAAAAGAGGGCCTGCACCGGGATGTCCAGCTGCGACAGGGTGCCGTCGACCAGCGGTGCGACATCCTTGTGGCCGCTGGCGTAGGCCACCAGCACCCGGGCGAGGGGGCCGACTTCACAGGAGGCGCCTTCGTAGCGGGGCGCCTTGAACCAGGAGTATTTACCGCCGCCCGGCCTATAATCGGGATCCTCCTTCAAGGGGCGGGTTTCGCCCTTGTAGGGATGCAGGTTTTTTCCATCCTCATACCAGGCCCGCTGCACATGCTCGGTGACCTTGTCCTGGGTGGCCATTTTCATGCCGCCCACATTGCGTTTCATGATGGTGCCGCGTGGCATGTAAAGGCTTTGGGGCTCCGCGGAGGATTGCGGGAATTCTCCCCAGGCCATAAAGTTTGTCGTTCCTCCAATGGCGCCCCAGTCTTTATAGAAGGAGGCCACCGCCAGAAGATCCGGGATGTAAACGTTTTTAATAAAATCCTGGGTTTCTTTCCACAGATAGAGAAATTCAGCGATCCGGTCGGGCCTCAGGTCTCTTACGCTGGTGATGCCGCCCACGACCAGGGATTGAAGGTGCGGGTTCTTGGCGCCGAAAATGGCGTGCATCCGGGCGGCCTTGGCCTGGAGCCTCAGGGCTTCGATGTAATGGGCGGATGCCATCAGGTTGGCTTCCGGCGGCAGGTTGTATGCCGAATGCCCCCAGTAGGCATTGTTCAACGGACCGAGTTGTCCGCTGTCCACAAAGGTCTGGAGGCGCTGCTGAACGTTTTTGTAGTACGCCGAGCCGCCCCAGGGGGCATTGCTGACGTTTTCGGACAGGGAGGCGGTTTTCTTCGGGTCGGCCTTCAGGGCGCTGACCACGTCCACCCAGTCCAGGGCATGGAGGTGATAGAAGTGAACGATATGATCATGCTGGAATTGTGCACCGTGGAGAAGATTCCGAATGATCCGCGCGTTGTCGGGAATGGTGACGCCGACCGCGTCTTCGACTGCCCTCACCGAGGACAGAGCATGGGTCAGCGTTCAGACGCCGCACGAACGCTGTACGAAGTGATGGGCATCGCGGGGATCGCGTCCCTGAAGAATCAGCTCGATACCGCGGAACATCTGCCCGGAACTCCAGGCATTAACGACCTTGCCGCCGGCCACTTCCACTTCGATCCGGAGGTGGCCTTCAATTCTGGTGATCGGATCGATCGTGATTCGCTTGTTTGCCATATGCTTGCCTCCTGTTCTGGAAACGTAGTGTTGTCAATCGATGAACGAACTATAGCTCTTCGTAGAATGGGGTCATTGTGTCCCAGAAATTGGGTTCACTGCAACCGATGCAGGGATGACCTGCTTCGACCGGCCAGCTCGTTCCATCGTTGAACTTGACCACCGGGCAGTTATTATAGGTTTCCGGTCCCTTGCAGCCCACCTGATAGAGGCAGTAGCCCATGGCCGCTTCCTCAGAGCCGAATTCGGTGACCATTTCGTCGTTTTCGAAGTGGGCACGCCGCGGGCACTGATCGTGGATCGTCTTTCCGTAAGCGAACAGGGGGCGGCCCAACTCGTCGAGGGCCGGCAATTTGCCGAGCAGCAGGTAATTGACGACGGTGCCGACAAAGTTGACCGGGTTGGGCGGGCAGCCGGCAATTTTGAGTGTCTTGACTCCGGTGGCTTTTTCCACGCTGACGTAACCACCCGGATTCGGAGCCGCCGCCTGGATACCGCCGAAGCTGGAGCAGTTGCCGATGGTGATGGTTGCCGCCGCCTTGGGCACGACGTCCCTGGCAATCTCCAGGAAGGTTTGGCCGCCGACTTTTCCCCAACCGCCGTCATACTTGGTAGCGACCCCGCCTTCGCACACGCAGATGAACTTGCCGGCGTATTTTTTCATGGCCATCTGAAGATTTTCTTCGGCCTGATGCCCGGCGGCAGCCATGATGGTCTCATGGTACTCGATGGACAGGATGTCCAGCACCAGTTCGTCGATCCAGGGATACATGGATCTCAGAACCGATTCCGAGCAGCCCGTGCATTCTGCAAAATGAAGCCATACCACCGGGGGGCGTTGCGATGGAGCGGCAAAGACCTCTGCCACCTTCGGTACGAACGAGGAGGAAAGCCCCATCGTGGCCGTAAGGAAGGTACAGAACTTCATGAAGTCCCTTCGTGAGACCCCTTTCTGCTCCAGTCTTTCGTAGAATTGCTTCTGTTCCTTTTCCATTGGCACCTTCTGATGCAATTAGGGTCGGTTAAACGCCTCTGCGTTGGTTTCTGGAATCTATGAACAGAACCGAAAAATACCGCAGACAATTCCGGTTCGATGGCCTGTATGAGGGGTCTGTATATGCTATGGTGGAATATGGCACGGCGAATATGATTAGAGACGCGTTCAGAAATTAATATCGATCCTATCTATTGAATTTCAATAGTTATGTCAAGGTAAATCCGGCGATTGCCCCGGAAGTGGCCACGGTATTTTTCCAGGGAAAACCGGGCGTTCACTCCGGCAGCGCCATCGGAATGCCGCTCTGGTATCCCTGTTCCGCGGCCTTGATATCCAGATGGAGGCTGGAAATCTGTTCCAGCGGGGGATAGACAAAATGGGATGTCTCGCGGGCATCGATACCTTTGATGTACTTTTGACAGCCGTCACACAGGTTTACCCGATAGGCCGGTTCACCATCCGGGATGAAGTATTTGAGGGCCCCGCTGTCCCTGTTGCCGCAAAACGGACAGCCGATGCGCGGGACCTCCCATTGATGCCAGCAGAAACTGCAGACGAGACGCCGCCGCCCTTCTTCGGGCAGAACAAACAGGATCGGCGGACTGCCGCAGATCGGACAGTATCCCTGATGCCATTCCGGCTGTTGTTGCATATAGTCTGAAAGATCGGCAGCGCAGACGGACAGGGACGGCCTGATGCTGCTGTAGAGGATAAAACTTAGAACCGTCGCGTCGATCCCGATTTCCGCGGCGGCCGTCCTGAGTTGTGCGTCGCTGTCGCCGAGCACCGATTGAACAAGTACCGAAATGTCGATGTGACCACCTTCCAGACGGGTCTTCAGGGTCTTGGCAGCGTCGCCGATGTCGCTCCGGGCGGAAACGGCGATGTCACAAATTTCCCCCAGAACCGTTTTGGCTTCCTCGAGGTCCACCGCAAACTCCGGGATGCTGATGAGGGGAAGCTGCGCCTCGGCTTTGGCGGAGAGGAGGTCGCCGGAAAGGTGGATCGGATCGATACGGACTCGAGCCGCGGAGGCCTCCTGGGCCAGAAACAGCGGTCCATAGAAATCGAGCAGCTTGGTATATACCGGCCGTTCCTGTTTGACGGTGTCGACCGCCTTGAGGATCTGTTCGGATGTCACCGGGTCGGTTGTCTGGTTCATTGATTCACCTTGTTCGCATTCTGGATACTGGATGCTCGATACTGGATTCTGGATGAGAGCAGGTTTCGGGTGTCAGTCGTCAGCGATCAGATATCAGAGGCCCGAATTCCGACCGACCTTCCTTCGCCCTTCGGGCTCCCCAGGGCCAACGGGCCAACCCATCGACGCGCTGCGCTCGCTCAGGGCAGGCGGGCCAACGGGCCAACGGGCCAACGGGCCAACGGGCCAACGGGCCAACGGGCCAACGGGCCAACGGGCCAACGGGCCAACGGGCCAACGGATCCTACCACAGGAAAACAAAAAAAGGGAGACGCAAACGCCTCCCCCTTTTCTCGTTCGATCGTTTTCGATGGTTAGAGCGCTTACCCTCGCATCAGCTGTGCGCCGGCCCGTTTAAATGGACGGAACATGCGCTGAAGCGCCATGTGGCGGGTGATGCCGATTTCGGCATTCGAGGCCATGGCAAATCCGTGGTAGAGCTCCGGTTTGAACCCAACCAGGTAGATCACCCGAATGGTGTCCACATCGATCAGGTTCGCATTCTTGAATTTCTTTCTCGCCATCATGAGATGGCTGTTGGCCATTTCCACGATTTCATCCCGCTCCCCGAAACTCATGGCCCCCGTCGGGCAGGTCTTGACGCAGGCCGGAAGCATGCCGTTATCTACCCGATCCTGGCACATGTCGCATTTCGCCAGGGTGCCGTCCGGTGCCATACGCGGTATATTGTAGGGGCACGACTCGATGATCTCTTCGGCGGGCAGCTCCTTGGTGATGGCCGTGTAAAGGACCGCTCCGGTTCTGGGATTCGTGAAGACGGCGGTCGGCTCACCGGCCGTAGCTTCGCAGGGTGCATCGATGCAGTGTCGGCATTGTTCGGGGAAAAACAGCCACTTGAGCCCATCTTCGGTCACATGCTCCTGCATCCGGACCAGCTTGTAGGTGGTGAAGGAGAGATCCTGTGGATTCTGGTATGAGCCCATGTTTGCCGTTGGATCCGCCGGCAGATCGTGCCACTGTTTGCAGGCCACCTGACACCCCCGACAACCGGTACATAATGTGGTATCGATTAAAAACGATTTCGCCATTCAGACCACCTCCTTCTATGCGAGTTTAACGACGTTAACCATGAACGCCTTGGTTTCCGGGATCCGGGTGTTGGGATCGCCGGTGGACGGGGTCAGTAGATTGGCGCTGTCCTCGGTGCCGGATGTCGGTTTGATCCACCCGAAGTGCCAGGGCAGACCGACCTGGTGGACGATCCCGCCACCCACGTTAAACGGTTGGAACCGCTTGGTGACGATGGCCGTGGCTTCCACCGCTCCCCGTGCCGATGTCACCCTGACACGCTCGCCGTTCTGGATCTGCTTCAGCTTGGCCAGTTGCTCGCTCATCTCCACGAACATCTGGGGCTGCATTTCCATGAGATACGGCTGGTATCGGGTCATCACACCGGTCTGCCAATGCTCGGTAACCCGGTAGGTGGTGCCCACGTAAGGATAGCGTGGATCGCAGGTGGCGTAGGTATCTTTTTCAGTATCGTAGATCGGCGCCACCGGATTGATCAGTTTCGCGTTGAGGAAGTTCTTTTCCACCGGGCATTCGAGGGGCTCGTAATGCTCCGGAAACGGCCCGTCGGCACGGCCGGGGCCGAAAATCTGACCATGACCGTGCTTGCGCATGATAAAGGGATGCTTGCTCTTGGGGTTCGGCTTGCCGTCGGCCATGAGCAGCGGCGGCCATCCACCATCGGGGACGTCTCCTTCCCACTTGCTGCCGTTCCAGCGGATGACCCAGTTTTTGCTGTCCCAGGGTTGCCCCTTCGGATCGACGGAGGCCCGGTTGTAAATGATCCTCCGGTTGACCGGCCAGCACCAGGCAAATTGCGGGTACAGGCCGATGTTGTTGGGGGCATCCTGCTGACTCCGGCGGGCGGACATGTTGCCCTTTTCCGTGTAGCTGTTGCAGTACAGCCAGTTTCCCGATGAGGTGGAGCCGTCATCCTTTAAAAAGGCAAAGCTCGGCACCAGGGTACCCTTTTTGAAGTTCTTGCCCTTGACCGTGACGTCCTCCAGGAAGTAGCCGTTGATTTCCTTGGCCACCTCGTGGGGGTCGTACATCCCGTCGGTCAGGTAGTCCCACTTGAGGTTGCGGATCGGTTCCGGAAACGCCCCGCCGTCCTCGTAGACCTCCTTGATCTTGAGCCCCAGTTCCATGATGATGTCGCCGTCAGGCTTGCTGTTGCCCAGCGGCTTGGGGCCCTGGTAGCGCCACTGCATCCAGCGGCCGCTGTTGGTGATGCTGCCTTCCTTTTCCACGGCCACGGCGGCCGGCAGCATGAAGACCTCGGTTTTGATGCTGCTGGGACTCATGCCCGGGCCTTTCCAGAAGGATCCGGTCTCATTGTCGAACAGGTTGACGTTAACCAGCCAGTCCAGGTTCTTCATTCCTTCGCGGACCTTTCCGGCGTTGGAGCCGCTGCAGGTGGGGTTTTGTCCCCAGGCGAAGAAACCCTTGAACGTGCCTTTGTACATTTCGTCGAACAGGTCCAGCCAGGAATACGCCTTACCGTCATCGACCTTCGGAAGCCAGTCATAACCGAAGTCGTTGACCGGCGTTCCCGTGTCCCCGAAAAAAGACTTGAGCATGCTCACCGAGTACTTGGGGTAGTTCTGCCACCAGTTGGCGCTCTGGGGATCGTTGCTCTTGGGGGTCCATTTTTCGTTGTAGGCCGCCAGAGACACATTGGACGCCCGTGGTGTTTTCAAATACCCGGGCCAGATGTGCCACAACAGACAATGGTCGGTAGACCCCTGGACGTTGGATTCACCCCGCAGCGCGTTAACCCCGCCGCCGGCAACGCCCATGTTGCCCAGGAGCAGCTGGATCATGGCCATGGTGCGGATGTTCTGCACGCCGGTGGTATGCTGGGTCCATCCCATGGCGTACATGATGGTACCGGCCATTCCGGTTTTTCCGGTTGCCGCATAGGTGGCGTAGATTTCCCGGAGACTCGCTTCGGGCGTCCCGGTAATTTTCGACACGGTCTTTGTATTGTAACGGTTGAAATGCTTTTTCATCTGCTGGAAGACCGTCTGCCTGTTTTTAAGGGAGCGATCCATCTTGGGGACGCCGTTCTTGTCCATCTGGAAGGCCCAGGCCTTCTTGTCGTATTTCCGCTTTTTCGAGTCGTAGCCGGAGAAAACGCCGTTTCTGAATTTAAAACCCTTGTTCACGAGAAAGGGCGCGTTGGTGTAGTCGGCCACATACTCCTTGCTGTAGAGGTTGTTGTCGAGAATGTACTTGATCATCCCCCCGAGGAAGGCGATGTCCGTCCCGGATCTTAATGCCGCATAGATGTCCGCCTTTGAGGAGGTGCGGGTGAACCGGGGATCGACGCTGATGAGCGTGGCGCCGTTTTGCTGGGCTTTCGCGACGTACTTAAAGGATACCGGGTGGTTTTCGGCAGCGTTGCTGCCCATGATCAGAATACAATCGCTGTTCTGGATGTCGATCCAGTGATTGGTCATCGCGCCGCGTCCGAACGACTCTGCCAGAGCCGCAACCGTGGCGCTATGTCAGATACGGGCCTGATGTTCGATGTAGGTCAGACCGATGGCCCGCATCAGGGCCTGGTAGATCCAGCACTCCTCGTTGTCCATGGCGGCGCTGCCCACCGAAGCGATACCTCCGGTCCGATTGACCACCTGCCCGTTGGCGTTCTTGTTTTCGAACGTGGCATCCCGGGTGGCTTTGACCCGCTTGGCGATCTGGGTCAACGCCCAGTCCCACGATACCGTCTTCCACTCTGTGGAAAAGGGCGCCCGGTACATCGGTTCGGTCAGGCGCAGCTCATTTTCCGTAAGCTGGGCCAGGGATGCCCCCTTGGAGCACAGCGAACCGCGGTTGATGACGTGATCCGGATCACCTTCGATGTTGATGACCCGTCCATCCCCCTTGATGCTGGTATGCACAATCGCACCGCAACCCACCGCACAGTAGCAGCAGATCGTGGTGCTTTCCTTGGCATACTTGGTCTTGATCATCTGGGCGTGGGACTTGACCGGCGACAGGTCAAATCCCAAACCACTGACGGCAAGACCGGCGGCCGTTGCACCCGTGATCTGGATAAACTCCCGTCGTGTTACGTGCATACGGAACCCTCCTTTCGGCCTAAATCGATTGATTGAAATGCTTCCCCTCTGTTGACGGTTATACAAACGCCGCTGATTCCGTGAGACATACCGCCGGAATCGGCGGGAAAAGACACATCAATGATACGATCGGTCCGTGCAGCTATCGGATTCATATCCTTGACCAACAAGAACACTGGCTGGGCGGCGTAGGCTCGTTTCAGGTTTCTACGCTGGGTGCTTCGAATCTGTGTGATCCTTTATGGGCATGCGCGCAAACGGCTGAGAATCCGGAGGATATAGAATTACATGGGTTGTCGCGGCGAAACGTGATTACCATAGTCGATGTGACAATCAATGTCAAAAAAAATCCAAATAAAAACGAGGCGTTATATCATTTCAGGCATAACGGAAACCCATGCGTAGATCGGTTGCATGGGGATAGACGGCAGGTCGGCAAAATGAGCTGGGAACAGTCTGTTCCCGTGGGACAGGCAAATTAGGAGCAGGGTCTTTTCAGTTACCCACATTAGAGAAAAGATTTCATGACATATCCGGGCGGACCCGGTTATGTCACGCCCCTGAGGGGTTCATGGGCAAGGCCATCAAGGGCGCAGCCGTAGTTGGCTACTGCAAGCCCTTGAGAACGCGGCACATGGACGCCTCAGGGAGCGCCCTTGGTGTGAAATCTTTTCTGCGTCAAATTGGAGTGACAACAGCGGGAGATAGCTATTTCCGGTAGAACGCGAGATACGTGATACAGAGGCAGCGCCTTTTCAGTTACCCACATTAGAGAAAAGATTTCATGACATATCCGGGCTAGGCGTCATCATCGGCTGCCAGGGACTCATTATCGGCAATTTTAATCGATGACGTGAGATTGCTGATGCTTTTGCCCTCATATTTCTCGTTGACATCCCCTTTTAGAAGATCTTCGATGCCCTCTTCCTCGTCCTCCACATCGTCTTCAGGAAGAGCTTCTTCCGATGCTTTACCAAGGAAGGTGCCGGCATCAAAAAGGATTTCCTGGGGGGTTCTGTCGCCGCTGGAAAGCATCGTCATGACCCGTTCGGCGATCTCGGACGCGTACACCGTGGGCGGATACATATTGTCGGTCCGCAATGCGGCAATCAGCGCCGGTTTTCCGCCTGAAACGGCGCCTTCGATGGTGCCCATATTGTATGCCTGCTGACAGAGAAACGACAGGATGTCCTTGTCCAGCTCGGCAAATTCCTTTAGGATCAAACTGTTGTTGTCCCGATCCATTTCAATGACATATTTTTGTTTCATGACAAATGTCCCCTATATGATGATTTGACACAAAGGCCTGCGCTCTCTGCCTTATAAGAACGCTTCTGAAACCATAAAATATGATGCGTGTCAACCGTCAAAGTTGGATTCTTCCCTTTTTTTTCTGATTCGCCGGAAGGCTGCTCGGAACACCGGAATGCCCGCGTGCATATGTATGCAAAAATGTCTGATTGCACTGAAAAATGGGGGCCGCGAAACCCTTGTTTACCAATAAACCGGTTGACCCAAAATGGGTTCGATGATAGAAAAACGGGCCAAACTTGGGTATGCTCCGTTGCTTGCAGAGTGGATAGAAGCTTTAGTCCGCCACAACAACGGCGGATAAACCCGCCACAACAACGGCGGATAAACCCGCCAGAGGCGGACAAGCCTGTCGCCGTCTGAGCGACATCGTCGCGTTCCATAAAATCGCGGAACGATTTTATTTTGGAGGGATGGCTGAGTGGTCGAAAGCGGCGGTCTTGAAAACCGTTGAGGGTAACACCTCCGTGGGTTCGAATCCTACTCCCTCCGCCAAAAATTTTGGCAGAATATTTTTGTACGTTCGCAGCGTGCGCTGCGGTTTTTTCTCGTTCTCGTGCGGGGAAACAGAGGTGGCACCTTGAGCTGATGTTTCCAACGAATGCTCACAGGTGGCATGAACGTGAAATTGAAATCTTTTTTGCGGCGCAGCCGCGCCTGCAAAAATTGTATAACAATTTTTGGGAGAGATGGCCGAGCTGGCTGAAGGCGCTCGCCTGCTAAGCGAGTGTGGGGCGAAAGTTCCACCGAGGGTTCGAATCCCTCTCTCTCCGCCAGACGATATCAGATAGCCGGCTGCCGATGGTTTAAGAGCCGGCTATCTGATTTTTGTGCTTTCTATGTGTTCCGTCTTCGACTGGTTCTGCCATAGTTTTAGGTAGGATATAAAAATGGTGAGGGCAGAGCTATAACTTATGAAGAAACCCCGCAATCCATCCCGATAACCTCGGCCGAATAAGTATTTCTTTAAAAACCAGTATGATGGGCGCAGAAACAGATTGGTGGGGATGTGGTATCCTTTCATGGATTCATTTCTTTCGGAATACTCTACTGCCAACCGTGTTGTGTATTGGTTAAATTTATTAAAATATTGCTCCAGACTAACATAGCTGTGGTGGATCAGAGGACCGTTGAGTATGCCTGCGTGGTCGTTGCCTGAATCGAGTTCGGGTGTTTCATGTATCGGCAAAGGCCACCGGGCCGTTCCTTTTTTGAACAACCTTAAAATATAATCGGGATACCATCCGCAGCCTCTGATCCACCTCCCTAGAAAGTAATTATGCCGATTGACGAGGTAGCCGTCATGTTTTGGATCTGATAATACATGTTGTATTGATCTTGAAAGCTCATCACTGACAATCTCATCAGCATCCAGCGAGAGTATCCATTCGTATTTCGCCTCATCGATCGCCAAATTTTTGTTTTCATGAAAACTCCCTCCGCTTTCTCTGACCAGCACCCGTGCCCCGGCTCTTTTGGCCTTTTCAACCGTATCGTCAGAGCTGCAATCGTCAACAATGACGATCTCATCGGCAAACGAAACCGCTGTCATGCATTGGATTATTTTTTCGGACTCGTTTTTCGTGGCGATGGTCACACTGAGTGGCATAATTGATACCTTATGACCTTGGTTTTGCGATTACTGAGCCCCTTTAACCGCCAGTACGTAAAGGTGGTCGGCAAAAAACAACCGTATTCCCGGCACATTGTGAAAAAAACCAGTACATCAGGCGAGATGGCGTCCAACTGAACGCGGTTTCATGTTCACACCACGTTCGCTCTATTATAAATCTAGCGCCGGTGAGGCCTCTGCGAAGCGAAAAAAGAGACTGTTCATTGACATGCATGATTCGATCATGGGGCTTACGATGATCCAGAGGCCGAGGCTTTCCCAGCAGGTTCGAAATACGGGCTATTGTCGGATAGGTATACTTTGTATGCCAGACATTCGGCCAAGTGTGGATGAGGACCTTGCCGTCTGTTTTTAGAACACGATAACATTCATCGTATAAAAGCGACAATTGCCATTTGTGAAGGTGCTCAACGATGTCTGCCATCAAGATTCGATCAAACGATTGACTTGGAAAGGGCAATTGCGTTGCGGTACCTTTTACAAGAGTTAAGCCTGCTGTATTCTTGGTTAATAAAATATTATGGACTTCCTTTGCAATTCGAAGGGCGGATGATGAGTAATCCATCCCCACGCAGTGCATCCCCGATAATGACAGCATCGCCGTCATCTCGCCTCTGCCACAACCAATATCCAACACATGCTGGCCAGGTTGAGCGTCAATGCGGGATATCAATTTTCCATAGTATGGGTATGCTACTTTTCCTTTTGTCTCGGTGAATCGTTTCAGCCAATCCGCACCGCCACAATCTTTAAGGAAATAATTTTCATCATAGACATCCTCATTTACGGATTGTTTTTGCCTCTCATCCATTGGAGCGGTACCCGTGCCTGTAATGCCAACTAAAACGAAAACGTGATGATAGCGATTGATTTCAGCAATTACCTACCTCAGGATGCTTTGCCACAACTTAGAAGCAGAAACGGAGTTAATCAATCCCTCTCACCTTGCGCACCAACTATTCCCGGAAAGCGTATTGCAGCCACTACCGGGTTAATGATTCTAGGATGTGTCCGGTTTTGTGTGTGTCGAAAACAAATCGGCGAAAATAGTATCGGCATCCTTCTGGATATCGTGCCGCAGGCGGTAAAACTGCTTCATGATCTCCATGGCAAACGGGGTCAGTGATGATCCGCCGCCGGAAGATCCGCCGACATTCCTCGACAGCAGCTTTTTCCCCAACCGTTCTTCCGTTGCCTTTATTTTGCCCCATACGCCACGGTAGCTCATCCGCAGTTCTCGAGCGGCGGCACTGATGGAACCGTTCCGCTCGATCGATTCGAGAATTTTAAGCCGCCCCTGTCCGAACACCACGCGGTCTCGATTATCCTCGATCCAGATTTTTGAACGGATATGCAGCTTCTTGTTCATCAGATTCCAGTCGTTAGGTAACCCTACCGGTATTATTCTTCGTGTACTTCGCCTGCCGTACTAAAGCTTCAGGGACGGGTGGTGATCTTCGTGGTAACGGATTGCCGCTGATGTGGTCCGATAACCGAATTTCTGAATCAAACATATCAGAACTCGCTTGATATTGATATAATCACCCTGTTAAGTGACGGAAACATTCGTCATTATATTGGAATTTGTACAGGAATTCAGAGAATGGATGATTTCTGGCAGTGGTGGCAGCATATCCCCGAGCGGATCGATCCGGTTGTTTTTCAGATCGGTTCGTTTCGCCTTCAATATTACGGCCTCATGTACATCGCCGTATTCGCCGTCTGTTATGCCCTGATCCGCTACCGGTGGGCCCGGGAAAGCCGGTTTTCCAACGTGACCGCCGCCCAGGTGACCGACCTGGTGACGGCCGGGATACTGGGCGTTATCATCGGTGGTCGTCTGGGGTACGTGTTGTTTTACAATCTCGGCTATTACCTGCGGCATCCCCTCGAAATAGTCCTGCCCTTTTCGTTCTCCGGTGGATTTCACTTTACCGGTATTTCCGGCATGTCCTTCCACGGGGGCCTGATTGCCATTATCCTTTTTTCGTGGCTGTATATACGCAGCGCCGGGCTCAGTTTCCGACAGATGGCGGACCTGTTTATACCCGCCATTCCGCTCGGCTACACGTTCGGACGTCTCGGCAATTTCATCAACGGTGAGCTCTACGGCCGCGTCACGGATGTGCCGTGGGGCATGTATTTTCCGCTCTCGCCCCAGCGTGTTCTGCGCCACCCATCACAGCTTTACGAAGCATTCTTCGAAGGTATCGTTCTGTTCATCGTCCTCTGGAGCCTCCGCAAGGTCCGCCTTCCGGAGGGGGCCATGCTGGCGTTGTTTCTTATCGGGTACGGCACCGTCAGATTCTTTATCGAATTCTTTCGAGAGCCCGATGCTCACCTGGGCCCGGTGTTTCTGTTTCTTTCCATGGGCCAAGTGCTCTGCGGCGGCATGATCATCGCCGGGGTGGGACTGTTTTTCTGGCTGAAACGTAAACAATAGGTATTGGGTGTTCGGTATTGGGTATTTGGTTCTAACGAAGGCGCTACAGGATCTTTGTTCAGAATACCCGGGTGGCCGGAATATCCGGGATACAGGCTACAAGATTCAGGCTCCAGGATATTGGAACTAATTGCCCTTGTTCGATTCATGAGACCTGCATCTTGTATCATGTATCTTGCCTCCGACCTCTGACACCCGACACCTGACACCCGACACCTGGCACCCGACCTCCGACATCCGACACCTGGCACCCGACACCTGACACCCGAAACCTGTGCCCTGCCAGTATCCAGCATCCAGAATCAAGTATCGAATACCCACTGCCCACTACCGGATCACGTATTTCCCGCGCCTATTTTTTATCTGTCGGCGACATCTGTTCCCTTCGGTCCAGAGCCAGGGCCAGGTTCGCTTTGATGATGCGTTGAAACTTCAGGCTGCTGTCCGGGGGTATCGTTTCAATGGCCTGCTGAAACGATTCAATGGCGAGCTCTATGTACTCGTTGGATTTCGTTACAACAGACAGATTGTTATACACCAGGCCCAGATTGTTCATCGCCAGGGCGTAATCAAACGGATGTCTTTCGGGATGGAATCCGGTCCTTGCCGCTTCAAAGGCACGGACCGCTTCCTTCAGATACGTTGCCTGTCGATCCCCCGAGGCAAGTCCCATGAGAATCGCTCCAATGTTGTTTTGGGAGATGCCGTACTCGAATGGATTGCGCTCCAGGGTGTAGACCGGCAAGGTGGCCTCGAAGGCATCCTTTGCATGGGACAGGTTTCGGCGGGAATCGGTTACTTCCGCCAGATTCCGGTAGGCTAAACCGGTCGCTTTCTGAAGACGTGCGTACATGTCCGGGTCGCCTTTTAATGTAAACGTTTTCATGGCTTCCCGATAGGCACGGATTGCGCGAGGATAGTATTCCCTGGGATTTCGAAGCACGGCCAGCTCGCCGTAGACGGCACCCAGATCCTTTTGAAAATGGCCATATTCATTGGATGCGGCATCGGGGGCCACACTGCCCAACGCCGCCTCCAGAGCCATGGCGCCGGTTTTCAGGTTTGCTGCGGTGTCTTTCGATTTTGCCAGCTCCAGGTAGCAGGTGGCGAGTTTGCGTTGGATGTCGCCGTAGAGCGCCGGTGCTCGATCCGATGGCAGGTTCAGCAGTATCTCCCGGTAGATCGGAATCGCTTCATGGAACCGGCCGGCATCCAGGAGAGCGTCGGCACTGATCAGCGCCTGCTGCTGTTTGAGGCGCATCTGCGTATCCTGCTGCCGGACATAGGCCCGCAACAGAACCATACCGGCCAGGGATAGACACGCCAGAGCCGCCAGCACCAGGATCAACTGTTTACGCTTTACCATGATCGCCATGGGTCCCATTATTTCACAGCCGCCTTCTGATGGTCAAACCACGCGGTAAAAAATCGATCTCGTGTTAAAACAGATAGTTCCGGAGCGTCCCGGAGGCCGTCCGAACGGCCGTTTCCGGAGATACTGAAATCAGGCGAACGTGTTTATAATCATTGGGAAAATAGACCTTGATTCCGCTTGACAAATAAATACAGGCTTATTATGTGGATAAATTCGGTTTAAAGGCGAACTGCCGTTTCGGACAACGGTGAATGTGAATAAACAGTGAAAGGAGAAGGGAACAAATGGCGAATCTTGTACCACCCCATGGCGGAAAGGGCCTGACCATCTGCCTGCTCGAAGGCGCGGAGCTGGAAGCAGAAAAGAAAAAAGCGGAAGGCCTGAAAAAGGTTGAAATTTCCCCGCGTGTCAAAGGGGACCTGATTATGATCGGCATTGGCGGCTTCAGCCCGCTGACCGGCTTTATGACCAAAGCGGACTGGAAGGGTGTTGTCGACAATTGCCTGACGGCCGACGGGACCTTCTGGCCGGTTCCGGTATGCCTGGACGTGACCAAGGAAGATGCGGATGCCATCAACGTCGGTGACGAAATCGCGCTGTACGATCCGGAAGGCGATGAAATCATGGCCACCATGCAGGTCACCGAAAAATTCGAGATGACCGAAGCCGACAAGACATACGAATGTGAGAAAGTCTTCATGGGTGAAGGCACCCCCACCGCCGAAGAGTTCTGGAAGATCGCCAAGGAAGACCACCCGGGCGTTCAGATGGTGATGGGCCAGAAGGACGTCAACCTGGCCGGCCCGGTCAAGGTGCTCAGCGAAGGCGAATACCCCGTCAAGTACGCCGGCGTCTATCATCGGCCGGCCGAGTCCCGAAAGATTTTCGAAGATGCCGGATGGAGCGAAGTGGCTGCCCTGCAGCTGAGAAACCCCATGCACCGCTCCCACGAATACCTTTGCAAGATTGCCGTGGAAGTCTGCGACGGTGTGTACATCCACTCCCTGGTCGGCAACCTGAAGCCGGGCGACATTCCGGCGGAAGTGCGGGTCAAGTGTATCGACAGCCTGGTGAAGAACTACTTTGTCGGTGAAAACGTGGTTCAGGGCGGGTATCCCCTGGACATGCGGTACGCCGGTCCCCGGGAAGGTCTCCTCCACGCCGTGTTCCGCCAGAACTACGGGTGCTCCAAAATGATCATCGGCCGCGATCACGCGGGTGTGGGTGATTTTTACGGCATGTTCGAAGCCCAGACCATTTTCGACAAAATTCCGGCCCCGGCAGAGGAAGGAAAGGCACTGCTCTGCACGCCGCTAAAGATCGACTGGACCTTCTACTGTTACAAGTGCGACGGCATGGCCTCTCTGAGAACCTGCCCCCACGCCAAGGAAGACCGGGTGCTGCTCTCCGGAACCATGCTGCGAAAAATGCTCTCTGAAGGCGGCGAGCTGCCGGATCACTTCGGCCGTGACGAAGTCGTTGCCATCCTCCGCGATTACTACGAAGGCCTGACCGAAAAGGTCGAGATCAAGACCCACAAGGCCGCCACCGGCGACTAACGACCATCGCCGCAGGCGATTACAGGAAAACAAGAAAGGGAAATGCTCCATGGAGTATTTCCCTTTTTTATATTCCATCGGCAAAAAAATTGCCTTGCCATGGAAAGCTCCTTCTGATGAAATGGTCGGGCCAATCACACTGAAAACAGAAGGACGCTGTGATTCGAACCTGGATCGGATGCATTTTCATTGTCCTGTTCACTCCGGCTATGGCACTGGTGGCGAGTACCGTCGGCGCTGCCGATTGGAAATTCTACGGCAGTGCCCGCATGACCACGTTTTACATCCGGCAAAGCGAGGACGTCCCCAACAACCCCTTGAACGCCGCAGACGGGGATCTGACGTGGGCCCTTCAGGGCAACAGCCGCATCGGCGCCACGGTGGAAAACGGGTCCGTGGGCGCCCGCTTCGAATACGGCGCATCGGGGGGCAATGCGAACCTTCGGCGTCTCTACGGGACTTGGACCTATGGAAAGGGGTCTCTGCTGGCCGGTCAGGATTTCACTCCCATCACCGGCAATTTCTCCAATCAGGTCGTCCTTACCGACGCGGCGTTGTATAACATCGGCGATCCGTTTGCCGGACGGCTTCCGCAGATCAAGTGGCATACCGGCGGGTTTCAGCTGGCCCTGATCCAGCCGAATATCGTCCCAGGCAGCCAGATTAGCGGGTCCACGTACAATGCGGATACCGACTCGCTCATCCCGAAGATCGAAGCCGTGTACCGCCACGACTGGAACGGGTCGCATGTCCGTGTATTTGGCGGATACCAGACCTATGATCTCGTGAACACCGCAGACAGCAGCGTCGGGGTCGGTTCGTTTCTGTTCGGGGTTCAGGGCAAGGGCGGGTTTGGTGCCGGCGGCATTCACGCCAGCATCTATTACGGTCAAAATCTCGGCACCTACGGGAGCGTGGAATCCGGAACGCTGAGCAACATGAATTTCGATGGGGGGCTGCCGGTTTTCGAGGGCAATTCCCTCAAGGACAATAATGCCCTGATTGCCGCCCTTCAGTTCGACTGGAAGCTTACCGAGAGACTGGGCTTCGAAACCGCTGTCGGTCACCGGTGGATGAAATTGGACACGAGCACTTCCCGGGAGCAGCAAAGCTACGTGATCTATGCCCAGCTTAAGGTCATGCTGGCCTCGACCGTGAGGGTGGTTCCGGAGATCGGCTATTATAATTTCGGCGCTCTCGAGCAGGGTGCCTCCAAACAGGAACTGGGAAATGCCGTCTATGCCGGCGCCAAGTGGCAGATCGACTTCTAACACGGATGTTTCGTAAAACATCCGAGGGCGACAACAAAGACGGGACTAAATAAGTATGCAGCGACTCACGGAGCGATACATGGCCCGTGTTTTTCTGATGGGTCTTGTGGTGCTTCCCATCCTCATAGCCGGGATGTCGAAACGCACGTCGGGCCAGGATTTCGGCCCCGGCAACCTCTATCACTGGGCCTATTCTCCCGCCTTCGGCACCGGTGCCTATCAGATCGGCGACGAAGAGACGTTTGTGGTCACCGTCAAGCCGAGATTTAGACTCCGCAACATTAAAAAGCACGGATACGCGTTCAATCTACGTGTTCCCATTTCCATCGGTTTGCAGACCATCAATCCGGAGGAGTTCAATTTTCAGGGCCTGGAGGAAACTTTCACCACCATCAGCGTGGTGCCCGGGGTGGAGTTCTTTTTCCCCCTGACCCGGCGCTGGATGATCAGACCTTTTGCAAATGCCGGGTGGGGGACGACCGTGACCGGGGACGAATCCGCCTGGATTTACTTCGGCGGCGTGGACAGCCGGTACACCTTCGGCTGGGGAAAGGCGGACCTCAGCCTGCTCAACGGCCTGCAGTGGTACGGTTATACGCCCAATCCCGGCGGCTCTAACGCCTTCGGCCGCTTTCTCGCCGGACTGGAGGCGGACCACCCCCTCGGCAAGGCCACCTTCAGGGGGCAGCAACTTTTAATACGCCCCCATATTTTATATTACTGGTATTTTAACGAAATCGATTTCCAGGTGTTCCTTGAACAGCCGGTGTCGATCAATCAGGAGGTGGAAGTCGCTCTGGCCATCGGCACCAAAGACCTCCAAAAATTCTGGCTGCTGTGGGCGGATCGCATCGGCATCGGATACCGGTTCAGTGAAGACAGCCAGGGTATCCGGGTGTTTCTGCGTTCGGTATTCGACTACCCCTAAAATTTCCTGAACCCAATTCAGGAAATTTTAGTTTTCTGAAACGGGAGAAATGGCGGCTACGGATCGGCGGCACGCTGCTGATTCGTGATGCGGAAATCGAACTCAGCCAGCCCGGGGTTTCGACCTCCGACAAGAATGTGGGTTTTGGCCCGCTGATCTTCTTCTCGGGAGAGTATGCATTTGCGAAACGCTGGACCGGGATTCTCGATTTTGACGGGTTGGCGGGAGGACCGGGCCGGGCCCTGGATCTGGCCGTTAAGGTCCGCTACGATCTCACCGATCGGTGGGGCTTCGGGGTGGGTTACCGGACCCTGGAGGGTGGTGTGGACACCGACGACACCTATAATATCGCCTGGCTGAACTATCTGTTTCTGTCCGTTTCCTATCGCTTCTGAAGCAGTTGACAGAATTCCGTTCCGACAAGGTCCAGGGTGTGGATTTTTCTCTGCAAGATGTGAAAAATTCGCCTCAGACTTCACGACGGCACCCGTACATCACGTATCGGATGGAGGAAAACGATGGGTCCGTGGGCCTTTGCGGGAAAGCGTGGTGTGCCTTTGCCAAAACTGTTCAAGCGGAGAGGCTCCGGTATGACGCCGTAAGATTCATCTTGCAGAGAAAAATCCACACCCTGGACCCTACCTTCAATCGCAACGTATTTATGGCAACTGTTATAAATAGAAGCGAATACCCGATCCCCGGCCTGCCGGGGCGAAGCTTCGGAGGAGCGAAGACCGGTACCCAATTCCAAAAAAAAAGAACGGAAGCCGTTGCTCGGCTCCCGTTCTTTTTTACGGTTTTCTGTTTTGAATTATTTCCGTCCCGAGTACTCGTTGTACGTCATGGCGACCGTCCGATAGACCAGGTGGCCCAGCTTGGAGAACGGGGTGTAGGCAAACAGCGCCCAGATGAGCAGCAGGTGGATAAAGTAGATCACGTAGGTCGGGCAGGCCAAGCCGCCCAGTCGCGCCATCTGGGTCGCCATGCCCGTCAGGCCGAGGCCCAGCACCATGCCGATAAGATACCAGTCCCAGTAGCTAGACCCCCCGTCGGTTTTGGCGAGGCGATTTTGCAGGAGGAGAAAGCCGCCGATTATCAGGGCGACGCCGCTGATATTGCCGAGCCACTTGACCGGGCTGAGCTGGCTGTAGGGGCCCTCGATGTGCAGAATCCATTCGGCGACAAAAAAGCAGTTCGTCACGATAAACAGTCCGATAAAGGAGAATAGAACCATCATGTGGGCTGTCGAACGCTCCCTGTTTTCAGTGCACTGGTCAAACTGCTGGTGCTTGATAATTTTCGGGACGACCCGCCCGATGGCTTTTACAAACTCCATCGGTTCGAATTCGGTTTTATCGGTTTTCCCCTCGGCCACCGCGTTGGCGTGAATATCCATCACGAATCGCTTCAGTCCCAGGCCGAAAATACCGATCGCTGCAAAGAAGGTGGGCACCATGATAATGTCCACCAGATAGTTGTTGATGAAATGGGATTGCCATATCACGTCGCCATGGGGGGCGAAGTTGAGCCAGTTGATTCCGAACATTTTCAGGATCAGTCCCAGCCCGATAAATATCGCAGCCGGAACGGCCAGCAATACCGGCAGCATTTTCGGATTGGCGACGGCTTTGGCAAGACCCTTGGGGGTAGAGTATTCATTGACGGCGTAGGCACGGATGGCCGCCAGAACTTCAGCCGGCTTGGCGCCCCTCGGGCACCGGGTGGTGCAGTCTCCGCAATTATGGCACAGCCAGATGTCCGCGTCTGCCACCAGACGGTCTTTCAGCCCCCAGGACGCCGCGATCATTTCCTTTCGCGGGAACGGTTTGGTGTCCGGCGATATGGCGCAGGCCACCGAACAGGTGGCGCACTGGAAGCACTTTTTCAGGTCGCCGCCGCCGAGTGAGGCCACTTCGTTGATAAACCCCACATCCGGTTCAACCATGTGTTTTACTGACATTTGCAAACCTCCTAATATAGATCGCGTGGTTGGTGCCGCTCACAAAAGCCGCGCCGCTTAGAACCCCTTGAACGGGTTCGGTCCGAGTTCCTCGATCATTTCCACAAATTCATTGATGATTTGCGGGATCTTGTCGTATTCGTCGATGGCCACCTGGAACTGGGCAACACGCTCGTTCTCGAGCGCGAGGCTGGCCAGTGCGTCACCGATTTTCTTGACCCGAATTTCGGCCAACTCGCTGCCTTTGACGAAATGGCACTGGTAGTCGTCGCCGTGCTTGCAGCCCATCAGGAAGACGCCGTCCATACCCACGGAAAGGGCGTCCTTGATCCAGATCACATTGACCGATCCGAGACACCGCACCGGGATGAACCGGACATCGGCCGAATACGACAGCCGGTTGAGCCCGGCGATATCGATGGCCGGGTAGGCGTCGTTTTCGCAGATCAGGCCCAGGACCCGCATCGGCGGCTCTTCGTAATCGTCTTCGGAAGGAACCCCGATGTTTTTGACCATGGAACCGATGCTGTCGATGTTGTAGTCGGCGAACCCGATGATCCGCTCCGGGCAGGCGCCCATGCAGGTGCCGCAGCGCCGGCATCGGGAGGGGTTCGGTTTCGGAGTTCCCTTTTCATCATCGTCCAGGGCGCCGAACGGGCACTCTTCCGTGCAGCGCTTGCACTGGGTACAGCGCTGGAAGAAGAAATCCGGGTAGGTCAGATCGCCGGAGCGCGGGTGGACCGACATGCCACGATTCACCGATTCGAGGCACTGAATCGCCTTCAGAGCGGCTCCGGAGGCGTCTTCGATGGACTCTTCCACGGTCATGCTCCGGCGGACGGCACCGGCGGCGTAAATGCCGGTCCTCTGGGTCTCATAGGGAAAGCAGATGAAGTTGGAGTCGACGTACCCGTCGAACAGGCCGATGTCCCTGAAGGCGGGACCCTGACGGTAGGCCATGTTGACCACCGGGTCTTCCACCGTCGCCGGGACCATGCCGGTTCCCAGAACGACCATGTCGGCCGCGATCCCGAGCGTTTCACCCAGGAGGGTGTCGCTGGCTTCCACGATGAGTCCACCACCGTTTTTGGACACGCTGACCACTTCACCCTTGGTCAGGAAAATACCGGGATCCTGTTGAATGTTTTTGTAAAAATTCTCCTGGAGTCCAGGGGTTCTCATGTGCTGGTAGATCACGAAGGCCTTTCCGTCGTCATAGTCCTCCCGGACGTACTTGGCCTGCTTTAGGGCAACCAGACTGGTAACCGCACCCGCGTAAGCGAAGTCCGAATCGTCACCATCGACGCCGGGGCTCTGGACAAATACGACGGATTTGGCTTCTTTCCCGTCGGAGGGGCGGACGATCTTTCCGGCCTTGGCGATTTCTTCGAACTGGTCATTGGTGACCACGTCCGGGCTCTCACCAAACCCCAGGTGCGCAAATTCACCCGCTTTTGGTCGGTAGGGCTGCCAACCTGCGGCCAGCACGACAGCGCCGAATTTATCCCCATCCGGATCGAACTGAAGGATGTCCTCTTTACCCTCGTTGTATTCGAGGAAGGCCTTGTGCAGAGACTCGGCGTCCAGCTCCTTTCCACTTTCGTCGACTTTCATTTCATCCGGCAGCGGATAGGGCACGTCGAAGGGAATCTTCTGACCCGGCGTTTTGAGCGTGACCGTATAGTTGCCGGGCTCTCCGGCCAGACGGGCCACCATCGTTCCGGTTCTGACGGTGATCTTGTCGCTGGCTTCCACCGCCGAGATCGTCTCCTGCACCCGGGGCGTGGAAAGCGCGTCATAGGGATCGCTGGCCGGCAGTTGTTTCCGCCATTGGGTGGCATGGCCGCCCAGCTGGTCTTGCTTCTCGACAATGGTCACTTCATAGCCGGTCGCTGCTGCGTCGAGGGCTGCGGTCATGCCGGACATGCCGCCGCCGATGACCAGAATCTTGCAGCTGAAGGTCTCCATCTGGTAGGCCTCGGGCAAATCGACCTTTTCGACCCGGGCCATGCCCATCTTCACGTAGTCCTGGGCAAGCATCTGGACACGATCGAAATGCACCCCGTCATCCTTCTGGTCTTCCTCCAGCTTGGGAAATTCACTGCGCGGGTGGGACCAGACCACCTGTTCGCGAAGATTGACCCGGTCCACAATGCAGCCGTCGAAGCGGAACACATCGTAATTGACCCGGCGTGAGCAGGCCGCCAGCACCAGCGTGTTGGTACCTTCGGCAATGTCGCTTTTCAGAAATTCCACGCCCTCCTTGGAACAGAGGAAGGGGTGCGTTTTGACCGGCAGCCCTTCTTCCTCCGGAACACCTTTCAGTGCCTCGATATCAAGGGATTCCCCGATGCCGCATCCTTCGCAGATATATACACCATACTTTTTATCCATGAATAACCTCCTACCTTCTCACCAGGGTTTGAATCGCCTTCAAGGCCATACCGGTGGCGTTCTGGTTCGATGACACCACGTCGGCCGGCTTGGTAGCGCATCCGGCGGCAAACATCCCGCCCTTTGCAAAGTCATTCATCATAAACCCGTCCGTATTGAACTTCAGATCCGCGGGCAGGGTGGTGTTGGCTGCCGTCGGCTGCATGCCGGTGGCCAGGACCGCCATCTCCACTTCCTGGTGGATCTTTTCGCCGGTGACCGCGTTTTCGGCGACCAAGGTGACATTCTTGGTGGCCGGATCCTGGCTGACTTCGGCAACCTTACCCTTGATCAGAAAGACGTTCTCGTCCTCTTTCACTTTTTTGTAGAAATTCTCATACCGCTGGCCCGGCGAGCGGATGTCGATGTAGAAGATGTAGATTTTTGCATCGGGATACCGCTCCCGGACGTAGGTGGCCTGTTTCAGCGAGGCCATGCAGCAGATGTAGGAGCAGTATGGAAGATGATTCTCATCCCGGGAGCCCGCGCATTGGACAAATGCGACGCTCTCGGGTTCCTTATCGTCGGATGGCCGGAACACTTTTCCCTGGGTGGGGCCGTTGGGTGCGGCCAGCCGCTCCATCATCATATTGGTGATGATGTTTTCGTACTGACCGAATCCGAGATTGTCCATTTTTGTGGCGTCATAGGGTTCCCAACCGGTGGCCCAGACAATCGCACCGACGTTCAGATCGATGGTCTTGGCCGCCATATCCAGATCGATCGCATCGTACGGGCAGGCATCCTTGCACTTCTGTGCAGCGTCGGTGCCGATAATTTCCGGCGCCAGGACATAACGTGCCGGAAACGCCATCTCGTGGGGCAGGTAGGCGGCCTTCTGCTGGTCCATGCCGAAATTGAACGCGTTGGGCCTCTCGGTGTCGCAGGCCTTTGCGCACTCGTCGCAACAGGTGCAGTTCTCGTTGACATACCGGGGGCTGAGTTTGATGCGCACATTGTAGTTACCCGGCGAGCCGTCCACCTTTTCGACCTCGGCAAGGGTGAAAACCTTGATGTTCGGGTTGTCTTTAATCCTTCGGAAGTTGATCTCCAGACCGCAGGTGGGAGGACAGAGCTTCGGGAAATACTGATTGAGCTGTGCCACTCGACCGCCGAGCGAAGGATTGTTCTCGACCAGAAACACCTCGTAGCCCACCTCAGCGGCTTCGAGGGTCGTGGTCAGCCCGCTGATCCCTCCGCCGACTACCAAAATGCTTCCGCTGGCAGGGGCTGATTTCTCTTCTGTCATGCTATCCCTCCGTGGATAAGAGTGTTGGTAATAATTTTGTTGCCCGCGTCCCTTCAGGCAATATTCTGCGTTGTCCATGTCCAAATACTTAAAGGCTCCCGCACCGTCAAGCCCTTAAGCATGCGGACATCGTCGAGAGGGGCGCCAAACCAGCCTGAAACGGAACCGCGGACGTAATAAAAACCTCCAGGTGCCGCAAGGGCACCTGGAGGTTTTATTTTAGAACGACGAATTCATTCTATCCGGTCGGCAATTAATCCGGGATGATCTGGACGTAGTCTTTCTTGAAGATATCCCATTCACCGGCCTTCGGGTCGTACTTGGAGTTGACGAAGCAGAACCAGTTTTCGTCATCCGTACCCGGGTGGTCGGACTGGTAGTAGAAGCCGGGATACCTGGTTTCTTTCCGGAACTGGATGTGGCGCAGATGAGACTCGACGGTCCAGATCCTGTGGATGATTTCCCAGGCTCTCATGAGCTCATGCAGGTCGCCGGCAGCCAGTTTCTCACAGTCTTCGCGCATGGTGGCGAGAAGATCCATGACGATCTCCAGGTTTTTGGAGGTGGTCTGGTAGTAGGTGGCCGTTCCGGCGCCGTACTCATGGGTGGCCTTCATCAACCGGTACATCATGCCCTCGGGCTTGAGGTAGGCCGGGTTGATATTGATGTCTGTGGAGTAGTCCATGTTGTCGAGCAGCGTCCGGACCGGTTTGTAGACCAGGTCGACCAGTTCTTCGGCGCTCTGGGAGAGTGACGGGGAGAAGTCCGCAAAGTCGCTGGCGTAACGGACCATCTGCTTGACGGCAATCCGCCCCTCGGCGTGGGAGCCGGAGGAGAATTTGTGGCCGGAGCAGCCAACGCCGTCACCGGCGGTGAACAGACCATCGACCGTGGTCATCCGGTTGTAGATTTTGCCGTTGCGGGCTTTGAGCTTGTAGGAATCCGGAATCCAGTCGTAATCCGGACCGGAGGTCCACAGACCGCAGCATCCGGAGTGGGATCCGAGCAGGTACGGCTCGGTCGGCATGACCTCGGAGTTTTTCTTTTCCGGTTCGGTGTTGGTGGCGCACCACAGGTTGGCCTGGCCGCAGGTCATGTCCAGGAAGTCTTCCCACGCCTCGGACTCGAGGTGCTTGAGCTCCTTCTTGTCCATGGTTTTGCCGAGTTCGGCCAGGGCGGAAACCGTGTCCATGATGATGGGGCCGCGGCCTTCCTTCATCTCGAAGAGCATCAGGTGGTTCCGCAGACAGGTCGGGGTGATGGCGGCGGTTCCATACGGAGCGTAAGCTTCCAGTTCGGCCTTGGCGGCATCGCTGCCGGCAAAGGCTTCGCCCAGGCCGTTGAGGGTCTTGGCCTTGAACAGCAGAAACCATGCGCCCACCGGGCCGTAACCGTCTTTAAAACGGGCCGGGGTGAACCGGTTTTCCATCATGGAAAGCTCGGCGCCGACACGCATGCAGAGGGTGTAGGTGGAACCGGAGTTCCAGACCGGATACCATGCACGACCTTTGCCCTCGCCGACCGACCGCGGCTGATAGATATTGACCGCGCCGCCGCAGGCCACGAGCATGGTCTTGCACTTGATGATGTAGACTTTGTTTTCACGGACGGAAAAACCGACCGCACCGGCGATCTGATTTTCTTCATTGGCATCCAGAAGCAGCTCAACGATGAAGACCCGTTCCAGGACATCGTCTTCGCCGATCGCTTTTTTGGCGGCTTCGGCAACGATCCGTTTGTAGGACTCGCCGTTGATCATGATCTGCCATTTGCCGGTCCGAACCGGCTGTGCCCCGGCCTTCAGGGTCCCCATTTTCTGGCCCTTTTTACCGTCCAGGTTCTTTCCTTCTTCTGATTTCTTCCAAACCGGAAGACCCCATTCCTCGAACAGGTGGACCGAGTCATCGACATGGCAGCCCAGGTCGAAAATAAGGTCTTCGCGGACGATGCCCATCAGGTCGTTGCGGACCATGCGGACGTAGTCATCCGGTGAGTTCTCGCCGATGTAGGTGTTGATGGCGGACAGTCCCTGGGCAACCGCGCCGCTTCTTTCCATGGCGGCTTTGTCGACCAGAAGAACGCTCTGATCATCCTTCAGCCATTTTTTGGCTTCAAATGCCGCGCCGCAGGCAGCCATACCACCGCCAACGATCAAAACATCAACTTCCTTCTCCTCGACTTCAGGGTCACGGACGGCTTTCAGTTCACCCGTGGGTTTATTCGGTAATGCCATATTTGTTCCTCCTTAAGGTGTTGAATTTTTTTAAATAATCAAAGAGTGTTGCGTCCAGTACCGGCCCTAAACCGTCGCCTGGGGGGTGGGAATCGTGTAGCCGTCGGCTTCTTCCGTGGACAGCAGGCCGCTTTCGAGATCATTGCCTTTGAGATCACCGTACTCGTTGGCAGCACCTTCGGGAGTGGTACGGATGGGGAACTTAAAGCGTTTGACGACGCCGTTGCGGAACTTGCAGGTCCACATGACATCTTCGGTACCCAGCATCGGCATGATGCTGCTTCCCAGGGGAACAAAGTCGGCATAGCCTCTTACCTCGATGGCCTGGGTCGGACAGATCTTCACGCAGGAAAAGCATTCCCAGCACTGATCCGGCTCCTGGTTGTAGGCCTTCATTTCATTGGGCTCCAGCACCATGAGGTCGTTGGGACAAATGTACATACAGGCCGTCTTGTCCCCGCCTTTGCAGCCGTCACATTTTTCATTGATTACAAAGCTTGGCATTAATTATCCCTCCTAAGTTTAAGATTCTGCGTATTGCCTCTACTCATTTTCCTGGTTTCTTTGAAACACCCTTGGCTTTATTCCACACCTCCCTTCCTTGTTCGATCCGAAAAAGGGTGCCATTTCGAATCCGGTTTTGACTTCCGTCTTGTCGTATCTGCCTGTAAATGCACCTCAAGTGTTTGAATGCACTTGCTGATTTCCAGGTAAGTGTTCGGAATGGGGTTTAAAATTATCTATTAAAATCAAATACATACATACCTTTCCACAGATAGAACTAAATATCACCCAGTTTTTTTCTTGTCAAGGATTTTCACCCGAACAAATCTAAAATATGCAACGGGTTAGAAACCGTTCCGAATGAGAACAACATCTGGGAAAAACCGGTGGCCATGCCACTATATGTGGTGTGCTATATTAAAATGGTATTGACACCTTAGGAGCCGCGCCGGGGATCCGGCATTTTGGCGTTGCCTTGACCGATCGACATGCTACATGTATTCCGTTGGGCGGTTTGCCGGTTAGTCCCGCCATGGCGGGATTGGCCAGTTTACCCGGTTGCCGACAACCTGTATCTTGAATCTTGCATCTTGTATCCTGAAACCCGACACCTGACACCTGCGTATGGGCCCGTTGGCCCGTTTGCCCGTATCCTGACACCCGATACCTGCTTGCGGGATCGAAGCCAGGAGGGCAAAGCCCAAACTCATACACCTGAACCCTGGATCATGTATCATGTTCCAAATTTCAGGCGCGACAAAGGAGTTCCTATGAACGATCCCATGACGCCGATATCAGTGGACGAGCCGTTTCAATTCTGCTGTTCACCCGGGGTGCCCTGCTTTAATGCCTGCTGCCGGGATTTGAACCAGTTTCTTTATCCCTATGACATATTGCGCCTGAAACATCATCTCGGCGTGTCATCAACCCGGTTTCTGGAGAGATACGCGACTGTTCATGTCGGACCCGAATCCGGTTTGCCGATCGTCAGTTTGACAGCGGATTACACGGACAAATTTAAATGCCCCTTTGTCTCCCCCGAAGGATGCCGTGTCTACCGGGATCGGCCTGCGGCCTGCCGGATGTACCCCCTGGCTCGGGCCCTGTCCCGAAATCGGGAGACCGGTGAATTGACCGAACATTTTGCACTTCTGAAAGAACCCCACTGCAGCGGCTTCGATCAGGATGGATCCCAAACCGTCGAGGAATGGGTGGAGGACCAGGATCTTGCCGACTACAATCGGATGAACGATCGCATGCTGGAGATCATCAGCATTAAAAACCAGCGACACCCGGCTGTCCTCGATATCAAATCCCAGTATCTGTTCCGTTTGGCCTTGTATGACCTGGACGAGTTCCGGGTTCAGGTGTTCGAGAAAGGGATTCTGTCGGATATGAAGTTGGATCCCGATCGGCTCGAATCCGCCAGGACTGACGATGTGGCCTTGCTGGAGTTGAGGAAGGCGTTTGTAAAATGGGAACTGTTTGGTGTCGGCAAAGAATGAATGCCGTCCTTCACCGCCCATTCGTCCCCCTTCCGAGGACTCATGGGAGTCGCAGAGGGCGCTGAGAGTGTTTTTCTGCTTTCCGCTGAGACCCCGGAAATCAGAAATAGCCGCACGGGATCACCGTTCATCATGTTGTAATGGCATTTTTTAATTGGCCTGGTTCATTGCCGTTTCCGTCCTCTCAGCGGAAACGGCAATACATCAATCCTCAACGAACGTTGCGCTTTGAACGCCGCTCGGAATCCGCCGGGCAAGCGGGCGGTCAGCGCGGCACAATCTGATGACATGGGTAGAAAATTATGAAACTTACGGACAAAGTCGCCCTCGTTTTAGGTGGTATCAAAGGAATCGGTAGGCAAATCGGCATTGATTTGGCCAGGGCCGGTTCCCGGGTGGCGCTGACCTACTATGATTGGGATGAAAGCCTGGAGGAAATGCGAAACTGCTTCGAAGAGACCGGGCAGGAATATTTTATTCAGAAAATCAACCTGCTGGAAACAGAGCAGATCCCGGGGCTCGTCCAGTCGATTGTCGATCGGTTCGGACAATTGGACATCCTGATCAACAACATCGAGCGAGGAGGGATGCCGGTGATTCACGGCCCCTATGTCGAGTCTCAATGGGACCTGGAGATGGCCACCACCTTGCGTGCGAAGCAATGGGTGTTTGATCGGGCACTGCCGCACCTGAAGCAGTCTGGAGACGGGGCGGTGGTGAACCTGTCTTCCATTGCCGGCATTGTTGGCAGGTCCGGTCCGACCCGCCTGATATTCAATGAAGGGTATTCAGCGGCCAACCGCGGCATCTCGCTGCTTACCGAAACCTGGGCACGGATTGGCGCCCCGGAGGTGCGTGTTAACGAAATCATGCTCGGCATTTTTGAAACGCGCCATGGTCAAGGGACCCGTGGGTGGGCACTTCTAACCGAGGCCCAGCGGCAGGCCATCATCGATCATACCCTTCTGGCTCGCACCGGTCAGCTGAAAGATGTTACCCGGGCGGTCCGGTTTATTCTCGAGAAGGCCCCTTTCATGACCGGAAGCGTTCTTCGCCTGGACGGGGGATACGTTCTGGGCGGGGAGGAGGTGGGGCCGATGCCGAAAGGGGTCCTCTGAAAAAGCGGTTTCAAAAAATCCCCTCACGCCCAATACCTTTGGTGGGCACAAGAATTCAATCCTCGAAATATTCCACGGAGAACCGTTGCAGATATCCCAATTGAACATCCCGGATGCCATGATCGACCTGGGGGCTGGTCAGCCCGATCCGGACCTGCTGCCAATGGCCATTATGCATCAGGCCATCCGGCACCGATTGCGCCGGGCGCGTAAATCGACCCTGCAATACGGCTCCGAGCAGGGAAACGCCTATTTTCGAGCGGCCCTGGCAAGATATCTGAGCGACGGCTACCGGTACGAGGTTGCTCCGGATCACCTGATGATAACCGCTGGAGCGACACACGGACTGGATCTGGCCTGCACTTACTTTGCATCTCCGGGCGACACTATTTTAGTTGAAGAGCCTTCCTACTTTCTGGCCCTGCGCATATTCAGGGACCGGCATTTGAACATGGTCCCCATTTCCATCGACAGCGAAGGGCCTGTCATCGACGACGTCGAAGCCGCGTTAACGTCGGTCCATCCGGTCTTTTTTTATACCATTCCGACCTTTCACAATCCGGCCGGCGTCACCATGTCCCTCAAACGGCGCCGGCAACTGCTGGAACTGAGCCGGAAACACGGTGTTATGATTGTGGCCGACGAAGTTTATCAGCTCCTGTCATATGGAGACGACCCACCCCCGCCCATGGCCGCACTGGATACCGAAGCACGTGTGCTGAGCCTGGGATCATTTTCAAAAATTCTGGCACCGGGCTTACGACTGGGCTGGATCCAGGCCCAGCCTGAACTGCTGGCACGCCTGACCGGCAGTGGTCTGCTGCAGAGCAGCGGGGGAATGAACCCGTTCACGTCTTCACTGGTGCAGAGTGTGATCGAAAATGGACTGCAACGCCGGCATCTGGACAACCTTAAGTCCATCTACCAAAAACGGGCGGACGATATGACCGGCGCCTTGCGTCACTACCTGCCCCGATCCGTTATTTTTACACCGCCCCGGGGTGGTTTTTTCATCTGGCTCCAGCTGGCTACCTCGACAGATACCCGTTCATTGCGCAAAAGGGCCGTGCCAGCCGGTGTCAACTTTCAACCCGGGGCCAATTTTTCAGTCCGGCAGCGGCTGGGAGACTGCATGCGCCTGTGTTTCGTCTATTACGACAGTCAACGTTTGGTAGAAGGTGTTCGCAGATTAGGCGAGGTCTTGGCGGATACGGGTGAATAGATCAGCCGCATGAACGCTTAGCTGAACAAATGGCGGCACACCGCAATATGTTTGCCGGACCGCACATTTTACCCCGAAAGGAAAAATCAATGGAGAATCTGGCACGATATATCATGGTAAATGGGTGACCCCATTTACGCATATCGGATCCGGAACTGACCAGCCCGGATTCCCGGCGAATTTGGGCGCGATGGATCCAAGACATTTACGACGTCGATCCCTTACAGTGCCCGGAGTCTTCCGTTTCCATGAAGGTCTTCGCATGCATTTCCTTGGGCTCAAAATTTCGGCGCCCAGTATTTCACTGCCCGGGACGAAGGCTCTGAGAGTTGGTTGACAGATGGATGTAACTCGCTATCTTGAGTGATTCGGATGTGAACGTTCGGGTCGTGGATGGCGGCAAAATATATGAAGAAAAGCGAAAACGTGCCGCGGTCCCGACCGCATCTGTGGTGTAATGCGCTTCCCGGTTCCTGGAAGCCGCTTATGAAACCGGAGTGAATGGCAGATACATTGCCCCGGGTCAGCCGGAGCGATGCCTCAATGTTTTAGGTTAGAAAGGAGTTAGAGATGGAGGTAAAGGATTATTGCAAGGCGATGCAAGCTGAAGTAACGGCCTGGAAGGAAAAGCTGGAAGCCATGAAGAAGACGGCGGACGGCTTCGGGTCCGAGCAGAAGGAAAAGGTCCTCCCGTTGATCGGGCAGCTCGAGCAGGAGGTCGTGAGCGCGCAGATGCGGGTGAATCAGCTCGAGAACGAGTGCCCTTCCGATTGGTCGCCAATCAGGAACGAACTCGACGAGCTTTTCGGCACGGTCGGCAGCAAACTAAACCGGAGCTTTCAGGAAATGTCTTCACGGGAAGTGCTCTGGTAGAAACGGGCCGGGGGGAGGGTGCCTCGCTCTCCCCCCGTCAGCCGCAGCCTTGGAAATACGGCAAGGGACCCACGATCCCAGCACTGAAATAGCCTGAAGCACGTACCCGCATGGTTTGCCCCCCCCCATCGCGCATCGGAATGATGCAGCGGATCGTTTTTCCGGTGACGGTCGATGGGCAAAGCTCATCCTCGCGCCGTCGTTCATGGTGATATTCCATCATAGATTCCATGCATTCAATGAAGACACGGATGTGATTCAAAATATCTTCTATAGTCCTTGCCATAAATATGTTCCGTTTGAACATAGTGAGTTATTGTCAACCGGATACCGTTTCGGGGGAGTCCGTATATGGACATGTTTGGTATCGGAATCGAGACAGAATGGCTAACTTCGACGTCGATACCGATTCCGATACCGATGACTCGGCAACGTTCAACCGCGTCGACCATCCACAAATCGGAACGGAATCCTGACAGTTGCTCTAATGCCTGGGGCGTATTTTCTTTGATTTTATGCCGAAGAGAAACAGCTTGACCCATTCGAATCCAAACCGCATCAGCTGCACCTCGTCTTTTTGAAGCTTCTTGAGAACTTCCCGTTTCACCTTGTAACGATCCAGAAAACTGCTCCCGAAGACAAACTCCCGGAACCGGTCCGTGTTGTAGGTGGCCATAAACGCCATCTTGGCCCTCTTTCCCTCGGCACCCTCCGCTCCCCAGGGATCCGACTGAAACAGCCGTTTGAGTTCCGCCCACAGGATCGTCATTTCCTGATACATTTCCGCTTCCTGATCCTGTGACCAGGTCCGGGATGTCCAGACGTCATCTTCATTCTGCCCGAGGCAAAAATCGGGCGGTCGAAAGAGGTGAAGCAGCTCGGCCCGTTTGGACCGGGCCTCGAAACGGAGCCCCTGTTCAACGGGAAATCGGCGGCATGTGTCGGGCCGGTCCGGATAGACCGTGCAGCCGTCATCCCTTAGAAAGGGACAGGTTTTTTCCTTGGTATCGGCCATGTGCAGAAGCACATCCGGGAAAAAACTGCCCTCCCGAAGGATAATGTCGACGTGCCGGTCCAGGAACGCATCGGACGTCATCCCGAGGTTTTGTTTCAGACGCAGGACGTCGTAAGGGTATAAAAAAAGATTCAGATTCCGACAGCAACGGTTAAAGCAGGCCAGCCCAGGGTGACATTTAAACGAGAAACGGTCGCCGGGTTTCAGCAGTCGGCCGGGTAGTTTGTCGATATGTGGGCTGTCGAGGTATTTCATGGGAATTGGAGGATCATTTCTGCCACGGTGAGCTTCAGCCGGTCCGAACATCCCACCGCCTGACGCAGTTGTCGTTCCATTGCGGCCATCCGGGCATAAAACGGTGTGCGGTCGAACCGGATATAGGCGCCCTGCCCGCACTGTCCATGGAAGTCGTCACAGCCGGGACCCACCCGGGGGGGCTGTGCGGGGCGTCTCAATTCGTGGGGGATGCCGTGGAGACGGCAAATCATGGGCCGGTAAGGGTAGAGGACGCATTTCCCCGCATCGTTCAACGGGCACCACAGGCGGATGGTGTCGCCCCATGCATCTGATGCCTCGGACTGTTTCACCACCTCCCCCGCGCGGGCTGTGATCTGTCCGCGCTCGGTTTCCGACAGGGACCGAAACCCCTTCGACAGATACGTAAATTCCAGGAGTGTGTGGTGATAAAAGCGGGTTTGACAACAGTTGTCCGCACAGCCGGTGCAGGTAAATCCATACCTGCCGGCAACCCTCTCATATTCGCGGTCCATGGCATCGAAAAGGGGTTCGAGCTCGGAAAGAAACGGGCGGCAGGCGTCTGCAGAAATGGATGGCAGGGGGTTCACCGGTCACACATGGGGGGATGGGAAAAAAAGGTTTGAATAGAGGCCCAGGGCCTGGGTGTCGGTGAGGCTGGCAATCATATCGCATACGGTCCGCTCGGGGGTGTCTCCGTTTTGGGGAAGGGCCGGCATTTCCATATCTTCCAGGGTTTCGAGACGCATATGTTCATTTTCCAGAAAGTACTGGAAAAGCTCTTTCAGGATTTTTTTTGCCTTTACAAATTCCTTGTGAACCCGCCAGGAGCGATACACGTTTTCGTAAAGGAATTTTCTCAGGATCGACATGGCTTTCGCCACATCATCGCTGAGGCTCAGCTGCATGCGATCTCCGACAACAGTGGTGGAGAAGATCAGATCCTGGATCATGGTTGTCGCCCGATCCGAGTGGGTTTGACCGAGGATATGCACACAGGGCCCGGGCACCTGGCCCTCCTGAATGACGCCGCTGCGGATGGCATCATCCAGGTCATGGTTGAGGTAGGCCATGATGTCCGCGATGCGGACAATGCGCCCTTCCACGGTTCTGGCCAACTTCCCACGGTTATTCGGTAAAATCTGACCGTAGCCCTTGGAGTGCTTCAGGATGCCGTCTCTGACCTCGACGGTCAGGTTCAGCCCTTTTCCGTTGTTTTCCAGAAGATCCACCACGCGGATGCTCTGCTTGCTGTGTGAGAACGTCGCCGAGTAAATCTCTTTTAAGGCCATTTCGCCACCGTGGCCGAACGGTGGATGACCCAGGTCGTGTCCCAGGACAATGGCTTCGGCCAGATCTTCGTTCAAATAAAGAGCGCGGGCAATGGTTCGGCTGATCTGGGCGACTTCCAGGGTGTGGGTGAGGCGGGTGCGGTAGTGGGCGCCCAGGGGGGCCAGAAAAACCTGTGTTTTATGTTTTAATCGACGGAAAGCGTTTGAATAGACAATGCGATCCCGGTCCCTTTGGAAGGCACTTCGAACCGGACATGCCGGCTCGGGGACCAGCCGCCCCTCGGATTCCGAACTCAGACATCCGAACGGTGACATAAAATTCCGTTCGCGCTTTTCAAAGTCTTCCAGAATCGTGCGCGGCCTGTTGTATGCGGCGGGCTTCATGGCCATAACCAAGTAAACATTTCACACAGACAGGGTGATGTAAAGGGTATTTTAAAATCAGCGATGGGCCGCGTACACCTGCGGGACACACGTTGCAGGCGTATTCCGGGTAAAAAAGTGGGTTGATGTTTTAAACTTAAGGTTCTTCTCCCAATTTGTGGGAGAAGAACCAAACGGAATTATGCCCTGCTGCTTGCAGATCGGGATAAATCGGATTAGATATGCATAACATGATGATAAAGCGTCTTCTCGAAAAAGTCCCTGCCCGGATTATTCTGCCCGTTCTGCTCACCGTGGTGTTGTTTGTACTGACGATCTTTCTCCTGATCCTGCCGATCCTGGAGGCCAACATGATGGCCGGAAAGCGGGAGTTCCTTCGTGAGTTGACCGAATCGGCCTGGAGCACACTCGATTTTTATGCTGAACAGGAACGAGCCGGCACATTGTCCCGGGAACAAGCCCAGGCCTTGGCGATCGATCACCTCCGAAATCTGCGATACGGACCGGAACTGAAGGACTATTTCTGGGTAAACGACATGATTCCGAGGATTATTATGCACCCCTACCGGTCCGACCTGGAAGGCAAGGAGGTTTCAAACTACTCGGATCCCAATGGGAAGCGCCTGTTTGTCGAGTGTGTCCGTACCGTGGAGGCACACGGCGCCGGCTATGTGGATTATGAGTGGCAATGGAAAGACGACCCCAAGCGGATCGTGCCGAAAATCTCGTACGTCAAGGGATTTCCCGTCTGGGGATGGATTGTCGGCACCGGCATTTATGTGGAAGATGTTCGGGAAGAGATTGCTTCCATTACCCGGAAATCGACGATCATCAGTTTGCTCATATTGCTGGCCATTATTCTTTTGTCTTCCTACATCATCTGGCATGGAATAGGTGTTGAATCCAAAAAGAAGCGGGCAGAAAGCGAAGCGGAACTGCGACGGGAACAACTGTTTCAGGCATCCAAAATGGCGTCGGTGGGCACCTTGGCATCGGGGGTTGCCCATGAGATCAACAATCCCATCACTTCGGTGATGCTGAATACGCCGATTGTCCGAAAAACCTGGGACGCCGCGCGTCCGATTCTGGACGCCTACCAGGAAGAAAACGGGGATTTTACCGTGGGCAGCATGCCATATTCCCGGCTTCGGGACCGGATGCCGCAATTGCTGGGCGATATTGCCGACAGCGCCAAACGCGTACAGTCCATCGTTCACGATCTGAAAGATTTTGCCCGACAGACACCACCGGACCTGAATGAATCCGTTGATGTCAACGATACGGTAGAAAAGGCGGTGGGACTCGTCAATAATCTGATTCGAAAATCGACCCTTCACTTCTCTCTGGTGTGCCGAGAAGATCTTCCGAATATCAACGGAAATGCCCAGCGCATCGAACAGGTGGTCATCAACTTGATCGTAAATGCGTGTCAATCTCTGCCCGACACCGACTGCGGAATATCGGTGTCCACCGGATATGATTCTGTGTCCAAACGGGTGTACGTCCTGGTTCAGGACGAAGGCGCCGGCATGACGACGGATATCATCGAACAGATTCGAGACCCCTTCTTCACCACCAAGCGCGAAAGTGGTGGAACAGGGTTAGGGCTGTCCATCTCGGACCGGATCGTCCGGGACCACGGCGGCCAGATGGATTTTGTGTCCGATCCGGAAAAAGGCACCACCGTGACCCTGTATCTGCCGGCTGCGGAAGATTCCGACCACGCTTGATCTGTTGACATTGACCGGTTGCATCAAAAACGATATCAAAGGTTTATGGCAGAATCTCGAAATCCGAAATACCCGATACTGATTGTCGATGACGAGCGCAGCATACTCCTGGCGATCGATACGACACTGCAGCTGGCGGGATTTAATCACGTTGTGACCACCCGGGACGGGCGCTATGTCGACAGTATTTTAGAGCACGGACCGATTGAGCTGATGCTCCTGGATCTGACCATGCCCCATATCGGAGGTGAAGAACTTCTGAAGCAGATCCACGCCGAGCATCCGGATGTGCCGATCATCATTGTAACCGGCACGACCGATGTGAAGACCGCCGTACGCTGTATAAAGGCGGGTGCCTTTGACTATGTCATCAAGCCCGTCGAAGAGGAGCAACTGCTTGCCGTTGTGCACCGGGCGGTGGCGTTTCGGGACCTGGAACGGGAGAATACGGCACTCCGGCAGCATATCCTGAGCGACGATCTGGAGTCGCCGGATGCCTTCGAGAACATCATCACCCGTGACAGAAAAATGCTGTCGGTTTTCAAATACGTCGAATCGATAGCCCGAACTTCCCAACCGGTGCTGATCACCGGAGAGACCGGTGTCGGCAAGGAGCTCATCGCCAATGCCGTGCACCGGCTCAGCGGTCTCACAGGACGCTTTGTCGCCGTGAATGTGGCCGGCGTGGATGATAACGTGTTTTCCGATACCCTTTTTGGACACGTCAGGGGGGCATTCACCGGAGCCGATCGCTCCCGGCCCGGTTTGATCGAAGAGGCTTCGGGAGGCACCCTGTTTCTCGATGAAATCGGGGACTTGAGCCACGCCTCCCAGGTGAAGCTGCTCCGGTTGCTTCAGGAAGGCGAGTACCTGCCGCTGGGCCGCGACAAACCGCGACATACCGATGCGCGGATCGTGACCTCCACCAACAAAGATATCTGGGGGCTTCAGGGGGACGGAAAATTTCGAAAAGATCTCGGATATCGGTTAGGCACCCACCTTGTGGATATCCCGCCGCTCAGGGACAGAAAAGACGACATCCCGCTGCTGGTGGATCATTTTTTGGAAGAGGCCGCCCGGGCGCTGAACAAAAAGAAACCCACGCCGCCCAAAGAGCTCTTTCCGTTGCTCGAATCCTATGCATTCCCCGGAAACATCCGTGAGTTGCAGGCGATGATATACGATGCCGTAAGTCGACACACCTCGCGTATGCTTTCCCTCGAGGTTGTCAAGGAACACATCGCACGCGGACAATCTCTGCTACCGACCGATTCCCCGGTTCACCCCCAGCCTTCCCGGGAATCGATCACCTTCCACGAGACACTGCCGACACTCAAGGAGGCCGCTCAATTGCTGGTGGCCGAGGCGATGGAGCGCGCCGGCGGAAACCAGTCCGTTGCCGCCAGGATGCTGGGGATATCGCAGCAGGCGCTGTCCAAACGTCTCAAAAAAGCGGACGGATAGAACGCTTCGCCTAAGGTCGGCATGCGGCGTTATCGTTTCCTTTCGATTCTCGACGTGGAATCACGACGCCTCGAACCGAAAGAAAACTGCTGTCTTGCGTGTCGACCCTACGCTTGTGTCTTAACCGTCCGCTGTTTTTATGGGGGCCGATCTAATACTTGCTTTCTATCCGGCCGAAGTGTTTAGTGACAGTTCGTCGGTTGATCAATCTGTTTTAAGTAGTCCGGTCAGATCATGCTATTGGGGATCGATGGAGGTGGTAACATGCACTTGAACTGCTGTAGGTTCCGATGGGCGTTTACGTTTGCTGTGTTTTCCCTGGTCTTATTTGGTCTCACCGGTTGTGCTGCAATAGGTCCACGCTCTATCAGTCACGGGCGGGCCGCCTACAATGCCGCTATCAATCGTACTGAGGATCAGCAGTTGCTGCTGGCCGTTGTGAAGTCCCGTTATGCCGAAACAGTTTCTCTTCTCACGGTAAGCGGTGTCGTGGCCAATGTTCGCTTCCAGGCCACGGCCAATGTCCAGGCCGGAATCGGACCTCCAGAGAACTATGAAGGGAACCTGGTTCCCTTTGACGGCGGCCTGGCCTACGAGGAGAATCCCACGATTACGTACACGCCGGTTTCCGGTGAGCGGTATCTCCGAAAAATTCTCGCGCCCATCCCATTGCAGATTCTGCTGTTATATCTCCGCACCGACTTGCATGACGTATCGTTTTTTACCGTCCTGGTGGATCGGATCAACGATCTTCGAAATCCGGACTTTCTCGATATTCCGCCGTTTGAGCCGGATCCCAAATTTGAGCGCTTCGTCGAGCTTAGCGAGATACTCTATCGGGCTGGCGTCATGGAGTGGCTGGCAGATCCGAGAGAAAACGTGGAGTTCAATATTCTGATCACCGACTATGCCCCCACCTATACGGATCTGGTTAAAGAATATCTCTACCTGCTGGAACTTCCCATGCCGGCGGGCAAACCGGAAGAAATCGTCCTGCCGGTTTATTTTGCGTTCAAAAAGCGTTACGGGGACAGCGTCGCCATGTCCACCCGGTCAACGGGCGATCTGATTCAGATTTTGAGAGCCTCCGTGGAGATTCCCCAGGAACATGATGCCGCAGGGCTGGCCATGAAATATCCACCTGTGGGCCTGGCGGGCCAGGGTATCCGTATCCGTTCGCAAAAGGAAAGACCCGAGACAGCCACTGTGGCCGTGCGGCATCGAGGCCACTGGTTTTATATCGACGATACCGATATGCCCACCAAGCTCTATTACCGATTGGTCCGAGCGCTGTGGTCCATGAGCATTTCCGATTCGACGGATCGGACGGCCGCACCGGTTCTCACTGTCCCGGCCAGCCGGTAGAGGGATTCCATGTCGCGAACACCCCTCACAACGGCCTAACTATCTCGTTTTTTCTTATTCCGGACATGGTCTGAAGTCCTTTTCCGCCATGCGCGGGATCATCGATCCCGCGCGTCCTAGAAAGACCACAACCAACCCTCACAACTTTATTTGTTGCTCAACCTTTGTTGTATTTCGAAGTAACATGCTGAAATTACTTTCGTTTAAACAATCTTCGGCGCCCATCAACAACTTAAGTTGTTGATCTCTTCTCTTTCCTCATCCGGCCTATTACTGACAATTTATACAATAATATTTGGCATATAGAGCGATTTCGGGCTTCTGGCACAGCGTTTGCGATATGTAACCCCGTCTATTGGATTTCACTAACAAAATGAACGACATTCACTGAGTCCAATTCATTAACCCGTCGAACACGAACTGACGAAAGGAGCCCCCCATGCAACAGATCAAGAACAAAGGCTGGCAGGTGACCATGGCCGGTTTGGGCATTAACCTGGCCCTCGGCATTCTCTATACGTGGAGCATCTTCAAACTGGCGGTAAAGGAATCGATCCTCGCCGGAGACGGTCGTTTCAACTGGGATCTGTCCTCACTTAACGATCCCTATGCGATCTGTTGCCTGGTCTTTGCGATTACAATGATTACGGCCGGACGGCTCCAGGATAAGGTCAGCCCGAAACTGACGGCGATTTTCGGCGGGCTTCTGGTCGGATCCGGCCTGATTGCCATATCCCTTTCCAACATGCTCGGCATGTGGATTCTCGGATTCGGGGTCCTGGTCGGCATGGGACTCGGCTTTGGCTATGCTTCGGCGACGCCTCCGGCGATCAAATGGTTTCCGGCATCCAAGACCGGGCTGATTGCAGGTATCGTGGTGGCAGGTTTCGGTCTGGCATCCGTATACATTGCCCCTCTGTCCAATTTCCTTATCGGGCAGTTCGGTTTGAGCCAATCGATGATGATTTTCGGAGTGGCTTTTCTCATCGTTGTCTGCGGCCTCGCCATTTTTCTGGTGAATCCGCCGGAAGGGTATACTCCGGAAGAAAGTAAGCCTGCCTCTATTTCCAAAACGCCCGTGGCCAAACCGATTGAAGATTTTCCGCCTACGGAAATGATGAAGACCAAGGCCTTCTACAAACTCTGGTTCATGTTCTTCGTCGGTTCCGGTGCCGGGCTGATCGTCATCGGCAGTGTTGCCGGTATGGCAAAGCAGAGCATGGGCGAGCTGGCCTGGATCGTTGTGGCCCTCATGGCGGTTGGAAATGCCGGTGGGCGTATCGTTGCCGGTGTTGTTTCCGATAAGATCGGACGACCGAAGACGCTAAGCATCATGCTGAGCGCCCAGGCCCTGGTGATTATGTCCCTGCTCTTTATCGGGGAAAGCAAAGCCGCGCCCCTGGTGGCTGCCGCTACACTCATTGGATTCAATTACGGGACCAACCTGTCTCTGTTCCCGTCTGCCGCCAAAGACTACTTCGGGTTGAAGAACTTCGGCATCAATTACGGCCTGCTGTTTACTGCCTGGGGCATGGGTGGGTTTATCTTTCCCCGGGTGTCCCAGATGATCGTGGCGCAAACCGGCTCTCCGGAAACCGCCTACATCATGGCCACCTTTTTTCTTATCCTGAGTGCCGGCATGTCGCTGATCACCCGGCCGCCACGCTCTCTCATGGAGAAAGCGACCCCCATCACGAAACTGGAACCGGGCAAGGTTTACTTCGGTTACTTTGTGTACAATCCGTTTTTTACTCCGGTCCTGACACCGTATCGGGGAAAAAGCATTGCTGCGGATGATTCCCGGGCGGATCGTCTGCCCGAACCGTCCAGCGTAAACGCGGCCTGAGCGCGCCCATGCCAGCCATGATCGCTTTCCGGCCATGGCTGGCATGGTAGTTGAGTTTTTGCTCGATGGCACACCTCCTGGCGTTCAGGGGCGGCTGCCCCGGCAGGCAGCCGCCTCTGATATCTTTAAGCCTCCGTCCTTTCGGCCTGCAACACCGCCATGGCTCCTGAGCCGCGTTTATGAGATCGCTTCTGGTTATCTGCGGCGGATAACATACTCCACCGCCACCCTCCCCTGGGAACCGGGGGCGGTTTTCAGTGCGGCGGCCCACAGAGCGATGCCGATGTTTATGGTGCCTGTTTCCCGAAGATTTTCGAGGGGGACCTGTTGGGTGTAGATCGTGGACATGTCTCTCAGGATCAGGCTACTCCCTTCCACCTCTATGGCCTTCGGATTGATCCTTGCACTTTCCAGGCGTAATCCGTTATCTAATTTACCGACCCAGTCGATCTGAACGGGCAACCGCTTGCGCGTAAATACATCCAGCGTCAGTTCAATGGTTTGGGGCTTGACCGCGATGAGGTCAATGCCCGGAGGAAGAGAAACATCCTTGTTGGCGATGGTGTAGACGTTTTTCCCGACAACGCCGTCACTCAAGTCCAGCCTCACCTGCACCTGCTCCGGGCGGACGTTCTTGATCAGGGTGACGGAGCCGCTCAATTGAAGACGAACGATGTTGGCGGAGGCTTCAATGATTTCCATTTTCGGTTTCCGGTTCATGTACTCGATCGGCATCTCCAGCGCGATAATCGTATCGCGTCCCCGGGTAAAGCTGAACCAGATGCCGGCAACCAACATGACCGACACCAGGGCAGCGGCAACCATGCGAACCCGTTGGGGGACCTCATTGGAGGGGCTGCTTTCCGTCTCACCGGAATGTTCCCGTATCAGACGTACCAGACTCTCGACATTCGGGATTTCGATTAAATCGGATCCCTTGGCGACCATGATACTTTCTCTTTCTTCGGAAACCACGAGAACGAGTGCATCGGAAGATTCCGCCAGCCCGGCGGCCGCCCGGTGCCGGGTGCCGAAATAGGACGGAAGGTCTTTTCTACGGGACAAGGGCAGTACGGCGCCGACTTCGAGAATGCGGTCGCCGGAGATAATAATAGCGCCATCGTGAACCGGGTTGTCGTGCCAGAAGATGCTTAAAATCATCTCACTGGAAATTTTACCTTCCCACGGAATCCCCTTTTGAATGATTTCCTCCAGATTGTCCTCTCCAGGAAAGACCATCAGCGCGCCGATGTGGTTCCGCGTCAGTTCGAAAGCACTCGAACTGATGATTTCAATCGGTGTTTTGGAGGTTTTTGGGGAAAACCCCCAGAGTATCGATTTGATGTTCTTGGCCTGGAGGACGCTGCGGATTTCATGGCGAAATACGACGATGATTATGAAGGCGGCCACTGCCGTAATTGCCTGGATGGCCCACGAGGTAACAATCAAACCCAGAAAAACGGCCATCCGGCCAAACAACCAGAGAAACACCAGACCGGTAACCACGCGGAATACGAAGGTGCCGCGGAACAGCGCATAGAATCGGAAAAGGATATAGCTGGCCAGAGCGATATCGAGAAGATCCTGCCAGCGCATCGTGTTTAAGAATTGGGCTAAGGCTTCCATCGGGATCCAACTCAGGTTGTTCCGTTAGTCGGTTATACTGAACCGTAATACAGCATAAATGGTTCCGTCTTCTCCCGTCACTTCCACACGCCAGGGGCCTTTGTCGGAAGCCCTGATCCGGTGTCGGCTGAACGTGGACCAGTTGGGCGATCGAAGACGCAGCTTGACCTTCACCGAAAGCCGGTCTTGTCGATACCAGTTGTGATAGACCAGAGTGTTCTTGGGAACCGGATTAAAGTAGGTAAAACATGTGGCATCCCGGGCAGACACCGAAAAGATGATTGTTTCGTTTTTGGGTGTCTGCTCCTCGATACTTTCACACATCACGGCATGGACCAGAATCGGTTGTTCCGATGGTTCTTCAACCGTCCCGGAATCGGCCGCCCAGAGACCCGCAACACCGGTCAAGACAACCCCTAGGATCAGGGCCACAATCCGTGCCATGTGTTCCTCCGATATCCAAAGCTGCTTGTTTTTAAAGTGAAAATATACAACGTCTATGGCGATGGTGCAACGGCTGAATGGTTTCGAAGATATCTTGCTTTTCCTTGGATCAAGAATATATTTGGGTCGGTCGGTGAAATGCCGTTCAGAACAGGATCCGTGATTTCGATGATCTGCAGGCAGGGAGACATTGTCGCTGGAGAACCGTTTATTCTTGTGTGCCGATCGATGTCAGACGTATAAGGTTGAACAGGGAGCCGGGTATGATGGGAAATCAGGTAAGGACAGCAATGCTTTTAGGGACGATGACCGTTTTCATTCTTTTAATCGGTCAAATGCTGGGCGGCCGCCAGGGTATGTTTTTGGCACTGATTCTGGCCGGGGTCATGAATTTTGGCAGCTACTGGTTCTCAGACAAGATTGTATTGCGCATGTACCGGGCAAAAGAGGTAACTCCAGGGCAGGCCCCGGAGCTTTACGAGATGGTCCACACCTTGTCCCAACACGCCGGGCTGCCGATGCCGAAAGTCTATATCATACCCCAGGAATCCCCGAACGCCTTTGCCACCGGACGAAATCCTGAGCATGCCGTGATTGCCGTGACCGAAGGCTTGCTGCGGATGATGGACCGGGATGAAGTGATGGGCGTCCTGGCCCACGAGCTTGCCCATGTCAAGAACAGGGATATACTCATCGGATCCATTGCCGCCACCATGGCCGGAGCGATCATGTTTCTGGCGTCTATGGCCCGCTGGTCGGCCATTTTCGGAGGGGGCCATGGGAATGATAAGCAAGGCGGCCTTGGAACCATCGGTTTAATCCTCACGTCGATCCTGGCTCCAATTGGTGCCATGATCATTCAGATGGCGATCTCCCGTTCCCGGGAGTACCTGGCCGATAGCACTGGTGCCCGTTTTGCGCAAAATCCGAATGGGCTTGCGCGGGCTCTGGAAAAACTCGGCGCCGACAGTCGAAGAATACCCATGCGTGCTTCGCCGTCTACAGCCCATATGTTTATCGTCAACCCGCTTTCCGGAGGAGGACTGATGAGTCTTTTCTCCAGCCATCCACCCCTGGAGCAGAGAATCGCCCGCTTGCGGGGGGAGCCCCCCCGGGCCGGCACCACAGGACGGGTGGAAGATCGGCGAACAGCCCAAGGGAAGGCCTTCTGGGATAATCTTTCCGGCCCGAAGAATTCATGATATTTTTTCAGTGAGCGGCTGAACGGACATACCGTCGAGGAGTAGTATATGAAAGATGATCGAGGGTTATATTATTATCCCTTTCCCGGCAATCGGCAGGTTCGCATGTACATCCGAGAAGCAGGGGGATCCGTGGAATTTCGGATGTGGAATCAAAAAGACCCGAACATGTGGAAGGAACACGGGTGGGTACCTTATGAAGCGATTCGGGAGGCTGCCGGAATGTATCGTGGCGCCTTTGACCCCGAGAAGGCATACGATCTGGATATTGCCAGGACGCTGATCGCCGACAACCGGTAATACGATCACAGATAAGATTCGATAACGCGTTTGACGTCTTCCTTCCCACGGTACACGCCGAAATGCCCTTCGCATAAAATATCAGCCTCGAGAGAGATCAGCAATTCCAACGATTCCCGGTACTTTTCTTTGTCGGATAGAAGACTCGGGTGGAGCGGCCCGTGGACATCCTGACCGAACAGCACCCGGAGGCCGTCTGATTCAACCACAAAGACCATGGAGCCGGGAGAGTGACCTGGTGTGTGAATCGCTTTGATTATTTTGTCGCCCAATCGGATATCTGTCCTGGCGCCGGTGATTTTTTGATCCACAATAAACGGTTCAATGATCGCCCCGTACCAGGCGGCGGCGGTCACGTCGCTGGCACCGCTTTCCAGGAATTTTGCATCTTCCGCATGAGCCACAATCTTGCAGTCAAACCGTCCTTGCAGTGCCTTGGCGCCCCCCGTGTGATCGAAATGACAGTGGGTCAATAAGATGAGTTCCACATTGCCTGGATCCACACCGCACGCATGGATGTTCTCGAAAATGAGTCCTACCGAATTTCCACATCCTGAGTCGACCAGTGCCGCAGATCTCCCAGAATTGATCAGATACACGGCCGCGTCTTCAGGTGCTGATAATTCATTACCGCCGACCTGGAATATTTCTGATGTGATCCTCATAATAATAAATTCGGTACCGAATTTACTATGGGTATCGGGTGACCCTGAGGGAGATTGACCGGGTCGTTTCCCGGTTTCCGCTGCCCCTCGCCAGGATAGCTTGCAACGCTGCGTTGGCGGTTTCGTCCGAGCCGCCGATGGTGACCCACTCTCCCAATGGGAGCGTGATCTGTGTGGACGCTCCGGCAAATCGGATGACACCCTTTGACGAAACGTCCGAAATCCTCGGGGTGATTTCCAGTATCACCTTTTCACCGACGATTCTCGGGTTGACATCCATCCCGGTCTCCACCCGCTTGTAGCGAATACCGCCGCCGCCGCAGCCGCCGTATTTTCGACACAGATCATTCCAGTTTTCCCGGTAGGGGATATCTTTGCCGACGCGCAAGTAACCGGGCGTGCCGGACTGGACTAAAAGAGTATATCCGGAGCTGCGGTCGATTTTTCTTCTCTGCTCATCCAGGGAGATCTGAACACCGTCTTTTGGAGCATCCCCTTTTGAGATTTCCCACCCCTCACCGGAGATTTTTCCTGTCACATTTCCCGCGCGCTCCATCTCTTCGGTGATCTCCCCGAAGCGGACCTCGATCCGGACCTGGGCCGGAGCCTGATCCAGCCGTTGGAGGACGGCGCGGATGTTCTGTATGGCCTCCGGTGAATCCACTACCACCAGAGAGTTGGTCCTGTAGTCCGGTGTGACCTTTCCCTGGGGCGAGAGGAGATTTCTCACGACCGGGAGGGTATCTTCCACCCACCGGTACCGGATCTGTATCACCTCGACTTCCAGCGCTGCCGGCTGGTGGGCAGGGGGCGCCGCCCAGCAAAACAGCAGTGTCATGGTCAGGCACAATATGTTTATTCTGTTTGACATAAGTTCAAATTTCTATTTATAATTCAGGCGCTTAATGGGCACCTAAGTAACACGCTTTGGAGGCTAAGGTCAATTGGACAACACGACGCAGGAATTGACGAACGATAGATGGGTCTGGGTCATTGTACAGGATCCCGGTAAAAGCGAACAAATTGTCGGTCTTCAAGAGAAGAAAACGGATGTCTCATTCATTCCATTCTTTCTCGAAAAAGAGATCGCGCTCGAGTGTTCCGTGAATATGCCGAGAGAGCCCGGTAACAAATACGAAGTGCAAGCCATATTCTACGGTGAATTGGTGAATACATCGGCAAAAAACGATTTTCTTCTTTATCTTTTAGATGCCGAGGGCGTTGTTCTCAAAAAGATCCACCCGTAACCGAATGCCCCGGAGATAACCGGATAGATTCGATGATGACGGCTCTTTGAATGTGTTCAGGGCCGACTCGGGAAGATCCGGTGGTGATCCGGTCCGGGGGGAAAGGAATAGGCTCATGGCGCTCTACCTGGTGCAACACGGCAAATGCCTGACAAAGGATGTCGATCCGGAAAAAGGCCTCTCCCAGGAGGGCATTGCCGAAGTTCGACGGATTGCCGAAGTAGCCAAGGGCTACAACATAAAACCTGCTGCCATCTGTCATTCAGGTAAGAAACGGGCACGGCAGACCGCTGAAATTTTTTCAGAAGCACTGGCTCCCCCCGAGGCCCTGCGGCAGGTGGAGGGCATCAAGCCGTTGGATGATGTGACCATCTTTGCCGGGGAACTGGAGGCCGGGCGCACGGTTATGCTGGTTGGGCATCTACCGTTCATGGAACGACTGTGCTCATTTTTGATTACCGGGAGCATCGAGCCGCCCGTGTTTAAATTTCAAAACGGCGGGATCGTCTGTTTGGAAAGATTTCCGGAAAACGGCAATTGGGCCATCCAGTGGACGTTGATGCCGAATATCTCATGAATCGCCTGATGAGTAGACAAAACCCACGGTTTTGGATAAACTCTAACGGTACTGACTACCCTATTAACGCATCAGGAGGCCGGAGATGAGCGACATACGCATGGCGGATGGGTCTATCAATTTTAACGGGGAGTGGCTGACCGCCGAAGATATAAAGGGTAAGATCAAAGAAAAAATGGATTCCGGCGATATGCGATTCGCCGATATGGCGGCGGCACTGCAAGAACTCAACGAGGCGCTGGAAAACGCCCATACCCTGGAAGTAAAGATCGTTCTAACCAAGGCCGAACATGACAAACTAAGGGCCATGGGTGGAGAAGACGATAGTGCCAGCGTCATAAAAGCCATCCGGGCATTTGTCGGCAGTGTAACGCCGAAGGCGGAAGCAAAAGCCACCGCGGCGGCAAAACCGACGGCGGGAAAGCCTGCTCCAACAGAAGAGACCATCCCGTGTACCAAGTGCAAGACGCCGATACCGATACCCACCAGCGAACGGCCAATCGAACTTGAATGCGAGTTTTGCGGGACCAGCGTTCTTCTTCCTGCCGAGACAGCTCCGGCCGGCGAGGCGGCCCCACCTGACGAGGCGGCCCCAACTGACGGGGCGGCTCCACCTGCTGAAACGGCCCCGCCTGCCGGGTCGGAGGCAGAGCCTGCAGCCCAGGAAGATACAAGCGGACCCAAACGGACGGATCATTTTATCGGCTGATGCGGGTCAGCCGGAGCACCGCCATTTCTTCATACCGTTCAAGCGTTATTCAACCGAATTATAAAGGCCCGGTCGATATGGCCGGGCCTTTCTTTCTCGATTCCGATACCGATAGCGATTCCGATACCGAACAGGCCCATATCCGGACCCCGGGCCTTGGGTGTGGTTTCGGAACGGAATTCTGACAACCGCTATAGCAGCGGCGGTAGGGGACATGGCGGCGTTATGGAACCTTTGGATCACACGATCGTGGTTTCCGCCTCCTGGGTTTTCGAACACTTTGGGCACAGACCCGTAAATTCCAGGCGATGGCCAATGATGGTGTACACCGTCGATCCATACAGCTCATCCTCGAGCTTCTGCATGGGGGCGACAGGAGCATTGTCGACACGGCCGCAACGCATGCACCGGATGTGGTAATGCCCCTTTGGGTTGCCGTCAAACCGGCTGATACTGCCGCTCAATTCAAGCTTCTGGATTTCATCCAGCTCCACCAGGACTTCCAGATTTCTGTAGACGGTCCCTAAACTGATGCGGGGAAGCTGTTTGCGGACCCTTTCATAAATCTCATCGGCGGTCAGGTGTTGATCGGTATCCCGGCGAACTTCCTCGAGGATTACCGACCTCTGCTGGGTCATACGGTGTTTCGGTTTGTTATACACGATGGGCCTCGGATTGTTATCAGTAACCATTCTTGTTAACAACCGGCGCGCCTAATGTCAAACACTGCTTGCGCGAAAATTATCTTATCCCAAACATTGCAACATATGGGATACGTTTTCAGCGAAAAATGCTATGAAAGGGCGTATGGGCGGCTTTCCGGAGTATGCAAACTATGACGGCCTTGGTTTGGCGCTGCTTGTCCGGCAAGGACACGTCACTCCGGCTGAGCTGTGTGAAGCGGCCATCGGTCGGATTGAGCGGATCAATCCGTATATCAACGCGGTTGTTACCACCATGTTCGATCAGGGCCGCCAAAGCGTGTCCAGCATACCTGCCGGCGCTCCATTTGCCGGCGTTCCTTTTTTGCTCAAGGACCAGATTCAGGCGTATTCCGGCGTGCCGTTAAGTGACGGCTGCAAGGCCTTGAAGGATTATGTCCCCGCATTCGACAGCGAGATGGTTGTCCGCTTCAAAAACGCCGGTGTCGTGATTCTGGGAAAGACCAACCTGCCGGAGTTCGGCCTGTTGGGGATTACCGAACCTGTTGTTTTCGGCGCCTGTCGAAATCCATGGAATCTGGATTACACGCCCGGCGGATCCAGTGGGGGTTCCGCCGCGGCCGTCGCAGCGGGTTTGGTTCCCCTGGCGAGCGGAAATGATGGCGGCGGGTCCCTGCGTATTCCAGCGGCCTACTGCGGATTGTTCGGTATGAAGCCCACCCGCGGACGAAATCCCACCGGACCTGTTCACGGTCGAATCTGGCAGGGAGCGGTACAGGAGCACGTGATCAGTCGATCGGTTCGTGACAGCGCCGCCATGCTCGACGCTACCCGGGGCCCGGATACCGGCGCTACCGATGATATCCGGCCACCGGAACGCAAGTATCTGGAAGAAGTGGAACGGGAGCCGGGTCGTTTGAGAATCGCCATGAATACCCGCTCTCCGATCGGTACTCGGGTCCACCCGGAATGCCGACGAACCGTGGCGGAAACGGCTCACGTGCTGGAGGGACTCGGCCATGTCGTCGAGGACGCTGAACCTCGGATCGACGGCAGACAAATGGCCCGGAGCTACATCACATCGTATTTCGCTGAGGTGGCGGCAAAGTTGAAAGAAATGGAAGCCCTCGTGAAACGAAGAATCAACCGGGCGGACGTGGAACCCGCAACCTGGACCCTCGGGTTGATCGGTCGAACGATCTCTGCGGGTCGGTATGCCGCGGCGCTTCATTGTTGGGATGCGGCCGCACGGGAAATGGGACGCTTCTTTTTAACGTATGATCTGTATCTGACGCCGACGACCGCGGAACCTCCGGCCAGGATCGGTGAACTTGATCTCAAACCGGTCGAGGCGTTGATGTTACACACGGTGAACGCGTTAGGCCTTGGCTGGTTCATAAAGAGGACCCGTATGATTGATCAGCTGGCGGAACGCAGCCTCGCGCGTACCCCGTTCACACAGCTTGCCAATCTGTGCGGCCTTCCGGCCATGTCCGTTCCGATGCACTGGACCTCGAATGGGCTGCCCTGTGGCGCCCAGTTTGTCGCCCCCCTCGGAGACGAAGCCACCCTGTTTCGATTGGCCGGTCAACTGGAGAAGGCCCGGCCCTGGTTCGACAAACGACCGCACCTGGTTATTCCTTGAAGCGGAACGTCGGGCTTCTCGGCGGTGCCTCCTCGATTCGACAGCCCCGGCGGGAATACTTGAAGCACGCCCCTATAACGCCTCAATTTTTTCTTGACAGCCGGAGGAACCTTTATTATTCAAGAGCGTTCTATTGGTCCCCGGCAGTCCCGCCAGCGGCGGGATTTCAGGTGTGAACCGGCGCCGGGGACAACCATAGAAGCGATGAAACACTTAGATTATTCCTCGGTAGCTCAATCGGCAGAGCGGGTGGCTGTTAATCCCGCCGTTGGCGGGATTGCAGGTTGAGTTCTTACTGAGATAAAGAGGTAGCGCTGATTA
>Ga0209786_1000013_pt1 | contig 85907 bp, 77 predicted proteins | sample WorMetilvaeELBA2_FD_187405 | JGI IMG/M metagenome (GOLD analysis project Ga0209786, IMG submission 187405) | Marine gutless worms symbiont microbial communities from Max Planck institute for Marine Microbiology, Germany - Olavius ilvae ELBA.2... ...
AAATTCATGCGAATTGTAGAACAAGTCGCTTCATCGGCTAAGATAACCTGTAGACAAATTAAAAGTGGAATCCAAGCTGATTTACTTCTACAAAATTAATTCACTTGGGCTTTCTTTATAACCAGATTCTCTTAATTGCCGCGATCATGATGAGCGATGTACCCGCGTGCCTGGCCGAGCGGATCGGGTATATTAATCTTCAGCGATTGGTCAACGAATCCAAAATGGGTCAGAGTGCCCGGGAGGACATCCAAAAGCTCAGAAAGGCCAAGGAGGAAGCACTTGCCCGGAAACTTCAGGATATCAATGCCAAAAAGGACACGCTCAACAAGGATTGGGAGACCCTTTCGCCCAGGGACCGGCGAAACCGCCGATCCGAACTTAAGCGAGACGTTGAAGAATACCAAAGGCTTGTCAACGAAGCAAAAGAAGACATTCTCCGGGAGGACCGGGAGGTGGTCGCCATTATTCTGCAGAAGGCCGACGGGGTGCTCAAAAAGGTGGCCAAGCGGAAGAAATTTACGATTATTCTAAAAGACCCGAATGCCATCGGGTACCTGGAAGACAAGGTGGATATCACCGATGATGTGCTTAAGGAGCTAAACAAAAAAAAATAGCCCTTTCACCAAACGGAGGCTCCCATGGCCGGCGTTATTCGAGGTTCGCGGTAGGTGGACTACAGCTTGACTTCGGCTAAGCTCAGGATCATGACAGTCGTAGCCCGAATCGAAGTGCCTTGGCCATGAAAATCTCCGCTCGGTGAAAGCGACCCTATCTGCAATTCCGAGCTAAAAGACAATCGGGCGGCTAAACAGCCGCCCGATTGTTGTTTATGGTATTTGTCAAAAGGAATGATGGCACTCGCAATTATAGTCGTTGCCATAAATATGTTTCGTTTGAACCCAGTGAGTTTCTGTCAACCGGATACCTTTCCGGGGGAGCCCGGGTATGGACATGTTCGGTATCGGTATCGCTATCGGAATCGAGACAGAATGGCCAACTTCGAAGTCGATACCGATTCCGAACCCGATACCGATCCTGATGATTCCGATGCGTTCATGCCTATACGCAAACCACCGGTCGGAACGAAATTTTGACAGTTGCTCTAACGCCAATCAGGGCTCCGGTATGTCTTGAGCGGCGCATCGAAAGCCGAAGAGAAAACTGCTGTAGTTTGTTTCGTATCGATCCCGGTTGGCCGATCTCAAACTCTCGACCCCTTCGATAAAAGACCCCCCCTTGATGACTTTCTCCTTGCCTTCTGTCGATCCCATCGGATTCTTGCCCGGGCGTTCCCCGGTACCGTACCAGTCCCGGGTCCACTGGTAGACATTGCCGGCCATGTCAAAGACCCCGAAATGGCTCTGGCCTTTTTCATAACCGGTCACCGGCGAGGTCGTGCCGATCAGGTTGTCAAAGTTGGCCATCGTGTCGTTGGGTTCCTGATTCCCCCAGGGGTATTCATTGCCCTTGGGACCACGGGCGGCCTTTTCCCATTGGGCCTCGGTGGGCAGATCTTTCTTGACCCATCGGCAATACGCGAGGGCATCGTTGTAAGATACCTGACTGACCGGGTGGTCCTCACGACCGTCAATAGCGGTGAGTCCGTCCGGCAAGCGCCAGTTGGCCCCGTCGACCTTTTTCCATCGCCGGCCGATCCGGACCATGCCGGAACCCTCCTGTTCGGCATCCGATACATATTTGGTTGCATCCACAAACTTTTGAAACTGCCCATTGGTGACCAGATGTTTATCGATATAGTAACCATCCAGGAAAATAGTCTGTATCGGCTTTTCAGCCGAGTATTTTTCCGACCCCATGATAAACTCGCTTTCCGGGATCAGGACCATCTTGGCGCTGTCAGCGGGATGGACACGCTCCACAAATCCTTTCGGGTTCCTCGGTCCGGCGTCCTGGGCCACTGAAGCGGTCTCCTGGGAGGTGGGCTGTGGTTCGCCGTTGCCGGTCAAAAGAAAGAATGCGGCAACGACCCCGATGAGCACAACAGCGCCGATGATACCGATAACGAGTCCGATGGGTGTTTTCTTTTGGGGTGAGGGAGGTGCGGTGTCCGCTGGCGGTTTTGTTGTCGCCGGCAACCCCTCGACATGATCCATGAGAATGGTCATGTCATCGTCCGTCAACACAGTGGCATCATCGAATCCTGTTCCGCCCGGATCCATGGCCGCCGCAAACTCGCCAAAATCCGTAAATCGATCTTCGGGGTCTTTTTCAAGGGCCTTCTGGATCGCCCCGCTGATGGCCGGCGGCAGATCCATTGCGAATCGGGACGGCGGATCGGGAATTTGGTTGAGGTGGCAGAACATAATCTGGGATGTTTCGGTTGCGCCAAAGGGGCGCCGCCCGGCAAACATTTCATAGAAGACGAGGCCCAGGGAATAAATGTCCGAACGCGCATCGATCTCCCGGCTTTGATCGAAGCGTTCAGGGGGTGTGTAATGGACCGACAGCATGCTGGCGGCGGTATCGTGGGAGGCTGTGGACGACATTTTGGCAATGCCGAAATCCATGATTTTGGCATTGCCCTGCCTATCGATCATAATGTTGCCGGGTTTGATATCGCGATGGAGGATGCCGTTGTCGTGGGCATAATGAAATGCATCCAGAGTCTGTTTGGCGATCTTAAAGGCAATATCGAACGGCAGGAGCCCGGCCTGCTGCTGCAGGACCCGCTTTAGCTCAACGCCTTCCACGTATTCCATGACAATGGCATAATTGTCCTCATCGGGGAAAAATTCCAGAAGTTTGGTAATCCCCGGGTGATCGAGTTTTGCCAGAATCATCGCCTCATGGAAGAATTTCTTGACGACTTTCTGATTGTCGAGCACCTGGGGGTTGAGCACCTTGATGGCCACCGTTGTATCGTCACTGGCCTTTGCTTTCCAGACGCTGCCGAAGCCGCCCTTTCCCAGTGAACTGATGATTTCGTAGTCTCCCAGTTTTTGTCCAATCATAGTGGATCTACCTCGCAGGTGTTATAAATCGGCGAATAAACCCGGGTGTTCGCTTCACGCGATCGATTCGGGCCAGAATGACGGTGATATTGTCGGGACCGCCATAGTCGTTTGCCCGTTCCACGAGTTTCTCACAGGCGCCATTGGGCTCTTTTTCCGATTCGATGATACGCTGTATCTCGTTTTCGGGAACAACCTTGAAAAGACCGTCGCAACAGAGCAAGATATGCTGATCTTTTTTCAGGGGCCGGGGAAACCCGGCCGCATCGATGGCCAGGTCCGGCAGGGCTCCCACGGCCCTGGTGACCAGATTGCGTTGCGGGTGTGTTTCCGCTTCCGCCGCCGTGATCGCACCTGCGGCCACCAGGCTGGCGACATAGGAATGGTCTTCCGTGATCGGAGCCATATCCGATCCGTCGATAACATAGGCCCGGCTATCTCCGACATGGGCGTGAAAGAGGAGATCATCTTTGATGACGACAGCGGTCAGGGTTGTGGCCATCCCGGCCACGGACCGATCCTTGGCACTTTTCTCCAATACGGCCGCATTCGCTTTCTGAAATGCTGCTCTCAGTGCCCCCAGCACATCCCCGGCCGGTGTGTTTAAATATTGCTCCATCACGACATCGACTGCGGTCCGGGATGCGACGGCACCTCCGGCATGTCCTCCCATACCGTCGGCCAGAATCAGCAGGATACCCTTTCGATCCTGTGTGTCCCCTTCGGGCAACACAACATCGTAGCTGTCTTCGTTTTCGGTCTTCCGCTTTCCCGGATGTGTCGCCGCCCCGATGGTCACCTGAGTCATTGACGGGTCCTTCTAATCCTCTAATTCGGCGTATCTTACCGGCCAGACGATGCCGTTTTCAGTTTTCTTCATGTGGCCTTCTTTACCATACCAAAGGCTCATCTGGTAAACATAGTTTTGGCCGAACCGGTGCCGGGTTTTGGTCCAGTATCCCACGTGGGTGATAATGTTGGAAAACGGATGCCCCGGCGGCAGGGCCGGATTCTCACGCGTATTGTCCGTCAATCGTTTCATTTCATTAATGGTGGGCAACCGCCATCCCGAATGGCCGCCCATGGTCAGGTCCCGGCAATAGTCGGCCGCACCTTCCCAACTCGTGGCGATCTGTTTCGGCGTCTTCGTCCACATCAGACTGTTGGCCAGATCCGTTATGGTGCCATCCCCGTTGTCGTTGAAGCGTTCCATTTTCTTTCCGGTCATTACGTCCACAATGGTACCGTCTTTTCTAAGCAGATAACGGTTTCTGTAGACCGGCAGTTCCGACGTGTATGGAACGCCCCGCTGCCCATCGTCGTTTAAAGCAACAATAGATACCTCCAGTTTACCTGAATTGTCCACAGGCTTCTTCAATTGCCATCGGGTTCCGCTTCCTTCCATCTCGAACGGTTTTCCGGCAATCAGTAAGGACACCGCCCTGGCCGGACGATCGGTTTGCGCGTTGAACGTAAATACCTTGCCGATGTAGCCCCGTTTCGGAGAGATGCTGGCCTGGAGAACGCTGATCGGAGCGGCGGGTCGTTTCCGGGTGTTAATTTCTCCCTCACGGGATTGACCGCTCATCCCATCTTTGTTTCGGGCGATGACGCGGTACCTGCTGACGCCGACGTTGTCGATGGCGGCGACAAATGTCCACTCGGTACCGGCTCCTTTCATTTGAAATTGGCGTTCGTTAATATCGACAAACACGCTGTCGGCGGGCTTCGTGGTTTTCGCAGAGATGGTAAACTTGTCGCCAGCATAGCCCTTTCCGGGACTGACGACGGAAACGTCCACCAATGCGACGTCGGGAATCGGCAACGGCGTGCGTTTCGCGGTCAGCTCGCCGCCAAGGGAGTTGCCTTTTTTACCCAGAGAGTTAACGGCCACTGCCTTGAATTGTTTTTTCCCGATCTGCGGGATCTTCCGTTTCAAACGCCAGGTTCTGCCTTCTCCTGCCATCTCAAATGTTTGGCCGTCCATCTCCAGTATGACAGTTTGTGCGACCCGGTCTGTTTTTGCGGTGATGGTGTATTCTTCACCTGCGAATCCGGTTTTGGGGGATGAAGAAATTGAAACGATGTTGACAGTTCCAGGTTCGATTTCGAGGATCGATTGCCTGGCCTCGCCGGGGACGCCGTCTTCGTTTGTCGCCGCCACGGAGAAAGCGATTTTTCCTTCAGCATCCACGGTTCGGCTCAGTGTCCATCGGGTACCCGAGCCGGTCATGGGAAAGCGTCGGTTGCCGATGATAAGTGTCACTTCCCGGGCCGGGGCGTCTGTAACGGCTGAAAACGTGAATTTCCCGCCGCTGACCCCGGAAGCCGGAGCGACCCTCGCCTCCAGGACATTGGACACCCGAGATTCGGGCTTTATGGTGATAATCTCGCCTTTTTGGATCCTGCCTTCCAACTCATTCCGGTTCAGCGCAGCAATCCGAAACGGGGTCGATCCGAGTTTCTCAGGACGGAACGGGTAGGACCAACGGGTGTCGTTTCCCGACATACGGTACGTTTTCCCGGCAATATCGACAATCACCTCGCTTGCCGGAGCACTGGTTTCCGCCCGAATGATGAACTGATCACCCGGGTACCCTTTTGGTGGATTTACTTCGGCGGCAAGTATGTTGATCAGCGGGGCCGGTGTCACCTTTTTGATGATGAATTGCCCCCCCCTGTCCATTTCCGTTTTCAGGCGTCCCCGTATCAGTTTCGTGCCAGCCACTCTGGTGATGGGAAACAGTATATTCTCTTCGAATATAAGATTTTCAAAATCGATGGTATCCAGTGGATTTTGGATGAGCGCCTTGTGAATGTAATAGGCAAAGAGCCCCAATCCATCCGTTTTCGTGCTGCCGGGCCAGTGTTGATCACCGAAGGAAATGATTTGTCGGGAACTTCTGGCGGACATCTCCGCAATTTTCTCTTCGTAGCGAAGGTCATAGGGTGTCAGGGAGATGGACCGCTTTCGCATGAGTTTTGTCGAAAAGAGTGAGTCGGTGATGATGCAAAGGTTTTTGACTCTGAAATTCGAGTTGTTGAACACATCTTCGGTAATTGCGGTGTGGGACAACCAGGTTAACTTGCTCTTTTTTTTGCCATCGATGGGAATCCAGTAGGTTTCTCCTTGGTCATCTTCCGTACTGTGGCCGGAGAAGAAGATGAGCAGGTTGTCGTTCTCAGAGAGAGTGCTGGAGTACCGGTCGAGATATGTGAGGATATTCAGCAGTGTCGGCTTTTCCGATGTGTTATCCGTGAGCAGCGCGACGGTCGACTTCTTGAAGTTATATTTTTCGATCAGGACACCGGCGATGCTCTCGGCGTCACGGACCGGGCTTTCCAATTTGGGCCACTGGCTGTATCCGTTGATTCCGACAAACAGGGCATGGTTGGTACCGGCAGGGGGCGATCCGGCGGAGATCCCGTCAGGTGCCAGCGGCGCCCAGAAGATAATGAGCAGGATCGAGAATGCTGTTGTGAGCGTTTTCGAAAACGTCATGCATCCCTGGGTACTGGAACGGGTTGATTGGTGAATCGACGATAGCCGTGGAATGGAGTGTAACTAACGAAATTTATATGGCTTAATTTCAAAACTGTCAAGCGGAGTTCTACCCCCCACGACCATTCGGGTATCTGGAACCGGAGGCCGAACTCCGTGAATTGCACCGGGCGCTTCGGGGTGTTTGTTGGTTGACATCAACGCTGATTCCAGATATACAGTAGAGGCATTTTTATTATTAGTTTTCAATGGTTAAGACATGCACTCACGACAGCCCACCCCGCTCAAAATCCACTCAAATCAGATCGAGGCGGCCGGTATTTCAGATCCCGGACGGGTGCGATCTGAAAATCAGGATGCCATTTGCCTGGACGATGGCGGCCTTTTTCTGCTGCTTGCCGACGGCATGGGCGGCCACGAGCGTGGTGCCGAAGCCAGCACCAGCGCACTGGAAATCATCCAGGAATATCTCCAACCGGATGTCATTGCCGAAGAATTGTCTGACATTACCGAAGGGAGCGGCATTCCGGCTGAAATTGTCTGTCTTACGTCCCTGGTCGACGAAGCCGTTCGAAGAGCGAACGACACGTTGTACCAGATAAACCGTTCTGAAAACTTGAAACGGTACATGGGGACAACCGTGGTGGGGATGATTGTACCGGAAGGTGATAAGGTCCTGTGGTTTCATGTCGGCGACAGTCGCCTTTACAGATTGCGGGACTCGGGACTGACCAGACTGACAACGGATCATTCGGCGCACATTGAGTGGGAGCGCAATGGGCGTTTAGGTGCTGAACCGGGAAAAAACGTCATCACCCGGGCCATCGGCCCCAGCCATGCGGTAACTCCGGAAACCCTCTGGGACACCCGGCAAAGCGGGGATATGTATCTGCTCTGCAGCGATGGGTTGACCGATATGATCTCCGATGATGAGATTGCCCTGATCCTGAATGAGGGAGGAGACGTGCCGGACATATGCAGCCGCCTGATCCGTGCGGCCAATGATGCCGGCGGCGGTGATAATGTCAGCGTCGTGCTGTGCCGCGTGTAGAGTTCAGCCCGTCCCAAAGTGCCAGCGTTGTTTCTGGGCAGGGTCAACACTTTAGAGGCATTCGATTCATACAATGATGAGCGATCGACAAACCAAAAACCTGGCGATTCTTTTTGCAGATGTGGCGAAAAGTACCCATTTATACGAGAAGCTGGGTGATAAGACCGCGCAGAGCCTGATTGGGCGATGTGTCGCGATAATGTCCGATGTGACCGATCGGTATCGCGGTCGTGTCGTTAAAACCATCGGCGATGAGGTCATGAGTACCTTCCCGGATGCCAATGCCGCGGTGGAAGCGGCGATCGAAATGCATCAATGCCTTGAAGACATCACCATCGAAAACAGACCCGATTTTTCTCCGCCAAACATTTATGTGGGCATTCATTTCGGATCGGTGATCGCCGAGGCAGGGGATGTCTTTGGCGATGCCGTCAATGTTGCCGCACGGATGGTATCGCTGGCCAAAGAGCGGCAAATCGTCGCCACCGAGGAGACGATCTCTCTGTTGTCTTCTGAGCACCAAAGCGCTGTCCGATGTATTGATAAAACGACGATCAAGGGCAAAAGCGGAGAGGTCAATATCTATGAGGTGATCTGGGAGCGTCAGGACGTCACGGTGATGCTGGACAATTCGGTCGAGTCGGTAACCCGACGATACCGGTTGGAACTCTCCTTCATGGGCCAGCGGTTCACCGTCGATGAAGCCCATCCCGTGGCGACACTGGGACGGCAAGTACACAATGACATCGCGGTCAACAGTAAACTGGTTTCCCGCTCCCATGCCCGCATCGAATACCGGAGGGGTAAATTCGTACTGTTGGATCAGAGCACCAACGGAACATTTGCCGTCATCCAGGAAAAAAAGGCCCTTACCCTGCGACGGGATGAAGCCACACTCCTTGGGCACGGCATCATCAGGCTCGGCAAGGAGGCGGAATCTGATGCCCTCGATTGTATTAGCTTCAGCATCACCCTCTAGTACCTCGGCCCGAATGCATTTTACACAAGCATCGGTATCGGCCTACATAACTATCCGGTGCCCTTGAGCAATATCCGAAGCCCGAAGCTCGAAACACATCCGTACATGGAATGAAATCGGTTTATCGATAGGCTCATCCGAAACATGGCACGGCCCCGCATTTTGGCTATCCTTCTTTTTGTTGTCCTTTTGGCCGGGCTCCCTGAAATCACCCGCGCCGACCGTTTTTACAGCGTTCATCTGGCATCCTACGGGAAACTTGAAAATGCGAACCGGCATGTCAACCAACTGAAGCACCGCCGGGACATTGTTTTTTGGAAGGAAATTCAGATTCCCGACAAGGGCCGCTTTTACCGGGTGTACGTGGGACGATTTTCCCGTCGATCGGATGCGGTGGAATTCTGGAATCAGCTCAACTCGGAGGGAGCGGTGAATTATTTCGGGGTCCATCAATTTGCGACGCCTTTGGCTGGTGCCGATGGAAAATTCTCGATCGACCGGTCACGGTCCGTCGAATTTCCAAAAGATCCGATCCAGGAGCGCGAACCCCATGACGGCCCTCGTTTCCTGGACAACAAGGACGGTACGGTGACCGACACATGGACCGGATTAATGTGGGTCCAAAACGGGTGGCGTCTCGACTTATTGTCTGCGGTGGACTGGTGGGTAGCGACGCATCAATGCAGTCGGTTTCGTCTGAGAGGATATTCCGACTGGCGCCTGCCGACGGTTCAAGAGTGGAAAAGCCTTATCGATCCCGGTCAAGAGCACCCTGCTCTGGTGACTCCCCATCCCTTTGAGAATATCATCGCGCACATGCCCTACTGGACCGCTACCGGATTCCATCCGCCATCGGGCCGGGAAACGCCCAACGGAAGCGCTGCACGGGCTTACACCGTCCTGATGTATTACGGTACGTTGAATCACCAGGCCAAGGATAGGCTGGCGTTTGTTCTGCCGGTCCGCTCCATTGAATAAGAATGCCTAAAAATAAAATCGCTGCGCGATTTTATTTTTAGGCATTTCTATCCTGTCTTGTCCGGCAGCAGGGCCGGGGGGCCAATGCCGCCGTCGGGGATGCCTTCCGGGATGACCAACTGCCTTCCGATGCGTTCGCCGGCGGCAACGACGGCCCCGTCCTGATTCAAGGGGCGGCCCCGGGAAACGGTCGTATCCGGATAGCGATGGGATACATATTTTTGCAGCAAGGGATCCTGGACGGATATGAGGGCTCGGTGCCGACGGGCATGGGATCGGATCGCCGAAGCGTTTTGCAATGTTTCCCGAAAGCCCTCGATCAGCCCCACCGCAAAGTCCGTTTTTCGGAAGCGGTTCAGCCGGCCGGTCCGGTTGAATTCCCGCCATTGGGCATCGATGTACAGCCGGATATAATCCCAAACATATCCGGCTGTTTGAACATTCTGGCGTGTCCCGCTGATTTCCAGAGCCCGACCCATTTTTTCTTTGTCAACGACATAGGCAGGGACCCAAACGCCTTCCACGCAATAAAACTCCTGCAACAGTCTGGCGAGATGATACCGGTCCCGCGTGTGGCGCAGTGCCGGCCGACCTAAAAACACACTCAAAAAATTTCGGCGGGCGTTCCGTTCCAGTAGATCGATATTGTGCTTCCGTATCAGCTCACTGGCTTTCATCAGAGCGGATTCGGCCTCGTGCTGATTGCTGCTTTCGGCCAGGGCCATCAATTTCCGAACCCGTGCCATGATCCTGTCTTCCCGGCTGGACCTTTTTCCCCACAGTCGTTGGTGTAGAGTGGGGTACCGACCTGAGGCTTCCGGGTTGGCGCGGAGCAGTCGACACGCTTCCCGAAATGTTCTGCCGTGGGCCGGTTCCGTCTCCACCCGGGGCATCAGTTCAGTCAGCTGGTGCGCCATTTCGTGAATGAGCACTTCACGTACAGAATCCCACGGGTGGTCCAAGACAAATTCCCGACTCAGCGTGATTTCCATGGTTTCTCCGGACCAGGCGCCGAGCCGGCCGTTCATCGATTTAAGGCTGAAAATCGGTTTCTTCATCTTTTGGGCAAACTCCGGCGCCAATACCCCCTTCGCCTGGTCATACTCACAGGAAAGGCCCGTGAGTATGCGCCGCTCCAGCGCTTCCATAAAACGCATCGATGTGGTGATCGGCATGATCGTTGTCCGTCCGGAGTATCCCGGATATGGCACGAAATCTTGTCCGGGCTATGTGTCGAGTCGATGATCTTGCTTCAATCGGTCGTATGCCGCCTGTATGTCCTTGAACCGGTTTTCTGCAAGGTCCTTGAATTCTTCGCCCAGGTGGGCGACCTTATCCGGATGATATTTGGCGGCCAGCTTGCGATAGGCGCGGGTGATCTCTTCCGCGGAGGCATCTCTGGAGACCCTGAGTACCCGGTACGGGTCCCGCAATCCATCCGGTTCAGGGCGGGGGGCGTCTTCTCTTTCCCCCTGCCGGGGGCCGGAACCGGGAGGGGGGTCCCTCCGAGCAGATTTTCTGGCTCTCGTGAAACCAAACCGCCATACGAGATAGGCAACCAGAAGGTCGTCGATCCAGCCCCAGCCGGGCAACAGATCTGCCAGAATGTCGTAGGGCCATAGGATATAGATCATGGCGACAATGAGAAGAAGAAATTTCATGGGGCGGAAAGGGCAAGGACATGGATGAGTTTATCGTTGGACATGGGCGACCAGCAGCGCTGCATCATCAAATCGTGAAGATTTCTTTTTCTCTTGGTGCGATACAACGGGTTGTGGATTGAGACTTTTTTAGAAGCTTCTGTGAAACCGCTACTTTTTCTTCGATTTCTGTGTCCGTCTGATCCGGATCATGGTGAAAGAGATAGAGCGTGCGAACTCCGGCGCTGTCCGCGATTTCGGTTACCCGGTTCACCGACGAATGCCCCCAGGTTATCCGGCTTGCGTACTCTTCTTCCAGATAGGTACTGTCCATGATGAGGGCATCGGCACCTTGGATGAAACGGATGAGTTTTTCCTCATAGGTGACATTGAAATAGGGGCTGTCCTTCGGGTACAGCTCATTGTCCGTGATGTAGCAGACCGATCGGCCCTTGTAATCGAGGCGATAGCCCAGACAATAAATACCCGGGATGATTCAGCAGCATGGTCCGGATGGTCACCTGGTCAATGGAAAGCGTTTCCTCCTTTAAATTATGAAACCGTACATTGGCACTGAACGCTTTGGCCTTGATCGGAAAGTGTACCCCGTCCATCTGACCGAAAATAATATCTTTGACCGAGGTGTCGCCATGGGCGGGACCGAATACATCCAGTTCATTTCCTTTGTCGTAAAGTGGAGAGAAAAAAGGCAGCGCATTGATATGATCCCAATGGGGGTGGGATATAAAAATGTTCACATTGAGCGGCGCCTGTTTTTCTTCGACAAGGAAGTCAGAGAGTTCTTTAATCCCGCTCCCTGCGTCGAAGATAAACACTTGCCCGTTTGCGAACCTCAGAGACACGCAGGATGTGTTACCGCCGTATGTTACGGTTTTCTTCCCGGGTACCGGCAGGGTTCCCCGAACGCCCCAAAATACAAGCTCCATCCGGTCCTCAAGGATACGCTGGAGTCGCTGCGGCAGGTCTGTGGCACTCACCGGCTTGACAATGTACGCATCCGCGCCCAAGGTAAATGCCCGGGAGCGATCGATTTCATATGTTTTGCCGGTCACCATAACGATTTTGGTGTTTGCCAGGGTCGGTTGACGACGCAGCATCTTGCACAATTCAAGGCCGTCAATATCCGGCATCATGATGTCCAGCAGAACACAGTCCGGCTTCCATTGGAGAATCTGCCGCAACGCATTCGAGCTCGAGGTCGTCGATTTCACAGCATGACCTTCCATCTCTAGAATCCGGGTCAGTAGTTCCACCGTAATGGGATCGTCATCGACGATAAAAAAACGATTCGCTTTTGTCATAATGTATCCTGGAAACGGGCAGTTTCAGCAAGCCACCGCTTGCCCGGAGAACCCAACGTCCCCGTACCTTCGTTTTCCTGCGTTCGTTTAGGATCCGATTTTCAATGTTTTGTCATCCGGGTTCGAGCTTTCTCCCGGGTCCTGTGCATCGGATGATGCCAGGTTCACGGTGGCGTCGTCCGGGTCCACCGGTTTCAGATGGAACTCCAGCAATGTTCTCGGACCGAGCTGGATTTGGGCGCCATCAAAAAGGCTGCTGGCATCGAGGGATATCCTCCTGCGATTGACAATCGTACCGTACCGGCTCCCTAAATCACGAAGATAATACGTATTGTCGTCAAAGTAAATTTCGGCGTGTTTTCGAGAAACGGATTTGTCGGCGATGACAATGTCATTCTGCACATGCCGGCCGATTTTCGATTCTCCCTGGATATCGAATACATGACCCGAGTCCAGCCCCGGGCTGGTAATGACTGTCAGTGAGGCCATCGGCACACTGGCCTGGGAGCCGATGTCGGGGAAAAACACAGTTTCGTCCTCATCCCCCATGACCGGCGGAGATAGAGACGGCACCAATCCAGATTTGGCTTTTTTTAAGGACAGATCTTGGATAGGCGCCCGTCGCCGTGTCATCCTGATGCCGCCATAGACCCCTGCCGCCGCCACAATCACCACAATCCACACCATCACGATGGACCACTTGCCTCTCGGACCCGGGTCGGGTGCCTGGGTTATCCTAACACTGACGTCGTCGGACCCGATCTGACGGTAAATGTCTTCAACCGAGACCTTCAGCGCATGAGGCCCTGGCGTTAGATCTTCGGTGTTCAACTGAAACAGGTCAAATGGGGGTCCGCCCCTCTCCGTGTGTAGCCCTGCGTCGATAAACAGTCTGACCTTGGATAGCGCTGCATCGGACGTGATACGCACCTTTACCGCGACCTTCCCCTCGAGGGACTGGGCAGGTTTCGGCTCTGTAATCTCTACCTCCGGCGCGGCCGATGACACCGTAATTTCGGCAACACCCAACTGTGCCGAGGCCGTGACGGCCTCTATGCGGAGCACATGCAACCCTGATGTCAAACCGTTGGTGTCCCATTCAAATCGGTCCAACGGCGGTGTTCTGATCTCGTTCTTCAGCTGACCGTCCACATAGTATCGTACTTTAGCAATCTCGTCCTCAGGGCGCAGTTCAAGCTGTACCTGAACGATACCCCGCACGCGGTCATCGGTCAGGGGGGTAACAAAACGGACATCGGGCGCGAGCCGTGCCAGGAGGGGAGGTGACCAGAACCGTTTCTCATCGTGGGCCGCATTGCCGTTATCCCGCACTTTTATCACGAGGCTGTGCTCACCGCTGGGTGCCCGTGAGATATATTGAACGCGGTATTGGTTTTTCAGCTGCTCGGCAATAATCTGATACATTTGTTTGAGTTCTGAAAAAGAGGCTGCCAGAAGTCTATGCCCGCCCGTCAGCCGGGCCATTCTGCCCAGTTCGGCGGCATCCACCTTGGGTCCGACACCGATGGTGTATATGGGCACACGGATGGTCTGTGTGGTTGCTGCATCAATCATGTCACTGAACTGGTGATCACTGCGCGGGAGGCCGTTCGCCTGTTCATCTGTCCCGTCTGTCAGGACGATGACCGCCCGCCGCCCTTTCGGAATTTCGGCCGCCTTTTTCACGGCATCGATGACGGTATCGTATAAACGGGTGCTGGCCTTTGGCGTGGCACGAATATCGGCGATCAGACGGGCAACCGCTTTGTGATCTAGACTAAAGTCGACCAACGGGGTTGTTTCCCGGTCAAACGTGAACACCGCAATGCGATCTTCGGGTGAGAGCATCGATATGAAATCGATTGCAGCCCGTTTGGCGGCGACAATGGCTGTTGTACCCGAGCCGTCCTTGGCAAGCATACTGCCGCTGGTATCCAAGGCGAGAACGATGGCCATGGGGTCCGCGGTCCGGGCTACCGTGTCGATAGTGATCGTCTGCCCGTCCTCAATAGCCGTAAATCGCTGAGCGGCCAATCCGGTGATGGCGCGATCATCTGCATTCGAAACGGTCACGAAGGCCCGCACCTGGTTCCCCGGCTGTTCCGTATCCGCCGAGACATCGATGGAATTAATCGTCAGGCTTCGCAGCGACGCCCCCCGGGCAACAGGACCAAAAAAGCTCAAGGTAATCAAGCCACTTACAAACGCGACGATGATCTGACATCGTCTTGCCGTCAGCAAGGGGCGGCGGCAGCCGGCATCCGGATAATTGTCCCGGTGTGGGGAAGACGTTACCGGGCTGCAAGTTGCGAATGACACCCCGGACGGAAGTGTATCTCGTTCCGACGGGCCACACGTTTGATCATATGCATCAACGGTGGGCGGCTTGGCCATGAAAGCTTCCATCGTGTGCGACATCCGGATAACGGTGTGATACAATCTACGGAGTTGGAACGTTGACAGCGAAGGCGGTTGGGGCAGGTGAACGTTTGGTGTCATGTTTTCAAAACGGGCTTCATTGTCTGCAGCAGACAACAAAGACGATGTTTTGTGTGCCTTACCCGTATGTTCGAAGGCTACGGCGACCTCCGATTGGGGCCAACCAGCCGGCCGGATCCAGGGTGTCGGTGTTTCCCCTGTGACGTTGGTGAACCCATTTCAACCGCAACGAAAAACCCGAATCGTCATCGTTTTCCAGCCGTATCCGGTGGCTGAAACAATCAATATATATAATAAAAATGTAAACTTATCAAGAATAAAGTAGGTTTCCCGGGAGGTAGGTGCCGGCCGATTAATTGCTTTTGGCCAGCCGTCGGACAAGGGTCCTCGCAAAATTTTTATAGAACAGCAGTTGGATGGATTTCGATGAACGGTCCAACAGCGTGGCGCTGATTTTCAGCAAGGCACAATTTGTGACGGCCACAACGCTGGCCGATCGTGCCTGCCCGCTGATAAAGGACATTTCTCCGAAGCACTCCCCGCCACCGAGGCTTGCGATGGGCGCGTTCGCTTTCTTTACCTGGGTTTTCCCACTGAGAATGATGTAGAAACTGTCGTCGATCTCGCTTTCTTCGACGATCACCTTGCCGCTGGGGACTTTGACGATATTGCTCGCGGCGATCAGCTCCCGAACCTGATCCTTGGTGAAGTTGACGAAAAACGGCATATGATGCACATAATCGATGATGTCTGTGAGTTTTTCGTCGACGGGGGTTCCCGTTAATCCTCGAAGCGCCACCCGCAGATCGTACGCTAAATCCCCGCAGGACTGGTAACGAGCTTTAAGATCCTTGGCAATGGCCTTGCGGGTGATATCTTCCAGGATCGGAGGAAGATCCGGCCGGATGGTGAGCAGGGGCGGCGGGTCTTCATGGGTGATTTTATACATGATCGAAAAATTATTGGCACCGGAGAACGCCTTTTGGCCGGACAAAAGCTCATACAAGACACATCCAAGAGAAAAAATGTCTCCTTGGGGCCCGACGATTTCTTCCTTCAACTGTTCGGGAGGCATGTAACTGGGCGTTCCGAAAATTCCAAGGGGTGCCGTGTTGTCGGTGACCTGTGCGATTCCGAAGTCGGTGATCTTTACTTCTTCCGAATCGTTGAACATGATGTTTGAGGGTTTTACGTCCCTGTGAATAACGCCTCTCTGGTGAGCATATTCGAGTGCCGTGCAGATTGTAAAAATGATGCCCACGGCCCGATCCGCCGGAAGCAAGCGATCTTTGTGGCAACGGGCTTCGAGCGTATCGCCTCTGAGATACTCCATGGCAATATAGCAGTACTCTTCGTAAACCCCAGCGTCGTAGACGGCAACAATGTTGGGATGATTGAGACGTCCTGAGGATTGGGCTTCAAGAAAAAAACTTTCTAGATATTCGTCTGAAGTTTTTGAAAGCTTGATGGCTACCAAGCGGTCTATATAAGGATCCCGGCCGAGTAGCACAACCGCAGTTCCACCCTGGCCTAATTTGTCCTGTATTTCATATCTGCCGACAGACTGGATTCCCGAAAAATCGGGAAGAAACATGCCGTCGGAGGATTCGTCAATCATAAAGTCCCACCTGGAGGGATATCGGTCACATTGAAAAAGGCAGGCATCGCGATGCGTCGCAACGGAAAGGGCAGGTCTCTTTTCGTTTGTAGATGAACCATCATCATGTGGTGTGCATCAGATTCGTTATCGCGTATGATGCATGACGGCCGAGTATATGTGGCGGCAAAGATATCTGTCAAGTCATAATCGGCGGGGTGTCGGTAACGTTGGATGACCGGCATACATTCGATGCATGGCCTCCACCTCTGAGCAGATCGCCTGTCGTAATTCATCCGGGGCGATCACCCGGGCTTCCGCACCCCAACTCATCACCCAGAATTTCACATCCTGGATCCCGGCGACCCGCGCCTCGAAGGTAATCGAGCCGTCCCCGTGGGTCTGGATACGCTGCGTGTCATGCCAGATTCTCTCCTGAATGTACTCCGCGGCGATCCTCGAAAAACGGATCGTGACCTGGACCGGTTCGCCGGTGAACACGCCGAAGCTGGATCGGGGAATTGCATCCGCGTCGATGCCCGCAGGGACCTCAAACGTCTCGGCACACACCCGGGGTGATCGGATTCGGTCCAGGGCGAAAATTCGAACATCCTGCCGTTTCTCACAAAAACCGATGATATAGAAGCTGTCATTGTGAAACCACAGCCGGTACGGGGCGACCCGGCGGCCGGATGTCTGCTTGCGGCGGATCGTATAATAGTCGATATCAATTTTTTTCCTGCCCATAAGGGCATCGTTGATCTGGGAGAGCAACTCATTCATTGATTCGTAATGCTTGTAAGGCCGTTTGCCGATCCATAAGTGTTCCTCCACCTTGTCCAGGTATTCACCGGCATGTGGCGGCAGAAGCGCCTTGATTTTCTTGAAAAGGGACTCCAGGGCATCGTGGAAGTACGTCCCTTTTAGAAAGCGGACCAGGTGACGGCTGAAATAGAGGGCGGTCAGTTCGGTCAAATCCAGGGGAAGGGGCAGCGGTTTCTTGGCACTATCCAATATCTTCCAAAGATTTGTTCCGTCCGAACGATCCGTATATATTGGAAATCCCGCAACTTGGAGTGCCTCCAGATCACGATATACCGTCCGCGAATGGCATTCTAAATCCTCCGCGATTTTCGATACGCTAAGTCCCTGTCTGGAATAGAGCAGGGTCTGGAGTATTTTCCACTGGCGGCCGAGTTGATCTCCTCTTGCCATAGGCTCCTCGTCACATTGCGGTTACATGAACAGAATCCTGTGATTCGTTTTATTCAGCCGCCCTCTCACTTCAGGCGTCGCTCTTCGAGCTTAGGGCTCCACCTGCAGGCTACGACCCTACTCGACGACCCGACAAGCCGTTCGTTCGATGAACGCAGACATACCCAGACAGTCCATTTCCACTGTAAATCCAATCATCTCCAGAAATCCTTTCCGTGTTCGGGTCAGCCGTCGCTCCACTTGAACAGGACGGATCCGACGAGCATGAAGAGTATCGTCATCCCCAGCAATGTAATGATTTGATAAGCCAGGTCCGTGAGGCCGGCGCCGTCGATGATGATCCGGCGCATCCCCTCGGTGACATGGGTCAGTGGTAAAATTTGAGACATTTTTTGAATCCATCCGGGCGCACCCTCCAGAGAGAACCACACTTCGGACAGAAACATCATGGGCCATGCGATGAAATTGAGCACTCCGTTGGCGAATTCTTCGCTGCTGCTTCGGGAGGCGATCACCAGGCCCAGGGCAATGATGCTCGCGCAGCCCAGGCTGAAGAGGATCACAAGATCGACATACGATCCTTCACTCCGGAAGCCGAAGAGCAGGGCACAACCCGCATAGACAATGACATTGGTCATCAGCAGAAGGGCCATTCGCGAAACCACCTGGGCACCAAGGTATTCAAAAGCAGTCAGCGGGGTAGCTTTGAATCGTTTCAAGACACCGTTTTTGCGATAGCGGACAACGACATAGCCAACCCCGAAGAGGGCGCTGAACATCATATTCATGGCAATGATACCCGGGAAAAGCCAATCGATGTAATGGATTCGTCGGCCGGAAACGGTTTGTTTCCGGGCGTGGCGTGCGATTTCTTCCGGCCTTAAGAGGGTCACCATCAGAAACCCTTCGGAGATTTCCCCCTTCGGGGAAGTTTCACTAATCCAATATTTCAACGGTTCTGAACGGCACTCCACAAGAAGATCAAGCTTGTGACGCTTCAACTTGATAAACCCCTCCTGCCGATCGTTGACCACAACCGATTGGAACACATCAACGCGGCGAACAGCATCGGGGATGTTTTCGCACACGGCTGCCGGAGCTTCAGGTGGTATGATCCCCACCTTATACTGATCGCGCCCTCCCCGTTGGAACAAGATCGCGAAACCCAGGATAATCAAAAACGGAAACAGGAAGTTCCAGCCGAAGGCCGCCCGGTCCCGATAGAACTCCTTGTTGCGCGAGACAAAGATGGTTCGAAATCGTCTAAACATAATCCTCTCAATCAGCGCCGTCTGGTTTGCTCGATTCACTCTTGAACACGCCATGGGGGAGGCGACACTAATCGCGGAGCTGCCTCCCTGTGAGCTCCAGAAAAATGTCTTCCAGGTTTTTTGATCTTACACGGATATTCGTCAGATCAATCCCCTGTTTCCGCAGGCTGTCCATCAAGCTGTTGATATCCCGGGTCGTGACGTCGAGCACGTCTTGCCGGGAAGCCCACCTCTCAACACCGCCGTTGTTGCGAAGCGTTTCCATGAACCTGTCAAGAGCGTCGGGGATAGCCTGGCTGGGGATTCGAACCGACATTTCACAGCAATCTTCCTGGAGCAGCTGCTCCGTGGTGCCTTCTTTGATGATCTTGCCCTGGTCGATGATGGCGATGTTGTTGCATAAATGCTGAGCTTCTTCCATGTAGTGGGTTGTCAGAATAATGGTTTGCCCCTCTGATTTAATGGTTTCCACAATTCCCCAAAGATGACGACGGGCTTGGGGATCCAGCCCCGTGGTCGGTTCATCAAGGAACAGCAACTCCGGGTTGTTGACAAGAGCGATGGCAATAAGGAGCCGTTGCCGTTGCCCCCCGGAAATTCGATCATGGCGCTTATCCAGGATGTCTTCCAACTGGCAGAATTCCACAAGCGTTTGAAGCGCCATGGGAGTTTTGTAAAGATTGCGGAAGGTTTCCAACGACTCCCGTACCGTGAGAAAATCAAGGAGGGAGGTGGACTGAAACTGTATGCCGATTTCTTCGTAAAAACCCTTCGCCCGCGGTATGCCCTTGTACAGAATCTCTCCTGAGGTCGGCGTGATGATCCCCTCTGCGATTTCAATGGTCGTTGTCTTTCCCGCACCGTTGGGACCCAGCAGACCGAAACAGATGCCGGGCTCGATAGCGAAACTGATCCCATCGACCGCGGTCACATCGGGATATCGTTTGACCAGATCGTTCACTTCCAGAATCGGAGTCATGGGCCTCCTTTAGCATAGTTTACACCAAATGTCAGAATTCCGATCCGATCGAGGGACCACCGGCGCGTATCAACACAGCGGATTTATCGGAATCGCTATCGGGTTCGGCGCCGCCATGGACCTGGAAAAGGCACATCATGTTGCAACTCCGATCCAGACGCCGGAAATGGCAACCTCCGACGGGTGCCGTCATCTGGTTCTACCGGACCCTGCAGACCACCTTTACAGGATGAATGCCGTTCGACCTTGACTCCTGCTAAACCCGGCGGTACGGTGCCATTTCCTGATGGCTTGTATCCATAATGGAAGGTGATTGCATGGCGGAGGCCAAGCAGAAATCCGGGCGACCAGAGTATCCCGGGCACCCGCGTGTTGCCGTCGGTGCACTCGTGTTCAGAGAGGGCAACGTGCTTCTGGTCCGGCGGGGGCAACCTCCGGCCGAGGGGGTATGGGCAATTCCGGGTGGCCGCATCGAACTGGGGGAAAACCTTCAGCGGGCGGCAGAGCGGGAAATTCATGAGGAAACCGGCGTCCGTATCAAGGCCGGTGATCCGGTGTTCACCTTCGATGTGATCGAGCGCGACAGCGATGGCCGTGTACGCTTCCATTACGTCATCGTCGACTTGATGGCAGCGTATGTCGATGGCGATCCGATTGCCGGCGACGACGCCAGAGAAGCGCGCTGGATATCGCCGGGTGATCTAAAACACCTGCCCGTGAGCGAAACCACAAAACACCTGCTTGAGACACGATTCGGTTTCACCGAACCTGTGTAAGGGATGCCGCCGGCCGCCGACCAAACTCAATGTGAGATGGTTTTCGCGGATCCTTTCCGGATTCATTGCGGCGTTTGAATGCAAAAGCGCCGTTCGTTCCACATGTCTTTATGCGGTATAGCTTAACGGGGGTGCTCTATGGATGCCATCCGTGTCCTGACTCTGCTACTCGCCTCGGCGTTGTTTATAACGGGATTCCAGTTGGACAATGCCATCATACCCAGAAGTGAAATTCTCTCCGGAGGACCACCCAAAGACGGAATTCCGGCCATACTCGATCCCCGGATCGTCGACCTCGGAGATGCCGGGTTTATGTATCCGGATGACCCGGTGATCGGTGTGGTCATCAATGGCCAGGCCAGGGCCTATCCCGTTAAAATTTTGAACTGGCACGAGGTGGTCAACGACACGATCGAGGGGGTGCCGATTGCGGTGACCTTCTGACCGCTGACGCAATCGGGAGTGGTCTACTCCCGCACTATCGACGACACGGCCCTATCATTTGGTGTGTCCGGGCGCCTGTACAAAAGCAATGTTCTCCTATACGATCATCAGACCGAAAGCCTCTGGTCTCAACTCATGGCGCGCGCCGTTGCCGGGCCCATGGCCGGCGACCGACTCACGATCCTGCCATCCCATCGAACAACGTGGCGTTTCTGGTCGGCCCGCCATCCGCAGACCCGCATACTGTCGACACGGACAGGATTTGATCGTAATTACACCATAGACCCTTACGAAGGGTATTATCGGGTAAGCTAGATCTGGTTTCCGGTGGGGAATGTGCGTAAGGATCTCCCTGCAAAAGAGCGCGTGCTCGGCATAGCCATAGGCAACGAGGCCAGGGCTTACCCGCTGAGCCGCATCACACGGGATGCCGGCGTCATCGAAGACGTGGTGGGCGGGGAGACAATTCGCATTCAGATTGACCCTGGCGGCGAAATTTCCGGCGTATCCGACGATCGGAAAACGTTGCTGCCGCATCTGTTTGTCTATTGGTTTGCCTGGCAGGCCTTCTATCCCGATACCACGGTGTATGCATCCAGCCGATAGCGATACGCAACGACGGGTCGTGCATCCATATGAACGATACTCAGACCCGGAAATTCCATGGTTGGCGACTGCGAATTTTGTAGAACAGATTCAGGAGCATCGTACGAAGTACGAAGGGAGAATTTCATGGAGGTTCGACTCGTTTATATGACCGCTGGAACCCTGGAGGAAGCCAAAACCATCGGTAATCTTCTTATTCAGGCCGGCCTGGCCGCCTGCGTGAATATCCTGTCCCCCATGCACTCGCTTTACGTGTGGGAAGGCGATCTTCAGGAGGATACGGAAGTGGTGGTGATCGCAAAGACCACCGCCGAGCAGGTCCCAGAGCTGATTCGCGAGGTGAAGAACGTGCACAGTTACGATTGTCCGTGCATCCTGACATTACCCGTTGACGGAGGCAATCCTGAATTTTTACAATGGATTGCAACTGAAGTTCATGCGTAACGGAAATCACCTCGGGCCGATGCCATAATCCGGGGAAACCTGAGCGTCGCGTGGATGGAACGAGCGCCTCGCTTTATTGTTTTGAGATTGCCCATGATGCGCAGCGGGCCGACACCTGACACGACAGACCTCACCGGCCGACCTGTTTTCGAGAACCGGCGGGCCGGACTGGAGACGTGGCTCAGTTTTGTGATACTTGCCGTTCTGGCAGGCATGCTGGGAATTATACTGCGGGTCCAGGGAACATTCAATCCTGCGGTGGAACTGGCCATCGGACTCCAGTTGCAAACGTCGGACCTGCAGCCGCCGGCTGCCGTATCCGGGGCCCTGGATATGGCAACGCCGGCGGAGCTGGGTCCTATGGGTCCGGCCGAATCCTTCTTGCCCGAGAATCTGTCCGACAAGATCGATGGCAAAGCAGAACTGTATCTGAAAGCGGGGTTTATTCGGCTCGACACCCAGCGGTTCCGGGTGGCATCCGTGCCGGGTGCCTGGATCGAATTGAGCGTCTACGACATGGCAAGCCCGGAGGCGGCATTTAGTGTCTACAGCATGCAGCGGCGGGAGACCGGATACGCGTTGGATGGCCTCCCCCAGTCCTATGCCACAGAAAACGCCGTGTTTTTACACCAGGGCCATGTGTACCTGGAGATCGTCGCCTCGACAGCTTCCGAGACCGTCATCGAACTGATGGACAGACTGGCGCGCCAGTACATCGAAGCCCACCCCGTGACGGATTCCGGCGAGCCGGCTGACAAAGACCTGTTCCCGGAAACCGGGTTGGAATCCAACAGCATCCAGCTGATTTCCGCCAACGCCTTCGGGAATGACGCCCTGAACGATGTCCTGGTGGCGACATACCGAATTTCCGGCACGGAGCTCACCGGGTTTGTCACACGACGCAGCAGCCCTGAAGAAGCCGCACGCATGAAAATGGACTACGGAAATTTTCTGACCCGCTTCGGGGCGGTTCCCCTGGACAGACCTGAAGCCTTGCACGGGGCCGCCGTCTACGATCTGATGGGATTTTTTGAAATCATCTTTGTCACCGATCATTACATGGCCGGCATCCATGAAGCGGAAGATCTTTCGATCGCCGAACAGCTGGCCCTCGACATGCACCAGCAGATACGCCAGGTTGTCGATGAACGCAGAAGCTCACGATGATCACCTGACCCGACGCAAATTCCTCAAACGATCGGCCAAGGCCGCCACGGCCGCAGCTGCGGCATGTCTTGTCGGGTACCGGTTTCATGATCGAAGCGGACCCACCGGTGAGCCGGTGCCGGCGCCCGACCGCCATATCCCCAACTTTGCCATCCCCGGGCACCCCCCCCGGATTGCCGTCAGCCACGGGGGTGACCGGGTTGGAAATTTTCATCGGGCCATCGAGGCGCTGGGCGGCCTGGAGCATTTTATCACCTCCGGAGATCGCGTCTTGCTGAAGGTCAATGCGGCGTTCGCCGCACCGCCGCTTCTGGGGGCCACCACCCATCCGGAACTGGTTGCCGAGGTTGCGCGATTGTGCTTCAAACTCGGCGCCGCGGCCGTTTTTGTAACGGACAATCCCATCAACGATCCGGTAAGCTGCTTTGAGTTGACCGGTATCGCAGAGGCCGCCCGGGGGGTCGGCGCGCAACTCCTGCTGCCCCGTGAGGATTATTTCTCTGCCGTGTCGGTGGACGGTGGGAGACTGATTCGCCGATGGCCGGTTCTCTATGCCCCGGTGTCCCGGGTCAACAAATTGATCGGTTTGGCCACGGTCAAGGATCACCATCGCAGCGGTGCCTCGCTGGTCATGAAGAACTGGTATGGCCTGTTAGGCGGACGGCGCAACATATTTCACCAGGACATTCACACCATCATCACCGAACTGGCCATGATGGTCCAACCCACCCTGGTGGTGCTCGACGGCACGGTATCCATGATGACCAACGGGCCCACAGGCGGCTCCTTGTCGGATCTGAAACCCTCCGAAACAATGATTGTCGGAACCGATCAGGTGGCGGTGGACGCTCTTGGCGCCACGCTCTTAGATCGTACGGCAGACTCATTGCCGTTTATCGCCATGGCCGAAAAGGCCGGTGTCGGATCCCGGACCGCGGAGATTCTCGATATCCGTTCCGATGGCAACGATAGGGCAGGTGCATCGGGATGATGGGAATCCGTTCCACGCGGCGTATCTGCCAGGGCATTTTTCTTGTACTGTTCCTCTGGTTTTGTACTGCGGCCACCCTCGGAAGCGCCTGGTGGCAGTTGCGGGGCTGGCCCATTAACTGGCTGATGGAACTGGATCCCCTCGTCGGTCTCGGGACTCTGCTGAGCACCGGCACTGTTTACAGGGGACTCCTCTGGGGAGTGGTCACCCTGGTGCTGACCATTTTCCTGGGCCGATTTTTCTGCGGTTGGCTTTGCCCCATGGGCACCCTTCAGCATCTGACCGGCTATGCCGCCCACCGGTTCAAGCCGGTGGCGACGAAAGTGCGGCTGAATCAATATCGATCCGCACACATCATCAAGTATTGGATCCTGTTTCTTTTTCTGGCAGCGGCCGGTGCCGAGCTGCTCTCGAAAACACTTCTTTTGCCGAAATCCCATCCGCTGCTCTTTCTCTGTCTGCTGCTGGCCGCTGCCCTGATGGGTGCACGAAAGGGAGCGGCCACCAGGTCCAGGCGCAGAAGCAGAACCCTGCCGATTGTCGCGCTGCTTATCGGCTTGTGGCTGCTTGTGATTTTTCCGTCTTCCGGGAAGTGGATCCAGCAGGCATCCCTCCAGACCGGGTGGCTGGATCCGCTACCTTTGCTGCACCGGTCCGTGAATCTGGTGCTGATTCCACTGTTTGACGGTTCCCTGGTTCATTTATCCGCAACCCAGCGCTATTACCAAGGTGCTTGGGCTATCGGCGCCGTTTTTTTTGCGGCCCTTGGATTATGCCTTCTCATTCCCCGCTTTTATTGCCGATTTGTATGCCCCCTCGGCGCCCTGTTCGGCCTGTTTAGCCGGTTTGCCCTCTGGCGGATCGGAAAGTCGAAAGACCAGTGCCGCGGCTGTCCGAATTGTGAACGGAACTGTGAAGGGGCCTGTGAACCGTCGGGAACCATACGTATTCATGAATGCGTCCTGTGCATGAACTGCCGGGAGACCTGTCGAGGCGGCGCGATCGGTTATCGTCGATTCCCGTCGACGGCCGGGGAGACCAGTCACCCGGATCTTTCCCGCCGAGGGTTCGTCGTTACCCTTTGTTCCGGGGTTGCTGCAGTACCGATGATGCGACTGGGTGGCGGAACGGCCGCCAACTGGTCGCCGCGTCTCGTGCGACCACCCGGTGCCCTGGCTGAAGCGGATTTTCTGAAACGGTGTCTAAAATGCGGACAGTGTATGCGGGTTTGTCCGACCAATGTCATTCAACCGGCTGTTTTTGCTGCCGGCGTGGAGGGGATCTGGACCCCTGTACTCAATTTTCGTATCGGTTCCTCCGGTTGTCAGCTCAACTGCATTGCCTGCGGCCATGTGTGCCCGACATCGGCCATTCGACGCGTAGGTCTTGACGAAAAACTGGGGCGGGGCGCCCATGCCCCCCGGGGGCCCATCCGCCTGGGCACGGCCTTTGTGGATCGCGGGCGATGTCTGCCATGGGCCATGGATACCCCCTGCATTGTTTGCCAGGAGAACTGCCCGGTAAGCCCCAAGGCGATCACCGTCCGGGATGTCCATGCTCCGGTCATGTCCGGGAAAAAATTCCGGGTAAGACGGGCGGACGCGGACACCATCGAGTTTGACGGCGATCTCCTGACCCCGGATCGGCTGGCCACCGGTGACTATTTTTGCCGCCGGCCCATGGGTAGCGACATCGGCTTCCGGCGGATTTCGGGCAACACATCCAACCGGCTGATGCTGACAACCACTCCGGCGTGGGCGACAATACCCGAGGCCGGTGAATCGATCGACATCCTGATTCGGCTCCAGCAGCCCTATGTGGATCCACAGCACTGCATCGGCTGCGGCATCTGCGAGCACGAATGCCCGGTTCGGGGCCGGCGCGCCATCCGCGTTACCGCAGAGAACGAAACCCGAAATCCGGCCAATACGTTTTTTTTAACGACATGATCGGATCCGTCAGGGGAAAACCTGTCACGTTGCGAAGGAGGATTGTATGAACCCATTGAAATCAACCGTCAGCCGGCGTCGGTTCCTGAAAATCGCCGGTCTCACCGGTGCGGGCGCATTGGTCCGGCCGACGGCCGCACCTGCGGAGAATACCCCCGACCAGATTCCCACCAGATCCTTTGGTCGTTCCGGCCTCCGGGTTTCGATCCTTTCCCTCGGGGGAATGTTCGATATTCCCAACAACCAGCTATTGCTCCGGCAGGCGATCCGGTGGGGTGTCACCTACTGGGACACCGCGGACTGCTATGGAGGTGGGCGCAGTGAGAAAGGCATCGGAAAGTTCTTCAGGCGGTATCCCGGCGAGCGCAAGAAAATCTTTCTGGTGTCCAAATCAGACGACCGGGATCCGGACGGGATGACCCGGCTCCTGAACAGATCCCTGGAGCGGATGGGAACATCCTATATCGACCTGTACTTTGTTCACGGGGTCGGCAGTATGTATGAAATCGACAACGACACCCGAAAGTGGGCCGAACGCGCCAAGGCCGAGGGTAAAATCCGGCTCTTCGGTTTCAGCACCCACAGCAACATGGAGCGCTGTTTGATGGAGGCCTCAAAGCTGGGATGGATCGACGGCATCATGATGACCTACAATTACCGGTTGATGCACACACCGGAAATGAAAGCGGCCGTAGCGGCCTGTCGGAAGGCCGGAATCGGCCTTACCGCCATGAAAACCCAGGGGGGCGGGCAAGTACGGACCCAGACAAGCACCGAACTAGATCTGGCAGGGCGTTTCGTCAAGAAGGGATTTACGGACAAGCAGGCCAAACTGAAAGCCGTTTGGGAAAATCCGGCCATTTCGAGCATCTGCTCCGACATGCCGAATTTAACGATTTTGGCAGCCAATGTCTCCGCCGCTTTGGACCGCAAACGCCTGTCCGCTTCGGAGATCGAGCTTTTCCGGCAGTACGCCGAAGAGACCCGGTCGGACTATTGCGCCGGGTGCTCCCGGATCTGTGAGACCCACGTGGCCGGTTCGGTGTCGGTGGGAGCGATCATGCGATATTTGATGTACGATCGCGACTATGGCGACCACAACCGGGCCCGGGAGCATTTCAAAACCCTGCCCGGGGACATCCGGGAAAATCTGGCTGAAATGGATTTTCAGGCTGCCGAACGGGCCTGTCCGCGCAACCTCGCCATTGGTCGTCTGATGAAGGAGGCTTGTCAGGAACTGGGATAAGGGGTATACCCACAGGCGCAGCGGTTCGAGCGACAGAACCCTGCACGACGACACAATAACCGGTACCAACCGGTGAAATCTTCGGCATGAACCGGTTGGTGCAAAAATATCGTTGAAAGTTTCTTTCATTCATATTATAGCATCCCAAATTTTTTGGGCTTCTATAAGGAGGAGAGGATGCAAAAAGCGGGTATTCTGGTTTTGATTTCAATCGTGGCCGTCGGTCTTATTTTTCCTGGATTGGGCGTCGGATCTTCGTCCGAGGAGGAATTATGTGTCCCCATGGGGGAGATCACCCTGGCACCGCCGGAGGGGGATTATGAGGCGAAACGATCCGCGGTGGAGTTTCCCCACGCCGTGCACTTCGATTATAACTGCCAGCAATGCCATCATACCTGGGAAAAGGAGCCTGAAATTCTCTCTTGTCAGACCTCTGGATGTCACGATCTCAAGCAGACCCCGGCGAAAAACAGCAACCGGCCTGCCGTGTCATTCTTCAAAAACGCCTACCATGAAATGTGCATCGGTTGTCATAAAGGTATCAAGGCCGAGCGGAAAAAGCTCATACAATCCGGGCGCGTTCTCAAAGGCGAGCTGCCCAGGACCGGCCCTACCGGCTGTACCGAATGCCATCCGAAAGAATAATCCGAAAAGCGATACATCTTTAAAAAAGCCCCCGGATTTTCCGGGGGCTTTTTTTACACATCACTGCTTATAGCAGTTGCCATAAATATGTTCCGTTTGCAGACATATGGAAACGATGACCGCAGCGTCGCTGGGGACACAACGGAATTGTATGTTTCCCCGAATCCCTGAGAGGGGGATTCGGGGTAAGGGCCCCGGCACCATATTGAATTTCTATATATATTTTTCCATACGATCGGTTTGCATGTCGCCCTCTATGTCCTGTTTATCCTGAGCCTGAGGAAGGGCTTGTCCGTTAGCCCGCCTGTCCTGAGCGAGTAAAACGAGTCGAAGGGTTAGCCGGTTTGCCCGTTAGCCCGTCAGCCGGTTGGCCCGTTAGCCCGTTGGCCCGCCTGCCCTGAGCCTGTCGAAGGGTTGGCCCGTGTGTCCTCATGTCTTAGCTGTCCTCGGACATCCGACCTCTGACCTCCGACATCCGACCCGCCAAAGGCGGGCAAGCTTTGAGCTTTCAGCTTCGGACTTTCAGTTCATCCAGTATCGAGAATCCAGAATCCAGAATCCAGCTCTCCAAAACCTCTGCGACCTCTGCGACTTTGCGATGATATGTTGATCGTAAAATGAATCGGAACGCAATTACGGAAATCGCTCTAGTACAGTGGTGAGATCTCAAATCCCTTGTCTTCAAGCAGCTTCAGCAGCCCTTCGGGTCCGGGCAAATGAAGTGCACCTACCGCGACAAATGCACCCCCTTCCTGCAGCCGGGATATGAGACGATCTGTCATCCTGTGGTTTCTCTCGTTGTTCAGCCGCTTCATGAAACGGTCCGTGACCCCGGTGTCTGCGCCCGTTAAGTACGATTCCGCAAACCCGAGCATCGCGTCCAAATCACGATTCAGGTAGATCTGAAGAATCTGCTCGGTCATCTCCGTTATGTTTGGCCGTTGGTCCAGAATCTGGCGGATCAGATGGATCTGGTCCGAAACGGATATGTCGTCAAAGACCGCGATCTGCTCCTCCGGTGTCTCCAGACCGAACACCGGTTTACCTTTCGCGATTGCGCTATGATACAATTTCAAATCCATGAAGGAGGCCGATTTCGGTCGTGGCGTGCTCAGCATGGAGAGCACGACCCATGGTTTCAGCCGAAGTACAACAGGTTCCGAAAATCCCTGCTCAGCCATCCCGGAAACGACCTCTGAATACAGCGTGTCCCCTAAAATACTCCGAAGGTCCTGACCATCCTGAAGCAGCATGGCGGAACTCAGTTTCATCAGGGCCGCCGCATCCGGAATCATTTCCATGGTAAAGGACCTTGCGTGTTGCAGGGCGTCCCGGACCGGTGTGGGAAAGGCCATGACACGATCGTCTCCCGAGTGGATGGTACCCAGCAGATAGTTGGGTTCGCCGCGGCCCCTCTTTATGGACCACAGTATCCCCTGCCGTCTTGAAACGGCTTTTGAGGGGGGCTCGACATCATCTTCCGGCGAGTCTGAGCGGAGTTCCCGGGACTCGTGATCGACGGTTTCAGCGGGGGTATCCGACGCCGGCACGTCGGAAAAGTGCCGGATTCCCTGATCATCTTTCCACTGGTAGATGGTCTGTCCGGCATCGATACTGACGGGCGCCAGAAACAGGGCGAACAGGACCAGCAGGCCGGCAAGGGCGGATGGCGGTTTTCGCGTATGGCAGCCGGGTTCAGCCCTTCTTATAATGCGCCATGTAATTGACATGGAGATTGCCACCTAACGAATACCGCCGTAGAAACGGATTGTAGTGTAAACCGATGGCGTTTCGGAGTACAAGTCCGGAGCGTGCGGCAGATTCATCGAGTTCAGACGGCGTGAGAAATTTTCTGTAGGAATGGGTGCCTTTGGGGACGAGGCCCAGCACGTATTCGGCGCCCACAATGGCAAAAATAAACGATTTCAGGTTCCGGTTCAATGTTGCGAACACGGCAGCCCCACCGTCCCGAACCAGCTGCCCGCATGCACGAACGACCGCATCCGGATCCGGGACGTGCTCCAGAAGCTCCATGCACGTGACCAGATCGAAGCGGCCCGCAGCTTTGCGGGCCATCGCTTCAACGGTGGATTGGTGGTAGTAAATAGCGTGTCCGGATTTTTCGGCATGGTGCCGGGCGACGGACAGTGCCGACCGGCTCATGTCGATTCCGGTGACCACCGCACCGGCAGCAGCCATGGCCTCCGAGAGGATTCCCCCGCCGCATCCCACGTCGATGACCTGCTTGCCGTTCAGATGGCCGCATTGGTCGATGAAGTTCAACCGCAGCCCGTTGATATCATGGAGGGCCTTCAGCTTGCCGTTCGGATCCCACCAGTGCCGGCTGAGGGCGCCGAATTTTTGAACCTCTGCGGCATCTACGTTTGGTTCATGTCCCGGCATTGGCCGAAAAAATTTCACGAAATGTTTCTGATCGCGTTATTACCAGCGCATCATGTATCAGAAATCCGACAGGAATCAAAATCATGCCCCCTTCAACAGACGGCATGAAACAGATGATTCCGTTGACTTTAAGGGGTCAAGAGCCGTATAATATCTTGATTTATATTCTAATACCGAATGAGAGCCGATTGGAATGGTGACACACGCTGGGGAGGGGAAATGAAGCGAATCGGGGCGATGGCGATGCTGATGGTTCTCATGGCTATTGCAGGTTGTCAAACGGGCACACCGAAAAAGGTATATTATGTCTTGTTCGAAAAAACGCCCAACATATTTGATACGCAAGTCTACACGGGGGGAGAATTGATCGGAGACATCATGTCCCAGGAAGTCGGAGCCAATAATGTGTACCGGGTGACCGTGTCCATCCGTGCCGACCACGTCGAGAAAATACGGGACAATCTGGTGGCCGTTGTGAAAAACGGCCACCTGGAATTCTATCCGATCGGAGTCGTCGGCAATCCACTCCCCTATGAATCAAGGATTCTCGGTTTTCGATCGAAAGTTGGCCTGATGGGGTTTAGATTCTCCCATAATTCGGCGTTATTACCCCAGGCTGCCGCCGAAACGGCGAACAGGCTTTATGAAGCGAGCCTGTAACACGCAGGGAAGGCGGTTATTGCATACGGTGATTCATATGCGGAGACCATACCCATACCGCTGCCCTTCCATGCCCCGGGATAGCCATTGCCGATGCGTTGCCCCCGGCCTGGTCTGGATTGTTGCGCTTTTGTTGACGCTCACGGTATCGGGCTGCTCGCCCCGGAAGATGATGATCCGTGAACTGACTCGAGCGGTCGACGACGCACTTCCCGCCATGGAAACGGATACCGATCTGGATCTGGTGGAAAAGGCGTTGCCCGGGCAGATCAAACTCCTCGAAACGCTTCTGGTGAGCGATCCCCATAACGATCAACTGAGGTTGCTACTGGCCCGTTTCTATGGCCTGTACGCGTTCGGTTTCGTCGAAGCCCGGGTGGAAGAGGGCGAATTGCTGGGGACCATGTCCAGGGCTTCGCTGTCAAGCCTCAGAGAATCACTGAAGCGATACTACCGGAAGGGGGCAGATTATGCCCGGCAGGTGCTCGAGGCGCGCCACCCGTCGTGTGTCGAAGGACTGCAACGATCGAAGACATCGACCGTCTGTTTTGCAGAAACAGAGCCGGAGGACGTTTCCGCCCTGTTCTGGTTCGGATTTAATCTGGGCAACTATGTCAACCAGAGTCGCAATTCCATTCGGGCCCTATCCAAGGCGAATCTGGCGAAAATGGTCATGCAGCACGTGGTGACATTGGATCCGTCCTATTACCACGGGGGAGCTCATTTATTCCTCATGAACTATTATGCGTCGCGGCCCGGGACGATGGGAGGGAATCTGCAGAGCGCTGACATGCACCGGAAGGTGCTGGAATCTCTGACAGGGGACATGTTTCTTCTCTCCGATCTGTTTTATGCACGCTACTTCCTGCCCCAGCGCCAGGCGCGCACTGAATTTGAGAACACCCTCAATCGTGTTGTCCGGGAGGCGTCACGGTCCGACGACTACCCCCTGCTGAATGCGGTGGCCGCCAGAAGGGCCACTATCTACCTGAATGCTGTTGATCGACTCTTCGAATGAAAGGATGCCTGTGATGATCTGGAGATATCTGGTGGTTGGATGCGTGATTCTGGCGTCGATGATTCCGCCCTTTCCGGTCCGTGCGGCCACGGAGATCAAGGTTGCTCTGGTGACGCCCGAAGGAAGTACATGGACCAATATCCTCTACCAAATGGCCGAAGAAGTGGAGCGCAAAACAAAAGGGGAGGTCATATTTAAAATTTAAAATTTATGCCGGCGGCATCAGTGGCGACGAGCTGGATGTTCTGCGTAAAATGCGTGTGAATCGGATTCACGCCGCCGGTTTCTCCGGTGTCGGGCTTGGTGTGGTGCTGCCGGAAATCCGTATTCTCGAGGCTCCCCTTATGTTTCAGAACTATGCCGAGGTCGATTATGTCAAAGAAAAACTGAGCGATCGGTTCACTGCGGGATTCGAGAAAAAGGGCTTTGTGCTTCTCGGTTTCGCCGAAGCCGGATTTGTGTATTTCTTTTCTAAATTCCCCATGGACAGCATTGACGGCGTCCGTGCGGCAAAAATGTGGGCATGGAAGGGGGACCCGGTTGCTGAAACCTTCCTGAAAAGTTTCGACATCAAGACCTATCCCCTCCATTTAACCGATGTGAACACCGGCCTGGAAACCGGCATGATCGATTCCTTTTACGCACCGCCTCTGGCGGCTGTCGCCTTTCAATGGTACGCGAAAGTCAACACCATGCTGGACCACCCCATGGTCAACTCTACCGGCGCCCTGCTGATGAAGGACTCCATTTTCAACAAACTCTCGCCGGCCGACCAGAACATCCTGCGAGAAGCGGGTGCCAAGTACTGCCGTGAACTCATTCGGCTCAGCCGTCGCGACAATGAGGAAGCACGGGTTGTGCTGGCGGAAGAGCAAATCGGGTTTACGCGACCCTCGGCCGATCTGACCGTATTTTTCAAGCAACGCGCACAGGAGGCCTATCAAAAGAACATCCCGAAACTATATTCCCGCGAACTCGTCGATCAGGTACAGACCCTTATAAAGAAACATCGAAGCCGATAATGAATGCTCTGGAAAAGATCGACAATGCCCTGGCAGTCGCCGAGCGCGTTTTGATTGTCATCACGTTTTCCCTCCTGATTCTGTTGGTTTCAGCCAATATCGCTCTCCGCAACCTCTTTGGGATTTCGTTTCAGGCCGTTCTCGAGGCCGCCCCGGGCCTGGTGATGTGGCTGGCGCTATTGGGTGCCACCCTGGCCATGAGGCGCGACGGCCACATTAAGCTGGAGCTGTTTTTGCGATACTTCCCGGACCGTGTTCGCCAGGGTGCTCGACGGGCGTCCAGCCTATTTGGTCTGATTGTTACGGGGAGTCTCGGAATCGCCTCCTTTTTGTTCGTTTCCAACGAGATCGACATGTTCGGTTCCTGGGGTTACGTATCGACCATCTTTCCGGTATTCTTTGCGATCCTGGCCTTCCGGTTTCTGAAACGGATGTTTGATCCGGCGCTTCCGGGAACCGGCGGTCATTCGGGTAAGGTTTAAAGGGTAGCCGATGGACGCCTTTACCTTTCTGATCCTTCTCACCCTCCTGTTCGTCCTGCTGGAGACGCCGCTGTTTGCAATTATCGCAGCGCTGTCAATAGTCTGCTTTTATTTCCCGGACCTGGATTTCATCGCATTACAGACGATCCTCATCGAAATGAACCGGCTTGCGTCAATGCCGGTTCTTATGGCGCTTCCCATGTTCACGCTGGTCGGTGCCCTGCTCACCGAAACCGCAGCCCCACAGCGGATCATGAATTTCGTCCGTGCGGTTCTCGGATGGATGCCGGGTGGACTGGCCATCGCCGCGCTGTGTTCCTGCGCGTTTTTCACGGCCCTTACCGGAGCCAGCGGCGTCACCATCGTCGCATTGGGCAGCCTTCTCTATCCGATTCTGCGTCAGCACCACTACCCGGAGCATTTTACGCTCGGGCTGCTCACCACCTCCGGCAGCCGAGGGCTGATGTTTCCACCCAGTCTTCCGGTGATTCTTTACGGCGTCGTGTCCCAGACCGACATTGGCATGATTTTCAAAGCGGCCCTGGTGCCTGGACTCCTGGTCATCGTGATCCTGTCCATGTACGCGGCCCTGCACCCGTATCTTCAACGATCCGAAGGGGCACGGGCGGCAACGGTGGAACCGGTCTCCTGGCAACGGATTACACAAACCTTCCGTGCAGGCATGTGGGACTGGCCGATCATTGTCATCATTCTGGTGGGTGTTTACGGTGGACTGGTCACCATTGCGGAAGTCGCGGCGCTGGTGCTGGTTTACGTCATCATCGTGGAATGCTTTATTTTAAAGGAAATTCGGTTTGTCAAACAGCTTCCGGGTATCCTGATCGACAGCGCAGTGCTCACCGGGGCCATTATCGTCATTCTCGCATTTGCCCTCGGATTTACCGGGTATCTGGTTGATGCACAGATTCCCGGCCGTATTCTCCAGTTTCTGACACAACTTACCGAAAGCCGATTTGTGTTTCTGGCCGGTCTCAATCTGTTTCTCCTGGTTGTCGGCTGCATTATGGATATCTTTTCGGCGACGATCATCATTGTGCCGATCATCGTGCCCATCGCGCTGACCTACGGGATCGATCCGATTCATCTTTGCGTGATTTTTCTCCTGAATCTGGAAATCGGCTATTCGACGCCCCCCGTGGGAATCAACCTGTTCATTTCAAGTCTGAAATTTCAAAAGCCCATTACGGTGCTGTACCGATCGTCACTGCCGTATTTGGTGCTTCTGTTGATGGCCCTTGTTCTGATCACTTATGTTCCGGGGATCAGTCTGTTTTGGGTCCGCTAGTAAAATTCGGCGTTGCCGAATTTTACAATTGATCGCACTGGAATCATGAATTAGCTTCCTGTATTAAAAATTTTAATCTTCTGTCGCTTTAGTGCATCGCAAAAATTGAGTTTGACGGAAAATTTATCAATGACGGGGATACCCGAGAGGGAGGTTGATCATGAAAGATTCAAGCAGTCTGCATCAGAAGGTACAGGAGCATTGTGACTGTTTTGCCACCACCGATCCGCTGAAGGAGATGTCGGTGGTAAAAAATGATACGGATGCGGGCGAAGCCGCCATTAAATGGCTGGCCCTGGCGGCCCTGCACGGCATCAACCAGAATGCAAAAGAGATCGATATTCATCAGGTGGCCGATGGCAGCGTGGCGGTGGTGGCCACCTATCGCAAGACAGAACTGCCCTCCCCGGGGCCGAATGTGGGGCGGAAGGTTATCGAGGCTGTTCGGGAAATCACCCACCTGGAGGGAAACAAGGGCGGCACCGCCCTGGCGTTGGGGATTCGTGACAGCAGCTTCGAACTGACCGTGAAGGTAAAAACGGATGATGACGAAAACACCGTCACTCTGAAGTTTCCTGATTGAACGTGCTTATTCCCGGCTCTGCGATGTTTACCCGCCGTTTTTGTGGCGGGCTCGGCTGCGGGGCAACGGGAATAAACGCGCTGACAGCATTGGCCTTCTGGGGGGGGCCTACCCGATGCCACCCGCAATGAAGGTGGAGGCTCACTCCGCGATATTAGCGGCAGGGAATCCATTAGACAAATAGAGCGACCTCGTCGCGTTTCATAAAATCGTTTCACAATTTTATTCACTGACAGGAAGGGATGCTGCGGCAAACCCCATGGATGCATTGATTCGCATGATCTGGAAACACATCGGCTACTGTTGCTTCTTGCTTTCGGTGTTGTGCTTTCTCCCATCCATATGTTCCGCGGAGTTTTACAGGTATACGGATAAGGACGGCAGGATGGTCTTTGTCGATGACATCAGCAAAATTCCGCCCGAACACCTGGACCAGATTCGGACCTACAAAGAACAATACGACAACCTCCCGGAAGAAACCAAAGCCATTTTGATGGATCGGGATCGAAACGTGGAGGCATCCCAGCGTGACCGTATCCGTGGCGAGGAAAACGCCCGGAGAGAGCAAAAACAGCAGGAAAAAAAATTAACCAACATCGTCATCGAGGGCAACAAGATACTGGTGCCGGTGACCCTCGGACACGACGGGGTGGAGACAGAAGCCATGCTGGTGCTCGACACCGGGGCCACCATTATCGCATTGCACCGTGAGATCGCCGACCAGCTCGAGATAAAGGATGCCAAGAAGGCCAGATTCCGGGTGGTCGGCGGAAACACTATCGAAACGGATGTGGTCCAACTGTCATACGTGAAGGTCGGACCCCACCTGAAAGAAAAACTTCACGCCGGCATCATCGATCACCAGGGCGTGGCGGTATCCTACAACGGACTGCTCGGCATGAATTTTCTGCGAGGATTGGCGTACAGTATCGATTTTGACAACCAGGTGATTAAATGGCACCAGTAGTATTTCGCACGTGGTGCGAAATACGACGTAAATCTCTAAAGGGTTTGCATTCAGGCGGCATCTTTTTACAATAATTTGCCGAGGGTCTTTAAGTCCTGCCGGCTACCCGGTGCCTTCCCCACCCACCGCCTTTTCCCCAAAACAGATCCATAAACCTCGGTGTCGATTCCGGCATCATGTTGCAAATGTCAGAATCTCGTCCCGAGTTGAGATTTTTTATCGAAACCGGAGCATCGTGAGGGCAACGTCGGTAACCTGAAACGATTTCATGCCATACTACGGCAAAAACTGCTTGACAACAGATTAGCGAAACCATAGGTTGTGTTCTTTCGAGTATATACTCATAAAGGAGGAGATATGGTCCGCCCCCAGAAAAACCGCATCGTCGCGTTCAATCCGGATGTCAGCTATTTCAAACCTCGGGGAATTCCGATGGTGGCACTGGAGGAGGTTTGCCTGACCGTCGATGAATGCGAATCCATCCGTTTGGCGGACTTGCTGAACATGTCCCACGAAGACGCCGGACACCGTATGGGGGTCTCCCGCGCCACGTTTGGCAGGATCGTTCAGCGGGCCAGAAAAACTGTTGCCGATGCCCTGATCAACGGAAAGGCCATCAACATCGAGGGCGGAAACTATCGGCTTGTGGGCGACAAACGGACGTTCTTCTGCCAGGACTGCAGCAATACGTGGGAAGAGCCGCTTGGCACCGGCCGGCCGGAAGAATGTCCATTGTGTGGCAGCGGTGATTTCTACCGGTTCCGGGGGAACGGAGAGCAAGCCTGAACATCATTTCACATTTTCAGATACACAGGAGCGAATAAATGACACAATGCAACAGCGGAAATTGCGGAGCAGCTGCAAATACAGGCGCCATGGACGAGCAAGACACCGCGGTTCAGGCTTCTCTGGGTCGTATCAAACACAAATTTATTGTCATGAGCGGTAAAGGGGGCGTCGGGAAAACCAGCACTTCCGTGAACCTGGCAATGGCCTTGGCCAGTCAGGGATCCCGGGTCGGTATTTTGGACGTGGATCTGCATGGTCCGGATGTACCACGAATGCTCGGATTGGAGGGGATGCTCGATTTGAGCAAGAATCGTAAGCTGAACCCCATGCGTTATTCGGAGCACCTTGCGGCCGTTTCCATCGAGTCTATTTCTCCGAGCAAGGACGATGCGATCATCTGGCGGGGCCCAGTGAAATACTCAGCCATTCGCCAGTTCATCGGAGAAGTGGAATGGGGCCAGCTCGACTTTCTGATTATCGATTCACCTCCGGGGACAGGGGATGAGCCGTTGACGGTAGCCCAAACCATATCCGATGCGAAAGCCATTATCGTGACCACACCCCAGGAAGTCTCTCTTGCCGACGTGCGGAAATCGATTAACTTCTGCAAGACCGTGAACATGGAGATATTCGGTCTCATCGAAAACATGAGCGGATTTGCGTGTCCCCACTGCGGAGAGGCCTTGGATCTGTTCGGCAGCGGCGGTGGCGAGAAAACTGCCGAGGCCATGGGGGTTCCCTTTTTAGGGCGCATTCCATTCGACACACGGTTGGTCTCGTGCGGGGATGCAGGGAAGTCTTTTCGGGATACCCACACCGATTCACCGGTCAGCAAGGCGTTTGACGATATTGCCCAGGCCATGGCAAAGCTGACAGCGTAACATCTCCGGGCGCTTCCGGAAGGCCCCGGAGATGTTATCGAGCATTTCACAAAGGTTTAATGGGGTTTGTTTGCCACTGGTCCCCCCTGCGGTGGCGCGTCTGTCAAAGAGATGTTCAGTCAGGGCGCAGCGCATTTACACCCATTCAATACCGTCATAAAAGGGCTCCACATGTCGACATCGAAATCGAAGTCGAAACGGGATGCCCATGGTCACTGGCGATACCGGTTGCGAATCCGAAACCGGGTCCGATGATTTCGCTGCCGTTTAACCCCGACAGTCCACCTCTGTACCGACAGTCGATTTCTTGCCTACTTCCCGGCTTGATAACGCCTGCCGTATTGTCTATACAGGAAACGCGGCAGACCAGGATCACAAGGGTGGATCAGAACCGACAACACCCGTCAGGCAACAACCGATAATGCAGGCTTTAAATAAACCACAAACACCCGATCCATGGGGAATATGACATCCAGCGTCGACCTGTCCGTCACCATCGCCGGCCTCGCGATGAGGAATCCGGTGATGACGGCTTCGGGCACATTCGGATACGCGCGTGAATTCGATCCGCTTATAGATCTCAACCGACTGGGCGGCATCGTGGTGAAGGGGCTGTCCCTGGAGCCGACACATGGCAATCCCCCGCCACGAATTGTCGAAACTCCTTGCGGCATGCTCAATGCCATCGGGTTGGAAAATGTCGGCATCGAACACTTTATCAAGGACAAACTTCCATTTTTAACGCGTCTCCAACCACCGATAGTGGCAAATATCTATGGAAAGACGATCGAGGAATATGCCGATCTGGCAGCCCGGATCGACGATGAGGCGGCCATCGCCGGCGTCGAGGTCAACATTTCCTGCCCGAACGTCAAATCCGGGGGTGTGGTATTCGGCGTGGATGCCAGAGCCGCCTATGACGTGGTACATGCGGTTCGGCGCCGATTTTCCAGAACCGTCATCGTCAAGCTTTCCCCAAATGTGACGGACATCACCGTCATTGCCCGTAGCGTGGAGGAGGCCGGTGCAGACGGGCTGTCCCTGATCAACACCATTACCGGTATGGCCATCGATATTCACTCCCGCAAACCCAAGCTGGCAAACACAACCGGAGGCCTCTCTGGACCGGCCATTAAACCGGTGGCTGTGAGAATGGTCTGGCAGGTGGCCCAAACGGCCGGGATCCCCATCATCGGTATCGGTGGCATCCAGACGGCTGAAGACGCCATTGAATTTTTTCTAGCCGGGGCTTCCGCGATTCAGGTCGGAACGGCCAATTTTGTGAACCCTCGGGCCACCATGGATGTTCTTGACGGCATCGGAGCCTATTTAAGGGAGCACAACATCCCCCGTTTAACCGATCTGGTGGGGGACGTAAAAAACCGCGACGCATAATATGCGACACGGTTTTTTACCAAGGTTAACTTAGAAGTTCCAGGTCATGCTTTTGAAACAGTGAGAATAGAACGTCTACTGCCCACCTGTCGTTATATCGAGCTTATCTAAGCAGACGGGGAGTCTTTTTGCACCAACATCTGTCATTCCAGCGAAGGCTGGAATCCAGATTCATTTTTAACCACTACCCCTGGGTGCCGGTATGCGCCGGCATGACGGAAGAAACACCCCGGCCCCTCAGCCTATCTACAAGCGGCAGCGCCGCTCCTGCTAAAATCGCGACGCGATTTCAGTTAGACGACTGCCCTGACAGGGTTCTCCTTTAAATATTCCAACCTATTCAGTCCGTTGATGTAGGCTTTCGCGCTGGCAGTAATGATGTCCGCATCGGAACCACGGCCTAAGGCGATCAGGCCGTTTTCTTTCAGGCGCACCGTTACCTCACCCTGGGCGTCGGTCCCACCGGTCAGCGCGCTGACCGTAAAGCGGAGGAGTTCGGATTCGGTGCCGGTCAGCTGGGCGATGGTATTGAACGTGGCATCGATCGGCCCGTTACCGTAGTCGGCCCCCTGAACGGACCGGTTGTGGACGGACAGCTTGACACTGGCCATGGGAAGCACGGTGTTACCGCTGGTCACATGAAGATATTCCAGTTTGAAGATATCGGGAGTCCGGAGGATACCCTCGGTGACAATGACTTCCAGGTCTTCGTCGACAATCTGCTTTTTCTTATCCGCCAGTTCTTTGAACGTGTCGAACACCAGGTTCAGCTCTTCATCCGAGAGATCATACCCCATATCTTGCAGTCGGGCCCGCAACGCGTGTCTGCCCGAGTGTTTCCCCAACACCAGTTTGGTGGAGATGAGACCCACATTTTCCGGTTTCATGATCTCGTAGGTCATGGGATTTTTCAGCATACCGTCCTGGTGGATTCCGGCTTCATGGGCGAACGCATTCGCGCCGACCACGGCCTTGTTCGGCTGAACAATGATTCCGGAGATCATACTGACCAGGCGGCTGGATGGGTAGATCAGCTCGGTGTTGATGCCGGTGGACATCGGCAGGTATTTGGGCCGGGTGTTGATGGCCATCACGACCTCTTCCAGGGACGTATTTCCAGCCCGCTCGCCGATCCCGTTAACGGTGACCTCCGCCTGGCGTGCGCCGGCCTGAATCGCGGCGAGGGTGTTGGCGGTGGCCAGTCCAAGATCGTTGTGACAGTGGACGCTGAGAATCGCCTTGCCGATGTTGGGAACATGGTCCCGGACATAGCGCACCATCTCGGAGAACTCGTTGGGCACGGCATATCCCACCGTGTCCGGCAGGTTCACGGTGGTCGCTCCCGCCTCGATGGCCGCCTCGAAGACCTTGCAAAGAAAGTCCCAATCGCTCCGGGAACCGTCTTCGGCAGAGAACTCCACATTGTCTGTCAAAGATTTGGCGTAGCGAACGGCCTCCAGCGTTGCGGACAGCACCTCCTCCCGATTCATGGCAAGCTTGTGTTTCATGTGGATTTCGGAGGTGGCAATGAACGTGTGGATGCGCGGTTTGGCTGCATGTTGAACCGATCCCCAGGCACGGTCGATGTCCGCCTTGGACGCCCGGGCCAAACCGGCGACTTCCGCATGGGTTATTTTCCCAGCTATCCGGGATACGGCCTCGAAATCGCCTTCGGATGCCGCGGGAAACCCGGCTTCAATGACATCGACGCCCAGTTTTTCCAACTGAACGGCAAGTCTCAGTTTCTCCGCCGTGTTCATACTGGCCCCTGGAGACTGCTCTCCGTCTCTTAACGTAGTATCGAATATAATAATACGGTCGCTCATTTCTCTTCTCCCTTATTCCCGGTGAATACTGCATGCCTACCGTATCCGGGCAATTTCAACCTCTCTTTTAAAAGCATATTATTTATTAAAAGCGGCGAAGCCGCGCCTAGTAAAACCGTCATACGGTTTTACAGAGCATGGGCCGCAGGGCGGTGGACAGCCCCGCGGCGTTTTTCCATCCTGTGGGTTTCATCTCTGTTTCTCCGGTGGTTATTCGTTATTGTTTTGCCGTGCCAGCCTGTACTGGAAACTGTCGGCCAGGGCCTGCCAGCTGGCTTCGATAATGTCTGTGGAGACACCGATCGTGCTCCAGATGTTATCTTGATCCCGGGACTCGATGTACACACGGACCTTGGAGGCGGTGGCGGAGCGCCCGTCCATGACGCGCACTTTGAAATCCACCAGGCGCATGTCATCGAGATCCGGATAGAAGTTGTCCAATGCCTTACGGAGGGCGTTGTCCAGGGCGCTGACCGGTCCGCGCCCCTCGGCGGCGGTAATTTCTCCCCGATCTCCGACGGTGATCTTGATGGTGGCATGGGCACTGCAAGGCTGCTCACGGTCCTTTTCAATGACAACACGGAACGATTCCAGATCGAAATACGGCCGGAACTGGTCGGTGAATTTCTCCATCAAGATGGCCAGGGACCCTTCCGCCACGTCGTACTGGTACCCTTCCTGTTCGAGACGTTTGATCGCTTCGACGATCTTCCGGCTGTCATAGCCGTTGCGGTTCAAGTCGATGCCCAGCTCTTTGGCTTTATATTCCACATTGCTTTTTCCAGCGAGATCCGACACCAGGATGCGCCTTCGGTTGCCGACCAGTTCCGGAACCATGTGCTCGTAAGCCCGGGCGGTTTTCATCACTGCGTTGACATGGATGCCGCCCTTGTGGGCAAAGGCACTTTTCCCCACAAACGGCCTGGACTTGAGCGGCACGATATTGGCCGTTTCGCTTACGAACCGGGAGAGTTTCCGCAGCTTGGTCAGGTTTTCGTCGGACATGCACGGATAGTGCATCTTCATGGCCAGAACCGGAATGACCGAAATCAGATCCGCATTCCCGCAACGTTCCCCATACCCGTTGATGGTGCCCTGGACCATGGTGGCCCCGGCTCTGACCGAGGTGATCGAGTTGGCCACGGCCAGACCGCTGTCGTTGTGGCAATGAATACCGATGGGTACCGGTGTGCTATTTTGGATACCGACAAACTCGATGATTTCCCGGGTGGCCGATTCGATGTCGAATGGGAGCGTGCCGCCGTTGGTGTCGCAGAGCACGAGCGTGTCGGCGCCCGCTTCAAGGGCCGCTTCGAGGGTTTTCAAGGCATAGTCACGATTTTCATGATAGCCGTCGAAAAAGTGCTCCGCATCATAAATGATCTCTCGGCCTTCCCCCTTTAGAAATGACACGCTGTCCCGGATCATAGCCAGGTTTTCTTCCAGGGTATTGTTCATGATCTGCTTGACATGCAGGTCCCATGTTTTCCCGAACAGAGTGACCACCGGTGTTTCGGCTTCAAGCAGGGCAATCAGATTCTGGTCGTCACCCGGTGCGATGCCCGGCCGCCGTGTGGCACCAAAGGCGGCCAGGCGGGCTTTTTTCAGTGACAATTTCTTGGCCAGGTCGAAAAACTGGCGATCCCTGGGATTGGAGCCGGGCCAGCCGCCTTCAATATAGTGAATGCCGATGTCGTCCAGACGTTGGGCAATCTTCACTTTTTCTTCCGCGGTGAAATTGACGTCTTCACCCTGGGTACCATCTCTCAGGGTCGTGTCGTAAAGCTGGATCGGTTCCATGTCCCCATCCTCTCGGGAAAGATTTTATGTCGGGAATGTGATCACTCCGCTCTGTGATATAACCGGGTGGTCACTTCCCATGGAGAATACTTCTGATCATCGATCGTGATGATGCGATACTATCGGCGGTTTTCAGGCCTCAATGACCTTACCGCCGTTCCGGCACGCCACATTTCCGATTCCCGGATCTCTTTCAGTTCGACCTCGAGTTTTTCCCTGTAGTCCGGAGCGCTGTTGACATCGAGCACGCGCTGGGTTTCCGTCCCGTCGAGGACCCTTTGATAAAGCTCTTCGAATACGGGTTCCACCGCTTGTCGAAACTTCGGTGCCCAGTCCAGGGCACCACGCTGGGCAGTGGTGCTGCAGCTGGCAAACATCCAGTCCATGCCGTTTTGCGCGACCAATCGAATGAGACTCTGGGTGAGTTCTTCCACGGTTTCATTGAACGCCTCACTCGGGCTGTGGCCGTTTTTGCGTAAAAGGTTGTACTGGGCTTCCATCACACCGGCCAGGCAGCCCATCAGGACCCCGCGTTCACCGGTTAGATCGCTATGGACTTCTTTTTCGAAGGTCGTGGGAAACAGATATCCGGAACCGATGGCAATACCCAGGGCGATCGTCCTCTCTTTGGCCCTTCCGGTGGCATCCTGGTGAATGGCGAAACTCGAGTTGATACCGCTGCCGTCGAGAAAATTGGTTCTCACGGTCCGACCCGATCCTTTCGGGGCGACCAGGATGACGTCGACGTTGTCCGGAGGCACCACGCCGGTTTGGTTTTTGTAAACGATGGAAAAACCGTGGGAAAAGTAGAGGGCATCGCCGTCGTTGAGACACTCCCGGATCTTCGGCCAGGTAGCGACCTGTCCGGCATCCGAAAGTAGAAACTGGATCACCGTTGCTTTTGTGGCGGCTTCGATCAGGGGAAACAGGGTTTTCCCGGGAACGAACCCGTCTTCAACGGCCTTATCCCAGGAGGCTCCACCCTCACGCTGCCCTACGATGACATTAATGCCGTTGTCTCTTAAGTTCAATGCCTGCCCGGGCCCCTGGACGCCATAGCCGAGAATCGCCACCGTCTCGACCTTGAGCACATCTCTGGCCTGTTCGAGGGAAAATTCCTCCGAGGTGATCACCTCTTCCATTACTCCGCCAAAATCGATTTTCGCCATGCTACTCCTCTTTCATTGGTAGGGGCCTGTGTCCAGACCATTTACTGCACGCGTTTCATAACATCGTTGCACGCTTTTATTTCGGTTCCCGGAACAGGGCGAGCGTTCCGGAGCGGGCTATTTTCTTGATGCCCATGGGTTTTAGCAGGTTCATCAAGGCTTCCAGTTTTTCTTCGGTGCCCGTGACTTCCATAATGTAATGCTCCTGGCCGACATCGACGATCTTGCAGCGGAAGATATCCACAATTCGAAGGATCTCCGCCCGGTGTTCGGGTTTTGCCCTTACACAGATCAATGCCATTTCGCGTTGGACAGAGTGCTTGCCAGTCAAATCCCTCAGCTTGACAACGTTGATCAGCTTGCGAAGTTGCTTCATGATCTGCTCGATGGCAGGCTCGTCCGCTTTGGTGGTTACCGTGATGCGCGATACCTTCGGTTTGGTGGTTTCGGCCACGCACAGGCTCTCGATGTTGTATCCCCGGCCGGCAAAAAGGCCCGCCACCCGGCAAAGCACTCCAGGCTCGTTGTCCACCAGCATCGTCAGGACATGCCTTTCGTCTTCCTTCACGATCGCTTCCTCCCCTAGTTCCGGACTCTGTGTGGCCTCATATTACATGGATAACATCTTGTCCGCCGTCAACAGATAGGCAAACCAAAGCGTGCGTTAATGTTTTCCGGCGTCCCCGTCCCGAGACTCTCGAGGGGGCAGCGGAAAACCTGACATGGGACATCCTCTGCACCCTTTGCGGTGAGATCTTCCGTACAGTGATGTTAGCCACAATATGACTAAACCAAAAGCATCTCCGTAATCGGCGCTCCGGCCGGCACCATGGGATAGACACATTCTTCTTTTTCCACCACAAAGTCCATGACAGCAGTCTTTGGCGAGGCCAGTCCCACCTTCAGAACGTCTTCAACCTCTGCGGGTTTTGTGGCACGGAGACCGAGGGCACCGAAGGCGTCGGCCAGTTTGACGAAATCCGGCGCATATTCCATGGAAGTGCAGGCATACCGCCTGTCGTAAAACAGCTCCTGCCACTGTCGCACCATCCCCAGATATCCGTTGTTGAGGATGACGATTTTCACCGGGAGATTGTATTGCATGGCTGTGGCCAACTCCTGGATGTTCATCTGAATGCTGCCGTCTCCGGCGATGTCTACCACCATCCTGTCGGGACGGGCCATCTGGGCGCCGATGGCGGCGGGCAGACCAAACCCCATGCACCCGAGACCACCGGAGGTGATGAAGTGACCGGGATTGTCGAAATGATAGAACTGGGCGGCCCACATCTGGTTTTGTCCCACCTCTGTGGTGATAATCGCTTCGCCCCGGGTCATTTCATAAAGCGTTTCGATGACAAACTGCGGTTTGATCGTCTCTTTTTGATCGTAGGCCATTCGTGACTCCTGCTTCCATGCCTCGATCTGAGAGAACCATGGCCCCCGTTTTTCTTCGAGGTCGCTGACGTCTTTCGTCTCGAACAGGTGATTCATCTTTTCAAGGGTGTATCGACAGTCGCCGACGACCGGTACCGACACCGGGATGTTCTTCCGGATGGAGGTCGGATCGATGTCAATATGCACGATGTTGGCCTGGGCTGCAAAGGCATCGGTTTTTCCAGTCACCCGGTCATCGAACCGGACACCGATGGCAAGCAGCAAATCGCATTTACTGGTGGACATGTTGGCCCGGAAAGTTCCGTGCATACCGATCATTCCGAGCCACAAGGGGTCGCTCCCCGGAAAGGCACCCAACCCCATGAGGGAGGTCGTCACCGGAATCCGAAGGCGGCGGGCAAATTCGGTCAATGCCTCGGCACCCTTTGACAGAATGACACCGCCGCCGGCGAATATGACCGGACGCTCTGCCTGTTCAACGAGTTTTACCACCTTTTTTATCTGCTTCTCGTAGGGATGATACGTCGGATTGTAGGAGCGAAGGTTGACGTCCTTGATCGGCAAGTAGTCGACCACCGTGTTGCCGACGTCTTTCGGAATGTCTACGAGAACCGGTCCCGGGCGTCCGGAACGGGCAATGTGGAATGCCTCCTTGACAGTGCGGGCCAAGTCTTCCGCATTCTTCACCAGGTAATTGTGTTTGGTGCAGGGCCGCGTGATCCCGACGATGTCAACTTCCTGAAACGCATCGTTGCCGATGAGCGCTGTCGGAACCTGGCCGGTAAAGATAACGATCGGAATGGAGTCCATATAAGCCGAGGCGATGCCGGTGACGGTATTGGTGGCCCCCGGACCCGACGTCACCAGACAGACGCCGACCTTGCCGCTGGCACGGGCATAGCCGTCTGCTGCGTGCACAGCCCCCTGTTCATGGCGCACCAGAATATGCGTGATGTCGGTTTTGACCAGCTCGTCGTAGATGTCGATTACGGCGCCGCCGGGGTAGCCAAAAATGGTATCGACGCCTTCTTCCTGGAGCACGTTCATCAGGATCTTCGCACCCGTGAGTTTCATGGTCTTCCTCGCTTTGTTTCATGTGTGAGATGCACGTTATACATCGTGGTACGGAAAAAACGGAAGAATTCTCAGGCCCGACACTCCGATTCCATATCCGGCAGACGACCCCCCGGAAAACTCAAGACGCTTGCGAGATTGGCGGTTTGACAACCGCCCGCTCGGCTGCAGGCCACAACCCGGAGTCACAACCACGCCACGAACCCGCTGGAGACCCCGGGTGTCGGCGGCGTTCACGGGTCGAGTCTTTCCTGGATGTGCGCTTTGGAAGCGCTTAGCGTAACTGTTTTTCCCCGAATGTCAATGGCGACACCGTTTTTGACGCCGGTGCCCTTCATGGCTCTTCTCCAAACAAAAAAACCGTTATCGGCGCTGGGGCTGATAACGGTTTTCGTGGTGTTCGGTGGTGATGTACTCAGGCCACTATCAACCCCTGCCCCCGTAGCCCCCAAGAAGGACGACTACGAGGCAAAGAATAAGGTCGAGAATGGCAAGATTTTTCTTCATAAGCGTTTCCAACTGGTTACAGAAGGCTAATAAAAGATCGTGTCATCGTTGTCAAGATAAAATCGTTGCACGTGCGTATCAGGGGAAACGATGATCGGGCTTTCTATCCTTCCGTGTTGTGGTGCGTGTTTGACGCGGCCACTGATTTTAGCTTCAAAGCGCCTGCGGCCGTCCCCTAACCCGGATATTTCACCAAACGGAGACTTTCATGGACAAGGCATTTCGAGGTGAAGCTGCAGTCCACCTACCGCGAACCTCGAATAACGCAGGCCGTGGAAGTCTCCGTTTGGCCCGAAGGGTGAAACTTTTTCAGTTATTTCGGCCATGATTATTGTAGCATATTGTACGCTGTCTGAATTCCCCGGACTTTCAGATAAATGAATGATATGTTTTCTTTTCAATCACTTTCTGAAAAAATTTCATGAAATGTTCGGGTCTAAGAACGTTGCTCCTTGATGGCCTGCGTGTGGTCGCAGTCTGGATTTCGACAGGTGAGGAACGATCCGGATTTTTTCGTATGTTTTTCGAGCAGGAACGGGGCATGGCACCCGGGGCAAGGGGTGGGAACCGGCTTGTCCCAAATGGCAAAGGTACAATCCGGATATCGGTTGCAACCATAAAAGATCTTGCCGCGTTTTGACGATTTTTGAACCAGTTCGCCGTCGCATCCCTTCTCGGGACAGGGCACTCCGGTTTTTATTTCCGGGCGATCGGCATGCACGGATTTTGTGTTCTTGCACTCGGGGAATCCACTGCACGCCAGAAACGACCCATACTTCCCCTGTTTCTGGACCATGGCGCGGCCGCAGCGTTCACACAGTTTGTCGGTGACTTCATCTGGTGCGACTTCGACCGGTACGACGTTTCCCTTTTCATCTCTGGTGTAATTGCGGGAGTAGGTGCATTCCGGATATCCGCTGCACGCCAGAAAGTGACCGTTCTTCCCCATTTTGATATGGAGGCCCTTGCCGCACAGGGGGCATTTCAGACCGGTAGACAGTCCAATCCCCTTGACGCTGAGCATCCCCTCGGCAGCAGCGTCCAGAGCCTCTTGAAACGAGCCATTGAATCTGCTCAACACATCGAGATATTCGGTTTCATCCGATTCGATCTTGTCCAGCTCGTTTTCCATCCTTGCTGTAAATGCCACATCGAACACATCCGGAAAACTTTCGACAATGAGGTCGTCTACGATGAATCCCAATTCGCTGGGTCGGAAATAGCCCTTGACCCATTCCACATAACCTTTGTCCCGGATGGTGGACAGGATGGCCGTATACGTGCTCGGCCGCCCGATGCCGTTTTCCTCAAGCTCCTTGACCAGTGATGCTTCTGAAAATCGGGGCGGTGGCTGGGTAAAATGCTGTTTCGGATCGATCTTGTTGACGTTCAGCGTGTCGCCTTCCGTTAACTCCGGAAGCTGTTCCTTTTCAAGGTTCTTGCCGTTTTCATCGTCGGCGGACGTGTACAGTGCCATGAATCCCTTGAAGCGGATCGTCGAACCGGAGGCGTTCAGCCCATAGACACCGGCTCGAATGGAGATGGTGTTTTGATCGATTAACGCCGGTTTCATTTGGGATGCCAGAAACCGCTGCCAGATCAGACGGTAGAGGTTTAGTTGGTCATCATTGAGAAAGCGCTTCATGGCTTCGGGGGTTCGGGTCACCGACGTTGGCCGGATAGCTTCGTGGGCGTCCCGGGCCTTTTTCCGATTTTTGAAAACCCGTGGTTTGTCCTCCGCGTAGCCGTCGCCGAATGTATCCCGGATATGGCTGAGCGCCTCCAGAGCGGCTTCATTGGCGATGCGGGTCGAGTCGGTGCGCATGTAGGTGATGAGACCCGTCGGGTCCCCGGGGCCAAGTTCGACGCCCTCGTAGAGCTGTTGGGCGACGGTCATTGTCTTTTTCGCCGAGAACCGAAGCCTCCGTATCGCTTCCTGCTGGAGCTTGCTGGTGATGAAGGGGGGTAGGGGATTCCGCTTCTTTGTCCGCTTCACGATTTTGTCGATAACAAAGGCTTCCCGGGCCAGGTCCGTTAAAATCGCATCGGTTTCCGCCTGATTTGCGATTCTCAGTTTTTCCCCTGATTTTCTCAACAGTTTCGCGGTGAACGGCGGAGGCACCTTGCCTTCCAGGTGCGCCGTGACAGACCAGTATTCTTCCGGCTCAAATTTCTGGATTTTCCGCTCCCGCTCGCAGATGATCCGGACGGCCACCGACTGCACGCGTCCGGCGCTCAATCCGCTTTTGACTTTCCGCCAGAGCAGTGGAGAAATTTGATAGCCGACCATCCGGTCCAGGATACGCCGTGCCTGCTGCGCTTCAAACTTGTTGCCATCGAGCTCCTCCGGAGACTCCATGGCCTTTTTGATGGCCGCCTTTGTCAGCTCATGGAACAGCACCCGATGGAAGTTCCTGCCTTTCCTTTTTAGAATGTGGGCGGTGTGCCAGGCAATGGCCTCCCCTTCACGGTCGGGGTCCGGTGCCAGGTAGATATCCTGGATATCTGCGGCGGCGCGCTTCAATGCGGTCAGGACCTTTTTCTTCCCGGCGATGGTCCGGTAGGTCGGCTTGAATCCTTTTTCGATATCGATTCCGAATTCTTTTGGTGGCAAATCCCGGATATGCCCCATGGTGGCGACAACATCATAGTTTTTACCCAGGTATTTTTTTATGGTTCGCACTTTGGTCGGCGACTCCACGATTACCAATCCTTTGTTGCTCACGATCTCACCTTGATTGAGAAAAGTTTTCCGGGAGACTGTTCAACCAGCCCTTTCAGCTCGAGGTTCAGCAGTACACCAGCCAGTTTTCCGGGTTCCATGGACATCTTGCGAACCAGATCGTCTATGTGGATCGGATAAGGGTCCAGGACCTCGTACACCCTCTGCTCCTCTGAAGACAGCACCGGCATGTCGCCGCAATCTGTTTTAAGGCGGTCGGGAGGTTGCGGCAGAGCGTAGGCCAGTTCGTCGATAACGTCCTGGGCATGCTCCACCAGTTTGGCCCCGTCTTTAATGAGCCCATGGGTCCCTGAACTCTTAAACGAGTGGATGCTGCCCGGGACGGCGAACACTTCCCGGCCCTGTTCTGCGGCCAGCCTTGCGGTGATCAAGGAGCCGCTTCGCTTGCTTGCCTCCACGATGATGGCCCCCAGGCTCATTCCGCTGATAATCCGATTCCGGGCCGGGAAATTAAATGCATCTGGGCCGGTTTTTAACCGAAATTCCGAAATCACTGCTCCACGTTCAGCGATTCGGTCAAAAATCGGTCGGTTTTCAGGGGGATACACACGCTCCAGACCGCTTCCCAGGATGGCATAGGTGTGCCCACCCCCGTCCAGGGCACCGCTGTGGGCGGCCGTGTCGATCCCCCGAGCCATCCCGGACACGACAACCAGGCCGCGTGCAACCAGATCGCCGGAGAGCCGCCGGGTGGTAGTGATACCATAACCTGTTGCGTTTCGCGAACCCACCACGGCGACGTTGGCGCTTTTCGGCTCGAGATGCCCGTGAACGTACAGATAGGCCGGGGGATCCGGAATCTGGCGCAACAACACCGGGTAGCCAGGGTCCGTCATGGGAACCACCCGATATCCCTTTGCCAGGGTTTCTTCCAGCTCGGCGGTAAGGTCGTCCGGCAAGGCATGCCCTCTGAGCACCCTCACCAGCCGTTGGGACATGCCGTCCACACCCAGGAGAGATTGCCTTGAGGCGTTGAAGACGGCGCCCGGAGAATCAAAGCGATCGATCAGTCGCTTGATCAGGTAGTTGCCGATTCCAGGGACGCTTTTCAGACGAAACCAGGAGAGGAGGTCATTCATTACGACAAGTGTTGGGCCATCTCAATGGGAGTCCGTACGTGACACCCCCTTCGGTCCCTGCTGAATGAATTTCATGCCATGTCCGGGTTAACCGCGGTACTTACGTTGCCATGCCAGCAGCAACGGGCTGGCCACATAAATCGATGAGTAGGTTCCCACCAGGACACCAACGATCAAGGCGAAGGCAAAATCGTGAATGATACCGCCACCGAGCACAAAGAGCGAGATGACCACAATTAACGTGGTCAGGGACGTGAGGATGGTCCGACTCAATGTTTCATTGACGCTTCGGTTGATGATATAATCGAGCGGATTTCGCTGATGTTTCCGCACGTTTTCGCGGATTCGATCGAAGACGATGATCGTGTCGTTCAGCGAATATCCGATAATGGTCAGCAAGGCGGCGATGATCGGCAGGGTAAACTCTTTTCCAAAGATGGAAAAAATACCGATCGTAATCGTGACATCATGGATCAGGGCCACGATCGCACCCATGGCGTAGCGGAGTTCAAGAAACCAGAACAGGACCAGGGTGACGCACAGCGCGGCGAGCATCAGAAACGGAACGCTGACCTGAAACAGGGACAATACATAAACCGCCCCAGCAAGGGCGGCAGCCATCACTCCGCTGAGCATCCATTTCAGTTCGAATCGGCCGGATATGTAGATCGTGATAAACAAAAGGGCATAGAACATGGCAAAAAGCGCCTTTTCCCTGAGATCCTGTCCGACCTGGGGACCGACCATTTCCACCCGCCGGATTTCCACTGCCGAGCCGGTGGCGCCGGTTAACGCCTCTTCAACTCTGCCGGAAAATCCAGCGGAGGTCTTCACCGAAGTATCCAGCCGGATCAAATACTCATTGTCATTCGCCTCTCCGAAGGTCTGGACTGATGCCGCACCCACGTCGATGCTGTCAAGACCCGATACAATCGTGGCGGTGTCCACAGGGGTGCTGAATTTTACCTGAACCACCGTTCCGCCGGCAAAATCGATGCCATACTTAGGGCCTTTGTTGATGGCCAGGGAACCGATGCTGATGGAAATCATGATAAACGAAATCGCAAAGGCGATATAGCGCTTTCCGATAAAATCGATATTGATATCCGATTTGATAAACTGCATAGGGGTTTCCTTATAACATCGTGGAACGATTTTATGAAACGCGGCTTCGCCGCTCTGTTTTTTAACGTATTACCCGCCGTTGTTGTTGTGGGCTGAAATTTCTATTGCGTGCCCCCGGGTATCCTCGAATCCTTGAACCCGTCACAATTCATCAGATGCTCAGCCGCCGGACTTTCCGCCGGGTCATCAGGGATTCAAAAATGGAGCGGGACAGGATCAACGCCGTAAACAGACTCGAGATGACCCCAAGGCTCAAGGTGACGGCAAACCCTTTAACAGGTCCGGTACCGAATTGAAACAGCACCAGGGCTGCGATCAGAGTCGTCACGTTGGCATCGAGAATCGTCAACGACGCCCGTTTGAAGCCGGCGTCGACGGCGGCGCGCGGGGTTTTGCCCAATGTGAGTTCCTCCCGGATACGTTCGAAAATGAGCACATTGGCATCCACCGCCATGCCGATGGTCAGGATAATGCCGGCGATGCCCGGCAGGGTCAGTGTGGCTTTGAACGCGGCGAGACCCCCGGCAATCAGAACGATATTTAAAATCAAGGCGATGTCGGCAATCAGCCCGGCTCCGCGGTAATATACCACCATGAAAAGGACAACGATGACGCCCCCGACCAGCATGGAGATCAACCCCTGGCGGATGGAATCGGTGCCCAGAGACGGGCCCACCGTCCGCTCTTCGAGGATGGTGACAGGTGCCGGAAGGGCACCCGCCCGGAGTACAATCGCCAGGTCTCTGGCCGTCTCGGCAGTGAAATTACCGGTAATTCGGGCTTCGCCGCCGGAGATTTTTTCCTGGATGACCGGTGCAGAATAGACTTTGTCGTCCAGAACGATCGCCAACCGCCGTTTTACGTTTTCACCGGTGACCCGTTCGAAAATACGCGCCCCTTTCCTGTCAAACGTAATGGAGACGTATGGTTCGTTGTACTGCGAATCGATCTGAACCCGAGCGTCCGTGAGATAGGCTCCGGTCAGAAGGGTCCGTTTTCTCAAGAGGAAGGGTGTTTTCACCGCCCGCCGGGTTTCAGGATCTTCCCGAACTTCAAACAGGACTTCGGTCCCCGGCGGCAGGGCACCGGCGAGTGCCTCCCGGGGGTCCGATGTCTCATCAACAAGCTTGAATTCCAGCAGCGCCGTTCTGCCGATCAGATCTTTGGCGCGATCCGTGTCCTTTACACCGGGAAGCTGCACCAGGATCCGCTGATCGCCCTGTTTTCGAATATCCGGCTCCGATACCCCAAACTGGTCAATCCGGTTTCGGATGGTCTCCAGGGCCTGGTCTACCGCCAGAGTCTTGATATGTCCCTGATCCTGCTCGGGCAGGTCCAGCACAAGCTCCAGGGTATCGCCGGACGAGATCCGGTTTTGCTCCCGAAGGCCCGGAAACTCATCGTTGAGCAAGGCCTCGAATTTGTCGGTATTTTCCCGGCCGGTAACACGGACGGCAATCTGAATTCCGTCGACCTGGATATCGGACAGGCGGATCCGTTCCTTGCGCGCCAACGAGCGCATTTCCTGGAATAAGCGCTCCATGGTGCTTTCAACAGCTTTTTCCGTATCCACCTCCAGCACGAGATGCATGCCGCCCTGGAGGTCCAGCCCCAGGTTGATCTTTGTGTTCGGCCAGATACCCGGCTTGAGCGTCGGCAGCAAATAAACGATCGCTGTGACGATGACTGCCGTGATGAGAAAGAATCTCCATGAGTATTTCTTCAACGTTCCGTCCCTTTGTTTAGCTTACGCGGACAGCGTGATGGTTTGCCGGGTCATGTCGTCTTGGCCAGGGCAACTCCCGACGTCGCCGATCTTTACCCTTTGCCCGGGCTGTCTCGTGCGCGCACACCAAAGCCCCGACACATGTCGTTTTGCACGTCTCGGGGCTTTTCAGGTGTGAGACCTATTTTTTGGATTTTTCGGAGCCGGATTTTTCCTCTTTGGGCTGGGCGGTCTGCTGGAATAGGGCAGAGACATTGCTCCGGTTGACTTTCACCCGGACCTTGTCCGCGATTTCAACCGTTAAGGTGGCCTCTGTTATGCCGGTGATGCGTCCATGAAGCCCCCCGGATGTAATAATGCGATCCCCTTTCTTAAGGGTATCGATCATCTGTCGGTGTTCTTTAGTCTTTTTTTGCTGGGGGCGTATCAGAAGAAAATAAAATATAACGAACATCAGGATCAGGGGCACAAAGGCACCGAACCCGCCCTGGCCCTCTGCTCCGCCTCCCTGGCCCAAAGCATAGGCAATATCAAACAACGGCATACCTCCTTGTTTAATTTCTGTCAGCGGAAAATGGCGCTGATATACTGCATATCGTCCGGTCCGTCAATACAATCGTGTATATCGGAAATTATCCCTGCGCCTGAAGCCAGATATTTTCGCCGTCAAACTCAATGCGATCGACATTTGAATAATCAATACTGTCCAGCAAAGCAAAATTTCGATCCATGTTGTAAACGACGACCTTGCTCAATGGATAGATGAGGTTCAGATCGACATCGAGTTCCCGTTCTCGAATATTGTAAATGTGCACCAGGTTTTCGGAAAATTTGAGCAATTTACCGATACCGGAACTGAATCCGCGCGGATTCGGCTCATCGGCCATGGGTGCTACGGCGATACCCCGGTTCATGTAATATTCCTTTAAGAACCGAAAATGGATATTCCATATGTTATCGCCTGGTTGAACGATATACAAACCATAAATAAACGGCTTTTCGGGCTTACCGCCACCGAGATCTGTTTCAATAACATCGCCTCTGCCAAGGCGTATTTTTTCGGTAATTTCCTGCATGGAAACGATGGTATCGCCGATTTTTACGTTTTCCTCCGAGGTGGCGATGATATCGACCCCCTCTTCCATACCGTACTGCGCCTTGCGCTCCGCCATCAGATCTTTTGTTTCTGTCTGTTTCTGGGTGTCATCGAAGGCAATCAGGGGCTGTTTTTTTACCGGGACCCGAATTTCCTCTGGCCCGGGGGACGGCGTGGGGGCCGGTTGCGATTTCGGGTACAGCAACCAGCCAAGAATCCCGGCCACCACAACGACAGCCAGCCCTGCGATGACCAGGATGGTTGATTTTCTGCCGGACGGTTGTTTTTCTTCGGACATGATGCATCCCCTCAATGCTCATAAACACATAAATTAAAGAACATTACCCAACATTGGGAAGTCCGGACACGGGCTCTTGGACCTGTTTTCGTGATGGTTATGTATTAATCGCATTCGATCTGACTCTCGCCCGGCACCAGCTCCTTGCTGCCTTTTATGACAATCTGCAGATCGCGCCGTTCCTCCATGTCCAGCAGTTCCCGGCGTTTCTTATTCACAATGTAGTCCGCAACCTGCAGCTGCACAACACCCGTAATCACCGAAACCTCCCCCTTTAACGTTTCCAGGCGAAGCCTTCTGAGAAATCCGAGAGCCAGTGTTTCGATGGAAGGTATGAAGGCTTTTCCCTGGCAGTGGGGGCAGGGTACCATACTGCCGAAGGAGATCGATGGGCTCATTCGTTGCCGTGACATTTCCAACAATCCGAAGCGTGAAATTCGACCCACACGGGTCCTTGCCCGGTCCACCCGCACATGTTTTTTCAAAGCCCGCTCGACTTCCGCCTTGTGTTTTGGGTCTTTCATGTCAATAAAATCGACCACGATCAATCCACCGAGGTCCCGGAGTCGAAGCTGTCTCGCGAGTTCTTCAGCTGCCTCCACATTAGCCATTAACGCCGTTTTTTCAATGGACGATTTATGCATGCCCTTACCGGAGTTGACATCGATGGAGACCATCGCTTCGGTCTGTTCGATGACGATTGTCCCTCCGGATTTCAGGGTGACACGGCTTTCGAATACCGAGGCAATCTGTTCTTCAAGCTGGTGTTTGGTGAAAATCGGTCTGGCTCCCTGGTACAGCCGGACGATTTTCGTGTGTTTGGGGGAAATAATCTGCACGAAATCTTTTACTTCCTGGTAAACATCGGTGTTGTCGATGAGAATCTCGGTGACGTCCGGTGTGAAATAATCACGAATAAAACGGACTGCCAGGCTTCGCTCTTTATAAAGTATTCCCGGTTTGGATTGACGGAGTCCCTTTTTCTTGATGTTTTTCCACAATCGCATCAAATAGCTGAGATCCTTGGTTATTCGCGTTTTGGTGCAGTCTCGCCCGGCGGTTCTCACGATCACTCCGTATCCTTCGGCCAGTTTCAGCCCGTCTATGATGCCCCGGAGCTGTGTCCGCTCTTTTTCTTCCTCGATCTTGCGAGAGATGCCGACGTTTTTACTGCCGGGCATCAGCACCACATATCGGCCGGGCAATGAGATGTAGGTGGTCAGCATCCCACCCTTGTTCATGATCGGCTCTTTTGTGACCTGGACCAAAAGCTCCTGGCCGCGCTTGAGGAGATGCTTCAGGTTATGCTCGCCGGGTTGTCCGTCCTGAAAATAGTCGCTGTGGATTTCGTGTTTCTGGAGGAATCCGTGGCGTTCGGCACCATAGTCGACAAAAGCCGCCTGAAGTCCAGGCTCGATGCGCGCTATGACGCCCTTGTAGATATTGCCTTTGGTAATTTCGCGGGTGGCGCTTTCAATATGAAAGCCTTCTAGTTTGCTGTTTTCAACAATGGCTATGCGGCACTCTTCTGTGTCGAGGGCATTGATAAGAATTTTACGTATCATACGTTCCTTCTATTTGAAAATGCATGTCCAACAGGAGAGCCCTCGCCGCGGTTATGGCGCAGAATTGTGGCTTTCCATCAGTTTTCAGGCTAACCCATTGCATTTACATGCATATGAGAACGGCCAATTCAAGTCAAACGATTTTTGTTGCCGTCTTGCCCCACGGTGGGGTGCAGCCGGGTCGCGGCCGCCTCTTGCCATTTAATCGTGATTATGGCAAAGAGTTGTCTCATTTACCGGATTACGGACGTGATCCGGAATAGGGAGAAAACATCCTCTTTCAATCGGGGGAGGGGCGTTGAAGGAGACAGTAATTGCCAGCTCCCCCAGTCTTCGTTAGTTATAAACCCGCAAACGGATACACGCTGGGGATGGAGTACCAACAGAGGTGGACCGCCAATGGATGAAAAATACGATCCTAAGAAGATAGAGGGCAAATGGCAGGAATATTGGGAGGCCGAGAGCCTGTTCAAGGTCGAAGTGGACCCCGGGAAAGAAAAGTATTACCTGCTGGAAATGTTTCCGTATCCTTCGGGCAAAATTCACATGGGGCATGTGCGGAACTATACCATCGGTGATGTGGTGGCCCGATACAAGCGCATGCGGGGATTTAATGTGCTTCATCCGATGGGTTGGGATGCCTTTGGGATGCCGGCGGAAAACGCGGCCATCGCCAATGACACCCATCCCGCCGCATGGACATACGCGAACATCGACCAGATGCGAGCCCAGCTCAAGCAGATGGGGTTTTCCTATGACTGGGATCGGGAGATCGCGACGTGCCGGCCCGAATATTATCGCTGGGAACAATGGCTCTTTCTGCGGATGTATGAAAAGGGAATGGCGTATCGGAAGGAGTCGTTTGTCAACTGGTGCGAGTCGTGCCAGACTGTTCTGGCCAATGAGCAGGTTGAGGCCGGGCTCTGCTGGCGGTGCGGAGAAGTGGTGCGCCAGAAGAAACTATGGCAGTGGTTCTTCCGCATCACCGATGTGGCTGAGGATCTTCTGGTCTACTGCGACAGGCTGCCGGGATGGCCGGAAAAGGTCATTACCATGCAGAAAAACTGGATCGGTAAAAGCATCGGGGCCGAGATTCATTTCCCCATCGTCGATACCGATCAGGTCATTCCGGTGTTTACAACCCGTCATGATACGGTTTTCGGGGCAACCTTCATGTGCCTGGCGCCGGAGCACCCGCTGGTGATGGAACTATCACGGGGAACATCCCAGGAGGCCGATGTCGATGCCTTCGTCGAACGGATGGCGCTCCAGGATCGTTCCAGCAAAGCGGTGGAATCCCATGAAAAGGAGGGGGTCTTCATCGGCCGGTACTGCCGTAACCCTATGAATGGCAGGCAGATGCCCATCTATACGGCAAACTTCGCCCTTATGGAATACGGGACCGGGGCGGTCATGTGTGTGCCGGCACATGACCAGAGGGATTTCGAGTTTGCCAGGAAATACGGTCTTGACATCGTCGTTGTCGTGATGCCGGAAGACGAACCTATTGATGCCGCGGTGATGCAGGAAGCCTATGTCGGTGACGGGATCATGACCAATTCCGGATTATTCGACGGAACGGTCAACCGGCAGGCCATGGAGGGTATTGCCGATGCCCTGGAGAGCAAAGGGATGGGGAAAAAGACCGTCAGCTTCCGACTCCGGGACTGGGGTATTTCCCGTCAGCGGTACTGGGGTGCGCCGATACCTGTGATTCACTGCCCGGAATGCGGTGTTGTGCCGGTACCGGAACAGAATCTGCCCATTGTTCTCCCCGAGGATGTCGATATGCTGGAGGGCGGAAAATCTCCGTTGCCGAATCTGGAATCCTTTGTCCGGACCACCTGCCCCGAGTGCGGGCATGGGGACGCCCGGCGAGAAACCGACACCATGGATACATTCGTGGAATCATCCTGGTATTTTGAACGGTACTGCAGCCCCCGCTGGGATACCGGGATGTTTGATCCCGACGCAGCCGAATACTGGATGCCGGTAGACCAGTATATCGGAGGGGTCGAACATGCCATTCTGCATCTGCTTTATTCACGGTATTATACCCGGATACTCCACGAGTTCGATCTTGTGACGTTCAAGGAGCCCTTCACGCGGCTGCTGACCCAGGGTATGGTGTGCAAGGAGACTGTTTCCTGTCCGGATCACGGTTATCTGCTGCCGGAAGAAATCACCGGGGAAGCCGCTCATCGGAACTGTGGGATCTGCGGCAAGCCGGTCATTATCGGGCGGGTCGAAAAAATGTCAAAATCAAAGAAGAACGTGGTGGACCCGAATATTCTTTTGGTGAAATACGGTGCGGATACAACGCGCCTGTTCTGCCTGTTTGCAGCCCCACCGGAGCGTGATCTTGAATGGAGTGAGCAGGGGGTCGAGGGTGGCTCCCGATTCCTGAACCGGGTGTGGCGTTTGGCGACCGGAATGGTGGCGGCCATTCGGGAGGTGGATGCTTTTGAGGGCGCACCTCTGGAACTCGACGGAGAGCTCCGGACCGTTTATGTCAAAACCCACGAGACCATCAAGCGGGTGACCATCGACATCGAAGACCGTTTCCATTTTAATACCGCCATCAGCGCTGTTATGGAACTCGTCAACAGCATGTATGGACTGGAAGAGAAACGCAATCATCCGTTATGGGCTCCGGTGATGCGGCACGCCATGGAAACAGTAGTACTGCTGCTGTCTCCGATCGTTCCCCATTTTGCGGAAGAACTATGGTCTCAAATGGGCCATCCGGAAAGCGTGCTGCTGGCCCCATGGCCGGCCTACCGGGAAGAGAACCTGATCAAAGACGATGCGCTGATCGTGATTCAGGTCAACGGGAAACTGAGAAGCCGGATGACCGTTCCCGCTGATATCGATGAGTCCAAACTAAAAGAAAAAGCCCTCGCCGATGATCGGGCGCAGAAGTTCATTGCCGGCAAGAGCGTCAAGAAGGTGATCGTGGTGAAGGGGAAACTGGTGAATATCGTGGTGTAAAGCTGGATGTTGGATGCTGGATGCTGGATGAACTGAAAGTTCGAAGCTGAAAGCTGAAAGCTCAAAGATGAAAGATAAAAACAGTTCAAAGCTGAAAGGATACAGAAGGTTCAAGGCTTGCCCGCCCGCCCGGGGCGGGTAAACCCTGGTCGCCTTTGGCGCCGCCGGAGGCGGGTAAACCTCTGGCGGGCTGGATACTGGATGCTGGATGCTGAAGGTTAAAGGTCAGAGGTTGGAGGTCAGAGGTCTGAGGTCGGAGGACAGAAGGCAGAGGACAGCTAAGACATGAGGACAGGCGGGTCAACGGGCCGACGGGCTAACGGGCCTACAGGCCAACCGGGCCCACGGGACAAACCGGCAAACCGGCCAAACCGGCTAAACCGGCGAACCGGCCAAACCGTCAAACGGGCCCACGGGCAAACGGCCAACGGAGTAACACGATGCAACACCCAACAAATCAAACGTATCCGGCACAGGCGATGCCTCTACTCCTTTGCCTGGTGCTTGCGGTGGTATCCTGCGGGTATGGATTCACCGGGACCGGGGCCTTCCCATTTAACATCCAGAAACTTGCCGTGGACAATGTCCAGAACAGGACTGCTGAAACCGGGCTGGAGAATACGGTGACCTCGGACCTGACTTACGAACTGACCCGCAGCGGAAAAGTCCGTATTACCTCAACAAGCGAAGCGGAAGGCATCTTGTCCGGTACCATCACCGCCCTCAATGAGATCACGATTTCCCGCAGCGGCACGATAACTGCGAACGCCCGCCGAGTCCAGATTTTCCTAACCTTAACACTCGAGGACAATGAGGGGAACATCCTGTGGACAGCGAACGACCTGACCGATTTCGAATCTTATGAAGTTGTCAACGACCCGGCTGTCACGGAAGCCAACCAGCGCAACGCTATTGCTATTCTTTCAAGACGCCTGGCGGAGCGGGTGGTCAACAGGCTCAAGGAAGACTTTTAGAGGCGATCTGAAACCCTCCCCAGCACTTCCCTCCGAACTGCCGTATCAGAGGTCCTTTTCAGTTTTGTTGCCATTCAGAACGGGCGCTTGGGGGGCATGAAAATTGCCTCCGGTCAGGGGCAATCGGTAAGAGCCGTCGAGCGGTATGTACTTTCGGAGGGTTGACCGAACACACGGGGCAACCGCAGGTGCTCACTCCCGTCCAAGAGGACTTTACGGTTGGCTGCTAACCTTCGATTTTTGCGACGAGCTTGTTCAAGCGGGAAATTTTTCGGGCGGCGGTCTTCTTGTGAATAACGCCTTTTTTTGCGGCTTTGTCGACGATGGACTGGGCAGCCTGTAGTTCTTGCAAAGCAATATCTTTTGAGTTGCCACCGGCAGCCTCACGCACGCGTTTGACGATAGAACGGGTTCGGGTCTTGACGGCCCGGTTTCGCAGCCTGCGGATATCGTTTTGTCGTGCCCGCTTTAATGCAGATTTATGATTGGCCAACGTAAAGCTCCTTTCAAACATTGAATGTTACTCAAAATAGAGCTATCTACAGAATCGTCAACACCATGTCAAGATATTTTCTGTGGACCCCGCGGGGGCGCACAGAAAATATGATTAGGGATGTTTCAATATTCAGGATATGACAGATACCCCCTTTAAAGCGGCATCGGAAAACAACCGGGTCACCAAGGCGGCCGGGGTTGTGGGCTCTGCGACCTTGTTGAGCCGGATCCTCGGGTTTGTTCGTGATGTTGTCATTGCTTGGTTTTTTGGCGCCGGTCTCAACTCCGATGCCTTTTTTATGGCCTTCCGTATTCCCAATCTGCTGCGCCGGCTCTTCGCGGAGGGCTCCCTGACGATTGCATTTATTCCGGTTTTTACAGAATACCTGACCACCAGGGGTCGTGAAGAAGCCTTTGAAATGGCCAGATCCACCCTTCGGCTGCTTTCTGTCATACTCGTCGCCTGCGCGGTTCTCGGTATCCTGTTTGCCCCCGTGATCATACGGATCATTGCACCGGGCTGGATAGATCAACCGGAGAAATTCTGGATCACCGTGGTGTTGACCCGCATTATGTTTCCATACATCTTCTTTATTGGGCTGGTGGCGCTATCCATGGGAATACTCAATGTGCTGGGGCATTTTGCGGCGCCGGCCCTTGCACCGGTGTTTCTCAACCTGGCCATGATCGGGTCGGTGTTTCTGCTGTCACCCCATCTTGAGCACCCGGTATTTGGTCTTGCTCTCGGAGTAATGATCGGCGGCGTGCTGCAACTATCCCTGCAAATACCATTTCTGATCAGGATGGGCTTTACCTTTCGGAAAAAAGCCCCATGGCTGCATCCCGGGTTGAAGCGGGTCGGGGTGCTGATGGTGCCGGCTGTTTTCGGTGCCGCCGTTTATCAGATCAGCAATCTCGTGGATGCCCTGCTGGCGTCCCTGTTGCCTGAAGGCAGCGTGTCGTATCTGTACTACGCCGACCGGCTTGTCCAATTTCCACTGGGCATTTTCGCCATCGCCATGGCGACGGCGGTCCTGCCCAGCCTGTCCCGACAAGCGTCAAACGATGACATGATTGGGCTGAAGAATACCTTCGCCCATTCCATGAAATTGATCTTTTTCATTACACTGCCGGCCATGATCGGGCTCATCGTTTTGCGGGAGCCGATAGTCGCGCTGTTATTCAAGCGCGGCGCCTTCGACGCGGAGAGCACACGGCTGACAGCCTATGCGCTGCTGTTCTATGGCGTCGGTTTATGGGCATTTTCCGCTGTCCGTATTGTCTTTTCCACCTTCTACGCCATGCAGGACACCCGAACACCGGTAGTCATGGCAGCCATATCGCTGGCGGCCAAAGTTGGCTTGAGTATCATTTTAATGCGGTATCTGGCCCACGGCGGATTGGCTCTGGCCACATCACTGGCCTCCATGCTAAACTTCGGGCTGTTGATCTGGGCCCTGCGGAGCCGGCTCGGTCCTCTCGGTTTCCAGAGTGTGTTCCGATCCGTTGCGATATCCGCCGTCTGCGCTCTCATCATGGGACTTGTGGTGTGGTATGTCGGCTCCATGGTGATCCCCGAGGCCGAGGGATCCGTTGGGCTGATTGGGCTGTTCTTCGGTCTCTTTGGCTGTATATTGGCCGGTATCCTGGTATACATCGGACTATCTTACCTGTTCAAAAGCCCTGAGCTTGGGGCGGTCATGGAAATCGCCGGCAAACGAGGCCGTGACTGACAATTTCCCGTGAAGCGGATACACCTTGAGATGATAAAAGATTACCTCTCACGGAGCTCCCAGAGACCGCAGAGAAAAATTAAAAAGAGCATTCACCACGGAGATAGAGCTTTTAGCCCGCAACAATACTGACAGATAAATCCGCCAGAGGCGGACAAGCCCGCCAAAAAAATGGTGGGTAAACCCGCCACAAACACGGCGGGTAAACCTTTAAAAAACTGCAGCGGCGCAGCCGCGTTTCATAAAATCGTTACACGATTTTATCTATGATGGATTTACGACAAGGCATATTGCTGTCCCTGGCAATCGTCGGTATGTTCGTGCTCCTTTTGATCGCGGTGTTTGGGGACAAGGGGGCGGCCGATCTGGGGCAGCTAAAACGGGAAAAGACGTTGCTGATGAAGCAAAATGCACAATTAGAGCGTGAAAATATCGAACTCTACCGGGAAATCGATCGTCTTGAAAATGATTTGGATTACATCGAAAGCGTTGCCCGGCAGGAGCTTGGCATGGTTCGGGAAAATGAAATTATATTAAAAGTTCGAAAACCACTAGAATCGACCGAAAACCAGGCCGGAAAAGCTGAGTAACAGCACATCGGTCACCCGTCGACCTGGCTCGGGAAAGACAAGGCGGACAGAAAAGATGATCTCCCACAGAGCTCACGGAGTTCTCAGAGGGTTTGCCCAATCGGAAAATTCCGATTTTGCAAAAAATACGTGTTGCGCTATTTTCTCTGTCTGTCTGTGCCTCTGTGGTGAGAAAGAATTTTCAATCGTTTGATATTGGAAAAGGTGAGCCATGATGCCCACGGAACCTGAATTCTATACCCAGACCATGGCAAAGGTGTATGCCGAGCAGGGCCACTACAAGGAAGCCGCCGAAATATACCGGCATCTTCTGGGAAAGGAGCCGGATCGGCCGGAGCTGAAAGAGGCACTTGCGGAGCTGGACATGATCCTCTCCGAGATGCCGGGTCAAACAACACAAAAACTGGTCCCCCTGTTCCGAGAGTGGATCGATCTCGCGTTTAAATACCGCAACCTGCAGAAACTGAAGCAGATCACCAAATAAAATCGTGCAACGATTTTATGAAACGCGGCTGCGCCGCTCATAACGCAAAAGGTTCACCGCCGTCTTTGTGGCGGGTTTGCCCACCTCCGGCAGCGCCGCAGGTGACCAGGGTTTAACCACCGTTATGTTGGCGGGCCAATATTGGCGGGCCAAAATATCTGTTCCGCGTCCAAATTGAAGTGGTTTGAACATTCCCCCCCAATGTGCTAAAATCCTTCACTTTTAGTATGTTGTACCTCAACTAGAGGGCTTCACGCCCGGACGCACACCTGAGATACATATGACCAGATGTGCGATCCCGCCCGGCGGAAGGCAAATTGATGCAGGATGTTTCTGATTATACAACTACGGTATACTGTTCCACCAAGCAGCTTTATACTATATCGACAAAAAATCGAATAACGATTTTTTGAAGGAGAGACGATGCCCACGAAAGCCTTGATTACCGGAATCACCGGCCAGGACGGCAGCTACCTGGCGGAACTGCTGCTCGATAAAGGCTATGAGGTTCACGGTATTATTCGACGCGCCAGCACCTTCAACACGGACAGGATCGACCATATATACGAGGACCAGCACACCCCCGGGGCCCGCCTTTTCCTGCACTATGGGGATCTGGCCGTATCCGGTCGCCTGAACGATCTTGTTTACAACATTGTTCCCGACGAGATTTATCATTTAGGGGCCCAAAGCCATGTGAAGGTGAGTTTTTTCATGCCTGAGTATACCGGCGACGTTACCGGCCTGGGAACTACCCGGTTGCTCGAAGCCATTCGTAAAACCAATGTGAAGTCGCGCTTTTACCAGGCCTCTTCCAGTGAGATGTTTGGATCGGCCAGCCCGCCCCAGAATGAGCAGACCCCATTCCAGCCCCAGAGCCCCTATGCGGCCGCAAAGGTATATGCTTACTGGCTGGCGCGAAATTACCGGGAGGGATACGATATTTACGCCACCAACGGCGTTCTCTTCAACCATGAGTCACCCCGCCGGGGAGAGACGTTCGTCACGCGCAAGATCACGCGGGCCGTGGCGCGGATTCGGCATGGATTTGAACAAACGGTGTACCTCGGCAACCTGGACGCCAAGAGAGATTGGGGATATGCGCCGGATTACGTAGAGGCCATGTGGATGATGCTCCAGCAGGACACACCGGACGACTATGTCGTCGCCACGGGCGAATCCCATTCGGTTCGAGAGTTCTGCCATCGGGCATTTGAGCATGTAGGCATCGAGCTGGAATGGAGAGGTTCGGGAACCAACGAGAAGGGAGTTGTCAAATCAACCGATTTTTCTTCCGGAGACGAGGATCATCCGCTGCCGAAGCCTGGGGATATTGTTGTGGCCGTCGACGCTAAGTACTTCCGACCGACGGAGGTCGATTATCTTCTCGGAGACCCATCCAAAGCAAAGAAACAACTGGAGTGGGAGCCCGGGGTGGCCTTTGAGCAACTGGTAAAGATCATGGTGACTGCAGATGTAGACAATCTGCTCAATCTCCGGGACTGCCAGGATCTGGTCCGAAAGATGATTAATAAAAAAAGCTGAAGGCTTATAAGCTCTGAGCTGAAAGTTGAAAGCTGAAAGCTTTAAGTAAAGTGATGACTACAACCGAATTGAAAATCTTGGAATTGAAGTTGCCTCCATGATTAAAGGACTGATTAACTCAATCAGCAACGACCGATCTTCTTGATGGTGATTTTTCAGCTTTCAGCTTTCAACTTTTAGCTTCCAACTTTTACATAAATTCCTATGGATAAGAAAAATAGCAAAATATATGTCGCAGGACACCAGGGGATGGTTGGGTCGGCCTTACTCCGCGCGCTTTCCCGTGGAGGATACCGGAACACAGTCTACCGGACACATCGAGAGCTGGACCTCACTCGACAAGCCGAGGTCGAACGGTTTTTTGAAATTGAACAACCCGAGTACGTTTTCCTGGCTGCGGCGAGGGTTGGCGGTATTCGGGCGAACGATGCTTTTCCGGGCGACTTTAGTTATACGAATCTGGCGATACAGACCCATGTGATCCATGCCGCCTACAAGCAGGGTGCCCGCCGGTTGCTGTTCCTGGGCTCCTCCTGCATTTATCCAAGGCACTGCCCGCAGCCGATGAAAGAGGAACACCTGCTCACCGGCCCACTGGAAAAAACAAACGAGCCCTACGCATTGGCCAAAATTAGCGGGGTTTCTCAATGCCAATCCTACAACCGGCAATATGGGACCCGTTTTCTGGCCGCTATGCCGACAAATTTATACGGACCGGAAGATCACTATGATCTGTCTACGTCACACGTTCTGCCGGCTCTCATCCGAAAATTTCATCTGGCCAGATTGGCGCAACAGCAGGATTGGGAAGCTGTTGATGAAGATGCAAAGGTTCATGGCCCAATCCCTGAAGAGATAAAAGAAGCCATTGGTTATCGCCCGCCGGCTAAAAACACGACGCCGCCCCACGTCAGGTTATGGGGGACCGGCAGTCCCCACCGGGAATTTTTGTATGTAGACGACCTGGCGGTGGCCTGCCTTTTTCTCATGAACCTGCCGGATGAACAATTCGACCGATGTGTATTCTCGGAATGTAGAGATGATCCTTCAGGCAGGGCTTCAAAATACGCCATGCCGCTGATCAATATCGGGTGCACAAAAGATCAGGCGATTCGCGACCTGGCGCAGGTGGTCGCTGACATCGTTGGGTTTGACGGGAAGGTGAGTTGGGATACCACCAAGCCGGACGGCACGCCAAGGAAGTTGCTGGATACCTCCAGGATGACCGGTTTGGGTTGGAAGGCGAAAGTGGACCTCGAAGACGGCATACGGATGACGTATGAGGCATATTTAAAGAAGATAGAAGTTGAAAGAACCGAGAACCAAAAAAAAAATTCACCACAGAGACACAGAGTATAAAGAGGGGTTTGTTTCAGAAATCGGGAGATGCCGATTTCTGAAACCCGCTTGGCCCTGCGGGCGGCTTGGCTCATTGGCCCCCCGCGCGAAGAATAGAAGGCAGAATTTTCTAATGATTGTGAGATATAAGAATTGTGAAGCTGTGACTGCCACTTTGATGTTTATGGAGTAACCTGTTGACTTCTGAGGACGTTGCGAGTTCAGTGAGAAACTGTTTCAATATTCCAAAGGGATTGAGCAGCTTCTGCCAATTCGGTATCTCCCGAATTGGTAGAAAATACTTGCACCTCTGTGCTCTCTGTGTCTCTGTGGTGAAAAAGTAAATAGAAAGGAAATGAATGGAATCGGATAGGATCTCCGCTTACGGCGATGAACTGATCGATCTGCTTGTCGATCAGGAGCGGGCCGACATGCTGAAAGCCATTTCTCGTGATCTGCCCCGCATCACCCTCACGACCCGGCAGATTTCGGATCTGGAACTACTGATGAACGGCGCGTTTTCGCCCTTAACCGGGTTCATGACCCGGGCAGATTATGAGCCGGTGGTGGACCGGATGCGACTTGCCGACAATATGCTTTGGCCGATTCCGATTTGTCTGGATATATCGGAGAGCGATGCCAAAAGATTGGAGCCGGGGCAATCCGTGGCGTTGTGTGACGCCGAAGGCTTTATGCCGGCGGTGATGCACATCGAAGACATCTGGAAGTACGACAAGAAAAAAGAAGCGAAGCACGTCTTCGGAACGTCGGATAAAGAGCACCCCGGCGTAGACTACCTGTTAGAACGGAAAGGCAGTTATTACATCGGGGGTGCGGTCGAGGGGATCCAGCTGCCCCTGCATTTCGCATTTCGGCGGCATCGGCATACGCCGATCGAAATTCGAAAGCTTTACGAGAAACTGGGGTGGCGTCGTATCGTTGGCTTTCAGACGCGGCATCCAATGCACCGCGCCCAGTTTGAAATGACCTTAAGGGGCATGGCCGATGCCCGGGCAAACCTGCTTCTTCACCCCGTGGTGCAGCGGGTCAAACCGGGCGATATCGACACCTACACCCGCGTTCGCTGCTACCTCGAGGCGCACAGGCACTACCCGCCCAACATGATGCTCCTGAGTATCCTGCCATTGAGCATGCGGATGGCGGGACCGAAAGAAGCATTGCTGCATGCCATTGTCCGCCGAAACTACGGCTGTACCCACTTTATTGTCGGGCAGGATCATGCCGGCCCGGGTCTGAAAAAGAACGGTACGCCGTTCTACGATCCGGATGCCGCCAAAGAGCTTGCCGTCTCCTTTGCAAAGGAGCTTGGGATCACGATTCTGCCCTTCGAGGAGATGGTCTATGCCGTGGACGAGGACGCCTACATGGTCAAATCAGAGGTGCCGCCGGATGTCCGCATCAATGGTCTGTCCAGGGATGATTTTCACCAGCGGCTTCGGGCGGGCAAACGGATACCCGAATGGTACACCTTCGACGAGGTCATCGAAGAATTGACCCAGGCTTACCCCCCCAGGTACCGGCAAGGATTCACCATCTTCTGCACGGGCTTGTCCGGCGCCGGCAAATCCACGATAGCAAAGGTGCTGTATGCCCGTTTCCAGGAAATGGGGAAACGGCCGGTGACCCTTCTGGACGGTGATATCGTGCGCCAAAACCTCTCCAGCGAATTGGGGTTCTCAAAGGAGCACCGGGACGTGAATGTGCGGCGCATCGGTTTTGTGGCCAGTGAGATCACGAAGAACAGGGGGATTGCCATTTGCGCCCCCATTGCTCCCTATCGGGGAACCCGTCGCCAGATTCGGCAGCGGATCGAACGCTACGGCGGATTTATCGAGGTGTTTGTCAACACGCCCATTGAAGTCTGCGAGACACGGGATCGCAAAGGCATGTACGCCAAGGCGCGGGCTGGTCTGATCAAGGACTTCACCGGTGTGGACGACCCCTATGAAACGCCGGAGTTTCCGGAGGTGCGTATCGACACCACCGACCTCACACCCTCCGAGGCCGCCCAGGAAGTGCTGCTCTACCTCGAACGGGAAGGGTATATAAAGTAATTTATAAGCTGAAAGTTGAAAGCTGAAAGCTCCAAGCTGGAGATTTGAAGACTGAAATATCAAGTGATGAAGGGATGAAGTTCGCTTACGAAAAATTGGAGGTTTGGAACAAAGCGGTCAATTTTGCAGTGCAGGTGATTGATGCCGTTGGTAAAGATGAATTAGACCGAAAGCATTATCGCTTAGTAGAGCAGATTGAAGCAAGCTCGGCCAGTGTGGCCGCCAACATAGCGGAAGGAAAGGGTCGTATTTCCAGAAAGGAATTTGTCCGATTTCTGTATATTTCAAGGGGGTCACTATATGAAACGATGACCTTCCTTGAGATTTACAAGCGGAAAGGATGGATAGAGGAAGCTGACTTTAATCGAATTGAAAATCTCGGAATTGAAGTTGCCTCCATGATCAAAGGGCTGATTAACTCCATCAGCAACGACTGATCTTCTTTCAACCTTGAGCTTTGAACTTTCAGCTTGTTATCAATCCAATTTATCCGGAGGAAGGTTCATGCATCTGCGAAAACGCGTGATGGTCACCGGCGGGGCAGGGTTCTTGGGCTCCCATCTCTGTGAGAGACTGCTCAAGGACGACAATGAGGTGCTCTGCGTGGATAACTTTTTCACGGGCAGTAAACGGAACATCATCCATCTTCTTGACCAACCGTATTTCGAAGTGATGCGCCACGACATCACATTTCCCATGTATGTCGAAGTGGACGAAATTTATAATCTGGCCTGCCCGGCTTCGCCCATTCACTACCAGAATGATCCGGTGCAAACCACCAAGGTAAACGTTCACGGTTCCATTAATGCGCTCGGTTTGGCCAAGCGGTTGCAGGCGAAAGTGTTTCAGGCCTCGACGTCTGAGGTCTATGGGAATCCAGTGAACCATCCCCAGCCGGAGAATTACCAAGGCAACGTCAACCCAGTAGGTATGCGCGCCTGCTACGATGAGGGAAAGCGTTGTGCCGAGACCCTGTTTTTCGATTATTACCGGCAGCACAATCTGAAAATAAAGGTCGCCCGGATTTTCAACACCTATGGCCCCCGCATGCATCCGAATGATGGCCGGGTGGTGTCCAATTTCATCCTTCAGGCCCTGCGTGGTGAACCGATCACCATCTATGGTGACGGGGCCCAGACACGGTCTTTCTGTTACGTGGACGATCTGATAGAGGGGGTTATACGATTGATGAACACACCGGATGAGGTTGTCGGCCCGGTGAATCTGGGAAATCCCGATGAATTTACCATACGCGAGCTCGCTGAATTGGCCATCGCGTTGACCGGGTCGACATCCGAGCTCATCTTCGAGCCGTTGCCGCAAGACGATCCCCACCGGCGGTGTCCGGATATCACACTGGCCAAGGATCTTCTGGGCTGGGAGCCAAAAGTGCCCCTGAAGGAAGGCCTGCTGCCAACCATTGAGTTCTTCAGGACCTTTCTCTAATGGGATCTCTTACAGAGCCATTCCAGTGGGGGTTTTGGATTCTGGATACTGGATTCTGGATACTGGATAATGGATACTGGATAATGGATACTGGAAACCGGATACTGGATTCTGGATGAGGGATGAGCTGAAAGGACTGAGAGCTGAAAAGTGAAAGCTCAAAGCTGAAAGATTAAAGAACATCTCTCACAGAGCTCCCAGAGAGCACAGAGATGTGATTATTTACAAATCGGGAGAAACTGACTTGTAAACCCCGCTCAGCCCTTCGATGTAACTCAGGGGGGGCTCGGCGCGGGCGCTCTCTGTGAACGAAAAACGTCAGTGAAATGTGCCATAAAACTTTTTTTCTGTGGGAAAAAGTTTTACTTGACAATCCAAGTCCGTTCAAAATATAAACTTTGTTCAGTTTTGAACGCCACTTTTCCCCCAAACCTCTCTTACTGACGAAACGCTGTTCGCCCTAACAGCTGACATACCCGGCGGCATATCCGTTTCGGGCGTGTCGATTTTCGCATCGTCTCATTGATCCGTATATAACGATTCTTCCGCGCACTGATCATAGCGCGGCTGCCAAAAATTAGCAATTTATTCAATTTGTTACCTCAATAATCGCTCTGTAAGCGACCAAGCGGAGCAGTCCCTGACGATTCATTTTCCAGCCCCGGCAACAGCAACTTTGATTTCTCACAAAGCTCACAGAGAACACGGAGGACTGTAAGGTACCCCGTCTCGGACGTTACCCTGGCTGCGCCAGGAGCATCTGCCTGTAGGGCCTGCCTTGAGTTATGTCAAAGGGCTGGGCCTGTTTTGTTATAGCTATAAATCGGCATTTTCAGATTTAACAAAAACACTCTCCGTGCTCTCTGCGATCTCTGTGAGACCCAAGCTTTTCCGCATGCCAAATACCAAAATCCATAATGCCCCTTTCCACTAACGACTTTCACATCCTCGACGCCCTCGATGCAGAGGAAATAACCTCCCAGCGGCAGCTGTCCGAGTACACCGGTATCAGCCTGGGGCAGGTCAACTATGTCGTCAAACGCCTTCTGGAAAAAGGGCTGGTAAAGATCGGTAACTTCCAACGAAACCCCCAGAAGATCGGGTATGCGTATTTGCTGACTCCCAAGGGCTTCGAAGCCAAATCCAAAATGGCCGTAAGGTTCGTCATGGCGCAGCTTAAAAAATACAACGTCCTCCAGGAGCGTCTGGGCAATCGACTTGGAGAGATTGCCGAGATGGGGGTTGAACGGATCGTTTTCGTGGGACCCGTTATGGTCCACGAATTTGTCGAATCCATAATCGAAAAAAAAGACCTTAACCTGAAATTGGAAGGGCACATCACCGATGTGTTCAAACTAAAGGAGATTCCATCGAAGCAGTATGAAGCCGCACTCCTCTTTGACGAGGAGGCCGCCGGCATCAAACGGCTGACCGCCGAAACCGGCATCCCCCAGGAAAAACTGATCCCCCTCTGGTGATGCTAAAAACCTTTTCACCACGGAGACACAGAGGGGGTAACGGGTCTGTTTTGTTTCAGAAATCGGTAGATGCCGATTTCTGAAACCCACTCAGCCCTGCAAGCGACGAAAAACTGCATCGCTCGGCTTTTCGGAAACCATGAGGCGTCAGCATGAAGATTGTTTCGAATAGCAAACGGCTGACGAACCTCCTGAAGGGCGGATTGGTTTTAACCGATCGGCATCTCCTATTCGGTTAAAATAGAAAAAAATCTCTGTGTTCTCTGTGTCTCTGTGGTGAAAATCTTATAATCTTGGCTCTATGGTAAGTGACCAAATTAAAATTGTGACGGTCGTCGGCGCGAGACCCCAGTTCATAAAGGCGGCCATGGTCAGCAGGGCGATCGTCAAGCACCATGAAAGGCTAAAAACCCCCAACATCATTGAGGAGATTGTCCATACAGGTCAACATTTCGACGAGGCCATGAGCGAGATTTTCTTTAAGGACATGGGCATCCCGGAGCCGGTGGTCAATTTAAATGTGAACAGTGCCGGTCACGGCGAGATGACGGGTCGGATGCTCATTGACCTTGAAAAGCAATTCATCGATAGAAAGCCGGACTGTGTGCTGGTTTACGGAGATACCAATTCGACACTCGCCGGGGCGTTAGCAGCGGCAAAGCTTCACATTCCGGTCGCCCATGTTGAAGCAGGACTTCGCTCCTTTAACAAGACGATGCCCGAAGAAATCAATCGAATTCTGACAGATCATGTGTCCACCTTCCTTTTTTGCCCAACCCGTGCCTCTGTCGATAATCTAAAGAATGAGGGCATTTCGAAGAATCATTATGGTAAAAAAGACAGCCGATCGCCGGTTGTGGCCAGGATCGGTGATGTCATGTACGATGCCGCTATCGTGTTCGGCGACATTGCAGAGCACGGGTCGACAATTCTTCAAGATCTTGGGTTATGTCCCCGTGAATATATGCTGGCAACAGTTCACAGGGCTGAAAATGTGGACCACCCGGATCGATTGTTAAACATACTGAACGCCTTTGGAAAGGTGAAATTCCCGGTCCTGTTTCCTGTGCATCCACGGACAAAAAATAAAATTGCGGACCTCGGGATAAACAAGACTCTGCCTGAAGTGGAAAATATGCAATTCATCGATCCGGTTTCTTTCTTGGATATGGTCAAGCTTGAAAAGCATGCGAAGACGATCCTCACCGATTCGGGGGGGGTTCAGAAAGAGGCCTATTTTCACGGGGTACCTTGCGTTACGCTGCGGGACGAGACCGAATGGGTTGAAACGGTCGAGGCGGGATGGAACACGCTGGCCGGTGCGAATGTCGAAAATATTGTTGCGGCAACCCGCGCTGCCAAGCCCGGGGTCGAAATCGATCAATACGGTGACGGACATTCCAGCGAACGGGTTGTGGAGTTTCTTGTCTCCAATTTACATTCATGAATCAATGCCGGCCGATGCATTCAATATGAATGACTCCGCAACGCCAGCAATTGTAGGCTAATGATATCTGATGTCCGCGTCCGTTGGCGCGGGTCGGTGGAAAGAACATCAAACACGTAGAAGAGGAGCCTATGCAATTCATTGATCTTGCAACTCAGCAAACCCGGATAAAGGAACAAATCGACGCAAACATTCAAACCGTGCTGGCCCATGGCAGGTACATCATGGGGCCTGAGATTGCAGAACTTGAAAATCGATTGGCTGAATATGTAAATTGCAGGCATGCAATAGGTTGTGCATCCGGAACAGATGCGCTGCTCATGGCTTTGTTGGCACTTGATGTGGGACCGGCGCCGTTTTTACATCCCCATTCACGTTTATTGCAACGGCTGAAGTAATTCAACTCATCGGTGCAACTCCTGTGTTTGTGGACATCGACCCAACGACATTCAATATCGATCCAGCCAAGCTGGAAGAGGCCATCGCAGCTTCGAAAACCCACGACACATCCCTGTATCCACAGCCTCTGAATCCTAAATGCATCATCCCTGTGGACCTTTTCGGTTTGCCTGCAGATTATGAGCGGATTGAAGCGATAGCGAAAAAATACGGCCTGTTTGTGATTGAAGATGCAGCCCAGTCTTTCGGAGCCGAGTACCGTGAAAAGAAGGCATGTGCATTTGGGCATATTGCCGCTACATCCTTTTTTCCGGCAAAACCGTTAGGATGTTATGGGGATGGAGGCATGTGTTTTACAGACGATGCGAAGTTGGCAGAGGCGCTCAGATCTATCCGCGTGCACGGCAAGGGAAGCCACAAGTACGATAACGCCCGTATCGGTGTTAATGGCCGATTGGATACGTTGCAGGCGGCTGTTTTGTTGGCAAAATTTGGCATTTTCCCGGAGGAGGTGGAACTCCGACAGATGGCTGCAGCGCGCTACACTGAGCTACTGTCGCAATGTTCTACGCTGACGGTTCCCGGTATACCGGAAGGGTACGCATCGGTGTGGGCTCAGTACTCCATTCTCACGAATGGAAGGAAAAGGGACGATTTTCAAAAAGCACTCAAAAAACACGGCATCCCCACCGCCATTTATTACCCGAAGCCATTGCATCTCCAGACCGCCTTCAAGGGCCTCGGATACAAATCCGGCGACTTTCCCATAAGCGAGGACGCATCCGAGCGAATTTTCAGCATCCCCATGCACCCTTACCTAACCGAAGAAGACCAGACAAAAATAGTCAACGTCATAAATACATTGTGTTAAAAGAATTCGTGCCCGCCCGGTTAACGTTCTGTAGGAACACGCGACCTGCAGGGTCGCCTTCATATATACCGTCGTGGCTCGGGGGCCAAGTCGTAAGCTCAACGAGCGAAGCCCCAAGCGACTTTAATCGTTAGCATTTTCTAACCTCTGTGTCCTCTGCGAGCTCTGCGAGGGAAAAAAAGGATATCGAAATGACGGAATTACCGAAAATCGCTGTCATCGGCTCCGGCTACTGGGGCAAGAACCTCGTCCGGAATTATCACCAAATCGGTTCCCTGGCACTTATCTGCGATAAAAATGAAACTGTTTTGGCCTCATTCCAGGAACAATATCCAGGCGTGGAAACCTGTCTGGCCATCAGCGATGTCATCACACGGGAGGACATCGCCGGTGTGGCCATCGCCACACCGGCCGAAACCCATTACGACATCGCCCATGAGGCACTTCTGGCAGGAAAGAACGTCTATGTGGAAAAACCCCTGGTGCTCCATGAATACCAGGGCGAGGCATTGATCGCCCTGGCTAGGGCAAAGGATCGAATTTTGATGGTGGGCCACCTGCTCCAATATCATCCGGTTTTTGTGCGTCTCAAAGAACTCGCCAAAACCGGGGAATTGGGCCGCATCAATTACATCTATTCCAACCGGTTGAACCTGGGCAAGATCCGGAGGGAGGAAAACATCCTGTGGTCCTTTGCCCCCCATGATATCTCCATAATCCTCTCCCTGGCGGGCGAGGCCCCGGAAAATGTGTCGGCCACCGGAGGTTATTTCCTCCATAAGCAAATCGCCGACGTCACCACCACCCACATGGAGTTTCCCTCGGGTCTCCAGGCCCATATTTTCGTGTCCTGGCTCCATCCATTCAAGGAACAAAAACTCGTGGTGGTCGGTGACCGGAAAATGGCCGTTTTCGATGATACCCAGCCTTGGGAGGGGAAGCTTCTACTGTACGAGCACCAGATTCATTGGGAAAATAACCTGCCGGTGCCCCAAAAGGCGGACGCTGAACAGGTGACCATTGAACAAGATGAACCGCTCAAGCGGGAATGCCTGCATTTTTTGGATTGCATTGCCAACGGTCAACGTCCGGTCACCGACGGTTCCGAAGGCCTTCAGGTGCTGAAGGTGCTGAATGTCGCCCAGAGCTCTTTGAATAAGGGGGGGCGGCAGCTGCCCTTCAGCGCATCACCGGACCTCAAACGGAGGGATTCCTCCGTCCACGATACGGCCGTGGTGGACGATAATGCAGAAATAGGGGGCGGCACCAAAATCTGGCATTTTTCGCACATTCTGCCGGGGTCCAAAATCGGAGACAACTGCAATATCGGTCAGAATGTCGTCATCGGCCCTGAAGTCTCCATCGGCAACAACTGTAAAATTCAAAACAACGTATCTGTGTTTAAAGGTGTGACACTGGAAGATGGTGTATTCTGCGGTCCCTCCATGGTGTTTACGAACATCTACAATCCACGGGCGGAAATACGTAAAATGGACCAGGTGCGGCCAACCCGTGTAAAGCACGGCGCCACCTTGGGAGCGAACTGCACGATCATCTGCGGAACCACCATCGGCCGCTACGCCTTCGTGGGAGCCGGTGCCGTGGTCAACCAGAATGTGCTGGATCATGCTCTGGTGGTGGGCAACCCTTTCCGGCAAATCGGCTGGGCCTGCCAATGCGGAGAGCGCCTGCCGGACGACCTGGAATGCCTAGTGTGCGACAGAGCGTACGAAAAAAGCAACGAGGGGCTAAAAGAAAAGAGCAAGTGACTCGGAATTATTTCACCACAGAGACACGGAGGTCACAGAGTACAAAAAGGACAGCCGTCTCGGACGATCCCTTGAATGAATTTCATTCCTTCAAGCGCATCCGCCCGAGCCGGCGGTTGTCATCGCTTCGCGAGAAACTGCAGGTTATCTGGTTCTGAACAGCAATACTTGGATGAGTGTACCACATGCCTACTGGTTGCCAAACATCCCGAAGGGAATGCGAGCTTTTTATGAATCGGCATCTCCCGAATCGTAAAAAATATATCCTTCCTCTGTGTCCTCTGTGTCTCTGTGGTGAAAAATGAGGCTCGGTTAACGCCACCCTTGGTTAATAAGATATGCCTGACAACTCAGCTATAAATCATCTCACCGGGCGGGTCATAGGGGCAGCCATCGAGGTCCATAAGGTTATTGGCCCCGGGTTACTCGAGAGAATCTATGAGAAATGTCTTTGCAGGGAACTGGAAATAAGGGCGATACCTTTTAAACAACAGGTAGAAATGCCCCTCATATACAAAGGTGAGAGAATCAACTGTGAGTATCGGTTCGATTTAGTTGTTGATAGCAGATTGATAGTGGAATTGAAATCGTGTGACGGGCTTCTGCCGATACATGAAGCTCAACTACTAACCTATCTCAAAATTGCCAAAATCAAATATGGTCTTCTTATCAATTTTAATGTGCCGGTTTTAAAGGATGGTATTCGAAGACTCGCCTGTTGATGTTTAAGAATATTGTCATCACAGATGCCCAAAAATTCTTTTTCACCACAGAGGCACGGAGAGCACAGAAGAGGGATATTTTTTTAACGAATCGGGAGATGCCGATTCGTTAAAAGATTTCAATCCCTTCGGGATGATTGGCGCTGAGCATGGCTGGGTCGCTCTCATTCAGCCTTTTCTTTTTGAAACTCGTTAGCATAAGAAGTTTCATTTAATAAAATTGTCTGGAACTTCTCTTGCTGCGGAATGTTATCAGATAGCCGCCCGCATGGCTGAGCGGGTTTCAGAAATCGGCATCTCCCGATTCCTGAAACAAACCAAACCCTTCGTGATCTCTGTGCCCTCCGTGCCTCTGTGGTGAGAAATCTATTCAGTGGTCTTCCAGCTGATGGTCACATTAACCTTGGGATACTCGGTTACCTCATACATCGACATTTCAAAGCGATTTACCATGGGTCGATACTTTGCGACCAGTTTATCGATGGTGTCGACCCCCAGGCTCCAATAATCGTTCGTCCGGAAGAAAAAATACTCGTTCCGGGGGTAACTCTTTCGGGTCATATCGTATTTTGTGAACAGATACCGGTACGTGGAATCGACGAGATGCCAGGAATCTTCGAGCCAGGCTTCAATAACTACATGACCGGTCGGGATCCAGAGATCGTTTTTCTGAAATCTCAGCATCCAGTCCACATTGCCGGTCATCACCATCCGGGCAGGGATGCCGACCGCCCGAAAGAGGGCTACCTGGGCAAGGGCGTAATCGGCACAGCCGCCAAGATGCCTGCTCTCAAACAGCTCATCTGCGGTCCGTGAAAACGCCTTGTCGTTGTACCAGCTATCGTACTGAAATTCGGTCCACACATAATCGACGGCCTTGAAAAGCCGCTCTCGCCGGTTGTCTCCTCTAATTTGAACGGAAACTTCCGAAATATAAGGTCCGATCTCGCTCTGCGGGCCGGGAACCAACCACTGGGCAGCCTCCTCCGGAATCGGCCGGTCCACAAACTTCCCAACGTCAATAGGATTCCGGAGCACACCCCCCGTCGTCACACACGCAGTGATCATACATGCCGTCAAGATTAGACCGGCCGTATATGAGAGCCTTGCAGTCACTTCACACACCTTCGATTAAGCGGCGAATCTACCAAAGAATTTGAAAAGATTCTATTCACCACGGAGACACAGAGCGCACAGAGGGTATTCTTGTTTTGCGAAACCGGGAGATGCCGATTTGGCAAAAGATGCTCAGCCCTTCGGGCAACCGGCAGTGGGAGTCATTGGGGGTCACACGTTTGTCGATATTTTGCAACACGCGTCAAGCCCCGGGTTTTCGCGCAGCGATGACCGCGCCGGCCCGGACGGAGCTCCTGAATGATGTTTTTCCGAATCATTCAGGAGAGCGTCCAGGTCGCCATTTCACAGTGTCTCCGCCTGCCCGCTGCACCTCCGGCGGTGGCGCGCGATGAAAAATCAGTCTCCGAGGGTTCTGTGAGATACAATCAGTCAAATTCCGGCGGCATCGCCAGCGTCGCCAACCCCGGGCCGACACTCCCTAATACACCCGCAGCGGCAGTGGCCCCCACAACCGCGGCCCCTCCTGCTGCTGCGCCGCCGGCGGCACCGGCAACAGAAGCCGGGCCGACAATGGTGGTCGATCCGACTGCACCGGTTAGCCCTACGGTGGAGCCGGTTCCGGTCAAAGCGGTCGTTATCAGGGCGCCAGGAACAAGCGCATGGGCCTCCCGGACCGGGCTGATGGCCGCCAAAAATCGCTCGAGTGCTGACATTTCATCGGATATCGGAGTTACCGAAAGCGCAAAATCGGTGCCCCGAACACCTGCCACAGCGGTGGGCGTTTTGACCCTGAAATTAGGCTTGCCTTTGACCTTCTGAACAATGAAACGGACACTCCCCCACAGCAGGTTCATGAATGTCGATCGGGTTTCCGTGTCCGGATCGTATTCAATTTGGGTCAGCACCAGTTTCGCGTGGGGCGCCAGCGCGAGGACGCTTCGGTCGTTCATGATCGCATTGATGCGGGATCGCTTGCCGGTGACCAATGTGTCGTTCTGGTAAAGCAGGAAATTGTTTTTGAGTGTGTAAGCGACCATCTGGTTTTGGTGGATGACATAGGCGGTGCCCTGTATTTTCTGGACGGTACCGATCGAAGGACCTTCTCCCGGCTTGAAGTCCGGACTGATTTTGACATTCTCCGGGATCAAGGGTTCCGGGGGCTTGAAGACATTAAATCGTTTTAGAAGGTCTTTACCGGTATCGGCGCTGTGAAGGCTGGGCACCACCGAAAGACAAAAGATCCCAGCGACGGCCAGCGCACAGACGACAAGAGCCTTCCTGTTTCTGAGAGTCATGACGGCCTCCTTTCTAACTGTGATAGATCAAGCAATGAGGGGGAAACGGGTTATAAGAAAACGTGGAGAGTCTGTTAGGGGTAAGAATCTTGTTTAAATCTATAAAAATCCCGGCGCGTTGTCAATATAGCCGGTCTAACTTGATAAACATTTCACCTAACTCAGCGGCGCAGCCGCGCTTCATAAAATCGTTGCACGATTTTATTTGAAGAAGGATTCAAAGGAAGGAACACCTCATGCGGAAATCGGCAATCGAATCCCATCAAAAGCGTGACGAAAACAACACCTCCACCTCCCCGGACGGTGAAACCTTCCCACTGCCCGCAGCATCCGATTACGACATGGAAAACAGGCGTCTTCAAACGCTCGCCAAGGAGCAGCGGCTCATGGGCAGGGAAGTCGTCGTTGTCATGGGGGTCGGATTTGTCGGTGCGGTGATGGCCGGCGTGGTGGCGGACTCCACTGACAGGGAAACCGGCGAGCCCAACTATTTTGTGATCGGCATGCAGCGGCCCTCCCCGCGGTCCTACTGGAAAATACCCTATTTAAACCGGGGTGTTGCGCCGGTGGAGGCGGAAGATCCGGAAGTCGCCCCGCTGATCGCACGCAACGTAAAGGATAGACAAACACTGACAGCGTCTTTTTCCTTCGAGGCGCTCGCTCTTGCCGATGTGGTTGTGGTGGACGTACAATGCGACTACTACAAGAATGCCCTGGGCGATGTGCGAGACGGTCACGCCGATATCAAAGCCCTGGAAGACAGCCTGAAAGTCATCGGGGAAAAAGTGAGCCCCGATTGCCTGGTGCTTATCGAGACCACCGTGCCGCCGGGTACTACCGAATACGTTGCCTATCCGATCATGAAAAGGGCCTTCGAGGGCCGCGGCCTGAACGATGCGGAGCCGTGCCTCGCACACAGCTTCGAGCGGGTCATGCCCGGCAGAGACTATGTGGCGTCTATTCGCGATTTCTGGCGCGTATGCAGCGGCATCAACAGTGTCGCCCGGGAAAAGGTCGTCGGGTTTCTCTCCAATGTCATCAATGTGGAAAAATACCCGCTGACGATCCTGGATCGGCCGATCGAATCGGAAACCTGCAAGATCGTGGAAAACTCCTACCGGGCGACGACCCTTGCCTTTATGGACGAGTGGAGCCGGTTTTCAGAACGGAACGGAGTGGATTTGATCAAGGTGATCGAGGCCATCAAGGTAAGGCCCACCCACTCCAACATGATCTTTCCGGGACCGGGAATCGGCGGATACTGCCTGCCCAAAGACGGTGGGCTGGGTGTATGGGCCTACCACACGCTCATGGCTTTTGAAGACGACATCTTCAAGCTGACCCCCATGGCCATCGCCATCAACGATACCCGGTCGCTGCATGTGGTCCAACTCGTGCGTGATGCCTTGCGGAACATGGGAAAAATCGTCGCCGCATCGAAAATAGGGCTCCTAGGGGCATCCTACCGCAAGGACGTGGGCGACACACGTTACAGCGGATCGGAAATGATTGCCCGAAAGCTCACCGAAATGGGTGCCGGAGTGATTGTCCACGACCCCTACGTAAAACATTGGTGGGAATTCGAGAAGCAGGCGACGTACCCCGCCCCGGGTCATTCCTGGTCCCGCTTCTTCCGCAACCAGGAAAACCTTTCCGAGCTGAGGATGGAAAATCATATCGCAGCGGCTCTGAATGGCGTGGATGCGGTGGTTCTGGCCGTCCCGCACAATGATTACAGGGCCCTGGAGCCTCAGAAAGTGTTCGACATGGTCGGTGGGAAAGCGGCGGTGATCGACTGCTTCGGCATCCTGACGGACGAACAGATCCAGAAATATTTCGAACTCGGCTGCGAGGTAAAAGGCCTGGGCAGGGGACATATCCAGCGCATCAAAGAAAGAGTCCGAAGCGCCAGGCTAAGGGATTCCTGAGCGCCTTTAGCAATTCATTTGATTCCTTGGATTTTCGACCTCCTTGGTTTCGAAAAGACAGATGTCCGATGTCCGATGTCCGATGTCGGATGACAGGTGCCCGCTGTCCGGTGTCGGATGTCCGGTGTCGGATGTCCGATGTCGGATGTCGGATGACAGGAGCCCGATGTCGGAGGTCAGATGTCCGATGTCGGATGTCGGATGTCGGAATAACTTTGAGAGCCGATATCTGACGTTTGACATCTCAAAACAAAAAGTAGGTCGATGAATAAACAGACGGAACAGATCAAGTCGGCAAAAGATCTACGAGTTTACAAAAGAGCATACGCTTTGGCGATGGAAATCTTTCACTTGAGCAAGGACTGGCCTTCTGAAGAAAAATACTCACTTACGGATCAAATTCGGCGATCGTCCAGATCCGTGTGTGCAAATCTCAGGGAAAGCTGGGCCAAGCGACGATATGAGGCTCATTTCATAAGCAAGTTGACTGATGCAGACGGCGAGAATAGTGAAACAGACACCTGGCTGGATTTCGCATTGGATTGTACGTATCTTGACACTTCCGATCACAGGCGGTTAACTGAAGAAAATAGGGCCGTTGGATCTATGCTCGGCGCAATGTACACTAATCCTAACTCATTCCTAAACCGCAAAGCATAGGTTTCAAGCAGTGGGACATCCGACATCTGTTGTTTCGGACTTCCGACCTCGGACATCTGACATCTGTTATTTTGGACATCCGACCTCAGCCATCCGACCTCGGACATCTGGCATCTGTTGTTTCGGACATCCGACATCCGACATCGGGCATCTGCCCTCAGACATATAGGTCCCTATCATCATGAAAAAAATCCACCTGATCGCTGCTGCCCGACCGAACTTCATGAAAATCGCCCCCCTGTACCACGCACTTCGCAAAGAGAAATGGGCGGACACTCTCATTGTACACACCGGCCAGCATTATGACCTGAACATGTCGGATGCTTTTTTCACGGATCTTCAGCTGCCGGATCCCCACATTCACCTGGGTGTCGGCAGCGGCGGTCACGGCGAGCAAACCGGTAAGGTGATGATTGCCTATGAAAACGCGCTTCTCAAAAACCGTCCGGATCTGGTTGTGGTCGTTGGAGATGTCAATTCAACCATGGCCTGCACGCTGGCGGCGGTAAAGCTCGGTATCAAAACCGCTCATCTTGAAGCCGGCCTGCGCTCATTTGATCGAACAATGCCGGAAGAAATTAATCGCCTCGTGACGGATGCCGTAGCCGATCTTCTGTGGACGCCCTCTCCGGACGGAGACGACAACCTGATAACTGAAGGGGTGGCACCGGAAAAAATTGTCCGCGTGGGCAATATCATGATCGATTCGCTGGAGATGCTTCGTGAAAAAGTAGCGGTTGAAGCGGTTCACGAGGAGTTCGGATTGATGTCTGGAAGCTTTGGCCTGGTCACCCTCCACCGGCCGGCCAATGTCGACCACCCGGAACAGCTCGAAAACATCTGCGGACATTTGAGAAAAATTTCAGAACAACTGCCACTGTTCTTCCCGGTACACCCGCGCACGAGGAAAAACCTGGATCGTTTCGGTCTTATGCCGCTCCTGGAACAAAGTGAGAATATCCATCTGTCTGACCCACAGCCCTACATCCGCTTTATGAATCTTGTCTTCAACAGCCGATTGTTGATTACCGATTCCGGAGGCATCCAGGAGGAAACCACCTATCTTGGCATCCCGTGCATCACCCTTCGACCCAGCACAGAGCGCCCCATCACTATCACATCGGGCACAAATCAACTTTGTGAAATAGATCATTTATCCCAAGTGGTGGAAAGGATACTAAGCAACCCAAGTCCTATCGGCGCAACAATCGACCTTTGGGATGGTCATACCGCCAATAGAGTTGTTGAATCGATAAAAACCTTTATCCTTTGAAATCTGTTGCTGACATCTGACTTCGGACATCCGACCTCTGGCTCGATCATTTTCGAGAGCGGGGACGGAAAAACCGCGCAGCGAATCGCCGGATCCATAAAAGATTTCTCGAAGCGACACGCTAAAAACTGAAATGTTTTTAATGGCACATGTTTTATGATAACGTTTTCAAACTTGCGGGCCGATTCAATAAGATTAGGATATCTGGCATGAAGCCGTTTGCAGGGGGGGCTTGCCGGGTTGTAGTTCCGCTGATGCGGGACAAAGCCCGGTCCGCTTGCCCTGAGCACAGTCGAAGGGCGGCTAATTAAGACATAAGATTATAACAACTTACTAAAGGGTGAAGTCTTGGCCGAAACACCAACCCCAATAGATCACGAATCTGAATCTACTGAAGAAAATGAAATAAATCTCCTTGATCTATTTTTAGTTCCTCTGAAGCATAAAAAGATCATTTTTTTGATTACCATTGCTGCCGGAATAGTATCCATTATTTATAGTCTTTTGGTGACTCCTGTATATAGAGCCACAACTAGCATACTACCTCCGGTATCAGGCGGAGCTATTCCACCAAGCTTGATTAACAATATCTCATCCGGTCCATTTACCAGTCTGGCGAACACCTTGATCGATGCGGATCCACCTTCAAAACTCTATATAGGCATTCTCGAAAGCCGTACCGTTGCGGATGGTCTGATTGAAAAGTTTGATTTGAAGGAACGCTACAAAACGAAGACCATGGCAGCCACATACTCGGGTCTGAAATCTGTGTCACAATTTAATCATGATAGAAAGAATCAAATTGTTAGTATTTCGGTAGAGGATAAGGACCCAAAACTAGCAGCACAAATGGCAAACTATTATGTTGAAATGCTCGATACGGTCAATCGCAATGTAAATGTCACCGAAGGTCAGAGGAAACGTATTTTTATAGAAGAACGTCTAATAAAGGTTGAAAATGATCTCAAAGCTGCTGAAGATGCTCTTATGGAATTTCAGGAGAAATATAAGTTGGTTTCTATCGATCAACAAGCAAAAATCGCCATCGAAGGTGCCGCAAGATTAAAGAGTGAAATTATTCTAGCCGAAACTGAACTTGAGGTTCTCAAAAAATTTGGAACTGAAAGGCAGAATGAGGCCATTATTTTAATGGCAAAAATAGAAGAGCTTGAAAAGCAACTATCAAGAATTGAAAAAGGAGGGCGACTTACTTTGCCTGTCGGAAAGAATGGGGAAAGTGCGGACGATGAGGGCTCAAATTTTTATATTCCCTTTGATGAAATTCCGACCTTGGGATTACAACTTGCACGATTAATGAGAGAAGCAAAAATCCAAGAAAAAGTTTTTGAATTAATGATAACCCATTTTGAAATGGCAAAACTCGAGGAAGCAAAGAACGTCAACACGATACAGATACTCGATGAAGCCGTACCGCCTGATCAAAGAAGCGAACCGAAAAGGGGAAGGATCGTGCTTTTGTCACTCATAGCTGCCTTTTTTCTTTCTGTACTTTTTGCATTCTTTTTGGAATTAGTAAACAGAATTAAAACCCAAGACCCTGAACGATATGAGCAAATTAAACATTACCTGACATTGTGGAAAAATCAACAGTAAGTAAAAGCCAGTTCGAAACTGTCCCAGAACAATCATACCTGTCACAGATTATTAAAAATACAAAAATTATAACAAATAAATTGAAAAACTTACGAATCGTTTGGATTGGTGTGGTCATGATATTTTTCTTAATGCCGGTCCACTCCGTCGAGTCATCAAATCGTACAGCTTCTAAAATGTTATGCAGCGATGCTGCATATCGCAACAATATCAAAAGTATTTGGCATAAGAGAAAACCAACCTATTATGAATGGACCAAAGACGTCGCTAACATGTCAGAAAGTAATCGGAAACACCATCCCTATCATTTGTATAACATTCAAATCGAAACGAATAACCTTTTAAAATATTCAGAATATTGTAAAGATTACTATATACTCGATGAGCTCATTTCATTGTACGCACGCCCCCTGAATTCTTTGGTGAAAACGAATCAGTATTTATTTTATATGGTTATATAGAAAGCCCAAGTGATAAAAATAATTGATTCAGCTGTGACCTTATCTGTCACAGGTCTACGGTATAATGGTCTCAAAAACACAGAGGAGGCCTACTATGACAGCATTTTATATCAC
>Ga0209786_1000014_pt1 | contig 83804 bp, 65 predicted proteins | sample WorMetilvaeELBA2_FD_187405 | JGI IMG/M metagenome (GOLD analysis project Ga0209786, IMG submission 187405) | Marine gutless worms symbiont microbial communities from Max Planck institute for Marine Microbiology, Germany - Olavius ilvae ELBA.2... ...
ATATCTCTGGCTACCCAAAAAATTTACAGTGACCGCCCGAGTTATAGAGTTGGGCAGGCGAGCGAGCTTCACCCTTCGGGCTCGCTCACCTGCCCAGCATCTATCTCTCGTAATGGTACCAGTTTCATAAGAGCGCTGCCTCTGGCCGCCAGCGTCCAGTCTGATCGATGATAGAAACATTGTTCATTCGCCAGCGTAGGGTCGGCCACCGTGCCGACCGGTTTCGGCGGGCACAGTGGCCCGCCCTACATTTCTGAAATACGCGGTTTCACTCGAGTTTCCTAGTGATAGAAAATTAGGGCACTAAATCATGACACCTGAAACCTTCCCAGTTTCATAAGAGCGTTGCCGCTGTCCTGAAAAAACGGCCAGTCTGATCAAATAAAAAACTCCAGAATTTGAAAGAAAGAGAGGAATGGATTCTTATTTTTAAAAAAATAATTGGACAGGATCAACAGGATCGTCAGGATAATTCGGCCTTCGGCCGAAAGGCCCCTCGCCGCAGGCGAAAAAAATCCTGATAATCCTGTAAATCCTGTCTAAATAAAAATAATTAAAATCGAATCCATTCCTCAGAAGTTTCATAAGAGGTGGCAGGAAGCTGAAGTGCGAGATCCTGGAATCTCAATACTGTACCAATGAGGCGGCACACCTCTCAGATTTCAATACGTGCGGTAAAGTGGACTGCAATTTGTCGATATCAGATATCGTCCACTGTCTGGCGGATGGCCGTGACGAATTCATGATCGGTACCGCAGCAACCGCCGATAAAATCGGCCCCGGCCAGAATCAGATCGGGTACGTACTGGACAAATTCCTGCGGACTGGTGCGAAAAACCACGCTGTCATCCACGACCTCGGGCAGTCCGGCATTGGGTTTGATCCAAATCGGCAGGTCGGTTGCCTGCCGCAGGCGCCGGCAAATCGGCAGAAAAGCTTCAATTCCCTGTCCACAATTGGCGCCGATACCGTCGACACCGATTTGGGAGATTGCCGCCACGACCTCTTCGGGGGTGTTGCCCATCATGGTGTGGTCTTTATCCTCACCCGAATCATAAACCATGCTGACAACTACCGGCAGTCCGGTTTGTTTGGCGGCAATCGCGGCAATTCTGGCCTCTTCGATATCTATCATCGTCTCGATGATGATGCCGTCCGCGCCGGCCCGGGCCTGGGCATTGGCCTGCTCTTCAAATACGGTTTGCAGCGCTTCGGTGCTGGTTTCTCCGGTTATCAGCATTTTTCCGGTCGGTCCGATTGAGGCGAAAACGGAAGCCCGGTCCCCGGCGGCCTCTTTGGAAATCCGGACACCGGCCTGATTGATATCAACGGTTTTGTCCGCCAGGTCGAAGTTAGCCAGTGACAAACGGCTGGCGCCAAACGTGTTGGTCAATATAATTTGGCTGCCGGCGTTGACGTATTGTTCGGCCACTTCCCGGACCAGGTCGGCCTGACTCATATTCCAGGAATCCGGATTTTGCCCGCGCTTTAAGCCGCGTTTCTGCATCTGGGTCCCCCAGGAGCCGTCCGTAACAGCCGGACCGTTTTCAACCAAAGTTTCGATTAACGGGTGCATATGAATCTCCTTCGTCGATTCGGTTCAAAGTATAACATTTATTAGTTATTGGTTAATTGTTATTAGAAAAGGATGACGCCCATTCACTAATAACCGATAACCAATGACTAATAACATTTTACGCACAATCGATCTGATGATCGAATGGGATTTTATTTTCCATTTAATTTGTTTTGGGGGCCTAAATCGGAACCATACTGCCGTTTGAAATAGGTGGATGAGTACTTTTCCAATTTCCACTGGGGAACCCGACAGGTCCCGCACACACTCTTGAACCATTTGTTTCTCAGCCAACGGGCTGCCCGGCTGTTTCTGGAGTTGGTAATCAAAAATGTTTTGTTGCAGTGAGTCATAATTTGCGCTTGATCGCCGATGATTTCGATCGTCTTGATGCCGTGCAAAATACCCCTGCGCGACGGCCAGAGTTTTATCTTATCGATCAGGCGAAAAAGCTCTACCCGCTTGCGGTAATAGCGTTTAACCGGTTTTTTACTTGGGGATTTATTTCCCAATACTTGATTGTCTCCATTATAATTGATAGAGCGTAGCGATTCCACCAATCCGAAATCCGCAATCTAAAATCCCAAATCATAGCTCGTAAGGTCATAAGAATAGTAACGGGGTGAATGGGTAAATGCAAATTGGGTATATATTCGCCACCCCAGCGATGAACTACGAGCTATGAGCTTCTATATATTCAGCCGAATCCCATCCAGATACCCCAGGCTTCGGCCCATTCTTCCCAGGCTGCGGCTGTTTTCTGAAATCATGAGCAGGCGCTCGAGCCCGAAACCGATACCCATCCAGGCATCGGTTACCTGCCAGGCCTGGTCCAGAACGTGGGGTCCCATCGCCGCGGAGCCGATCTCCAACCGGTCTTCGCCGGCCAAAATATCGATGGTCTCGCCATAGACAGCTGAGCTTTCCGTTTCAATAATATAGTCATCCACCCCGGCAGCGGCGGTCACCAGGGCCGCCATTTTCTCCAGCCTGGACTGCCGCTGGTCTTCTGGAAGGCCCATCTCCACCAGATTGAGCATGGTAAATTCATTCGAATGCTGCGAACCCTGGGACTCCTTACGGAAGCAGGAGCCGATCTCGAATATACGAACCGGTTTCTCCCACAATCGCAGAAGATCTTTTAAAACGAAGTATAAGTGCGGCGCCAGCATGGGGCGCAGACACTTGTCATTACCCAGCCAAAAAATCTGAGCGGCCAGCGGGTGGTCGTCATCGATCGACATTTTGGCTAAAAGGCCTTTGGACAAAATGGTCGGGGTCGTTACCTGGACATAATCATTTTCAACCAGGACCTCCGCCAGGCGGCTTTCCAATCGGCAAAGCCCGGGCCTGCGGGGGCCATCCCGCAATTCCTGCAATTTCTGCCGCTGAATTTTCACCAATTGCTTTTCAAGCAATTGATAGGTGTGGTCACGGATCTCCGTGTTTTCAAATTGCCTGTCGAGCTCGGTTTGATCAGCCGCCAGCTCGACCAGGCGCGTCTTTTGAGTATCGGTCCAGGTAATTTGCAAAATTAGCCCTTTTTAATCTCCCGTACCCTCGATATAGAAAAATAGAGGATGAAATGGGTGATACAATTACGATTAGCGTATAACCAAAGACGTATAGCCAATAACCAATAACGAATAACCAATCACTTTACTGTCTCCCACCGGCGTACGTTGAAACAACGAAAAAGTTATATATACCGGGGAGAAAAATGGCGGGAGGTCACGGTGTCGCACCGAGCTGCGTGAATTTAGAGTCCACGTGATCTGCTATCGATCCACCCCCCGCAATCAATCCAGCGATGTCAAACTACAGGTTTCGAGGCCGCGCTGTCAAGATCAAGTCGCCAATTCATGAATATAATTTTCACCTCTGGCAATCAGCTCCGCATGATCCTCCGGCGGACGCAGGTTATCCAACAGACTGCAGGTTTGATGCCGCAAGACTTCATCGGCAGCGGGACTCCCCTGGGCCTGCCATTTTTCCAGCGTCATTTGGGGCCAGATAGAACTGCTGAAATCAACTTCGCGGCAATAATTAAACGTCATGTCGGAAGTTAAATAATTACCGCCCGGACCGGTCGATTCAATTTCGTCCCGGCCCACGGATTCATCATCGATAACAAATCCCTGACTAAAAAAACGCGCCTGGCGAATCACTTCATCGGAATAAACGGCCAGCGCTGGCGAAAAAACCAGCGAATCGAAGTTCCCGCCCACAAAGGGTGCCAGGCCGACTTTACCCAGAATGGCGGTCAGGTGATTCATCCACAAAGGGCCGCCGGCCGTCAAATCAGCCCCCCAGCCGGGCGCACATCCCGATGTTCCGGAATGGGGCAATCCATAGTAAGCCATCATTTCGGCACAGGCAGTGTTGAGCAGCAGCGTTTGCGGGGTATAGGCGCCGGCCATGGTTTGCATATTGAATCCCGCCGGCAGGCTTCCTAAAATGATGGGGGTGCCCGCTTTTACGAGCTGGCTGAAAACCAATCCGGCCAATAACTCGGCGTTCAGCAGGGCCAGGCTGCCGGCGGCAGTTATGGGTGAAGTCGCCCCGGACATGCCGTAACTATTGTAGATGAACGGCAGACCGCGTTCAATGGTGCTGAGCATGTTGTCGGAGGTGTTCCGATTCAAAACCAGCGGCGTTATCGGATTGAAGTATGGTATGATAAACGGCTTCAAGGCCAGGTCACCGTATAGATGTTCCAGCAAATCAAGTGCGGCATCAAAGCAATGCTTTTCGGATATGAGCAAGACCAGCGGTTTCGTGGTGTTGGCTGTCATTTCCAGGGTACCGTACAAATCAGCGACCCGGGGCGCCATGTCCTGGATAATGCCGATAGTCGAGATAACGTCAAAATTGGATAAATCGTTTCCCAACCGGGTTGCCAGCTCCATGTGCCGGCGGGTGAAGGGCGCCACCGCATCCGTGCCGGGGTCCTGGTAATACAGGTTGGTAACGCCGATACCAAAACGGGTTTGCGGGCTGTCGGCGGCTGCCAGTTGAAACCTGAAGTTTCCCAAACGATCATATATATCGACAGCAGATGGAGCGGTCGCCAGCGCGTGTTCAACCATTTCAGCCGGGATCCGCACGACATTGTCATTTTTCACAAAGTTTGCATCACGGGCAAAGAGCGTGCGCGCCCGCTTGGAATCGACCCGGACGCCGACCCTGGACAAAATATCCAGCGAATAATGATGGATGCGCTCCAGTTGCGCCTTGCTCAAAACCTTTATTGTGGGTCGAACCTCATTCATAAATCACCGTGATTGCGACCGGATGCTGAATTTCAACAGGTGTTGCGACACTAGATAGATCGAAGGTTCCGGCGTGTCAAGCCATTATAAAATTCGAAAACTGAGGGTGTCAGGTGTCAGTGTTCAGGTGTCAGGAAAATGAGGAGCTAAATACTTCCGGAATCTCGTCGTCGTGCTCGTGCTCGTTCTCGATCGGTTTGGCAATGGGCTTCACAAACTCCATTTATCGATCAAGAGAAGCATGTCGACAACAAAAATTATAAAAAAATTTAATTTATATTTCAGATAGTTATAACTAATATCTGTGCAATTGAACTGTTCCACCGGAACCACATTTTCCGAGCGCAGTATCGGCGATAGCATCGTATCTTAGTTGGTGGTATTTGCGATTTATGTCAAAATACTTTCATCACGAAAACACGAAAGATTGAAAACACGAAATTTGTCTTGCTCTTTTTCGTGTTTTCGTCCCTTCGTGCTTTCGTGATTAATTCTTTCTCTTTGGATCCCCGTCAAAACGGGAGTTACGCTTCGCTCCAACCGGCTTGTCCGGGTTAGGATGGTTGCATGGGAACACCGCCAGGTAGAGGTTGATTTTCAATGGCGCCTTTGTTAGAAGGTGTCTCAAATTAGCATGCAGACAGATGCTGAAAAAACTAGATTCTATAACTAAAAAGAAATCCATCGTAGGGATTTAATTTTTTAAATTTCGGAACATTGGAGTACCAGAGTGTTGGATTATCGGCTGACGGTTTGATGTCCTCTTTTAATACACCGGGACTTCAGCATTCCAATACTCCGCGCTCATTGCCTGGCCCTGTGCAGCAGGCAAAAGATGATCAATTCGACAATCGAACCAACATTATCTGATACCGCTGTGTATCAAAGGAATTATTCAAAATGCGAAATTTCCACCCGGGCAAGCAGCGCAGTCAGGGACTGGGTCTTAACTCTCTGACCGAGGATGAATTGTTCGACATTCATCTTGCGACTTTAGAAGTACTCGAAAAAACAGGGATTCTTATCGAAACCGAAGAAGCCCTGGAGGTCTTCGACGGCGCCGGAGCCGACGTTGACCGGCGAAATAAAATCGTCAAAATCCCACCCTATTTGGTGGAGGATGCCATTCGTTCTGCACCCTCAAAGGTTTTGCTGGCCGGACGCGACCCCCGCCATGACAGGGTACTGGAAGCCGGACGCGTCCATTTTACCAATTTCAGCGAGGGCATCGAGGTGGTCGATCCAAGCAGCGGGCAGCGCCGCAAGCCCGTCAAGGCCGATCTGGCGGATGCCGCTAAACTGATCGATTATCTGCCTGAAATCGATGTTTGTGAAAAGGCGGTCGGATCCAGTGACGTCGCCCCGGAAGTCATCTCGCTGCACAACGCCGAGGCCATGCTGACAAATACCACCAAGCATTGTTGTGTCGGCCCCGGCAACGGTTTTTTGTTGGAAAAACTGGTTCAAATGGCCGGCACCATTGTCGGTGGGATAAAAAAGCTGGCCGAGCGCCCAATTTTGTCTTTCACGACCTGTCCGGTCAGTCCGCTGCAGTTGATCGATGAATGCTGTGAAATTATTATGGCAGCCGCCCGCAGCGGTTCCGTGGTCAATGTGCTGTCCATGGCCATGGCCGGCGGCACTTCCCCGGTAACCCTGGCCGGGACCCTGGTCACTCACAACGCCGAGGTCCTCGGGGGCATTACCCTGAACCAGTTGACCCGCAAAGGGGCGCCGGTCATATACGGCAGCTCCACCACGGCCATGGACCTGAAAATCGGTGCTGCTTCGGTGGGGACACCCGAGTGCGCCGTCATCAGCGGCGCCGTGGCCAGGCTGGCCCGCTATTACGCCCTGCCCAGTTACGTCGCCGGCGGGTAGAGCGATTCAAAGATATCAGACTCCCAGATGGGCCACGAGAAGACGCTCACCGGACTCATACCAGCGTTGGCAGGTGCCAATCTAATTTATGGACCGGGAATGCTTGAAAGCGGCCTCACCTTTGATTTCGCCCAACTGGTTTTAGATAATGAATTTGTCAGGATGATCAAACACACCATCGGCGGCTTCGAGGTCAATGATGAATCCCTGGCCGTCGAGGTCATCAAAAAGGTGGGACCGGCTAAAGATTTTCTGACCCAGGAACACACACTCAAATACGTGCGGTCCCACTCTCTGCCCGAATTTATCGATCGCGACAAGCGGGAAAGATGGCAGGCTGCCGGCGCCACCGACAGCTATGCCAAGGCGGTTGAGAAAACCCGGGATATATTGCACAACCACAAGCCCCAGCCGTTGCCGGAAAGAGTTGCAGCGGATATTCGTTCGATTATTTCAGAGACAGAAAATGAATTGGGAGTTTCAAATGTAGATCTAATAGATGGATAGAACAGCCAAATATAGAGAATTATATACAACGAAATTTAATCATATTTTTCACCGCAGAGGCGCAAAGTTCGCAGAGGTTTCTTAATTTATGTCTGCCGTTGAGAGGACGGCAAACATAAAGGACATTTCGCCTCAAATTCAAGAAATCATTTATGCCTGACTAAGTGAAAGTAACACACGATATTTTTTCCCGAAAGGCGTATGTCTTTAACTTTCTGCCCTCTCAGCAGAAAGTTAAACGAAAAATTCCTCTGCGATTTCTGCGACTCAAGCGCAGCGGGCGGTAAAAACGTAAAATCATGTATTGGGAGGAATAGCACCCATGAACGATAAAATTCGAATCCGCATGGGAGACGGCGAGCTGGTCGGCATGCCGGCGGAGGAAATTGAGGCTGACATTTTGGCCGGCAGCCGCGAAGCCGCGCAAAATGCTGAAATTCCGGAGCTCAGCGCCGCTGAAAGGCAAACCCTCTTCGAGATCATGGCTGAGCCGTCGCGGGCGGTCAGCGTCATGCCCGGCCGGGAGGTGATCGTTACGGATGACGGCTGTTCGATGAGCTTTTATTCCGGCCAGGACAGCGGCGGTATCGGGGTGTCCCTCAGCCGGATGCAGGCTGTTTTAACCTACGAACGCGCCTGTGCGGCGGACACGACCTCCCTGGGGCATAGCGACTACAGCTTCAAGCCGGTGAAACCGATCATCAATGCCGAAATGAATGAATACTATTCAACGTCGCTCATGACCACCGCGCCGTTTTTATACGGTGCCCAGCCCAACATGGGCCTTTATTTCCAGCCTGACGGCCCCCATCCAAATCCGGCCGATCTTCTGCCGCTGGGTAAAATCAGGGAAGCTCAGACCGTCCAGGAAGCCGCTGCCGCCCAGTTGCGCGAAGATTTGGTTTATGTCGGCCTCAAATTGAACAGCGTCGGTTGCGAAGGGCTCAACCTGGATACGGCCGGCTCGGCCGGGGATGCGGATTTGCTGGCAGCCCTGGAGGCCATCGAGGAACTTAGCAGGTCCGCCCCGGACCTGCCGATTATCCTGGGCGGAGCGGGTGAATTCGTATTGGGAATGCACGGGGAAATCAAGTTCAAAGACAGACAATTGGTCGGCATGTATCCCCACGACCAGGCCCGGATAGCCGAGGCGGCCGGCGCCAGCATTTTCGGGGTTGCCGTCGGCACCAGCACCAATGAGTCCTTAGCCTGGAATGTCGCCCGGGCCGTCACTTTCGTTAAAGAGGCCGTGACCGCCGTCGACATCCCGGTGCATGTTAATGTCGGCATGGGGGTCGGCGGTGTTCCGATGATGGAGGCGCCGCCCATCGACAGTGTCACCCGGGCCTCCAAATCCCTGGTTGAAATCGGTAAAGCGGACGGGTTGTAGATCGGCGTCGGCGATCCTTTCGGGATGCACCTGGCACATATCTTTGCTTCGGGTATGGGCGGCATCCGAACCACCGGAGATCTGGTGGCCTGGATGCAGCTGGTCAAGAAGATGAAATTGGCTCAAGCAAAACAATATGTGGCACAAAAGCTGAATGTAGATGTGGCGGACCTGGTCAACGAAGAGCTCATGCGCCAGCTCAGGCAGGACCTGGGAATCGGCCTGATCACCTCGGTGGCCGGCAGCCCGAAAGGCATGCGGGCCAAGCTTAGAATTGCGGATCTGCTGGATATCAAAATCAATTCGGTGGAATTGTTTAAATCACACACCGGCTTGCAGTAGCACCGTATACGCACGGCAGCAGGGAGTATCATCAATTCAACCTCAATTGAGTTAAAAACCAATTGAGAGTTATTCGTTATAGATTATTAGTTAATGGTTTGAAAGGAATGAAATCTGTTCTTACATTTCACTGATAGTAGAAATATAAAGTCAGGCTCTCAACCATTTCTATTTACGAATCCGCCGGAGCGGAATAACGATTAACCAATAACAAATAACACCTAAATGAGCTCTTTTTGCTCATTTAGGGATCAACGTTAAGGGCAAATTTATGCGCCCTGCATATTTTTCAAGAAGATAAGAAACATGCGCAGCACACTGTAATTAAGACGCCGACGCTTGGATACGGCAGGTTGATTCCATTTTCAAAAGACTGCTAAAATTATGGAACTGGAAATTTTAAGGGCGGATTAATTGCCGGTCACTTTGACGTTAACGGCCTGGCGCCCTTGGGGGGTGTCCCTGACATCAAAGGTGACGCGATCGTTGGTTTGCAAACCAAAAAAACCATGGTCAACAATTTTTGAACCATGAAAGAATATATCTTCCTGGCCTTCGGATTCAATAAAACCGAAATTCTTTTTCTTGTTAAACCACTTTACCGTTCCTTCTGACATATTTCATAACTCCTTCGAGCATTGTTAAATCGATTTTCCAACCAAAAAGGCAGAGTCACTCCTGGCTCTGCCGCGTAGGTCCGATGTTCTTCTGGTTCTATCAGGGAATATTATTTGCCCGCCGGCTTAGATTCCCTGAGAGGATTTATAAGACGAGGTTGATAGAAATCACCTAAATCATGAACTTATTCCGTTATCGCCTATGAGGAGAAAATTGTCAATAATAAAAACGTTTTGGAATACGACTTCCATTCTTCAATATGATGCATATCTTGAATGAAATTCCGGCCGTCTTTGACGGTCCAATACCAACCGGAGCACCAGTCAGGCTCTCCCCGGGCCGTTGCCGCTCCCTCAATCTATCACTAATCACATCAATAAAGGAGTATGCCATGCTGAAAAAAACGCTACTAATCGTCCTGTTCACAACCCTGGCTGTCGCGCTGGGCGCGAATGCCGCCCTAGCCGAAACGTCGGGTAAACGTATTGCGCTGTCCAACAACTACGCCGGGAATTCCTGGCGCCAGGCCATGTTGAAGAGCTGGGATAAGGTCACCAGCGCCGCTGTCGAGAAAGGTATTGTGGCCGAGGCGACGGCCTTCACCACCGCCGAAAACCAGGTCACCGAACAGGCGGCCCAGATTCAGAACCTGATCCTGCAAGGCTATGACGCCATCGTTATCAATGCCGCCTCGCCGGAAGGACTGAACGGTGCCGTCAAACAGGCCTGCGATGCGGGCATCACGGTTGTGTCCTTCGACGGCATCGTCACCGAGTCCTGCGCTTACCGCATTGCGGTGGACTTTAAGAACATGGGCGCCGTCCAGATCGACTACCTGGCGCAGCGCCTGCCCAAGGGCGGCAATGTCCTGGAAATCCGCGGTCTGGCCGGCGTGTTCGTCGATGACGCCATCAGCTCCGGCATTCATGCCGGTGTTGCCAAACACGCGCAATTCAAGATCGTCGGCTCCGTACACGGCGACTGGGCCCAGGCCGTCGCCCAGAAGGCGGTCGCCGGCATCCTGCCGTCCCTGCCGGAAGTCGAGGCGGTTGTGACCCAGGGCGGTGACGGCTACGGCGCCGCTCAGGCCTTTGCCGCCGCCGGCCGTCCAATCCCGCTTATCATCATGGGCAACCGCCACGATGAGTTGACCTGGTGGCAGGAGCAAAAGAATGCCAACGGCTATGAAACCATGTCGGTTTCCATTGCACCCGGTGTCTCCACCCTGGCGTTCTGGGTCGCCCAGATGGTCCTTGACGGTCACAAGGTTCCTCAAGATCTGACAGTGCCGTTCCTGCAGATTGACCAGGATACCCTGGAGGCCAGCCTCGCCAACACCGAGCCCGGTGGTGTCGCCAACGTCGAATATTCCCTGGACGACGCCAAGGCGGTTGTCGCGGGTAAGTAATCGGCTGCAAAACAAATAAGAGGTCGAAACACATGCCTGAGACACAGTTGCAAATCGTGAACCTCGAGGGCGTAGCGAAAAGCTTCGGCGCCGTCCGTGCCCTTGGGGGTGTCGACCTGAAGGTCCGTGAAGGCGAATGTCTCGGTCTTGTCGGACACAATGGTGCCGGCAAATCCACGTTGATGAACGTGCTTGCCGGCACCCTTGAGCCCGATAGCGGGGTCATCGGAATTCACGGCGCAGATCTCACCAACCGCTACAGCGTGACCATCGCCCACCAACACGGCGTCCGGTGCGTATTCCAGGAGCTGTCATTGTGTCCCAACCTGACGGTGGCTGAAAATGCACGGGTGTTCCATCCTAAGCTTAAAAGTTGGGGCTGGAAGAAACGGGCCGGCGACCTGATCATCGCCAAGCTCGATGAAATCTTCCCCGGCCACAACATCGGAGCGAATGACGTGGTCGGCGACCTGACCATCGGCAAACGCCAATTAGTTGAAATCGCCCGTGCCTTCACGGTCACGGACGAGCCCCTGCACCTGGTGATATTGGACGAACCGACGTCGTCCCTGGACGTGGTGGCGGCCAAACAGCTGCTGAGCTTCGTGCGCCGGGTGGTGGAAGGTGGCCGGAGCTGCATTCTGATTTCCCACCTGCTGGGAGAGATCATCGAATACTCGGACCGCATCGTGGTCATGAAGGACGGTGAAGTGGTTGAAGAAAAGCGGGCCGGCGATTTCACCCGTGACTCACTGGTGGCAGCCATGGGAAACGTGGCCGAAGACAAGAACACCGAAGTGCACAACCGGTGCGAAAAAATTCGAGGCGAAACCTCCGTGGTGGTACGCGCCCACACTAATGGCGCGGGGGAAGGGACCGAACTACTGGCCCACGAAGGAGAAATCATCGGCTTGGCCGGTCTGGCCGGAAACGGCCAGACGGACATGCTGCTGCAGGTCTACGAGGCCGCGGGCCGGTCCGGCTCCGCAACCGAAGTCAATGGCCCCGTGGCCCTGGTGGCGGGCGACCGACAGACCGACGGTATTTTCCACCTGTGGTCCATCGGCCGAAACGTGGGTGCGCGTTCCCTGGCGCGCATGGTCAAGGGGCTGCTGATCCAGCCTGAGGCCGAGGACGCCATGGCCCGTGAGTGGCAAGGTAAGATCAAAATCAAAACCCCGGATATGAATAACAACATCCTGTCCCTGTCCGGCGGCAACCAGCAAAAGGCCCTGTTCGCCCGGGCCCTGGGATCGGACGCGATGATCGTCCTGATGGACGATCCCATGCGCGGGGTCGATGTCGGCACCAAACTGGAGGTCTACGACCTGATTCGCACCGAAGCCGCGTCCGGACGCACCTTCCTGTGGTACACCACGGAAATCGATGAACTGAACAACTGTGACCATGTTTATGTCTTCCGCGAGGGGCGAATCGTCGCCGATTTGTCCTGTGAGGAACTAACGGAGGAGAAAGTTTTACACTCCTCATTCAAGGAGACCACCTGACGTGCTGCAAACCCTGACCAGCCCCAGGTTTCTGCGCAGCGCCCTGCCGGCAGTGTCGCTGGGCATCCTTCTGACGGCAATTTTCACCATCCAGCCCCGGGCCATGAGCTACTTCGGGCTCAATCTGATGCTGCAATACGCAGTGCCCATCGCGCTGGCCACCATCGCCCAGATGTGCATCATCACCGTCAACGACCTGGACCTGTCGATCGGACCGTTCGTGGGCTTGGTGGCCTGCATCGGAGCGACCCTCCTTTACAACCAGCCAATGCTGGGCGTACTGGCGCTGGCAGCCTGCATCGCCGCCTACGGTGCGCTGGGGGCCCTGATCCAGTGGCGCAATCTACCGTCCATCGTGGTCACGCTCGGTATGAGCTTCGTGTGGCTGGGAATCGCAGTCCTGGTACTGCCGACCCCGGGCGGCAAAGCGCCTGCCTTGCTCAAAGGGATCATGAGCTTCAAGATCCAGTACCAGATGTTCGGCTACCATGTGATCCCGCCTTTTCCGGTGATTGCGGCCATTACTATCGCGGTCGCGGTGCATTTCGGATTGATGCGTTCCAGCTACGGCGCGGTGCTGCGCGGTGCCGGCGGCAATCCCAAAGCCATCGCCCGAACGGGATGGTCCATGATGAAAACCAAGATCGTGATGTTCTCCATGGCCGGATTTTTCGGTGTCCTGTCGGGGTTGTCCCTGATCGGCTTGACCTCGGCCGCCGATGCCCATATCGCGGATCGCTACACGTTGTATAGCATCGCGGGCGTGATCCTGGGCGGCGGCGAGTTCGTCGGCGGGCGGGTATCGCCCGCGGGGGCGGTCCTGGGCGCACTGACCCTGGCGCTGGCCGGATCGTTTCTGATTTTCATTCGGATTTCCACAGACTGGCAGGTGGGCGCGCAGGGCGCGATTCTGATCATCGTTCTGGCGCTGCGGGCGCTGGTCAACCGCAGGGAGGCCCGTTGATGTCAATCAAGGCTGTATTCCAAAAACCGTGGATCTGGTCCTTTCTGGGCGCGGGGCTGGTGTGGCTCGCCACCGTTGCGTTCACCAGGGGCCATGGCGGTGCCGATGTGGTGACCGCGGCCCTTTCCTTCGCCACCTTTACGGTAATCGTCGGCATCGGGCAAATGTTCGTGATTACCACCGGGCCCGGCAACGTGGACTTGTCGATCCCCGCCAACATCGCGCTGTCCGGCGTCGTGGCCATGAAGGTTATGGGGGTGGACAACGCCATGCTGCCGGTCGGCTTCCTGGCGGCCTTGGGCGCGGGGCTGGGTGTCGGGGTATTTAATTACTGTTTGATCCGTGTGCTGCGAATACCGCCGATCATCGCCACCCTGTCGGCCAGCTTCATCGTGCTGTCCACGGCGATTGCGTTGAGCCACGGCATCAAGATCAAGCCGCCGCCCATGCTGGCAAGCTTCACCACCATGCAGATCTATGGCGTGCCGGTGCTGGCCGTGTTCGCCGGCGCCCTGGCCATGTTCATGAGCGTGGTGTTGAATCGTACAATCTACGGCCGTTCGGTCCTCGGCATCGGTCAGAATATGCGCGCGGCCTGGCTGTCGGGCATTAAGGTCGAACGCATACGGTTTGCAACCTATGTTCTGAGCGCCGTGCTGGCGAGCCTGTGCGGCGTAGTGCTGGCAGGTTTTTCGGGCGGAGCGGCCCTCAACATGGGCGAAGAATATCTGCTGGCGTCCATTGCCGTTGTGGTGATCGGCGGCACATCGGTAGCCGGCGGCAAGGCCAACGTTGCCGGCATCTGGGGCGCAGCGTTGTTCCTGTTTCTGCTGGTAACCATGCTCAACACCTTCGGTGCCAGCGCCGGCATCCGCCTGATCATGACCGGTTTGATTATCGTCGCGGTGATCACCGTCGCCGGCGGCGACGAACAGAGATAGTGATAAAATGCCAAATCTGCGTTTACAACATTATCCCGCTTTTAGTTTTTTATTACTTCAGTAGTTATAATTTGGGATTTTAGATTGCGGATTGCGGATTTGTGGAATCGCTGCGCTCTATCATTTATAATGGACCGTTCGACACAGAAGCTCATGACAGGCAGAATTCCTTAAATCTAAAATCCAATATCTGAAATTGCATTCTACTTATAGAGAAACAAAAATGGGCTTAAAAAGCCTTTATGAAAATAAGCAATATTAATCACTCCAGGAGGTTACCATGGCCATCGTCGGAGACAGCTACGAATACGCGGACCGTCGCTTTTACGACCTGACGGTTCCCATCGCCGAAGTCGAACAACTTTATGATGGCTGCCGCTGGGCGGAGGGGCCGGTGTGGTTCAACGACGGCGGCTACCTGTTGTGGTCGGACATCCCCAACCAGCGCTTGCTGCGCTGGATGCCGGACGTGGGGGTGAGCGTTTATCGCTCCCGGACCAACTACGTCAACGGTAACACCCGTGATTGTCAGGGCCGCCTGGTGAGCTGCTGCCACGGCCACCGCCGTGTTCAGCGGACCGAGCCCGACGGCTCCATCACCGTGGTCGCCGACAGTCACGACGGCAAGCGCCTGAATTCGCCCAACGATGTCATTGTGAAATCCGACGGCTCGATCTGGTTCTCAGATCCCAGCTACGGCATCTTGTCCGATTACGAAGGCTACAAATCCGAACAGGAACAGGAAGGCTGCTACGTTTACCGCACTGATGGCGAGACCGGCGCCGTCACGGCCATGGTCACGGATATGGTCAAGCCCAACGGCCTGGCATTCTCGCCCGATGAGCGCATTCTGTACGTGGCGGACTCCGGCTTCAGCCACGACCCGGACGGACCCCACCATATCCGCGCCTACGACATGGCACATGACGGCAAAAGCGTTGGCAACAGCTGCGTGATCGCCGACGTGGCGCCCGGCGCGCCGGACGGCTTTAGAATCGACGTGGAAGGCAACATCTGGACCAGCGCCGGGGATGGCGTGCATTGCTATGCGCCCGATGGCACCCTGCTGGGCAGGATCAAGATTCCCGAGACCGTATCCAACCTGACCTTCGGAGGGCCCCGGCGTAACCGTCTGTTCATCACCGCGACCAAATCGCTATATGCGGTGTTCGTCGGCACCACCGGCATCCAAACGCCCTGAGTGCTATACTATAATTTAGTTCGCTTCGCTTACAATTGGGATGATGGAATACTGGAATAGCGGAATAAATTAATGATTTAAAATGAGCTAATCCGCCGGTGGATTAGCTCATTTTAAATTTTCTGTTTCGGAGGCCGATGCCCCTGAATCATTGCCGTGCCCTTTAAGGATGACCGCTATCAAGACCGTGCCGATGATAATCAGGATCCCGCCGGCATAGAAGATGCTGGTCAACCCCAGGCGGTCCATAATTACCCCGGATATAATCGGCGAAACGATCATTCCCAGGCTCCAGCCGGTATCCGTCAGCCCCATGGTGGAGCCCATTCCCAGGGTTTTTCCGGCCCGGCCGGTCAACACCAGACCGCCGGGCATGGAAATGCCGTTGCCGATCCCCATTAAGATGTTGCAGGACAAGACCATTACAAACCCCTGACCCAGCGGTATTCCCCAAACGGCAATTCCGGAGATCAGTGATCCGGCAACAATCATGTACAGCGGATTTATACGATCGGCCAACCCACCGCAAAGCCGCTGCAAAAATGCAATCAGAAAAATATTTACGCCGAGTATAATCCCGACCTGGGAACTGGTGAGATGAATTTGCAGGGCCAATAGCGGCAGAAACGTGTAAACGCTTCCCTGGCCGGCCGCCAAAAAAAAACGCAGCAGGAAAAGACCCAGAATGATTCGATTCTTTAAAAGGCTTTTCAGGGGAGCAGGCGGCTTCCGGCTCTGACCCCGTTCCCTTTGGCGGTCTCCCGGTATAAATGCAGCGACGCCGAAAAAGGTCACCAGCGCCAATCCGCCCATGGCATAAAAGGCCATCTGCATGCCGAAGAAATCGCGAATAATTCCACCGGCCACCGGCCCCACACCCAGACCGAGCATGACCGCCATGTTCTGGGTTCCCAGGTAGAGACCCATTCGGCGCTTGGGGGCAATATCCGCCACCAGGGCCATGGCTACCGGGGCCACCAGCACCGATGTCGTTCCGTGCAGCAGACGCACCAGGATCAGCGTTTCAACCCGGGTGGCCATTACATAAAGAACGGATACCAGGGCATATAAAAAAAGCCCCAGCGCAATAAATGGCTTTCTGCCCCAGCGATCCGAAAGCCGGCCTGCCAGAGGATAGATAATTGTCCGGGCCAGGTTGAAGCTGGCAATGATCAGCCCCACCTGAAAGCCTCCGGCCCCCAGTTCGACGGCATATACCGGCACCAGGGGCCAGATAATGCCCAGCCCGATCATGGCTACACCGACCGAAACCGACAACCAGAACAAAATCCAGGATGGTGTTGAAAATCGCTGAAAAATGAGACCCCCAATAAAATGACTAATGACAAATGAATATTGAAAAATTAAGGAATTCTGCCTTTTACATATCAAGCTCTTTATCGGGAATAAATTACCCTAATCGGAAATAATAAATAGATACTTGTGGAAAAGATCTGTCTTTTCAAGGGTCCGTGCTTCAGACTAATTTGGTTTAAATAATGATAGAATTCCACCATTTGTCATTATTCATTAGTCATTAGACATTTATTTGTCATTAGACATTTATTTGTCATTAGTCATTCTCAAAATAAACTCCCGCATACGCGTATTTGCCTGGCGGGAGAGCTCAATCGGGAAGGCGTCAAAGGCATGCATGCCGCCGGGGTATATCGCCAGCTCAGCGGGATTGCCGGCGGCCAACCAACGCTGGTGCATGAACAGAGAATCGTCAATCAACGGATCCAGGGTTCCCACAGTAAACAGGGCCGCCGGCATTGCGTGAAGATCGGCGAACAACGGCGAAATGCCGGGGTCGCGGTAGTTGCCCGCCGGGACATAGTTCTTGTTGAACCAACGGATAATTTCGGTGTTTAAGACCAGGTTTCGTTCACGCCAATTGCGGGCACTGGGTGTCATCGACAGATCGTATACGCCGTAGGTTAACACGGCACCGCAAAAGCCGCTGAAATTGTGCCGGTCGCGCATTCGCAGAAGGGTTACCGCCGCCAGGTTGGCACCGGCCGACTCGCCCCCGATCAACAGCTTTTGCGCGCCGAATTCAGCCAGGCAGTTTTCCACCAGCCAGAGGGCCGCCGCTTCACAGTCATCCGGGCCGGCCGGATAGGAATTCTCAGGGGCCAGCCGATAATCCACACTGACCACCGCCACGTGACATTTTTGTGCGATGGTATCGAGCATTTCATCGAAGTAGTCCGCCTGACCGAGCATGAATCCGCCGCCATGCATATGCAGGTAGACCGCTTCAACCTCTTCCGGGACAAACACCCGCAGACGAATTTCGCCGGCCGGGCCGGCAATCATCCGATCCCGGGCGCCGGCCACGTGGCGAATCGGTCCCCAGATGGAATTGCCGGCGGCTCTCGCCGCCCGTATATCCGGTGGCCGGAAAGTGCAAATCGGCGGCACGGCTGAGAGTGCTTTTTCGATTTTTGAATTCAATTCCGCGGTTTCGGGATCAATGTTGACCGGATCAAAGACTTGTGGATCAATATAATTCACAATAAAACCTCTCGAAATTTCTACAGCGTTTTAGAAATATGCGTTTATAACGCCGCCGGGGCCGTGAGCCTCCTGGAATTATGGATAGCACCGGATCCGGGCATCGAACGAAACGAATTAGCTCGATAGCGCAATTTGCGGGAATTAGCAAGTTCGAACCGGTCCCGATCCGGGAAACCTTGAAATAAGAGGTCATGCCTTGGTACGGTGAAAATTGTCTTCCGCCAGTTCGTCACGTCCTCTATCTGTTTTTGTGACCTGTGATTTTGGCTGGAGGATTTAACGAAATCACCTGAATGAAGGTCAACATGCCCTTTGACATCCATAGGTTGTTCTTCTATATTACCAACGCAAGGTCGAATTGGAAATTGAAGGTTCTAACGGGGGACGGCAATGAAACGCTGGATGAAAGCAGGCTTAATCGGAATCGGGGTGATATTGATAGTGGCGGTAGGTGCATTTGCATGGTTTTTAGGCAACGCGCTGCCCTTGGCGACGGGTTTTGCGGCCAAGTATCTTTGCTCCAGTACTTTTATATCCAAACGCACTCCGGAAGTTGTGTTTAAGGAGGACGTTGCCCCGATAAATCCGCTTTCGTTGGCCGTCGATTATCAGGTGAATCACCAACAAAAATCAGTAAGCGCAGATTCGTTCGGATTTTTCCGGGCCAAGGCAATATACCGTGAAGGCTGTGGATGCTCCTTAGTTATTGGAACCACCGCAGATAAAATGCGCAGACAAACCTTTTACGAACCGGCGACCAAAGCTTACCGACCCGTGCAGCAGCATGATTTACGTTGGCCGCAAGGCAGCGGGGGGCCGGTGGATCCCGCCTCACAGGGCATAGATCCCAAGCAGTTGAACATAGCCTTAGAGGCTGCCTTTGCCGAGCCCGGACCCGCCAAACCGAAAAAAACCCGGGCCATCATCGTGGTATACGACGGACGGTTGGTAGCAGAGCGTTATGCGCCCGGATTCCATAAAGATATGCCGATACTGGGTTGGTCGATGAGCAAGAGTGTGACCAATGCGCTGGTCGGGATTCTGGTAAAAGACGGGTTGCTCGACATCCAAGCGCCGGCGCCGGTAACAGAATGGCAAAGTGACGGCAACCCCCGCAGGGAAATTACGCTTGATCAGCTGCTGCGCATGAGCACCGGGCTTAAATTTGAGGAGTCTTATATACCGCCTGACGACACGACCCGAATGTTATTTGAAAGTTATGATTTTGCAGCCTATGCCGCAGTCAGACCAATGGAGGCCGAGCCCGATGCGAAGTGGAATTATTCCAGCGGCGTGGCCAATATTATTGCCCGCATCGTGCGGCAGACGGCTGAAAGAAACGACCCGTCGTACTATAACTTTATCCGCAACGAATTATTCGATAAAATTGGAATGCACAGTGCGATAATGGAGCCGGATCCATCAGGCACCTTTGTGGGATCATCCTATACATTTGCCACACCGCGCGATTGGGCTAGGTTTGGTTTGCTTTATCTTCAGGACGGCGTGTGGAATGGTGAACGGATACTGCCGCAGGGCTGGGTCAAATATACCACCACGCCCACACCGCTGGCTCCCCGGGGAGAATATGGTGCTCTTTTCTGGCTGAATGCCGGATCCCCGTCAAATCCCGGGGATCGACGTTGGCCCCGCGCGCCGCGGGATGCATTTGCTGCGACGGGGTTCCAGGAGCAAAAAGTGATTATTATCCCATCTAAAAAACTTGTGCTGGTCCGCTTCGGCGCCACCTCGGACCGACCATCTTGGAACTCGGATGAGTTTATTGCTAATGTGTTGGCAGCGCTGCCTAAATAATCCGCCCCTATAAATTAGATCTTTGAGAATTGGCGGTGATTCGGTGAGAAGTGAAAGGGATTGATAATTCGAAAATCAGGCGGATTATTTAAAAAATGCTGCGCATTTACTTTTTCGACAGGATCAACTGGATCGACAGGATACAACAGCCCTGCTTTTAAAAAAATCCTGTTAATCCTGTTATCTCTAAATCAAGGTGGTTTCATACAAGCGGAGCCGCTGGCCGCAAGCGTCCAGTCAAATCAATTAAGAAACTGATGAACATCGAACGCCGAATAAATCGATTCTGTCCATTTTAAAAAAGAGTGAGCGCAGCGATTCCATCCTTCGACATTCGATATTCGATATTCTGCGGTTCTGCGGTTCGCTTTTAACCGTATCTTAATATGAGGTATAGCAAGTATGACCAGTTTCAGACTAACAGAACAGGGCGCCGAGCGATATACGGTGGGCGATGTTAAACCCTACGACCAGAAAAATGAGATGTTTAAACGTCCTTTCTGGGATCCGTCGATGATGGATCTCGGTGAGCGGTTCTATCGCAAACCGGTGATGCCGAAGGACAAGCCCGGCTACCGGCTGCAGGATCAAGCCCTGGTGAATGCCTCCTGGCGCCTGGAAAACGAATTTGCCCAGGGGGTGCGCGGCGGCCGCATGGGATTTTATGACTGGGACTGGGACGGACACTACAACTATCCCCGGGTGCCGGATGGAATGACGCTAAACGAAAAGGATCCGGCCTCGATTACCCGGGGCATTAAAAAAGCAGCGGCTTTCTTTGGGGCCTCCCTGGTGGGGATCTGTGAATTGGACCGACGCTGGCTTTATTCACCGGCCTATTTAATCACGCCTGAAGGCGGCAAAGGGATTGAAAACAATGTTTCCAATGATTTTAAATATGCCATCGCCATTGCCGTCGAAATGGACTATGAAGCCATCAGCTGCTCACCGGCCCACCCGGCTTCCGCCGCGACGGGCACGGGCTATTCCCGCATGGCATTCACGACCGGCTTGCTGGCCCAATACATCCGGGGATTGGGTTACCAGGCCATCCCCTGCGGCAACGACACCGCCTGCAGCATTCCTATTGCAATCGACGCCGGGCTGGGCGAAATTGCCCGCAACGGCTTGCTGATCACGCCCCAGTTCGGCCCCCGGGTACGCCTGGCCAAGATCCTGACGGATTTGCCGCTGGTTCCTGATCGACCCATTGAATTCGGTGTCTGGGATTTTTGCCTGGCTTGTGAAAAGTGTGCCAAAAAATGTCCCAGCCAGAGCATCATGTACGGTGCACCCCAAACCGAGCCCCACAATATCTCCAACCGTGACGGCATCCTGAAATGGCACATCAACGCCGAAACCTGTCTGAACTTCTGGGCCACTAATGGCACGGACTGCTCCAACTGCATCCGGACCTGTCCCTTCAACAAGCCGGCCGGCATCCTGCATGATGGGGTGCGCTGGGGCATTATGCACACCCCCCGGCTGAACAAACTGTTTTTGTGGGGGGATGATGTGTTTGGCTATGGCCGGAAAGGGGATGCAGTGGATTTCTGGATGCCCGCTGGTTGACATTGCCCCTTTGGATAGATCAGTTATGAATGGAGCCCTAAAATGGATAAGGAAGAGATAATCAATGAATTAAAAAAACTACGCATTAGTGAAAACCATTATCGAATTTTGCTGGATGAATCCATGGACCCGACGGTTTCATTTTATGCTGATGGTACCTATAGATACGTCAACAATGCGCCAAAAAATTATATCCTGATCTGGACATCTATAAAGATTGAGTTTAAATCAGGCAACAGTTGCAGGGCATCGCTTCGCCCCCCCAGGGGCATTGGGAGACCATGCTCTGCGGGTCGCCGGCTCCTGGAAAAATATCAAATCGGTTATCTGTTATGACAAAATTTGATGTACTGGTAATCGGCCGCAGCTGCCTGGATATTATGGCGGTCGTCAACCAATTCCCGCAAGAGAATCAAAAACGCCCCCTGGAGTTTCGCCTGACCGAAGGCGGCGGCCAGGGCGGTACGGCCTCCTGTTGCATATCGCGCCTGGGCGGCCGGGTGGCCTACGTGGGCAAGCTTGGCGATGATGAAGAAGGCCGCTTTTGCCTAAAGCGCCTGCAGGACTTTGGCGTGACCCCGGATTTTGTTGAAATCGTCATAGGCGGCCACACACCGGTAGCCTATGTATTTGTTACCGCCGGCAGCGGCGCCCGCAGCATTATCTACGAGCGCAACGAATTACCGAAATTGGAGATAAATGCCCAATTGAAAAAACTGGTCCGGCAAGCAGATGTGGTCCTGCTGGATCCTGAAGTCACCTACCTGGGTGGACCCTTAAAAAACATTGCGGGAAGAAAAGTCAACGTCATTTATGACAGCGAACGCTGGCGGCCGGGTATTGAAGATATCATGGAGACGGCGGATTATTTTATCCCTTCTTCTGAATTTCTGGCGGCCGCGGAATTAGATTTAGACGGGTTGGCGTTTGATCAAAAAATCTTGCAGCTAAACCGTCTGGTGGCCGGCAAGCTGATCGTCACGCACGGTGATAAAGGCGCTTACTACATTGACGACGGCACCCTTTATCATGTTGGCGTCCCGCAAGTACATGCCATAGACACGGTGGGCGCCGGCGACAATTTTCATGCGGCCTTTGCCCTGGCCCTGACCCGGGATTTTGACTTGCATCAGGCCGTCAAATTTGCAGTGGCGGTGGCTTCACTGTCCTGCCGGGAATACGGCGGCCGGGCAGGAGTTCCAGGCTGGACGGAGGCTCTGGAAGTTGCCGGGACTTTAAGAGAATGAATTGTGTCATCAATTCACTGAAAAACAATTATTCACCGCAGAGCCGCAAAGAACGCCGAGAGAATTTTTCTCTCTGCGCCCTTTGCGCCTTTGCGGCGAAATATATTAGCGAATATGAGCGCTGACAATCAATTTACAGTTGACGGCCCATCCGCACGTCTGCCGATTCGGCTGGTAAACAGCCTCGCCCGGAAAGCCAAACCTGTCTTTGATCGGCTCGTATCGTTAACCTGTGAGAATACAAAGGCAGCAGCCGTCCGCCAAACCGGGTTGCAGGATTGGGGCGAACCCCGGTTTCAAGAAGCACTAGACGCATTATTGGAATCGGTCAGTCAGGAAGGCAACCTCACTTTTTTCGGCCGCTTCGCCTTCAGCCAATTTCTGGTTGGTAATCTTGCCAGCCGCCTGCGCACGATTGAGGTACTAAAACGCAACCCGGAAATTCAGCAGCAAAAAATTAGCAAACCGATATTCATTACCGGCTGGTATCGAAGCGGCACGACTTATCTTCACAACTTGTTTGCCCTTCATCCGGACCTGCGGGCGCCGCTTTTCTGGGAACTGCGCCATCCCTGCCCCACCCTGAATCCGCGGGCTGCAGATCCTCAGAAATATATTCGAAAGGTCAAACTAGACAGCAAGATTCACGGTTATCTGGCGCCGGGCTTCAGTAACATCCATTCCCTTGAGGCCGGTAAGCCCGAAGAATGCCTGCATCTGTTCGATAAATCCTGCGCCGGAACCACCTCATTTTTTATGACCGAAGCAAATTCGTTTGCCTGGTGGCTGCTGGATCACAGTCCACAACAGGGTTACGACTTTTTTAAAAAGCAGCTCCAACTGCTGAACTGGCTGCGACCCGGCCGGCAATGGGTACTGAAGTGGCCCTATCACCTCTGGCACCTTGCCACATTGTTGGAAACGTTTCCCGATGCCACGGTCATTCACCTTCACCGTGACCCCGGCCGGGCGATCCCATCGGTATGCAGCCTGGCCGCCGCCGCCCGGGCGCCATTTGTCGAAAGCATTGATAATGAGGCCCTTGGCGGATTCTGGCTGAAATACTGCGCGGCCAGATTAGAACGAGGATTTAGGGCTCGTCAAAAAGCCGATGCCGGCCAAATTATCGATATTCGCTACCCGGATCTGATAGATAATCCCCTGCTGGTCATCGAGCAAATTCAAAATATTATCAGCCTGGATAGCTATAAAACCTGGACCGCATCAATTAAGGCCAACCTGAAAACAACCCGGAAAAAACGATCGCAACTTCATCACTATACGTCAGCTCAGTTTGGACTCGATACCAATCACGTACTTGAACGGTTCTCCTGCTACCTCCAGGATTACGATTTATCCGCTGAAGTGGCACCTCATAAATAAGAAAACGTTTCGGAATTTCTATAATATATTGAAATCATGTAGTTTTTAACGACACTGGTTTTATGCCGCCTACATGGAATGATGGAATGTTGGAATCATGGAATAATGGTCAAAAACGCATAACTTCAGTGTTTGATCAAGGCTTCTTGTGCGCCTCTGGCGCATTAGGATCAATTTTTATAATTTCTCCATGACTGCTCTTTTGGTATAGCGACCAATGTATTGAATACTGAAACGAGGATCGACAAGCGAAGCTCCGATATATGCCCACCAGGTTAATGACCAGAGCTTGTTAAGCATCGGCGCAAAACAAGGATATTGTTTAAGAAAATCTTTGGATTTTGGAAGATGGGCTTGCTTGAATCTCTCATAGTAAGAATGAAATTCTCCACAGGAGCCGAGGGCAATATTTAGATGATTTAAATACTCTTTCAGGCTGCGACGACAATAGCCTTCTGAGATATTTCTTGAAATGCTATGAGCAGCATCGATGCTGTTGGCATCAACTTTGTTGAGCTCGAATGGAAATTTAGAAAATATTTTATAGGCCAAGACGTATAAAGAAATCGCATCTTGCCAAACCCTGAGCTTTTTAAATCCTCGGTTGATGTTTTTTCGTTCCATGACTGGTTTATCTCATGAATCATAATGTTTTTCAATGCGATGTAAAAAAGACCCAATATTCCAGTATTCCATTGTTCCATCATTCCAATTGTGAGCGAAGCGAACTAAGTTCGTTTTTGAGCCTTCAACTGTTGCGGGTACTACGGGGATCGAATCTATTCGATGACAATAACCGCGGTAAACACCTCGACTCGATGTCAGGTATATGCTGTTGAAGCGAAATCGGTTGATGCCGCAAATTTGTCTAAATATAACACTTGACAGTGGCATTATGACACTATAATATGGCCTATTATGACAACGTATTATCCCAGAGATATAACAGACGCCGTCTACACGGCGCTTGAAAATATGCCCGTAGTCGTAGTCACCGGGATGCGACAGACAGGCAAGACCACCTTTTTGTGTTCCCAGCCAGAAGTCGGTAATCGAGCCTACGTCAGCTTTGACGATTTTGCTCAGCTTGAAGCGGCAAAATCCGATCCGGAAGGGTTTATAGGCCGCGAGGAACCATTAACGATTGACGAAGCCCACAAATGCCCTGAAATATTCGGGGCAATCAAGCGAGCCGTCGATAAACAGAGGGTCCCGGGGCAGTTTCTGCTCTCCGGCTCGGCAAATTTTTCAATTTTAAAAAGTATCACCGAAAGCCTGGCCGGCCGATCCGTATATCTGGCGCTCCATCCATTTAATCGAAGAGAGGTTCGTAAACAAACTACACAGGTGCCATTTATTAAAACTTTTTTTCAAAAACCGCAGATTGGCCGAAAAAGTGAGGTCGATCTAATCCGACCGGAGGAGGTGGCAAAAGGCGGCATGCCAACGGTATGCCTCCGTCAGATCAAGGATCCCATGATCTGGTTCAGGGGTTACGAACAGACATACTTGGAAAGAGATGTGCGCGAATTGAGTCGGGTGGGGGATCTCACAGCGCTCCGCACGTTGCTCCGGCTTACTTCCCTGCGCACGGGGCAACTGCTGTCTCCAAGCCAGGTAGGCCGTGACGCAAAATTGAATGCCACGACCACGTCCCGCTATTTATCCCTTTTTGAGGCATCATTTTTGATCAACAAAATCCCGCCATATTTGCGAAATAAATCCAGCCGACTTATCAAATCGCCGAAAATGTATCTAAGCGACTCAGGCCTGGCAAGCTATATGGCGGGACTGGAGCTGTCTTCATCAATTCGCAGTGATCCGCTTTATGGCGCACTATTCGAAACCTATGTGGCTCAGAATCTGCTTTCAATTTTAAGTGCCAGGTGGCAACAGGCAACGCTGCATTTTTGGGCCGTGCAGGGTCGTCATGAAGTGGATTTTGTCATCGAATCGGGGCAAAGCTGCATCGCAATTGAACTTAAGTCATCAGCCAGGTGGCAAGAAAAAGATCTTTCCGGTTTGAAGGCATTTCTAGCTGCAACGGCCCAATGCAAAGCGGGTGTTCTTTGCTACAACGGAAAAGACCCGGTAAAACTTGGCGCCAAACTCTGGGCGCTGCCGATCAGCCTGATATTATCGTAAAAATAGCATTACGCAAAGGATCTGTAAATGGAACACACTAGTTTTTGGTGGGAATTCGCGGGAAAGGTAGGCGCACCAATGTTTACCGCAACTTTGGTCGCTTGCCTGTTGGCTGGCAAACTGCATTTGATGCATGGTATCTTGATGATGGCAGGGCTCGGTATGATGTGGTTTAGCCACTGGAGGGAATACCATTATAAAGGCGATAAAGATAAATCAGGACATGATTAAGATATAAAAATTCTCTCAAGTGTGACACTGTGCAGAGGTTTGCTGACATCCTTACAAGAATTACTCTTTCAATCCCTCTTTTACCTAGCTGCAACACCGTGTCATTTGAATTTGGCCCATAAAGCTTGTGAGGACTTGAGACATAAGACTTACGGTTAATCGTTTTCCGCCTTACGCCAAATAGTGTCTGATTCTTTCAAACTACATCCCATGCCCTTTGCCCTCTGCCCCATGCCCTTTGCCCTTTGCCCTATGCCCCATGCCCTATGCCCTTTGCCCTATGCCCCATGCCCTTTGCCCTTTGCCCTTTGCCCTTTGCCCTATGCCCTTTGCCCTATGCCCCCTGCCCTTTGCCCTTTGCCCTCCGCCCTTTGCCCTGCGCCCCCCGCCCTTTGCCCTATGCCCTATGCCCTTTGCCCTCTGCCCCATGCCCTTTGCCCTCTGCCCCCTGCGTTTTGCCGTATAATTCCGACTTTGTCTCGCCTGAGCTCGTCGAAGGCCGCATTCCGAATTCCGAATTCGAAATACTCCATTACTCCATCACTCCAATACTCCAAGTTATTTCTCATGCTCCCGCTGCATGGCCGCCGCACAAGCCGCCTTCCCGTCCGCTGGGGCCCGTTCCATGAAGGTTCGCTGAATCGGAACAACCAGGGGGCTAGTGATGAACCGGATGGTCGTGCCCAGCAGTCCCCCCGGCTGCACGCCGATTTTATAGTCGGTAAAGTTGCCCTTGACCTGGATCGGGGTGGCCAGGCTGAAAAATTCAGCCTTTTTGGCCTTGGGTGCCATGGCCAGATATACTTCCTGAGTCTTGAAATTGACCTTGGCCTTGCCGCCCACCTGCATTTTGGTGGTATCGGCAAAGATGGCATTTTGCTTCATTTCGCCGTCCTTGATGTCAAATTGAAACACGGCACAGTTGACGACGGAGGTTTTCTCGGAATCCAGTTCCGGCAGGGCCGCCGCCAGAAGATTGACGGCCCAAAGCTCGAACAGACCGGCTTCGAAATCCTGCGGCACGACCGCAAAGTCGATATACCCGTTGGCATGCTCCATGATCGTATCCAGGCTCGGCGCGCGGGACTTGAGATCGATGTCGAGGCTGAGCCAGCCGCCCATATCGGAATCCGGTTTGGCCCGGCGCGCCAGAATGCCGTAGTCAAACTGTTCGACCTTGGCGCTGGCTTCCAACACGGTATCCTTATCCGTGGGTTCAAAAGCGAAGGCCAGTTTCACAGATCCGCCGGGCACATTCAATTGCATGGGATCAACAGAGAAGCGGCCTTTGTCCAGGGTAGCTACCAGGTTGCCGCTGCCCAGTTTGTCTTTGCCCGACAGTACTTCCTGCACTTTTAAGCTCAGCTTCGTGTCGAGCTTGCGCATGAACTCCGGGCTTAATAGGGCGGCAACTTCCTGTCGATCAGGGTCCGGTTGGGAGGTTGGCTTGTCGGCGGTCTCCGGTGGATCGGTTGCGGTCGCTTTCCCGGTAGGCGACCAGCCGTCGACTTTGAAGTCATCCATTTGCAGGATTCTGGTCGTGAGGTCGATGATCAAACGCGGCGGCCTGGCCACAGTGTTAAAGCCCATATTGCCCGTCATATGGCTCTGGTTGACGCGCACATTCAGATCGGAAAGATAGTAGCCGTCCTTTTTTAGCTGAAACTGCCCGCCGAGTTCGTAGGGCCCATAGGGCGGCAGATCAATTTCCAGGAAATTGTTGATGCTGCTGAGACGCTCGCCGGCCAGCAGCATCTTGAAAGCCAATTTTTGCGGCTCGAGGGGCAGTTCGAACCGGCTGCTCAACTCCAGTTTGACCCCGGCCGCTTCGGCCGATATGTCGAGGGGCAGCCGAACATTTTCCGCGGCCAGTGCGGCCAGGCGATCGCCCTTGATCTGAATTTTGACCGGCTCATTTTTAATGAGGGCATCGATGGACCAGATCACGGGTTGTCCGGCCGACGCCCCGACGACGCAGTCGCGGACAACAATCTGCAGGCTGGCGCCGGTGTTGGGGTCCTGCAACGTCCATTGGCCGTCTTTCATTTTGGCGGCAAATGACGAGTGCTCCATAATCGTACGCAGGTTGCTGCCTTTGATATCGAGATCGAGACCGAAACTGCCGACCGCGGCCTGGATCCCATCGGCAACGTTCAGTTCGGACAAAAGGTCGCCGATATCGACTTTGGAGGAGTCGACTTTAAATTGAAACCGCGGCATTTTGCCTCTTAAATCCAGCGACAGGGTCCCATTGAACTGAACGTCTTTGGCAGTCAGCTGAAAAGGTGAATTCTCCACCCAGCCGCCGCGAATGCGGCTGGTCAGCGAGAGGTTGGTGATATCGAATTCCCGCAGGCCAATGCGCTTGATGCCGATATCGATATCGGCATCATTGAGTTCGACGGCCTGGGGCATAATCGGCATGTCAAACGTAAATCCTTCCGGTGCGGCTTCTTTTTTGGCGGGCTGATCGGTTGTGGCAAGGCCGGCAAGTTCCGCGGAATCGATATTTTCCATCCTCAACCGGGTCGTCAGCAACGGATTGGTGTCATCGGGTTTCCACCCCAATTGCCCCTCGAGTTTGGTTTTTCCCAGGTGGGCATTGAGCGAATTTAAACTCCATTGCCGGCCGGTCAGTTTGAGTTTTCCGTTCAGCGCATATGGCAAATTCGCCGAAGATGAAATTCCCGCCCAGGCTGCGAGACCGCCGATTTGTTTGCCGGACAAGCTCATAGTCATATTCGATGCCGTTGGATCATCCGGTGTGCCGATAGTGCCTTCAACCCGCAGACTGGCGCCCCCGCCGCTGCCGGACAGTTCGATAGGCCAGGGCTGCGAATTTAAAATTTGATTGAGACTTCCGCCGGAGACCTCCAGTTTGAATGGTTCATCCAGTAGTGTGCCCGTCGCAGCAACCCGCATGTTCTGGTCGTGCAGCAAAGCGGCCTCGGCCTTTTTCAAGGTGAAACTTACTGGGCGTCCGTCGGCAACATTACCGTAAGACAGCGCCGCATCGTCCAGAACCAACTGCATGTCAATATTTTCCAGCAATGCGCGCAGATTATGACCGGCACCACCCAGGCTGTACTCAAAGGATTTGAGATGGCCTTTGACACCTTCGGTATTGGTAAAAACCAAAGCCAGGTTGCCCAGATCGGTTTGGTCGGCCTTCAGATTTAACCCAAAACCGGGCCCCTGGTCATAATTTTTAAGGTCCAGCTTCCCGTGAAAGGCGACATCGGCTAAAGTGACCTGCATCGGCGCTGTCAGCACACCTTCATGGATGCCAACGGTCAGAGCCGCATCGCGAATGTCGCCTCGCATATTGATGACCCGCTCGACTTTAAGCTCGATATCGGCATCGAATTGATTCAACAGGTCCAGCGAAATATCGATCTCATTTAAATCGGACAATTGAGCGTCCGCGTCGTCAGCCGCCTGATTTTTGGTTGATGCCGGTTGCTGGCCTGCGATCGCCCGCAGGGGTCCGGCATCAACCGTCGGAATAACAAGTTTGGCTTTCAGGACCGGTTTAGCGCCGGAAAGATTTAGATCAAGGTTCCCGTCAAATTCGGTCTTGGCCAGATAGCCCTTCAGTTTTGATAAACTGTATCCGGTTTGGGTTTCCTGCATGCGGGCCGCCAGCTGATACTGGCCGATCGGCGGCAGCTGCAAACCGAGAACCGCGGTCAGCTTCTCGAGATGATCGCCATTTAATTTGATGCTGAAATCGAATCCCTGACCTTCCAGGGGTCGGTCCGCCTGGCCCCGGACGTTCAGGATGATCCCGGCCATCTCGGCCGATGCCTCCAGATGCCAACTCTGCGTGGGATTGAACAATTCGCCGATTGGATCGCCATTGACGGCAATGTAGTAGCGCTGTTGCTGAAAGGCGCCGTCAATGTCTATTTTCAAGGGTTCATCGGCGACGGCGGCACCCTTCATGGAATTCAAGTTAAAATCATAATCCCGTTTCGATTGGTGATCGCGAAATGATACGACAAGCTGCTCCAGGTTAAACACTTCGACCTCCACGAGGTCCACTTTAAATGGCTCAGCTCCGTCATCGGTCTTGGCCGGGTCGTCAGCCTTTTGACCGGACACGTCAAACAGCCAATTTTTGCGCCCATCGGCCATGAGCTCAAGTTCGATATCGATTCCGTTGGCCGTAATTTCCTGGATTCGAATTCTGCTGCGCAGCAGGGGCAGCAGCCGGACGCTGGCCCGAAATAAATTGACTTTGATAAAGTCTGCGTGATCCCAGGCAGACGGATTGGCTATCTTCAGTCCATCCACTTCAAACGCGGGCCGAAAGCTCAACTCCAGTCCCAGGTGACCATCGATACTCACGGTTCTGCCAAGCGCGTTGCTTGCTGCGGTCTCCACCCTGGCGCGAATCCCGTCGACGTTGACTGAAATCCCGACCGTCAAAATGATCACCAAAGCGGCTGCAATCAGGGCCACCAAAGAACCGATGACCAATGCCGCCCGTTTCAAATATTTCGCTAAAGCCATGACCGACTCCTTTTGAAGGGATTATGAATATCCAGTTTGACAGTAATCATTTCGCACAGATCGGCAACCATCCATAAAAAATGCAGCATTTAGGTGTTATTTGTTATTTGTTATTCGTTTATAGAATTGGTTGAGAGCCTGATCTTAGATTTCTACCAACAGTGATGATGTAAAAACAGATTTCATTCCATTGAAACCAATAACCAATAACGAATAACTAATAACTCCCAATTGGCCACTCGCAAAAGCGCTGTGTAATTTTATTGACAAAAACTTAGAAACAACTACACTTGGCACTTTGGATTATACCCAAGTCGTATCACGGTACCCAGTTTTTATTTGTTCAAGGTAAAGTGTGACCCGATTCAAAATTATATTAAAGCGCCTGTCAACAGTTTTATGGCCTTATGGAAAGACGGGAAATGAACTTGGGTGGGTTGTCTGAGTAAAAATCGGGGAATAGAGGAGGCTTTGGTTCACCCAGGAGGGATGATGAAGGTGGCAACTTTTACCAGCGGGTTTCAGGTGTCGGGCGTCAGGTGTCAGCAACTGTAATCGACCTGTTGGATGGGAGTTGCTCATGCATTGAATTAATTTCACCACTGGTGATTTTCGGCTTCGACCCAATTTGAGTCCAAGACTCACATTCCGTTTTTTACTGACACCTGACACCTGAAACCACAAATAACTTAGACAGTTGGCATAGCCGATTGTCTCTAACCTGGCCCAAGTATCCAGGTTTTTCGCAAGAAGATAAACTATGCCCGCGTCAATATGCCCATCTCTGATTCAATGCCGACTACAAGTTTACTCATAATCCACCAGGGCGCCCTGGGTGATTTCATTCTGACATTTCCGGCCCTTACCCGGCTGCAGAAATATCATAAGCCGATCGATGTTTTGAGTCAGAGTCAGCAGGGAAAATTGGCCAAATCATTAGGGCTTGCCCAAAATTGGTATCCGTTGGAGGCAGCTTATTTCGCGTCGCTGTTCGGCGATCGGATTGACCCAAAAATGAGGACTATATTAGAAAAATATGAAACTATTATCCTGTTTGCCCAATCCGACGTCCTGGAGAAGTCCATTAAACGTGTCACGCCCTATTTAAGCTGCCGGCTGCCGCCTAAACCTCCGGCTGACCAGCGTATCCATGTCGCTCAATTCGTATTGGATCATATTTTTAAGTGCGGCCTGATCAGCCGCGCCGATGCCCGGCTGGATGACATTCCGTTCACCGCCATCCCGAACCGCCGGCGCAAGCTTGCTAAAATACTGCTGCACCCCGGCGCCGGCAGTATCCGCAAACGCTGGCCGATTTCCGGTTTTCTTCAGGTAGAGGCCGCATTGAAGGAGTCGGGACTGATGCCGGAATTCATCCTGGGACCGGCCGAGGAAAACCTGGTGCATGAGCTGCAGCAGGCGCGACGAGTGGTGCACGTGCTCGACGATCCGGCGGACCTTGTTGCACTGCTAAACTCGGCCGGCGGCTTTATCGGCAACGACTCCGGCGCCAGCCATCTGGCGGCTTACCTGGGGCTGCCGACGACAGTCATATTCGGTCCGGCTGATCCCGCGCGCTGGGCACCGGTTGGCCGGTCCGTGCAGATCGTGCGGCCCGGTCTTTCTTGCCGCCCGTGTTTTGAAACCGAGCCGGACAACTGCGATGACCCACAGTGCCTGGCGGGGACGAGTGTTCAGAAGGTGCTCGAAGTGTTCTATAGTATATATACTAAAGATGACAAGCCGGAACAACTAAAGTGACCGATATGACTTATACGACTTATATGACTTATGTTTTCATGAAAGTATTCGGTAGGGGATAGCAGTGGACATCACCTCAAAATTAAAGATCCTGGACCAGATTTACGCGATTTATGATAAATTCACCGCAACGCTGGATCCGGCCTGCCAAAAATACTGCGATCATTGCTGTACTTCAGGTGTTACCTTGACAACCCTGGAGGGATACAAAATCATCGACAGTCTGGCCTCGGAGGCCGAAAAGGCCATCAGCAAGAAAATTCAGGCCGCCTCGGAAATAAAACGCCTGCGGCCCCAACTGACAACCAACGGCCTGGCGCAGCTTTGTGCCCGGGGCGCCGATCCGCCCCAGGAAGAGGACAACCTCGATCTGCCGGCTTGCCCGCTTTTACAAGATCATCAATGCCCGATTTACGAATTGCGGCCCTATGGGTGCCGCTGCCTGGTATCGCGGGACAACTGCGGGGATAAAGGGTTTGCTGAAATCGATGATTTTGTTTTGTCGGTAAACACCGTTTTTTTGCAAACGATCGAACACCTGGATACCAGTGGTTGCAGCGGCAATCTGGTGGATGTTCTGCAGGCCATGTCTGATGAAAAAAAGCGGGCGGCCTATGCCAGCGGCGCCCTGCATTGCAGCGCCAACAGACTGGTGATCAACCAACCGCTGGAGGTGCTGATGATCCCGCCCGAGCAACGCGCCGCAATGGAGCCGATTCTGCAGGAGCTCAGGCAAATAAAAAACTGGCACTGATGCCAAATTATTGACCGGCGTCAGATAAGAATGGAGCAGCCCCCGGTTTATCTTAAGGCCATTATTCGGCGTTCGATCTGAAAGAAATCACAGCGGTACACTGGCGAGTCATAGCAATGATGTTTAACAAGCAAACAGTCTTTTGGCATTGAGTCCGCAAACTTGATCGACCTCGGCCGGGGTCAGTCCGGCGGCGTCCATATCGCTGAAATATCGCGCCGGCGGCAGAAGGGGGAAATCGGTGCCGAAAAGAATCTTGTCGGCGCCGATCAGCTCACTTGCGATGCGGTAGACTGAAGCGTCATAAAGAAACGGCGAGGCGGCCGTGTCAAAATAGACATTTTTGAGCCGTTCTTTAACCTGCTTTTTCATCAGACTGTAAAAAAACAGGCCGCCCCCCCAGTGGGCTAGAATAAGTTTGTTGTCCGGGAACCGTTCTATGAGCCCATAGATTTGGCCCAGTGTAATCGGGGTTTTCCCATGATAATGATGTCCCACAGGTTCGTTGGTATGAATTAAAACCGGCAGATCGCTCTGGTGGCATAAATTCATGATCGGATCCAACTGCTCCAGCGCGAGTTGGTCAATGCCGGACCCGTAAAACGCCAACTCACCGATTCCGGACAGGCCGCCGGCCAGACAGCGTTCGGTTTCAGCCGGCGCCTGTGCATCTGCCGGATCGAAACATCCCAGACCGATAAAACGATCGGGATATTTTTGGACCGATGCCATGACATAATCGTTATGGAATCGGTAGGTATCGCTGTGGGACCATGGGAACCCGAAGATAACTGATTTGTCCACCCTATGCTCATCCATGGCAGACAACAGTTCGGTGGCCCCTATCAATTTGGATTTGGGAGACTGGTATAACAGTTGGAAAGCCGGTTCAGCGGGAAAAAATTGATCGCGATTTTGACGAATATCTGCCGGGAATATGTGGGTATGAATATCGATGATCATCCGTTGTCCTCGAGATATGGAGTTGGAGAAATAATTACTAAGCAAAAAAAACTGAATATTCAAACAAAAAAAAACGACTGATTGGAGGCTAGTCAATCAGTCGTTAAGGAGGAGAACAGATGAAGAAATTATTAGGCTTTGTGGAATTTAGGTAGTGCAATACTCTTGCCAATTCTGAAATAAAAATAATTAAAAATAATTTCCGAAGTATATCCACTATAATATCAATAACATAAAATTTATCCTGAGATAAAAAATTCCCGGCGTGGATCTGGTTTCGCACCCTGTTTTTAGGTAATTGGGTTCACAATTTTTAACCTTTGAAAGTGTTTTATTATAAACCTCTTGTTTTTAAAGTATTTTTCGAATATGGCATAAAGTTCAAAATTTTGAACCCTACCCTTGCCCACAAACATTCACATTTATAACCGATTGATAATTTGTGGATTTGTAGGGTTCATGATTTTGAACCACCCGGTGGTTTAGCATTCTATGGGGCTGCCGGATGCAGTTAGCCGAAAAAAGACTAACCCCTAATAATATGTAGAATTTTTGAGACGCTAAACTATGGATTACATGCAGCAGGCCAAAAACGATCCCATGTACCGCTACCTAATTGTATTTACAATTTGCTCGAGCATGGGAATGCAGACTTGGTTGACATTGTTTAACAACTTTGCCGTCGACATCGCCGGGTTGGATGGACATCATGTCGGTGTCATCCAATCTGTCAGAGAAATTCCGGGATTTCTGGCCCTGCTGGCGGTTTTTGTAATTATGTATATCAAGGAATATCGACTGTCGGCCCTGTCGATTTTAATTCTGGGGCTGGGCGTGGCATTGACGGGAATGTTTCCTTCTTATGCCGGACTGCTGATTACGACCCTGGTGATGAGTTTTGGATTCCATTACTATGAAACCACCAACATGTCCCTGACGCTTCAGTATTTCGATAAAGGGACCTCCCCCTGGGTATTCGGCAAGCAGCGCAGCTTTGCGGCGGCATCCAATATCGGGGTTGGGATCCTGATTTATGCCTTGGCATTTTTTCTTGATTTTTCAAATATCTACCTTCTTATCGGAGGTCTGATTATAGCAACGGCGATCTGGGGACTGGCGCAGGATCCCACGGGCAAAGAAATCGTTCCCCAGCGAAAGAAAATGATCCTACGCAAAAAATATTGGCTGTTTTACTTTTTGACGCTGATGGCCGGTGCGCGGCGGCAGATATTTATGGCATTTGCCGTATTGTTAATGGTGCAAAAATTTGAATACTCGCTGCAGGAAGTCACCATTCTCTTTGTGGTGAACAATGTCATCAACTACTATCTAAGCCCATTGATCGGTAAAAGCATCATCCGCTTTGGTGAGCGCAAGGTTCTAACATTGGAGTATCTTAGCCTGATAATCGTTTTTATGGCCTACGCCACCACCTCGTCCAAACTGCTGGTGGCGGCCTTGTTTATACTGGACCACATATTTTTTAACTTTGCCATCGCCATCCGCACTTATTTTCAAAAAATTGGAGATCCGCGGGACATCGCCCCAAGTATGGCCGTCGGGTTTACCATCAACCACATGGCTGCCGTATTTTTGCCGGCCATCGGCGGATTTTTGTGGGTCATCGATTATCGCATCCCATTTTTCGGCGGCGCGGCTCTGAGCCTGATTTCACTGACTGCCGTGCAGCTGATAAGGACGCCGGTAAAGATTCAAGGTTCATAGGTTCAAGGGTTCATAGGTTCAAGGGTTATTTGATCTTAGGACTCGCGTAAAAATTAAGACGTCTATTCGTCAAAGGGGAAAACAATCAGGCTTCGGTGCAACTCGGACTTTTTTTAATCATTATGGATCAGAAAACGCAAGAAGTAGGGCGGTCCACGATACCCACTTAAATTCGGTGTTTAAATAGTACTCATCGTCGTTCTCCTACTCGTCCTCGATTATGAAAGCGGCTCAAAAGCTTCGATGACGACGACGAGCACGAGTACGAGTACGAAGGATATGCTCATAAGATACTACGCCGTATTGGCAAAGTTACTTTTACGATCAGACTGGACTCTGTCCAGGCCGGCAAAGGCGCTGAACCTTTGAACCCTGAACCCCTGAACCTTGAAACCGCCGCCGAAGGCGGCTATTCCCACACCCCGTCAATCAAGGCTCCGCAGTGCACACAACTCCCATTTCTAACCTGCAGCTTGCCGACCTGAAATCCCACGCGTTCGATCACCATTTCGCCGCAGCTTGCACAAAAGGTATTCTCGGCCGCATGGCCGGGTACATTGCCGGTGTAGACATACCTTAAACCGGCTTTCACACCGATTTCCCGGGCCGTTAGAAGGGTTTTAACCGGGGTGGGAGGACGGTCGGTCAGTTTGTAGGTGGGATGGAAGCGACTGATGTGCCAGGGAGTATCCGCCCCCAGATCCTGTGCAATAAAGGCAGCCAGCTTTTTGAGCTCGGCTGAATCATCATTCAGACCCGGCACGATCAAGGTGGTCACTTCCACAAATATACCGAGTGTTTTCATTAATTTTAAGCTTGCCTGCACGTGTTTGAGCCTGGCTCCGCATTGCTCCTGGTAATAATTATCGCTAAAAGCCTTCAAATCAACATTGGCCGCATCCAAATGGGGATGAATCATCTCCAGCGCTTCGGCTGTCATGTAGCCATTGGTAACAAATACGTTGCGCAGGCCTTGGTCCGCAGCCAGTTTGGCGGTTTCATAAGCAAATTCAAAATAAACGGTCGGCTCGGTATAGGTGTAGCTGATACTTTGACAGCCGGCGCGCAGGGCGGCGTCCACCACACTTGAAGGACGGCAGGTTTCCCCCATAATCATACCGCTGCGATCGGTGGGCATCTGGGCAATATCGGCATTCTGGCAAAACCGACAGCGAAAATTACAACCAACCGTTGCAATAGAGTAGGAAAGGGTTCCGGGGAGAAAATGAAACAGGGGCTTTTTTTCGACGGGATCAATGTTGCGGGCAATCAGCTTGCCGTAAACCAGTGTTTGCAGGCTGCCGCCTGCATTTTCTCGTACGCCGCAGATTCCCCGGCCACCGTCTTTGATCACACAACGATGGCTGCAAAGTTTGCACTTCACCTTGTCGTTCTCAAGGCGTTCATAGAGGTAGGCTTCCATGGTGGCATTGCTCCAGGTTGATTGATTAATTGAAAAACCGATGGAAGAAAGTGATAAAATGACTAATGAATATTGACTAATGATTAATAAAGGTCCGCCTCGACTCGACTGAGCTCGTCGCAGGCCGGCGGATCTATTTAAATCAGGAAGTTAACTTCCTCCGCAGGTTATCAATTTTATAGATAATCAAATATAGAATAGAAGGAGCGAAGCGACATCCACAATTATTCAATATTCAATTTTCATTATTCATTTCCAGCCTAGCCGGTCGCTGCGCCGCCAGGATTTTTTGCCTGATAGCGCATGGTAAGTGGTTTGGTTCTGAAGCGGGGCACCAGGGTGACCACTATCCCGGCAAATGCTCCGAAAGGACAACGCTGCACGATTTTGGAGTGTTCCAAACTGTTGATGAAATTGACTGAATGAGCGGGCAACTGACAGACCGTGCGCCAGGAAACGGGCGCATCACCCATGATTTCTCGAATATTTTGCTTTAACTCCCAGATGCTGAAGAAGCGGGCGTGATTGAAAATGGTCGGTGTAAATATACCTTTGACCCGGCGCTGAATGCCCTTGATGGCGTAACGATTCAACACACCGATAAAAACACGATCTTTGGCCACCCGAAAGGCTTCTTCAAGGGATTTTTTGGGATCGTCGACAAATTCCAACGTGGTAAAAAGGCTGGCATAGCTAAACGAATTGTCATCAAAGGGCAGATCTTCCGCGTAACCGCGGTAAAAATCCGCCCGATCACCGATTTTTTTCAAGGCAATATCCAGCATGTAGGTGGATGGGTCCAGGCCGGTCACCTGCAGACCCATATCCAGAAATGCATTCAGGCAGGCCCCCACCCCGCACCCGATATCCAGGATGGTCTCACCACGCATCGGTTGCAGCAAATTGCGCATCAACCCGGCTTCCAATTTAAAAGCAGTTTTGGATTGCGGTTTGTTCAACCATTGCTCGTAGGCAATCGCCTCGTTAAAATCAAAGACATGTCCCATGAATTTTAATCTAAGGAATTAATTTGACTAAATCAAGGAGAAACTGTTGGTATTCGGGTGCTGGATGCTCGATGCTTGATGCTGGATACTTGATACTGGATACTCGATGCTCGATACTCGATGCTGGATACTCGATGCTGGATACTCGATGCTGGATACTCGATGCTGGATACTCGATGCTGGATGCTCGATGCTGGATACTCGATGCTGGATACTCAATGCTCGATGCTCGATGCTGGATACTCGATGCTCGATGCTGGATACTCAATGCTCGATGCTGGGTATCGGATGAGGGAGGCACTTTCACACCAACAATCCTTTTCACCATCCTTTTTCCGACTTCGTCTCGCCTGAGCTTGTCGAAGGCCGCATTCCGACTTCCAAATTCCTATCCCCTCTGACCTCTGTCCTCCGTCATCTGACCTCTGACCTTTGTCCTCTGACCTCTGTCCTCTGACCTCTGTCCTATGACCCCTTTTCAGTCCAGCGGCAGCGCTGAACCCAGAACCCTGAACCCTGAATCATTTAACCCTACATCGTTTCATCTTAAATGGTTTAAGTATTGACTATTTAATTCTAAATATATAAAAGAAATGGATTCAGCTTAAAATCCGCCCGGGGCAGCACCAGGAGTTATGTATCAGAATCCGATGGCTGAACAAACCTGTCCGCCCCGGTTATTACATTTTCCAGGGCGGAGTGAATAAGGAGCGGCTTATGAACCCGCAAAATGAATCCATCATTCAGGACCTGGTTTGGTCGATTCGCCGACTCGTGCGGGCCGTGTATCTCGATTCCCAGAAAATAAGCAAGCGCTATGGCCTGACCGGGCCTCAAAGTGCCGTTGTGCGCAACCTCTATAACAACGGCCCCATGTCGTCCGCCGACCTTAGCCGCAACTTGTTTGTCACACCATCCAACATTACTGGAATTATCGATCGTCTGGAAAAAAAGCAATTGGTGGAACGCATCAAAAAAAAGGGCGACCGCCGCGTCGCCTTAATAACCTTGACAGATAGCGGCAAGGAGTTGAGCAAAACCTTGCCCGATCCGATTATGAAAAAATTTATCGCCGAACTGGCAGACCTGGAACCGGAGCACGTCCAACTGTTGGCGATGGCGATGAATCAAATTCTAAATCTCATCGATGCTGAGGAGATCAAGGGGGAACCGCTGGAGTTAAGTTCAGAACCCGTTGCAATCGAACAGGAGGAAACCTTCCACTGAAGAAACCACAAACTCGAACCGGCCGCATGGAAACATCCATTTTCGGCCATCAATTGAAGGAGGAAAGATCATGTCAACACTAAAAGAACTGGAAAATTTGTTTAGTGCCGGAAAAATTAAGCGCCGTGACTTCATCACGCGGGTTTCGGCCCTGGGTCTCATGGCCGCCGTGTCACCGGCCTTGCTGAGCGGCACGGCCAAAGCGGCGACACCCAAAAAAGGCGGACGGTTTATTGTCGGGATTACCGGCGGGTCAACCACCGATTCCATGGACCCTGCAACATTGACTTCCAACATGAACCAGAACGTCAACTGGCAGATCAGAAACAGTCTGGTGGAAATCGATCACGAATTCAATGCCATCCCGGAACTGGCCGAGTCCTGGGGCTCAACACCGGACGCCAAAGTATGGACCTTTAAGCTGCGCAAAGGCGTTGAGTTTCACAATGGCAAAACCATGACCTCCGAGGATGTGGTCTTTTCCATCAAACACCATTTGGGTGAAGAATCCAAGTCAGCCGCGAAAGGGTATTTAAAAAGCATTGTCGATATTAAAGCTGATGGAAAGAACGAAGTTGTTTTTGAGCTTTCCGGCGGCAGTGCCGATTTTCCGTTTATCCTGGGCGACTATCACTTAACCATTTGCCCCGCCGGAACTGCCGGCCCGGAATTTGAAAAGGGCATCGGTACCGGCGGGTATATTCTGGAGAGCTGGGAACCGGGAGTCAGGGCTTTTGCAACCCGCAATCCCAATTACTGGAAAGAAGGCCGGGCCCATTTTGATGAAGTCGAAACCCTGTCCATTGTTGATACCAATGCCAGAACCAATGCCTTGAAGACCGGCCAGATAAACTACATGGATCGTGTTGAACTTAAAACAGTGCACCTTTTAAAGAGGATGCCGGGGGTCAATGTCTCAGCCACAACGGGAACCGCCCACTACACCATCCCCATGCGCTTGGATCAAAGTCCATACGGCGACAATAATGTCCGCATGGCCTTAAAGTTGGTGGTTGACCGTGAAGCATTGGTGAAACAGATATTGCGCGGCTACGGCGAACCCGGCAATGATCACCCCATTGCACCGGTCAACAAATATCATGCCAAAGACCTGGAGCAAAGAAAATATGATCCGGAAAAGGCCAAATTTTACATGAAAAAAGCCGGCATGCTGGACCATACCTTTAATTTGCATGCTGCCGATGCCGCATTTGCCGGTGCCGTGGACGCGTCCGTCCTTATAAAGGAGCAGGCCAAAAAAGCAGGCATAAAGATCAACGTAGTCCGGGAGCCCGATGACGGGTACTGGAGCAATGTCTGGATGAAAAAAGAGTGGAGCATGTGCTATTGGGGCGGACGTCCCATTGAGGATATGATGTTCTCGGTCGCATACTCGGCCGGGGCTCCCTGGAATGATACGCTCTGGAACAATAAGCGTTTCAACGAACTGCTGATAGACGCCAGGGCCGAGTTGGATCAAGATAAACGCCGCAAGATGTACTGGGAAATGCAGGAAATATGCCGAAATGACGGCGGAACGGTGGTTCCCATGTACAACCAGATGGTCGAGGCCAGTTCAGCCAAGCTGGCCCATGGACCCATTTCAGGACACATGGCGCTGGATGGCATGCGTACTCCCGAACGCTGGTGGTTCGCCTAATACCTTGCCGGTTGCCGTCCCGTGCCGGGTACGGGACGGCAACATCAGAATTATCCCGATAATCCGTAACTTCGGGGGTAAATCACTGCTGTTGGTAAATGGCAGTCATTCATTCCTTACCTGTCTTGCAAATAACATAAATTCGGGGAAAAAATGAAAGACATATTAGCAATGGTAGCAAAACGCCTTGGATTGGGAGTGCTGACAATGATCGTCATCTCTCTTCTCATTTTCGTCGGCATTGAGGCGCTTCCCGGCGATCTGGCAACGGCTATCCTGGGGCAGAATGCACTGCCGGAAACCGTAAGCGCCTTTCGCAAGGAGCTGAAGCTGGATCTTGCGCCCCATGTTCGCTATTTTGCCTGGCTGGGCGACTTAATGCAGGGAAATCTGGGTAATTCCCTCGCCAATCAACGGCCGGTGGCCGATTTGGTTGGCTGGCGCTTTGCCAACACGATTTTTTTGGCCTCCACGGCCGCCGTGATATCTGTGCCGCTGGCAATTCTGCTCGGGCTTCTGGCAGCGCTTTACCGCGACAGCTGGTTTGACAAGGCCATTTCCACGAGCACGCTCAGCGCGATCTCCTTTCCGGAATTCTTTATTGCCTACATTCTGATCGCCTTGCTCTCGGTTAAGTTAATTATCTTTCCCAGTATTTCCAACATAAACGAACAAATGTCGTTTTGGCAGAAAATACATGCAATTATTCTTCCCAGCCTGACGCTCACTTTTATTGTAACCGCTCACATGATGCGCCAGACGCGGGCAGCTATCATCAATGTGCTGGCCAGCTCGTATATCGAGATGGCCCATTTAAAAGGTTTAAAGCGCATGCGGGTCATCGTTGTGCATGCATTTCCCAATGCCCTGTCGCCGGTTATTAATGTGATCGCTCTTAATCTGGCCTATCTGGTGGTCGGCGTGGTGATCGTCGAAGTGGTTTTTGTCTACCCGGGATTGGGGCAACTGCTGGTGGACTCCGTGTCGACACGTGACATCCCGGTGGTTCAAGCCAGCGGTCTTATTTTTGCCGCCGTCTATGTCTCGCTTAATCTTTTAGCCGATATACTGTCAATTCTCAGCAACCCCAGGATGCTGCATCCCAAATCAAAATAAGGAGTATAATTCAAGATGGCGTTTATAAAATTACTAAGACACTCACCGCTAAGCGCTCGCATCGGCCTGGCAATGGTCCTGATTAATGTCTTTGCCGCCATATTTGCTCCGATTATCGCCCCCTACGGGGAAACGGAAATTGTCAGCGACGTCTGGATGCCTTCGAGCAGCGAAAATTATCTTGGCACCGATCATTTAGGACGAGATTTGTTCACGCGTCTGATTTACGGCGCCCGGAATACCATCGTGATAGCCTTTGTCACAACCATGATCTCTTTTATCATCGGCGCTGTTTTAGGGTTTTTTGCGGCAGCGCTCGGGGGCTGGACTGAATTGGGTCTCAGCCGCGTTATCGATATTTTAATGGCTTTTCCCACCCTTATTTTTGCCTTAATCGCCTTGTCAGTGGTCGGGACGTCTATTCCCGCTTTAATACTGGTGATCGCGATATTGGACTCCACGCGGGTTTATCGCCTGTCGCGCGCCGTCGCCATGGACATAGTGGTTATGGAGTTCGTTGAAGCGGCCCGGCTGCGCGGTGAAAAAATCTGGTGGGTCATGCGCAAAGAAATTCTGCCCAATGCCATGCCGCCGCTGGTTGCGGAATTCGGTCTGCGTTTCTGTTTCGTGTTTTTGTTCATCGCCGCGCTGAGCTTTTTAGGCCTGGGCATCCAACCTCCTACAGCGGATTGGGGCGGCATGGTCCGTGAGAACGCCGGGGCGATCACCTTCGGCATTCTCACGCCGCTATGGCCAGCCGGAGCCATCGCATTTCTGACGGTGGGCGTGAATTTAATTGTTGACTGGTTTCTGAAGATCGCCAGCGGACTAAAGGATTGAAGGAATAACAATGACCCGTCTCCTTGAAATGAAAAAAATAGAGATAGAAGGCTACAGTTCAGAGGAAGAGCAATGGCTGCCGATCATAAAAGGTCTTGATCTTACTTTGGACAGAGGCGAAGTTGTCGGTCTGATAGGCGAATCCGGCGCAGGAAAATCCACCTTCGGGCTTGCTTCCATGTGCTACACCCGCGGGGGCTGCCGAATCGCCTCCGGATCGATTGTCTTTGACGGCATGGAACTGTTCGGCGCACCGGAAGAGGAGTTGAGAACAATCAGGGGGGTGCGTATCGCCTATGTCGCCCAAAGTGCCGCCGCCTCGTTTAATCCGGCGCATCGACTCATAAATCAGTATGCCGAAGCGCCGATTCGGCATAGTCTGATGAATTTTAGCAAAGCGGAAGAAAAAGCCGTGGACATTTACCGGCGCTTGCTGCTGCCGGATCCTGAAGGGATCGGTTACCGCTATCCCCACCAGGTCTCCGGCGGGCAACTGCAGCGCGCCATGGTGGCCATGGCGATGGCCTGCACACCGGATCTCATCATCTTTGATGAACCCACGACAGCGCTGGATGTGACGACGCAAATCGAAGTACTGGCCGCCATCAAGAAAATAACCCGGGAGTTTAACACGGCCGCCATCTACATTACCCACGATCTGGCCGTGGTGGCTCAATTAGCCGACCGCATCATGGTACTGAGACACGGTGATTTGGTCGAAGAAAATGATGCCGCGGTCCTAATGGCCAATCCAAAAGAGGAATATACCAAAGCATTGCTTTCGGTCCGCACACTCAGGGAGGATCGGGATCTGTCTGCCACGGAACATGATATTGTCCTGCAAGTTGAAAACGTGTCGGCCAGTTACAGCGGTAAGGAATCGGAAAAGGTGCTTGAGGGTATTGACCTTAAAATCAGACGCGGCCGAACCGTGGCATTGGTCGGCGAATCCGGCAGTGGCAAAAGCACGCTGGCACGGGTTATAACCGGTCTGTTGCCCCCGCTTGAAGGCCGTGTCATTTATGGCGACGAGGAACTGCCGCCGGCATTAAAATCTCGCAAACTTGAAACACTCAGGATAATGCAAATGATTTATCAGATGCCGGACACAGCCCTAAACCCCAGGCAGAGGGTCAGAGATGTCATCGGACGCCCGCTCACATTTTACTTTGGCATGAAGGGCAAAGAAAGGAATGACAGGATCATAGAATTGCTGGAAAAGATCGAATTATCGCCCAAGAAATATATAGATCGATACCCGGGGGAACTGTCAGGCGGTGAAAAGCAGAGGGTCTGCATCGCCCGCGCCCTGGCGGCCAAACCCGAGATGATTATCTGTGATGAAGTGACTTCCGCCCTGGATCAACTCGTTGCCGAAGAAATTCTGAAGCTGCTGCAGGATCTGCAAAATGAACTGAGCGTATCGTATCTTTTTATCACTCACGATTTGGCAACGGTTAAGGCTATATCCGATGAGATTGTCGTCATGTTGCAGGGTAAAATTGTCGAACAGGGCATCAAGAAAAAAGTTCTTACGCCGCCTCACCATGAGTACACGGACCTTTTGCTCTCATCAGTACCGGAAATGGACCCGGGTTGGCTCGACGGCGTCCTGGCGGAACGAAAACGCAAAGGGGTCAAATCGGCAGATTTTGTGCAATCGTAAATGGGGTAGCCCGTGGGAGGTATTTATGAAGTTCTTGGTATGTTTTGATGAGAGAACTGAGGCCAAAAAAACACTGAAGGTGGCCCAAGAGCATGCTAAAATCTGGCAAGCGGAGTTGGAGGTGGTCAACGCGATTACCCGGGTAGAACCACTAAAGCACACTAAAGTAAAAAAAATGGAAGAAAAAATGGAAGGGGCGGTTAAGGAAATTTTAACAGAAGATGGGCCGCCCTATGAGGTCCAATTGCTGCTAACCGACCTGACCCCCGGGGAACAACTGGTAAAATATGCCGAAGATCAGAAGATCGATCAAATATTTCTAGGAATCGAAAAAACATCCAAAGTCGGGAAATTTTTATTCGGTTCCACTGCTCAGTATGTCATTTTGCATGCGCCTTGCCCGGTGGTTACAATTCGATAGCGGGCTTGTGAAAATTTCTGATAACCATTAACAAATAACGCCAAACGATTATTTGATACTTTTTCGCCCATTTAGGCGCTTAGGGCCTTTTTTCTGACAACATGTTGTAAGTTACGGAAGGTTTCAGGTGTCAGTGTTCAGGTGTCAGGATTTAGCGCGTCGGTTCCCTGACACCCGAAACCTGACACCTAAAACCTACAAACTACGCCATTGCTGCCCCGCCGGGGCCACTTTTTCGAGTGCGGTCTCGGAAAAAGTTTAGGCCCTATTTATTGAAATCACATCATGTTTGCGAAAGATATATCAAAAAAAATATTTTCGCCACCAAGACACCAAGGCACTAAGTGTAATATAAATGATCATTTTTTCTTAGTGCCTTGGTGCCTTGGTGGCTAATCTTTCCGGTTCATCCGGGTTGAGGATATGAAATCCCCGGCGGGCTCAGGCGTCGCTGGATTTGGGCTCGCTAGTGGATTGCGGGGCTTTGGCTGCGGGACGTCGCCTTTTGCGGGGGGTTCTCTTTTTCTTCTCGGCCGTTTTCGGTTTCTGTTCTGCGGCCTCCACCTTTGTATCTTGCGCCTCCGCCTTGGCCTTTTGCGGCTCCGCCTTTGTTTTATTCGTCTCTGTTTTGGCTTTTTGCGGCTCCGGTTTTGCTTTTTTCGTCTCTGCTTTGGCTTTTTGCGGCTCAGGTTTTGCTTCTTGCGGCTCCGGTCCGAATCCAAAAAAGGCGCCCGGAAAATGAGATGGTTTTCTTCTAGGCTGAGGTTTGCGCTGGGCGCGTTTTCTGTTTTCGGCACTGCGAGTGCGCCGCTGGCTGGAGCTTTTCAGCCGGGCTTTCCTTTTCGTGGGAAAGGGCTTGGAACGATCTTCAACATACCATTCTTCTTCAGGCCAGATCACCGGGATTTTATAATCCAGCATCTGCTCCAAAGGTTCGAGATGAAAAACATATTTCTCACAGGCCAGGGAAATCGCCTTGCCGGTTTTACCGGCCCGCGCGGTTCGTCCGATACGATGTACATAGTTCTCGGAATCCTGCGGCAGATCGTAGTTGATGACATGGCTGATGTCTTCGACATGGATACCCCGTGAGGCGACATCAGTCGCAACCAGGATTTTTATTTGACCTTTCTTATACTGTGCCATCAGCCTGAATCGCTTGCGCTGGGGCAGATCTCCGGTAATCCCTTCAGCCGGCCAACCGTTGCCCTTCAATTTGTAAGTCAGATATTCCACGCCGGCTTTGGTATTGACAAAAATGAGCATCCGGTTCCACTCCTCCCGTTTCAGGAGTCCCAACAGCAGCGGTATCTTCTTGTCGACTCCCACATGAAACAGCGACTGCTCGATGCCTTCTACGGTCACGGTCTGGGGGGTAACGGAAATAAACTCGGGCAGGTTCATGTACTCATAGGTCAATTCCATGACCCGATAGGAAAGGGTGGCGGAAAACAGCATGGACTGGCGTTTGTCATAGGGCGGAAGCTTGCGTAAAATATAGCGCATATCTTTGGCAAAGCCGAGATCCAGCAGACGATCAGCTTCATCGATAACCAGCGCTTTGATGCCTTCGGTTTTAAAAATTTTCTGCTTATAATAGTCGATGATGCGACCCGGCGTGCAAATGACAATATCAACTCCGCCGCGCAGAATTTCAGCTTGTTTGACATAATCGACACCACCCACCACCTGAACCAGTGAGAGGCTGGTGTGGCGGCACAGGACCTTGGCTTCTTCATAGATCTGCTGCGACAATTCCCGGGTGGGTGCAACGATGAGCGCCTGGGGCAGGCCGTCGTTTTTGACCGGTTCCGCCAAGAGCCCGTTTAGAACAGTAACCAGAAAAGCGCCGGTTTTGCCGGTGCCGGTCTGAGCTTGTCCGGCAACATCGCGGCCGGTTAATGACACCGGCAGGGTTTGCGCCTGGATCGGAGTACAGTGTTCGAAGCCGGCGTCTTTCAACCCGGCCAGCACTTCAGCGGGCAGATTGAATTCATCAAATCTGGTTTCGGTCAGAAATTCAGGTTGCGGCGCTCGCGGCTGCTGCAAGGGCGATTGGGCTTCTTTCGACGACGATTGAAGTTCTTCTGAAAGCGATTGAGATTCTTCTAATGACGATTGCGGTTCTTCCAACGATGATTGTGGTTCATCTGACGAAGATCGGGGTTCATCTGACGAAGATTGGGGTTCTTCCGAAGACGATTGTGGTTCTTCTGACAACGATTGAGGTTCCTCTGACGACGATTGTGGTTCTTCTGGCATGGACATAGATACCTTTTTATGCAGGGAAGCGTGCTTATTACCCAAGCGGGAGCACAATTTTATCATCTTTCTAATCATATAGTGGGTCGATTATACTATTATTTACAAATTTTGCAAGCCCGTTAACAGAAAACAGAGGACAGAAGACAGAAATATGAATGCAGAAGTGGGAATGCGGAAAGGGCAAAAAGAAGGTGAGAAGATCAGAAGGTACGAAGGTCGGCGAAGGAATGGTTTGATTGCGGATTGATAGGGCAGAGCGCAGAGGGGTTAGCGCGTAGCGAACAGATTCTGCCTTGGTCCGGATTATTTTTCCTTACACCTTAGACCTTATACCCTATACCTTCTACCGTGTGCCGTGAACCTAATACCGTCATAAGCCAGTATCCAGCATCCAGCATCCAGCATCCAGTATCCAGCATCCAGCATCCAGTATCCAGCATCCAGTATCCAGTATCCAGTATCCAGCATCCAGTATCCAGCATCCAGCATCCAGTATCCAGTATCCGGAAACATCTTCAACGCTTGACATTATCACGGCCCTGGCTCATATTGACCGGATATATCATTTTGCAAAGGATACAATGGACCATATGATGAAAGAATTTTTTAAAGTTCACACAATTGACCGGGCGCTCGAATACCGCAAGCTTTTTACGCCTGTGCCAACGGAGGAAATATCGCTGGACCAATCCCTGGATCGAATTCTGGCGACAGACATCCGGTCAGATATCGATCTGCCGGATTTTGCCCGCTCGATAATGGATGGCTTTGCCGTTAAAGGAGCCTCAACTTTTGGTGCCAGCGAAGGCAATCCAGCTTATCTCAATCTGAAAGGCACCATTGCCATGGGTGAGTCATCGGATCTTAGGGTGGGGCCAGGTGAGGCCGTGCGCATTTCAACCGGCGGTATGCTGCCCCATGGCGCCGACAGCGTTGTCATGGTGGAACACACTGAACCCATCGACGACGACACCATCGAAGTGTACCGTAGTGTCGCTCCCGGGCAGAATATGATCGAAGTCGGCGAAGATATTAAAAAGGGTGAGATTGCCCTGGCCGGCGGGACCCGAATCAGACCCCAGGAGGCCGGGATGCTGGCAGCTCTGGGCTTCCGGAAGACAACGGTTTTCAAAAAACCAATGATCGGCATCATCTCTACCGGTGATGAGGTGGTTGCCGTAGACGAAACCCCGGGGCCGGGTCAAATTCGTGATATCAATACGTATACCCTTTCAGGACTGGTTCGGAAAACAGGCGCTGCCGCGCGTTCCTACGGTATCGTGCATGATGACTATAATGCCCTGCTGGCAAACTGCACCCAGGCCATGACCGATTGTGATATGATCCTGGTATCCGGCGGCAGTTCAGTGGGTGCCCGGGATTTCACCATTGATGTCATCTCGGCCATGCCCGCCTCTGAAATTCTTTTTCACGGGATTTCAATAAGTCCGGGCAAGCCGACGATTTTGGCCCGGATTCAAAATAAGGCTTTCTGGGGATTGCCCGGACATGTCGTGTCGGCCATGGTGGTATTTTCCCGCGTAGTTAAACCGTTTATCGACCGAATCAGCGGATTGAACGAGGACGACCGTGAAAACTCACGTTTAAAGGCACTTCTGAGCAGAAACCTGGCCTCGGCCCAGGGCCGGGTGGATTTTGTTCGGGTGCGCCTGGTACAAAAAGCCGACGGACTGTGGGCCGAACCCATTTTAGGAAAATCCGGTTTAATCAATACCATGGTAAAAGCAGACGGTCTAATCGAAATCGGTATGAATACCGAGGGACTGGATCAGGGAACCGAAGTGGCGGTCATCCCGATTTGAGAAAAAAGGTTTCAGGAATTCTCCCTTCGGCAACCTGAAATCTCGCGTGAAACTACACGAGGTGAAAAGCGAACCGCAGAATATCGAATATCGAACCGCGGAATGTCGAAGGGTGGAATCGCTTCGCTCAGTCTTTGTAAAAATAGACAAAATGCGTTCCTTCGATCCGACTACGGCAGAACATTTAGAATTCGATATTCGCATTTTCAAATTTTCTTTCCCGATCAAAATGACCGGGCTGACACCTGAAACCTGACACCTGAAACCTTATTTTTTTAGCTGAGGTCCAAATAGATGAGCAATACCCGTAATGTGTACTTAAAAATGAAAACCCTGCCGGAAGCAACGGAAATCGTGGGGACAGAATTTTCAGTGGCAGAAACCTTGGGAGCTGAACAGGTGCCGGTGCCGCAAGCCGTAGGGCGGGTGCTGGCCGAACCGGTACATGCCCGAACTTCGGCGCCCCATTTCAATGCGGCGGCCATGGACGGCCTGGCCGTCCAGGCGCAAAACACCTTTGGGGCAAGTGAGTCCGCCACCAAAGAACTGACGATCGGACAGGATGCTTTCCCTGTCAATACCGGCCATGTGATGCCGCCGGAAACAGATGCGGTGATTATGATCGAGCACGTGCATGCCGTTGACGAGGATCTCGTCGAGATAGACAAACCGGTGTTTCCCTGGCAAAATGTTCGCAAGGTGGGTGAAGATATCGTGGCCACCGAACTGCTGTTCCCGCAAAACCATGTAATTACGCCCTATTGTGTGGGCGCCCTGCTGACGGGCGGCATATTTAAGGTGCCGGTTAAAAAAAAGCCCAAAGTTTTGATTATCCCGACCGGATCGGAACTTTTCGACTGGCGCAACCAGCCGCTCGATTCATTCAAGCCCGGCCAGGTGCTCGAGACCAACTCCTTTATGCTGGCCAGCCTGGTTGAAAAATTCGGCGGAACCTATACCCGCCACGATATGCTGGTGGACGATCCCGCAGTAATCAAACAGGTGGTGAGCAAGGCCGTCAGCCAGGATTATCAGATGATTCTCGTTCTCGGGGGATCTTCGGCCGGCTCTGAAGACTACGCCAAAAGCGTAATCCTTGAGCTCGGCACGGTTCTGGTCCATGGTGTTACCATTATGCCCGGCAAACCCGTAGTCATAGGCTCTGTGTCCGGCAAACCCGTTTTCGGCATACCGGGATATCCGGTTTCGGCCATCATTGCATTTGAGCAATTTGTGCGCCCCATCCTCCAACGGATGCTGGGGCAACCCGACCCGCCTGCGCAATCAATTGAGGTGGAGCCCACCCGGAAAATTGCCTCCAAACTGGGTGTTGAAGAATTTTTGCGGGTCAAACTCGGCCAGGTCGGCAACCGGGTTGTGGCGACCCCCCTGCCCCGGGGCGCCGGCTGCATCACCTCGATCACCGAGGCTGACGGCATTATCCGCATACCGAACCATATCGAAGGAATTAAAGATAACGAAACCGCCGCCGCCGAGTTGCTGCGCCCGGTTTCTTCCATCAGGGACACCATTGTGGTTGTCGGCAGTCACGATAACACCCTGGATGTGTTGGCCGACATGATTAAAGTCAAGCACAGTCACCTGACAATATCTTCCAGCCATGTCGGCAGTATGGGAGGATTAATGGCAGTCAAAAGAGGCGCTTGCCATCTGGCGGGATCGCATTTGCTCGATACCGAAGACGGCTCTTACAATCTATCCTATGTGGCAAAGTATTTACCGGAAAATGATGTCAAACTGGTAAATCTGGTCTACCGCGATCAGGGTCTGATCGTCGGCCGGGGAAATCCCAAGGGCATAACCGGCATCGAGGACCTGTCCCGCAACGATATCTCATTCATCAACCGCCAGCCGGGTTCCGGCACCCGCATCCTTTTAGACTATCGACTCAACCAGGTCGGCACCAGTCCGGCTGACATTATCGGCTATCAGCATGAAGAGTTCACCCACATGGCGGTGGCGGTGGCCGTACTCAGCGGCACGGTGGATGCCGGTTTGGGAATCTATGCCGCTGCCAAGGCCCTGGATCTTGATTTTATCCCGGTGGTCACCGAGCAATACGATTTGATCATCCCTCAGGCATATTTTGAATCGGAAAATATCCAGCTGATGCTCGAGATCATCAACAGCGGCGAATTCAAGCGTCGCGTCAAAGCATTGGGCGGATACAGCACCGAAAAAACAGGAGAGATAATCTTATAATTCAGGAATTCAGGGATTGAGGAATTTAGGAATTGAAGGAATTCTATCTATTATAATTTATTGATTTTGCCTTTCAATCCCTCAATCCCTCAATCCCTCAATTCCTCAATCCCTAAATCCCTCAATTCGAGCCATATGACCCCTGACAAACTGGACAAGAAAATATTCGGCACCCTGTTTTTTTCGATATTTGCAGCGGTGACCGGGGTCGGCATTGTGGTTCCGCTGCTGCCGATTTATGCGCGTGATCTTGGCGCATCCGGTTTGTATGTCGGGTTAATATTCGGTGCATTCTCAATTTCGCGAACTTTTTTCCTGCCCTATTTCGGACGACTTTCGGATTTAAAAGGACGCAAGCCGATTATCGTACCCGGATTTTTAGCCTATGCCCTGATATCGATGGCCTTTATTTATTCGGAGGCCGTCAACACCCTGATTGTCATCCGCTTTTTTCATGGAATCGCCTCGGCCATGTTGATGCCGGTCATTCAAGCCTATATCGGCGATATCACGCCGAGCGGCCGGGAAGGCACCACCATGGGCCTGTTCAACATGTCCTTGTTCCTGGGCCTGAGCATCGGGCCCTTGATCGGCGGTGTCATCAAAGACTCATTCAGTCTGCAGGCATCCTTTATAAGCATGGGCTCGCTGGCACTTATCGGTTTTTGCTTAAGTCTGTGGCTGCTGCCGCCGACCAGCTCTGAATCCGGAATCAAAAACCGGGATGATTCCTTTTCGTGGAAAACATTGCTGTATGACCGGCATTTGGTCGGTCTTTTTTTATTCAGATTTGCATATGTGGTTTGCGTGGGCATCATGTGGGGCTTTATCCCGTTATATGCGGATACGAAATTTGCAGCTTCCAGTTCGCTGATCGGGGTATTGATTATGTTGGGCATATTTGTCAGCGGTCTGCTCCATATCCCCATGGGATATCTCGCCGACCGGATCAGTAAAAAATTTATGGTGGTGACCGGCGGGCTGATTGTGTGCTATGCCATCTTTTCATTTGAATGGGCCGACCGAATTCAGGATCTGGTAACTTCCTCAATTTTTTTCGGCCTCGGCGGAGGAATCGCGATGCCGGCCCTGATGGCAATGGCCGTGCTAAGAGGAAGTAAAACCAATGCCATGGGGAGTGTGATGGCGCTGTTGACAGTCGCCCATAGTCTGGGAATGCTGAGTGGCGCTTTGCTCGGGGGATTGATGATGGATTTCTTTAAATTAGGCTGGGCATTTCCTTTGGGAGCGGTTATAATGGCAATGTGCACCGGGTTGTTTATCGTCGGTGCAACAGCACGGAAGGCAGAAAATACAATGGCCCATTAGGATTTGACAACAACCATTCTTGCATTACATTAGTGTCAAACTTTGGGGTCCAATCAGAGGTCCGAGGTAGAATCATCAACCGTCAGGCAAGTTTATCTTCTAAATAGACGGCATACTCACTAAAAACAGCAGGAAAATTCAAGACGTCACATTGACACGGTAGTATAAATGGGTACCAAACGGGATTACTATGAAATTCTAGGCGTAAGCCGCAACGCAACTGACTCTGATTTAAAAGCATCCTACCGCAAACTCGCCTTAAAATACCATCCGGACAGAAATCCTGGCGATAAAGAAGCCGAAGATAATTTTAAAGAAGCAGCTGAAGCCTATGAAGTTCTGCACGACGCCGAGAAACGGGCCATCTATGACCAATACGGTCATGCAGGGCTCGAAGGGTCCGGCTTTTCCGGTTTTGGCGGATTTGAAGATATTTTTTCGAGCTTTGGCGATATTTTCGACGATTTCTTCGGCTTTGGTTCCCGTAGACGTTCCAGGTCCAGAGCCCAGCGCGGCGCTGATCTGCGCTATGATTTGACCCTTAGCTTTATGGATGCTGCTTTCGGCACGGAAACTGAAATCAAAGTGGAAAAAAGAGAGGTATGTCCGGAATGCGACGGTAGCCGCTGTGAACCGGGCACCAGTCCGGAGACCTGCCGACAGTGCGGTGGAATCGGTCAAATCTCAAGAAACCAGGGATTTTTCACCGTCCGCACGACCTGCCCGGTCTGCCGGGGTGAAGGTCAGGCGATCACCCACCCATGCAACCAGTGCCGGGGGGCCGGTCAGGTGATGGTCGTCAAAAAAGTTTCCGTAAAAATTCCGGCCGGCGTTGACAACGGATCAAGGCTGCGGCTGACCAGTGAAGGAGAACCCGGCCAACATGGCGGCCCGCCCGGGGATCTGTACGTCTTTATTTACGTCGAAGCCCATGAGTTTTTCCAGCGCCGCGAATCCGATATTATCTGCCAGATTCCGATATCTTTTGTTCAAGCGGCTTTGGGCGACAAAATATCCGTCCCGACCTTGAACGGCGATAAAAAGCTGAAAATTCCCAAAGGGACTCAGCCCGGCGATGTGCTGACTTTCACCGGTGAGGGTATTCCATCCTTGCGAACCGGCAGACGCGGCGACCAGCTGATTCAGGTCGATATCAAAACACCGACCCATCTGAATAAAAAACAAGAAGCGCTGCTGAAAGAATTCGCCCAGCTCGAGTCTAACAAATTATCCAAGAAGTTGAAAAACATCCTCAAAGGCGGGGCTGCTGAAGCGATCAATTAGGCGTCTAACAGCACCATATCGGCAATAGGCTGTCAGTGTTTACTGAGTTTCCCAAGTTTGATGGTATTCATGAACTAAAATTCAATTTTCAATCTTTAATTCCGGCCTGCCCGGGTTGGGCATTTGTATCAAATGTATGAACTGAAAGTAGTCACCAAATTTGCGGCCGCCCATCAACTCACCATGGTGGGAGAAAAATGCGAAAATATGCACGGCCATAACTGGAAAGTCGAAGTCTACGTCAGTGGCGAAAAAACGGACGATGCGGGAGTTTTAATGGATTTCGGGATCGTCAAAAAGCACGTCCGTGCAATCATGGCCATGCTCGACCACAAATACCTCAATGAATTGGAGTACTTCCAACACAGCCAGCCGTCTTCGGAAAACATCGCCTATTTCGTAGCCACCGAACTGCAAAAAAAAATTGACAATCCGTCCGCCAGCGTCAGCAAAGTCACGGCCTGGGAATCGGATGACGCTAGTGCAACGTATATCATTGGAAATGACTAATGAATAATGACAAATTAAGGAAGTCGCTGCGCTCCATCTCATTTAAAATTGGACAAAGCAGATATAATTAAATCGAAAGAATTCCTTCATTATTCATTTGTCATTATTCATTTGTCATTTTTTAGCGCCTGCCACCTTTCGATCAACTCATCGCGGCCGATGATAGCGCTGACGTCGTCCACGTAATTCCCGATATTTTCAAGTCCGCCCTCCTGCCGATCTACCAGGATTACCGATTTGACGACTTCCAGACCTTCCGAGCGCGCCCGCTCGATCGCCTTGATGGTGGATCCACCGGTTGTGGCAACATCATCGATGATCGCCACCCGCTGGGCCGGCTGGACATCGCCTTCAATCCAGCGCACAATTCCGTGATCCTTTTTGGTTTTGCGAATTGACAGCGCATTAATCGGCTTTCCATTTAATTCGGACGCAAAAGCGGTGGCGACCGCCAAAGGATCGGCCCCGAACGTCAGGCCGCCCACCCCGGATACGTTGCTGTCCCTGATTTCATTAAATATCAGGTGTCCCGCCAGATACATGCCTCTCGCACTGAGGGTGGTCGGCTTGCAGTTGACATAAAACCTGCTGAGTTTGCCGGAAACCAGCTTGAAGCTGGGTTCCCGGCTGTACTTGAATGATTTAAGACAGAGAATGTCGATCAATTCCTGTTTCATAATCGGTGTCGCTTTCCTTTCACCGGGATGAAGCCGGCATTTGATGGTGGGGTCGCGGGATGAGCTCGGATACTGCAAAATGACTAAGTGTACCGTGGTTCACAGCCATTTCTTCAAATTGAATGTTGGGGTTAGTCCCTTGCTTTTTTTGGGGTCAGTCCCTTGCTTTTTAAGGAATTATTAAACCCGGCATCGTATCTCCATTTTGTATCTATTGATTTAAAATAGTTTTTTCGATATAAGAAAGCCTCCACTTTATGGAAGAAGCCTTTATAATGGGATTCAGTGGAGGCTTTGAGCAAGGAAAACCGGCAACGGCACTCCCCGAACTCATAAATTCCATATCAATAATAGTAGAGAGGGTCAATCCATAAAAGTATTGAATATTTTCATTTGACAATTGATGGTTTACCATGGACAATTTTGAAGATTCCCTCTGATTTGAAAAACGACCAAATACATTCAACAACCCATTGAAAGCAGTCAACGGTCAATCCTGTCCATACACGGGGTGATGGGGCGGAATTCAATATGTTACGAATTAAATTGCGGTGCCTGTTTTTTACCATTAGCTTTGGACTGATATTGTCATCTCCACTTCCTAGCCTGGCCCAGGAGATCGGCGACAAGCTCGATCTAGCCCAAACCATTGAAGCCGCTATCAAGGCCAATCTGCGTTTGCAGCAATCCCAGGATGAGGTTGAAGCGGCCCAGGCGAATAAAAAAGCGCGTACGACTGATTTTTTGCCGACCTTAAATGCAACCTACGGCTACATCCGCCGGGACGAGCCGACCGTCCAGGCTTTAGGCGTGCCGGGGGTCGGGGTCACGGACGTTCTCGTCAACCCCAAGGATGAATACAACTTTGTAACCTCTTTCAATCAGCCTATTTTTACCGGGTTTGCCCTGTTGAACCAGTATAAAATTGCCAGCCTGGGGCTGGATGTCGCTGAATATTTAGAGCGAATTACGCGACAGGATGTCATTCTCGATGCCAAGAACGCTTATTATTCAGTATTAAAGGCTCAAAAACTGGTGGATGTGGCCCGAGATACCGTCCGGCAGATTGCCGCTCAAAAAGATGTTGCGGAAAACATGTACCAGGTCGGCATGAGCCCTTTAAATGACTTGCTTCAAAGCCAGGTGCAATTGGCCAATGCCAAGCAGCGGCTGATAACCGCTCAAAACACGATGGAAATCACCAAATCCCAGTTCAACACCCTGCTGCGCAGGCCGGTGAATGCCCCGGTCGCCATCACGGATATTCTGGACTACACCCCCTTTGAATACGACATCGACTATTGTCTGGCCCAGGCTCAAGCCAATCGATTGGAAATACAGGTGGCCGATCTGGAGGTCCAAATTGCGGAAAAAGACTATAAACTGTCCCAGCGGGACTTTTTCCCCTCGGTCAATCTCACCGGCACCCTCACCCACCGCGGGACCGACTGGGATGTCGATGGGGGCAAGGGCATCGGGGATGATCGATTCTGGGATATCCGGGCCACAGCGACCTGGGATTTTTGGGAATGGGGCCGGACCACTTATGGCGTCAGGGAAAAGCTGAGCCGTATTTCCCAGGCCAAATCCCGCAAAAATGAGATCCTGGACAATATCGACCTGGGCGTTAATGAGGCGTATCTGCGGACCATTGAATCCGAAAGGAATATCATCACCATCGAGAAAGCGATTGAGCAGGCCAAAGAAAACTTGAGGATCACCGAGGAGCGCTTCAAAGAGCAGGTCTCCACCCAAACCGACGTGCTGGTGGCCCAAACGCTGGAAACCGATACGATGACCAACTACTATAATGCGCTATATGATTATAAAATAGCCAAAGCCGTCCTATATCGGGCGATCGGGCAGGAAAAGCTGGAATGATTGATGGCGCAGAGAAGAGCTCTATCATTCGAATGTTCCACGTCCATCGAAACTACGGCCCTAAGAAAGCCCTGATCGATATAACCCTCGACATTGCCAAAAATGAATTTGTTTTTATCAGCGGTCCCAGTGGGGCCGGTAAAACCACCCTATTGAAACTGTTGTACCTGGGTGAACCGGTATCGGAGGGACAAATTCTGATTGATGGGATCAATCTGGCCCGCATACCCCGCAATCGCATCCCCCTTCTAAGACGAAAATTCGGTGTTATTTTTCAGGATTATAAACTAATCCCGACCAAAAATGTCTATGACAATGTTGCCCTGGTCCTTGAGGCGGCTGGAGCCAAAAACCGCATCATCCAAAAAAAAGTGCGGCGTGTCCTGAGGCTGGTCGGCATGGAAGACCGGCTCAAGGCCTATCCGCCCAGTCTGTCCGGCGGTGAACAGCAACGGATTGCCGTTGCCCGGGCAATTATCGGCGACCCTCAGATTATATTGGCCGACGAGCCCACCGGCAGCCTGGACGAAGAATCTGCCGGGATAATCCTCGATCTACTCAGGGGGGTCCACATCCGGGGAGCGACGGTTATCATCGCCACCCACGACAAGGCTTTGATGCGCAAAACAGGAGGCCAGGTTCTGCACCTTCAACAAGGCCGGCTTGAAACCTCGGTGTTCTTAGATAAACACTATGATAACGCTATTTTTTAAACGGGCGCTTGACGATATTTTTTCCAACAGCTTTTTGAATATCGTCACGGTGATTACCATCTCACTGTCGATTTTAATCACAAGCGCCTTCATTCTTTTTTATATCAACACCAGCGAAATCATCAATTCCTGGCAAAAGGGCCTGCGCATTATGGCCTATCTCAAACCGGGGGTTTCCAACAGTGATTTGCCGTATCTGAAACAGGCCATCCAATCGCTGGACGGCGTTCAGAATTTTCGTTTTATTCCTAAAGATGAAGCCTTGCACCAGCTGAAAACCCAGATGCAGCACCAGGCGTCCCTGCTGGAAAACCTCTCGGAAAACCCATTGCCCGACAGTATTGAAATCCGCATGACTGCCACTTCCGGCAGCTGGCAGAGAATTTCTTCGCTGGCCACTCAGATTGAAATGCTGGCCCAGGTGCAGGAAGTTGAGTATGGCCAGCGCTGGATCGGACGATTTATCCACCTGTTCGACTTATTCAGGCTGGCCGGTTATGCCATGGGGGCACTTTTTTTCATGGCGGCCATTTTTATCGTAGCCAACACGATCCGGCTGGTAATTTATTCAAGACGCGAAGAAGTCGAGATTATGCGCCTGGTCGGGGCTACGGACAATTTCATAAAGATCCCTTTTTATTTTGAAGGGCTCATCCAGGGTGCGCTGGGTGCAATTATCGGATTGGGGACTCTATATCTCTCTTTTTTCTTTATCGCCTCCAATGTCGAACAGGATCTGTTGCCGGGGCTTTTACGAATAAAATTTCTACCCCTTGATTTATTAATCGAGATTCTGCTGGGAAGTATGCTGGTTGGATGGCTGGGCTGTTACATCTCGCTCAAGCAATTTCTCAAAAGCTAATTAATGCGCCCCTCAAAATGGTAATTTCAGAATTGCAAAGTATTTGTAATAATTGATGATAGATTTCAGATCAAAGCACCGCGGATTAATTAATTTATGCTGCGCATTCTATTTTTTTCAATCTTTTAAATTAAAAATGGATGTATAGACAACTTCGAATTATTATGCAGAATGGCATATTTATATGGTCATTAGATTTCAAAAACTTGTAGTCCTGCTCATCGGCATGATTCTGCTGGCCGGTCATGGTCTGGTATTGCCGGTTGAACACGGTGCCGCAGACAATTCTGCTTTAAAGCAGCAAAAAGATCGTCAATCTCAAATTGACAACTATAAAACACGACAAAAAAACCTGCAGCTCGAAATAAAAAAGGGCCGTCGCGAGGTTAAGACATTTACCCGCAAAGAAAGCAAAATAATCAGACGTCTCAATCAGGTGGAACAATCGCTTAATAAAAGCCGCAAACGTGCCGCCGCATTGGGAAAACAAATTCAAGCCCTGGAAGAAAAGATAGCCGGGGCGACGGCGGCATCGAATAAATTAAAACAACGGATTCAGACCAATGAAAAATATGTCGCCCAACGCCTGGTGGCTATGTATAAAATGAATCGGTTGGGTAAATTTCATTTGCTGGCGTCTGCAGGATCCATCCATGATTTTATTCAGCGCAAGGCAGCCCTGGAGCATATCCTGGCCCATGATGAAGAGATTCGCCGTTCGTTGGTGCAGGATCAGAGGGATCTGAAAGAAATGCTTGTCGAATTGAATGCCAACAAAAGCCGCAAAAAGACCCGGGCCGCTGAATATAAAAAGCAACAAAAAGCAATGCTGCGGGAGCAATCAATCCGTAAAAATCTGCTGGTTGACATACGCAGCCAGAAAACGCTGGAATTGGCGGCTATTGATGCATTGACGCAAGCAGCCAAAGATCTGAACGGCAAGCTGAAAACGCTTAAAAGCGACATGGAAACAGCCGCAGCCCAAAAAAACATTGCGCATTTAACCTTTTCCGCTCATAAGGGGTTGCTTATCATACCGGTAAAAGGTAGAATAATTTCTTTATTCGGACACTATAAAAATCGGAAATACAATATCACCAACTTCCGCAGCGGTATCGATATCAAAGCGGATAAAGGGGAGCCGATTCGATCCGTTTTCCAGGGAAAAGTTCTTTATTCCAACTGGTTTAAAGGATACGGCAACATGATTATCATTGATCATGGGAACAACTATTACACCATTTATGCCCACCTGGAAGAAACCTTTAAATCCAAAGGAGATGCGGTTGAAACCCGCGAAGTCATTGCCACGGTTGGAGACACCGGTTCGATGGAGGGCGCTAAATTATACTTTGAAGTGCGCCACCATGGGAAACCGGAAAACCCGCTGGTGTGGCTAAAAAAGGGGTAAAACTAACTACCGTAGAAAAGGCTATAAGGAGTGAATATATGAGAAGCAACCAAACACGGCATGTCAAACTGTGGCTGCTGATGATTATGGCCGTTGTTTTCTGGACAATCGGCACCGGATTTTACCGTGATCTTTCAGCCAAGAGTGAAGAGGCCTACGAAGAGCTAAAAGTTTTTTCCGATGTCATCGAACTCATCGAACGGGAGTACGTGGATGAAGTTGATACCAAAGAGTTAATTCAAAAGGCGATTCAGGGAATGGTTCAGAGCCTGGACCCCCATTCCTCGCTGCTGCCGCTTGAAGCTTATGAAGATCTTCAGATTGATACCAAAGGAAAATTCACCGGCATCGGCATCCACATCACCATGCAGGACGGATTCGTCACGGTAATTTCTCCAATCGAAGACACACCGGCATATAAAGCCGGGATCAAAGCCAGGGACCGAATCATAAAAGTGGATGGCGAATCGGCCAAGGACCTCAGAGAAGCCGTCAAAATGATGCGCGGACCCAAGGGAACCAAGGTTGTGGTCACCATCTTGCGCGAGGGGGTCAAAAAACCGCTTGATTTCGAATTGATCAGGGATGTCATTCCCATCCAGAGTGTAAAATCCATCATCCTGGAACCCGGGTATGGTTATATCCGGTTATCAAATTTCACCGGCACGACCACGAAAGAAATGGAACAGTCTCTGGACAAACTGGAAAGCTCGGAAGGGCGCCCCTTAAAGGGGCTGATCCTGGATTTGCGCAACAACGGCGGCGGTCTGCTGAATCAATCCATCAAAGTCGCTAATCTTTTTTTGGAAGAAGGCAAAATATTATCCATTAAAGGACGCAACAAGAAAAACACAAAAGTTTTCAAAGCGTCGGCTTCCGGCACAGCACGAGATTATCCACTGGTGGTTTTAATCAACGGCGGCAGTGCCAGCGCTTCTGAAATTGTGGCGGGTGCATTGCAGGATCACAAACGGGCCCTGATTCTAGGCACCACTTCGTTTGGCAAAGGCTCGGTTCAAACCGTCGAAACCCTGCGGGATGGAGCCGGTCTTAAGCTCACCATCGCCAGGTATTATACCCCCAATGATCGCTCGATTCAGGCGAAAGGCATCGAACCGGACATCTATCTGAAGCCTCGACGCCTGGATCCGAATGAAACCTCGAGAAAAGATGAAGGGCTGCTGAAAGAAAAAGATCTGGCAAACCACCTTGAAGCGGAACCGGACGCGCAAAAATCCCGGGACAGCCAAGACGATGATAAAGAAAAGAGCCAGCAAAAAGAAAGGATGCGGGAAGCCGAACAAAGAATCGGTCCGCTGACTGTCGATTCCCTGAAATTCGACAACCAGGTAATGCGGGCCCTTGAAATGTTAAGGGGCTATGAAATCTTTAAAAATATGAAAGGCTAGGGCTTTTTAAATAATTGAATATTGTCGATTGAATATTGAATATTGAAGGTTCGCCGTCGGCCGATCATTTTAAAAAATATCTATTTAAAGCAGACGGAGCGCAGCGACATCCACAAATATTCAATTTTCAATCTTCAATCTTCAATTCCGGCTTGTCCGGGTTAATATATGGCAAAACGGAAACCAACCCGCAAAAAAAAGGTACGCAAAAAGCCCCGCAAAAAGAAAAGATTCGATAAATCCCTGCTAAAAGCCTTTGTCGGGCTTGCCGGTTTATTCGTGTTGGTCGTGCTGGCAGGTGTGACCGCTCGGTGGTTGATCGCGCCTGAAAAACCCTTGCAGCCGCGCAGGGTGCCAGCAAAAACCGCTCCGGTCGCCAAAAGGTCGATTGATAAAATTCCAACCTTTGAAATCTATCCTAAAAAAGAGTCTGTCCCGGAAAAAAAATTGATAAAGCCGCCGGCAGTTGGAAAGAAGCGATTGCCGCTGGTTGCCATCATCATTGATGACCTGGGCTATGACAAAAAAATAGCTGAAAAATTTAGCACCCTTAAGGCCGAGATTACTTTTTCTGTCTTACCCCACAGTCCGTTTCAGGAGCGCATTACCCGCCTGTCAAGGGATCGCGGTCTTGAAGTCATGCTTCATTTGCCGATGGAGCCGACCGAATACCCGGCGGTGGATCCGGGTCCGGGAACACTGCTGACCTCCATGACACCAGATCAGTTGATCCACCAGCTCAAAGAGAACCTCAAAGCGGTACCCGACGCAAAAGGCGTCAATAACCATATGGGCTCCAAAATGACAGCCGAGTCCAACCAATTGTATCAGATTTTTTCAATTCTGAAAAAAAAGGGGCTCTATTTCATAGACAGCCGCACTACCCCGCAAACCCTCTGCAAACCATCTGCTCGCCTGCTTCAAATTCCATTTGCTCAGCGGGATGTTTTTTTAGATAACCGGCAGGAGGCCCGGTTCATCCGCGAGCAGGTAAAAAAATTGTTAGCAATTGCCCGGCGCAACGGTTATGCCATCGGGATCGGGCACCCGTATGCCGCAACCTATGAGGTCCTGCGCGAAATGCTGCCTGAAATACAGAATGAAGTTCAACTAGTTCCCGCAAGTAAAATTGTCAATTACCTCGGATAGAATTTTAAAACACATCCTTGCTTGACATAAGCTCATGAGTTTATTATTCTTTTTTCGAATAAATTGCACGACTATTGCTATGCCTGCTTACCGGGTAGGCAAAAAAGAATATTCAATATGCCAACCCACGAAACAAACTAGCCTTGCCATCATCTAATGGGTGATCAGTCCAACGGAAAATGGGAAATGAGTGAATCGGTCCCGCTATATAACAGTCGCATAAACAAAATTTACGTTCAATATCTAAGTAAATATTACCCTGATATTGACCTGGATGCAGTCCTGGATGCAGCCGAGATCGCTAGATACGAAATCGAGGACCCGGCCCACTGGTTCACCCAGGATAAGCAGGACCGCCTGCATGACATTCTGGTGGCTCGGACCGGCAACCCGAACATTGCCCGGGAAGCCGGTCGCTATTCAACGTCGTCGGAGGGCTTGGGAGCTACCAAACAATACGCGCTCGGCTTAATGAGCCCGGCTACGATTTACCTTTTGATCGAAAAAATCCATGCTCTGATGAGTCGCGGCGCAGATGTCAGCGCCCAAAAAATTGGGGCAAACCAGGTGGAAATTACGGCCGCTCCCAAAGCGGGGGTCCATGAAAAACCCTACCAATGTGAATATCGAAGCGGCGTCTTCGAATCAATCGCCCGCATGTTCACTGATAAATTTGCTCATATTGAACATCCTGCCTGTGTGCACAAAGGTGATGACAGCTGTCGTTATATTATCAGTTGGACTAAAGCCGCAAAGATCCACTGGAAGCTGATCCGCAATTACTTCCTGTTAACTAGTATTTTCGCTCTCCCGGTGTCGTTGTTTTTTTTGCCTGGAATAACCTGGGGAATTTGTGCACTTGTATTCACATTAATTGTCTTGCTGTTGTTTTACTATACCGAGTATCTTGAGAAAAAAGCCCTGCTGAGAACCGTAGAAACCCAAACAGAAGCTGCCCAGGATAATATCGTGGAAAGCAACATCCGGTATAACAATGCGCTGTTGGTTCAGGAAATCGGCCAGGCGACTGCAAACATTCTGGACATTGATAAGCTGCTGCCAGCAGTGGTCGGAGTTATGCAAAAGCGGCTGGATTTCGACCGCGGAATGATCATGCTGGTAGATAAAGAAAATAGTGTGCTGCAATATTCCGCCGGATATGGCCAAAACCTGCCGGAAGAAAAGATATTGAAGGATACGCAGTTTCACCTGGACAACCCCGAATCCAAGGGTTTGTTCGTAAAGGCCATTAAGGAAAAACGGCCGTATTTGATCAATAACATCAAAGAGATCCAGGGGTCCCTATCCCGCAAAAGCTTTAAAGTTGCAAAGCAGCTTGGCAGTCAGTCTCTGATTTGTGTTCCAATTGTTTATGAACAAAAAGCTTTTGGTATATTAGCTGTCGATAACAGCAAGTCCAGTCGGCCGTTAAGACAAAGTGACATGAGCCTGCTGATTGGCGTGGCTTCGCATCTGGCAATAAGCATGGCAAATGCCATGTCTTTTGAGAAACTCCAACATAACGAAAAGAAATATCGCGAACTGGTTGAAAACGCCAACAGTATCATCCTGCGGGTGGATACTGATGGGAAAATCAGCTATTTTAACGAATTTGCCCAGCGTTTTTTCGGATACAATGAAAAAGAACTCATCGGTAAAAATGTCGGCCGCATCATTTTGCCCGCATCAGGCCCGAACCAGCTAAGCTTCGATAAGCTGATCGACTCCCTGCGCAATGATCCGACTAAACATATGGTTAGTGAAAATAAAACCAAAACCAAAGCCCGAGAAGATGTCTGGATCGCGTGGACCTACAAGCCCATTTTCAACGACATCGGCAAATTTATTGAAATACTTTGCATCGGCAACGACATCACCGAACTCAAATGGGCCAGCCGGGAAAAAGAAGAGCTGCAGGCGCAACTGCAGCGTGCCCAGAAAATGGAAGCCATTGGAACCCTGGCCGGAGGTGTCGCCCACGATCTGAACAACATTCTTTCCGGCATTGTCAGCTATCCCGAACTGTTGTTGATGGACCTTAAAAACGACAGCCCATTGCGTAAGCCGATTCTAACGATTCAAAAATCAGGGGAAAAAGCCGCAGCCATAGTCCAGGATTTGCTAACCCTCGCTCGCAGAGGTGTGGAGGCAACCGAAGTCGTCAATCTGAATTCGATCGTCTCGGAATATCTGCTAAGCCCCGAGCACGCGAAGTTGGAACTGAATCATTCCAATGTGGATATCGAAAGAAAGCTGGATGAGAGCCTGCTGAACATAATGGGTTCGCCGGTACATTTGTCAAAGACGATTATGAATTTAGTATCAAATGCTGCAGAAGCGATGTTGGACGGGGGCTGCATCTCCATTACAACCGAAAACCGGCATATAGACAGAACCACCTATGGATTTGACGATATCAAAAAGGGAGACTACGCCGCTTTGTCGGTGACCGATAGCGGTATTGGAATTTCACCAAAGGATATTGAAAGAATATTTGAACCTTTCTATACCAAAAAAACCATGGGAAGAAGTGGAACCGGACTGGGAATGGCGGTCGTGTGGGGTACCGTAAAAGACCATCGGGGTTACATCGACCTTTCCAGCATGGAAGGACAAGGAACTGAAATTACACTATATTTTCCGATCACTCGCAAAAATTTTCACCATGAGCCGGAAATCGCATCAATTCAGGAGTTAATGGGAACTGGTGAATCCATCCTGGTGGTCGATGATATTGAAGCCCAACGGCAGATAGCGGCTGAAATGCTAGAAAAACTGGGTTACCAGGTTGTGACTGTATCCAGCGGTGAAGCAGCCGTCGCATACCTGCAAGAACATTCGGCCGACCTGTTGGTACTGGACATGATCATGGAGCCCGGTATTGACGGTCTCGAAACCTACCGCAAAATCCTCAAATCTAACCCGTGCCAAAAATCCATTATTGCAAGCGGCTATTCTGAATCGATACGGGTTAAGGAAGCCCTGGAACTGGGAGCCGGCAGTTATGTAAAAAAGCCTTATTTGCTGGAAAAAATTGGCCGTGCGATCAAGGCTGAGCTCAATCGATAAAATGAAACAATTTTAATGCGGTTCAAACCGCTTGGGTGGGCCTGACAGGGGCAGGGTGAAGATTGGCTGGTGACTGATGCCGGTTCTGCAGGTCAAAGGCGCCGGATCCGCTTTTATTGTCCCGCGAGCATGTCGTACAATGAATCCGGATGTAGGAAGGAAAATTCATAGCGGGCGAAACCAACGACATCGCCATCCTGCAGGTTTACCGGTTTATTATCAAGTCGTTTCCCGTTGACCATGGTGCCGTTGGTGGATCCACAATCCATGATCGAGTAAACTCCTCTTTTAATTTCGAGTATCGAATGTTGTTTGGAAATGGCATAGTCCGGCATTATCATGTCATTCCCATCGACCCGGCCAACGGTAAAAGAGTTAACCGGCCCGCTGGCATATTCCCCCTTGACCAGCGGGTAGATGGCATGCTTGAGAGTTTCTGAAGTGGAATTGTTGTCTTCGGCTTCGTCCAATTCAAAAACAACCGTTCGGTTCATCTCTTCTTTGCTGGCACGTTTGCGCAAGTTCAGCGATCCGGACTGAATGGAAGAGCCAACCAGCACAGGTTGTTCCATAAAGACTCTAAATTTCGTTTTCTGATATAATTTGACAAGCTTCTCGAGGGTGGGCAGCGCAATTCTACCCGACGCATTCAGCATTTTGGAAATATCGCCCAAAGGTGATCTTGGCTTAATAGTGTCGCTCAATGCGTCAATATCATTAGCCTTCTTTTTTTTCTTTAAACCGAACATATTAACTCTCCCCGGAAGTGACCAGACGAAATTTTAGAATTGTATTCGTATATTATGCCAGATAATTTTTTAAATAGCAAGATTTCTGATTTTTATTAAATCATTTTAGATAGTTACAAATTTCATGCTTAAGGCCCGGTATATAGGTATTTCTCCCGCAACCTGCCGGCTCGGGGACAGACGCCACCCGCGCTCATCCCCAACCCGGACAAGCTGGAATTGAAAATTGATGATTTAATGTTTGGTGCATTTTGCTCAAAACTGAGTTGGTAATTGTCTAGGGAATTTTTGCACGGAATTCATTGACTCCTTTCTCGCAGGTATATATAATTTTTGTTTCCAATTAGATATTATTCCAATTGGGGCGAAGCCCCTGGCTTAGGAGTCAACCCATGGCATTAAGTCTGATAGAAGGCAACGAAGCTATCGGTCGGGGAGCGCTGGCGGCCGGCTGCCGTTTTTTTGCCGGGTATCCAATCACGCCGGCAACCACCATATTGAATACGATGTTGACCCTGTTGCCCCCCCAAGGCGGCATCTGCCTTCAGGCCGAGGATGAAATTGCATCCATCGGAGCCTGTCTGGGGGCTTCCATGGCGGGTCTGAAGGTCATGACGGCAACCTCCGGACCGGGTATCAGTCTTTACAGCGAGCAGATTTCATTTGCCGTCGGCAGCGAAATCCCCATCGTAATTGTTGACGTGCAGCGCCTGGGGCCGTCCACTGGATCAGCGACCCGCGGGGCCGACGGGGACATCAATTTTCTGCGCTGGGGCAACAGCGGCGGCCTTCCGGTTGTCGTTCTGGCACCTGTGGATGTGGCCGACTGTTTTACACTGACAATCCATGCCTTTAACCTGGCTGAAAGATTTCGCTGTCCGGTGTTCATTGCATCAAATAAGGAGATCGCCATGACCCGGGAAAGCGTCAATCAGGATATCCTGGAAAAACCGGAAATTGCCGTTCGCCGGCGGGCGGCGGGCGACAGTGCGTTTTTGCCTTTTGAAGTCAGAGCAAATCAAAGCGTGCCGGATTTTCTGCCGATCGGCCACAAAGTCCCCGTGCGCCAAACCTCCTCGACCCATGGTACAAACGGTTACATCACCACCGATCAAATCCAGATTTCCCGGACGCTAAATCGTTTGAAAGCCAAATTGGAAGCAGCGGTGGCAGAGTTTTCTTTTTATGAATTGCTGCCGGCCGAAAAGTCTGAAACCTTGCTGATCTGCTACGGCGTCACCGCCCGCGCGGCCAAGGCGGTTTATAGAGAGCTGAAAAATTCCGCCCATCCGGTTTCACTGTTGATACTCAAAACCCTCTGGCCGGTACCCCACCAGGTGATCCAACAGGCTGCCAAGGACTTCAAACGGGTTGTGGTGGTTGAAATGAACCTGGGCCAGTATGTGGGGGAGATCAACCGCATTCTGACAGATAAACACATCGATTTTTATGGTCAAATGGATGGCCGTCTGATCACCCCATTTAGAATTAAGGAGAAAATTATCGATGGCTAGCCTCCTCAATGATTCCAGACCACCGGTATTTTGCCCCGGATGTTCCCACGAACGCATCACCCACACTCTGGACAACGCCTTCCAGAACATGGATTTAGCCGGCGACCAGATAGTTATGGTAAGCGATATTGGCTGCTCGGGCTTGTTTGACACATTCTTCAATACCCATGCCCTGCATGGACTGCACGGCCGCGCCCTGACCTATGCCGCCGGTTTGAAATTGGCCCGGCCGGAATTAAAAGTGGTGGTAACCATGGGCGACGGAGGTCAGGGCATCGGCGGTGCCCATTTGCTGGCCGCCTGTCGGCGCAACTTGGATTTGACCCTGCTGGTATTAAATAATTTCAACTTCGGCATGACCGGTGGTCAATATTCGGCCACCACCCCGCCGGATGCCCGGGTCGGCTCCGCTTTTTTGAACCAATTGGAACGCCCGGTGGACATCTGCCAGGTAGCCAAGTCGGCGGGGGCGACCTATGTCACCCGTTGTTCGGGTTATCGCAAGGATTTGGCGGCGGAAATACAGCGGGCAATCGAGTTCGAAGGATTTTCCGTGTTGGATATTTGGGGTGTTTGTCCGGGGCGCTATACTAAAAAAAACCGGCTGACCCCGAAAGCCATTGATGAAGCCCTGGCCCAATTTGCCCCGCTCGAAGGCATTGTCGCCGAAAATGCCCGCCGGGAATATGGCCGGCACTATCGGGATTTGACCGCTGAACTGAGACCGGCCGGCGACCCGCCCAAAATTGATGCCGGATTTCAATCGCCGGGTTCGCAGCGTCAGGAAGTCATTATGCTAGGCAGTGCCGGACAGCGAATCATCACCGCCGGTGAAATATTGTGCCTGGCGGGACTTACGGCCGGGTTGAATACAACGCAGAAAAACGAATACAACATCACCGTGTTACGAGGCCCTTCAATCAGTGAATTGATTCTATCACCGGAAGCAATAGACTACACCGGCATCGAGCGTCCCGGGGTCATCGTGGCGCTGGACCAGGAAGGGGTGGATCGCCGCCAAGACCTGTTTAAAAACCTAGCCGACGACACCCTGATTCTGAAGGCGGAAGGCGTTGAGGTACCGGCCTGCAGCGCCAGCATCCATCCGATGGATCTAAAGTCGCTCAAAATCAAGAAACCGGACTGGGCCCTGGCATCGCTGGGCGTATTGGCCAAACTCGGCAGGATTATAACCACTGAGATGCTGGAAGCGGCGTTGAAAATCAGGTTTAAAAATAGGGTCCTGGAAAATTCCCTGGATGTAATTCAACGGGTAGTATGAGATCAATTCCAATACGCGGTATCAAATAGATCATCAAAAGTTATAATATAATCAAAAAACTCTCTTTCTTTTAACGATTCTTTAGGCCCTTCTGTTGTAATAAGCGCTTTTTCAAAAGTATAATTTTTATATTTGGGGTTATGATTTATAAAAAGAGCAATTTTATCTTCAATGTCTATTTTGATTTTTAAAGGCACCTTGCCATCATAATATTTCATTTCACAAACGATGATTTTGCTGTCCTTTCTGATGAACATCAAATCAATCTGAAAACCGGGGATATCGGAGGCCAGCCTTCGATTAAAAAATGGTCCGGCCTTGTATTCGACATTACCAAAATTCAAGATGCGAGCTAAAATCCGCTCATTTTTCCGACACCACCTTTCAAAGGAAAATCCCATTGTGATGGCAAAATCCCGCGTATTTATAGCCGATAAAGGGTTGTTTATATATTGTCCGCTATTGATAGCTTGTATTTTGGGTTTGATGAATTTGAAATAATAATGCAGGTATTCATCCGATATGCAATAACGGGCTAGGCGGTGATGTTGGGCTTGGCATCGATAGGTCGATATTTCGAGATGAAGCCAAGGGACTCCAAGTCATCAAGGAGCAATGTAAAACTTCCACCTGGATGCCCTGTTTTGGATTTTATCTTGCCGGGTACAACTGTCCGGTATATTCCTTTCTGGTCGGCAAATTTTCGATTAGCCAGCAGTTCTATTATTTTTCGATAATATCTATTTTCCGAAAGCGTACTGACAAACACCTTGTCGCATTCCACTGAAAAAAACGATGTCGGCACAAATGAATTATTGCACAAACCTGAATATATGGAAGGTTCGTCTTTGATCTGTTTTAGATACTCGCAAATGCCTCCTGTGGTGATGGCGGCAAGCATGACCTCGCGGGGTCCCTTTGGACCTAAAAATGCATTTGTTTCCATCAAATCAAAGGGTGGTAGATGTATAAGGTTTTCCGACCGGTTATAGAAGGCCGTGTTAGTCATGAACTGCCCAACTACAAATGACGGTGAAGAGCCGCAAAGCACGATTCTGAGTCTTTTATTTTTTCGATAAATATCGTCCCAAAAAGGTTTGAGTTGAGCTAGAAAATCATCTTGGTAATTTGCCAACCACTGTATTTCCTCGAAATAAAGCACCACATCATCGTTTTCTACGTATGGCGTAAGAATTTCAAAAAATTCACTCCACCTATCTATTTTAATATATTTGTATTCATGCTCCTTTTGGGCATAACTACCAAGCCTTCTAAGACATTCGCGTATTTGATTTTTTTGCTCTTTTTTTGAATTAGCTCGAACTTTGCGGTTCGGTTGGATACCTTCAAATTTAAGGATATTGCGTCCGAGAAAAAACTGCTCTATCAACTCTGTTTTTCCAACACGTCGCCTTCCATAAATGACAATGACGGATGCTTCATTTTTTTCGTCAATTTTTTCAAAACGCTGCAGCCAGTAACGACGGCCGATAAACCCTGGGTTTTTGGTTGTTTTATAATATTTCATACTTAACACCTCGGCCTTTGGTCTGCCTCCGGCAGAAAACCTGATCCGCCTCCGACAGATCGATCTTCAATCGCCAATATTCTATTCCGGTTTGTCGGGTTGGATAATTTGCAAACATTGAATTATCCGCCGCATAAGTTTTATTTAAAACGGCGAAGTATCATAATCGAATATAGTATTTCGCCGCATTATATTTTTAATAATACGGCGAAGTATGGAATAAAATGGCATGTTTCGCCGAACAAGTCAAGTAATGTGGCAGCGGAAAACGAGAAAAGCGGCATTGAAAATCAGGTTTAAAGACAGGGTCCTGGAAAATTCCCTGGATGTGATCAGGAAGGTCAAAACTGACTGATGGTTTTCCGCCGGAGCGAATCGGCCGGCCCTTGGTCGCGGAGCAATCGGGTTGGGTGATCAAAGAAAGGAAGGTGAGAAGATGAGAAGGTACGAAGGTAGGGGAATGAATAATTTGATTTCGAGTTGATAGAGCAAAGCGCAGACGGCCCAGCGCATAGTGACCAAAATTTACCTTAGATATGCCCCTTTGCTTTAAATCGCCTTCCGTGTCCCGTGAGCCCTGTGCCGAAGGCAGAATGCCATTACCGTAAACCTTCTACCGTTCCCTTTCATCCTTGAGCCGTGCGCCGAAGGCCGAAAGCCGAATACCCTTCTATGTTCAGCTTAAAATTTCGATCAACCGGTATCCAGCATCAAGCATCGAGCACCCATCATCCAGTCTACATTCTTGCCAGAAAATTTTCGGCCTGGGGGATAATATCATGATTCGGAAATTTCTTGAGCAAAAGGTCAAGGGCTTTTTTGGCCTGGTCTTTGTTCATGAGGCGATCATGAAATATCTGGGCAATTCGAAAGTAAGACTTGGGCGCCAGCGGATTATCCGGATAAGATTTCACCAGGGCATTGTATACTGCAACAGCTGCTTTGGTTTTGCCGGTTTCATTCATCCAGCCGGCCAATTTGAATAAAGCGGAGGCCGTCGGCATAAAGCTGCTGTCTGTGGTTCGGCATTCGGTAAAAACTGCAATGGCCTTATTTTTTTGACCCTCGGACGTCAGCAGATCCAGGTGCGCAACACCTTGCTCCAGCATCTCCTCAGTCCGTTTTCTCATTTTAAGCAAGTTATAAAATCGTTCGGATAGATTTATCCCGCGGATTGGCTGCTGCACGATCATCGACTTGATAAGCTCGATGGCATCATCCAACTGGCCGGCTTTGATCAAAGGCTCCGCTTTACCTAATATCACCGCGTCCGGATCGGATTCACGGGGTTCGAAATCCTCGCTGCCCGGATCTGAAAAATCTTCATAATCGACCCGGTAGCCGATTCTTTCATGGTACTGCAGAATTACATATCCCATTAAATGATAGGAAATTATGGTGTAAAAGCTCTTGGCAAATCCATACACCATCGGGTGCGCATCGGCCGGCAGGAATTTGAGGGCATAATGGCCCAGGTAAGCCGGTGCGCTTCCCAGCAAAAACAGAAAAAAATACATCAACAAGTAAGCCCAGCCGATTCTGAAGGTCAGACCCACAAAAAGTACCGGGTTGATTGCCCGGAAAAAGCTGCCGGTGGTCACCACCAGAATAATCATCGAGGGGACAAACAACAATGCCGGAATCGTACATGCAACTCCCATAAAAAGCCCGGCTTTAGCGCTGATATAGACAAATCCGAGACCCAGCAGCAGGTAGATAGCAAATTGCTTGAATACCGGCACAATATCTTTTGAAATGGTTTGAATATTGACAGGAGGCGGCTTCAGGTTTCCACCGGCGGTAGCTTTAAGGGATTCAAAAGAATATTTAAGGATCATCAGCCACATGGCGCCCCGCAGGATGGACCAGAGCAAACCGGAACCGTTAAGAAATTGGGTGGCAATGGCCACAACCGATATGAAAATCAGTGGCTGCAGTGAGAGCGGATAGGCGAAGATTCGCGGCATGCGGTTCCAGAATGGGTCGATCAGGTTCTGCAAGCCGACCCAATCGACCGGCAGGTTGCATTTGGGACAGAAGTGGTAGGTTTCTTTAACTCCATAGTTCTCAGATTGACGGGCCGTAACACATTCCGGACACAATAGGGCGTCGCATTTTGAACAATGCCAATGCGCCTTGCGGGTCGGGTGGCCATTGCAGAATTTTTTCATTTATCGATTATCCAATTGTTAAGGGTTTAACCCGGAAGCTTATCAGTCAATGCTTGAAACATTTCGTACGGATTTTTTTCTTCGGTAAAAGTAATATCTTTGCCATCGGCATTTATTTCAAATTCCGCCAATTCGCCGTTTTCCGCCGTTGATAATGAAAAGTCAATAAACTGCACCTTGCCGCCGGTCAATGCCAGTTCCCCGGACATCGAGCCGGATCCACCGTTCGCAGGATTGCTCTCGCGATAGGTCATCTCATAGAAAAGCTCACCCGAGAGCGTGTACTTCGAAATCGAATCTTCGTAGTCCGTCATAACACAATTGCCGTTAACCGAGACTTTCCCTTCATCAATCATCAGACTCAGCTCATGGATCAAAGACTCATCGTCATTGCGAAAAACAGCATCGGCGGCATTGGAATACAAGTTTGAGAATTCGGGCTCATTTTGTGCCGTTGATATTTCAAATGTTCTAAACACAGCCTCCAGTGCTTTTTTAACATCTTTCTCTGAAGGTCCGAAAAGGTTACAGCCGGTTAAAACACTGATACAAATTAAGACCGTGAGCAATTTAAACCCTGATTTTTTCATAAAAATCACCTCTTGAGCTTTTTTGAATCCCGGAATTCTTGTGGCAGGTGACCAGTGTCACGGATCACGATTATACGGCCATCTCTATATATATCGGAAAATAAAGATTTAACTTTACAGGAGAATTATTTATTTTTGCACTCCTATTGTCCTTGACGAGAAGTTAGGGTTCGTATAAAAGGCTATAGGCATTCTTAGCAGAAGCCACGGTATTACAACCCTGGGGCAAACGTTTGTCCGGCGCACCTGTTTGAGGTGACAAAAGCCGGGGGATGAACCTAACAGCGATCAATTCAGCGATATCGCTGCAGGATAAGTTTTCCAAATAAATTAGATGTGGAGGATGAATATGAGACGGTATTTTGAAAAAATGAAGGAATTTGGTAAAGAACTCAAGCCCGGTCAGTTGAAAAGTACCGAAGTCAACGTCGGCAAACTCAAAGAAGTCGAAGCCCAGGTAGATGAAGCCGTTGCCAAGGTAAAAGACGCCGGCATGCCGACCGAAAAGGTCAATGCCCGCGGTCAGCTCACGGTTTGGCAACGGCTGGATTATCTGGTGGATGAGGGGACCTTCAGCCCGTTGCACATCCTTTACAATCCAACCGATAACGTCGAAGGAACCAATAACGTCATCGACGGACTTGGTAAAATCGGAGGAAAATGGGCGGTCATCATCGGCTTTGACAACAAGGTATTCGCCGGTGCCTGGCTTCCGGGGCAGGCCGAGAATATTTTCAGATGCACGGACCTGGCTAAAAGGCTGAACATACCTCTGGTCTGGCTAGTCAATTGCAGTGGTGTCAAACTGACCGAACAGGAAAAATTTTATGCCGACCGTCGTGGATCGGGCACCACTTTTTTTAGGCATGCCGAACTCAATCAGGAAGGAATTCCGGTATTAGCCGGCATTTACGGCACCAATCCGGCCGGCGGCGGGTATCAGGGCATCAGCCCATCCGTTCTTTTTGCCCATAAAAACTGCAACATCGCGGTGGGCGGGGGCGGCATTTTGAGCGGTATGTCTCCCAAAGGATATTTTGACCTGGATGGCGCCGAACAATTGATTTCGGCTGCAATGCAATTCAAGGCCGAACCGCCGGGCAGCACGAAAATCCACCATGATGAAACCGGTTTTTTCCGCTATGTTTATGAGACCGAAGAAGAGGTCCTTGATGGGCTGAAAGAATACATGCAGGATATGCCGGCTTATAAACCTAAATTCTTCCGCGTGGCCGAACCCCAAGAACCCCGCCTGTCAGCCGAAGACCTTTATCGCCTGGTGCCTTTCAACCAGAAGCAAATGTACAATTTTGACGAAGTGCTGTCCCGTCTGGTAGACGGCAGCGAACACATGGAGTACCGTCCCGATTACGGTCCTGAAGTTTACACCGGCCTGATTAAAATGGACGGTTTTCTGGTGGGAGTCATCGGCAACCGGCAAGGTTTTTTCGGCGAGGACTATCCTGAATATGCACCCTATGCGGGCATCGGCGGAAAATTATACCGCCAGGGTTTGATAAAAATGAATGAATTTGTAACCCATTGCGGCCGTGACCGGGTTCCGGTCATCTGGTTTCAGGACACCAGCGGCATCGATGTCGGCGACATTGCCGAAAAAGCCGAACTACTGGGCCTGGGTCAGTCACTGATCTATTCCATTCAGCAGACAGACGTTCCCATGATGCTGGTGGTATTGAGAAAAGGCACGGCGGCAGCGCACTATATCATGGGAGGCCCCACCGCCAACCGGCATAACGCCTTTACCTTGGGCACCGCCACATCCGAAATCTACGTGATGCACGGCGAAACAGCCGCCGCCGCAAGTTTTTCACGCCGTCTGGTAAAGGAGAAAAACGCCGGAAGGCCCCTTGAGCCCGTCATCGATGAGATGAACAAGCTGGTCCAGGAATACAATGATTATTCCCGGCCGGTGTATTGCGCTCAGCACGGTCTGGTAGACCAGGTCGCCAAGATGACGGAAATCCGAAAATATCTGGTGGCCTTTGCCGGGGCCTCTTACCAGAACCCCAAGTCCATCTGCCCACACCACCAGATGATGCTGCCGCGCATTATCAAGGGGTAGCAAACAGAACAGCGATTCTTGGCCGGGCGGCAGAATTGAGAATTATCTAATGCCGGCGAGTGTCGTCAATGGCATGTAATCCCGGTACTGCCCGCCGCGCGGTACCGGGCCGGCCTATTGGCATGAAAAATGTAATAGTAGTGTTTGCCGCGCACAGATTAGGCAATAATGGAGTAAAAAAAGTGAGTAAAAAAAATGTATTGGGAATATTCCGCGCTATCTTTTCGACAGTACTTTGTATCGGGTTGATCGGCGGTATTGGCTATTTGATCCAGATGACTTTGCTGTAGCCAGCGAATTCGTTGGCGCCCTGCCGGCAGGCATCTATCAGGCCTGCCTGTTTCAAACTGCCAATTTTTCGGCTCAAAGCGTTCATTTCTTGACATTCGAAAAGAAACGGTCGATATGACCTCACTGAGCGCCTAAATCTGCCCCTGGTTGGTCGCGTACCCGCCGTTGGTCTTTTTTTCAAACCGCAGCATATGGCTCATACAAGCGGGAATTTCATCGGGGTAATGGGTGACATAGATAATATTGGTGCCGCCGTGATGACCGATCACATCGATGGCATCCAGAATCCTTTGTCGATTCGTACGATCAAGCCCCTGGCAAGGTTCATCCAGAATCAATATTTGCGGCATTTTCACCAGGGCGCGCGCCAGCAGGACCATGCGCTGCTCGCCGTAGGACAGCCGGTTGAAAATTCTAGCCGAATTATCAGCAATACCCAATATCTTCATCCACTGGTCGGCGGTCCGTTTCTGTTCGAAAGAAGCTTGCCGATACAGCCCGACGCTATCGAAAAACCCGGATAGAACAACTGCGTATGCCGATAGCGGTTTACGATAACGGATCTGAAATTCAGAAGACATCATACCAATGCGCTGCTTGATTTCCCAGATGCTTTCCCCTGAACCGCGACGCTGATTGAACAGCCAAATTTCATTCGCATAAGCTTGGAGATTATCCGCCGTAATCAGATTCAGCAGCGTCGTTTTACCGCAACCGTTTGGGCCCAGAATAACCCAGTTTTGTCCGCTGCTCATTGACCAACTCACGTTGTCCAGCGCAGTTACCCCGCCATATTTAACCGTGACGTCTCGCATGGCGATCAGAATTTCGGACACGGCATCGTTAGTCGCCGCTTTATTTTCACCGGTGGTCGGCGGGGAAAATGCGGCATCAAATTCGGGTGCGTACAAATATTCTATTTGCGATGCTGTCAAAACTTCTTCCCGCCGCCCTTGGAAAACTACCCGGCCGTCCCTGATTGCCAACACATGGGAGATATTGGCCAAAATTTCCCTCTGGCGATGGGTTACCAGAATCACGGTACGGGAGTCATCCATCAGGTCCTCGATGATAAGTGCCAAATCCTGGCGCGATGATTCATCCAGCCCGTCAAAAGGCTCATCCAGTATCATGATTTCCGGGGATTTCAGCAGTACCCGTGCTATCTGGACTTTTCTCATTTCACCGGTGGACAGCGCCCGGATGCCCCTGCCGAGCAGATGGTTTATCTTAAGCCCGGCCGCGATCCTCTCAATATCAGCAGGTTCAACACCAGTCAGTCCGCCGACTTCAGCCAGAATATCATGGACGGTCGTGATGCGATTTAGATTTCCGCTGAAAAAACGGAAATCATCACGGCGCTCCTCCCGGGCAATCAGTCGCTGATGCTGTTCAAAAGATACATATTCGGCCTGGACTGCGCCGTCCCGGCCCCGGGAATAATGGATGGTGCCTTTGACCACCGGGACATCCCCGGTCAGGGCCCGGACAAGTGAAGTTTTGCCGGCACCATTGGGTCCCATTATGGCCCAGTGCTGGCCTTTATCGATGCGCCAGTTTGTATTTGGCAGCAAAAAGGCATCTCTGACCCGCAGGGTAACGTTTTCAAACCAGATAACATACGGATAGATGCGGCTGTTGAATTCAGTGTTTCTTGACATTGAGCCTAAGAATCTGTTAGCCTTTTTAGTTAAAAAAAAAGCTTAATAAAAGTTTATCGAAGTAATCTTTTAAATACCAACATTGCTGGCCCGAGCCATCCCAACGGTTTTGTGCATAACCACTGATCAAGGAGCTCACCAATGGGAAGTGTAATTCCACCGTCCGAAAAAAACGCAATCAATCTAAAGTTAGCTGAAATTATCAAATATATGCGGGAAGAACAGCAATTGCTGCTCCTCAAACAGCTGCTCGAGGGCAACCTTAGACCGACCCTGTATCGACTAATCGGCAAAATGACCGAATCTCAGCAATCTGCTCTTTTGGAACAGTTACAGGACCAACCCCTAAAAACCAGCCCGGAAGAAACCGAGATTGCCCTGCGAGGCCACAACCGCAAATCCTGTATGCTCAGCATCGATTACCAGGTTCAAGGGTACAGCTATGAAGGCTACATGCTCGATATCAGCCCGGCCGGGGCATTTATCGAAACCGGCGAAGCATTTTCCGCCGGCCAGGGCATAGAGATATCCCTTTCCCTGCCGAACAGCCCCGGGTCGTTGAGAATTACCGGCGAAATCCTGTGGAAAGGCCTGCTCGGCATCGGCGTAAAATTCAATGACATAGCCAACGAACAGATTGGTCTCATCAACGCATTTATCGGGGATCAAGAAATCTAGCGTGTTTCGTGTTGCGAGGTACGTGTTTCAAGTAGCGGGTTAAGTCCCGCAAACCGTACCCCGCATCCCGCACCCGCACCACGTATCCCGCAACCCGCGCCACGCAACCCGAATCCTTAGTATTTAACCTTTTCCAACCCTTTCAGCTTAAGAATTGCCCTCGCATCTTCCGGCGTTGCCGGTTCGATTCCGTGTTCCTTGGCGATCCGAACTATTTTTTCCACCTGTTCGCCGCTGCTTTCAGCCATTCGGCCTTTTGCCAGATAGAGGTTATCCTCCAGACCTACCCGGGTAAACCCGCCCATCAGCAGCGCAGCATTGCACATTTTAAATTGATTCTTGCCGGCGGCGCAGACCGACCAGACAAATTCATCGCCGATAATTTCCTTGGCTGAATTAACCAGGAATACCAGATTGTTGATGGTTGCCTGCATGCCGCCTAAAATTCCCAGCACGAATTGCAGGTATACGGGTTTTTTGATGTAACCTTGTTGAATTAAAAATGCGACATTGTTCAGCATTCCGGCATCATAAACTTCCAGTTCCGGTTTGGTGTCCTCCCGAGCAAAAAATTCGCTGAATTCACGCAAGGTTTTAAAGGTGTTGGGAAAAATAAAATCTTCACTCATGGCCAGGTATTGAGGTTCCCAGTCGTGTTTAAACTCTTTGATTTTCGCCAAAATCGGATGCAATGCGAAGTTTAGCGAACCGGCATTGAGTGAGGCCAGCTCCGGGCTGTAAGCTTTTACAACCGAGACGCGCTGCTCGACCGTCATGCCGAACCCGCCGCCGGTGGTTGTACAAATGACCGCATCGCATTTATTTTTGATATTGGCCAGGATTTCACCGAACAAGGCGCTGTCGGCTGAAGGCTGCCCGGTTTCGGGGTTTCGGGCATGCACGTGGACCACGGAAGCCCCCGCTTCACTGGCCCGTCGTGCCTCTTCGACAATCTCATCCGGGGTAATCGGCAAACTCCCTGACATCGTCGGGGTATGAATGGCTCCGGTCAAGGCTGCGGTTACAATGACTTTTTCTGACATAATTAGCTCCTCTATGGACTCGTTAAATGGTTGAGTAGTTGATTGGTAAATTTAAACCCGTCCGCCAGAATGCACTCCGGCCGCTGCAGGTCCTGTCCAATGTATTGAATATCCGCCGGATCGACCTGGAAGCCGATTAAAGGATTTTCAGGCAAGGTATTTCCTCCTTTCGTGAACTGAAGGTGTCAGGTGTCGGGTTTCAGGTGTCAGGGCCGACGCTGGGCGCCATCAGCCAATATATTTAAAAGTGAAATTAGTGAACATCGAATGGCGTATTCTGTCCAAATAATTTTATGACAGGATTGATCCTGCTATCCTGTCTAACCCAATGATTTCATATGATCATCCCGAAGCTGTCGACTTGTTTCCAATCCCACCTTCGTACCTTCCAATCTTCTCACCTTTTTTCCCTCTTCCGCATTCATGTATCTGTCATCTGTCTTCAGTCCTCTGTCTCCTGCGTGCCGCGGCGTAGCTCGGAGAGCGAAGACAGGTCCTCTGATCTCTGATCTCGGTCTTCTGACCTCTGCCCTCTGTCATCTGTCCTCTGTCTTCTGCATTCTGAACTCTGACTTCTGAAATCTGTCCTCCGTCCTCCTCAACCTGACACCCGAAACCTGACACCTGAAACCTCTACCTAACCAATACCAAACTGATCTGCGGAAATATCACCACCAGGACCAGCACCAGAATCATGATCAACACATAAGGAAACGACCCTGCAAAAACATCGTTCAAAGTGATACTCTGATCGTCCAAAGTCGATTTCACCACAAAGGCTGCAATCCCCAGAGGTGGTGTGATCAGGCCGACCTCGATGGCAATCACGGTTACCAGCCCGAACCACACGAAATCAACTCCCATTCCGTGCATAATGGGATAAATCAGCGGCACAACAATCATCATGATGGAAGTCGAATCGAGGATCGTCCCCATCAGCAGCACAACCACCAGGTAGATGCTCAAAATGGCATACAGCCCCATGCCTGATTCGCTGATCCAACTTGCGATGAAGCCCGTAATGCCCGAGAGCGCCAGCATCCGTCCGTAGATGTTCGCGGCAACGAGCAAAAAGAGAATCGACACCGTCACGTGACCGGTTTCGGTCAGCACTTGCCAGAACCGGGACCAGGACAGCTGCCGTTTGCCCAGGGCCAGCACCAGCGCGCCGAGCGCCCCGACGGCGCCGGATTCGGTCGGCGTAAACCACCCGGCATAAATACCGCCGAGCACCAGGGCGATCAGCAAAACGATGGGCAAAAGCTTCCAGAGAGCCTGGGATATGCTCATGCTGTCTTTGCCCGAACCTTCGGCGATGGGCTTGACAGCTCCCACATACTGCGGTGCCCGATAGGCCATCAACAAAATCGCAACGCTGTAGGCCAGGGCCAGCAGAATCCCGGGCAGGATGCCGGCTTTGAAAAGATCGCCGATGGATGTCTCGGTAAGCACGCCGAATAGGATCAGCAACAGGCTGGGTGGAATCAGCATGCCGAGTACCGAAGATCCCGTCACCACGCCCACGGCAAAGCGGGGCTTGTGCCCCAGCCGGATCATCTCCGGCACGGCGACTTTGGTAAAAACAGCCGCCGAGGCAATGGATATTCCGGTTACCGCGGCAAAAATCGCATTGGCCGCCACGGTTGAAATTCCCAGCCCGCCGCGAATACCTTTAAATAATCGGTTGGCAACATCGAAGGTATCCTTGCCGATTCCGGAAACGGAGATCAGCATCCCCATCAGCACAAACAGCGGAACCACGCCGAAAATATAGCCGGAAATACTGTCGGAGGCCGCCAGTGCCAGCAATTTGGAAGCGATGGTCCAATTGTCCTTGATCAGCCCCACGCCCAAAAAGGATAACAGCGTCAAAGCCACGGCCACATGCATGCCGGCATAAATCAAAAACAATATCGCAAAAATGGATAGAAGGCCTATCTGAATATCGGTCATCGGCGGCCTCCGGCGATATTGGCATTAGGTGCAGATGAAGAACGGATTTGCTTGAAGCTGTCAAAGGCCATAAATAAAAATTGAAGGGCGCCCGCCAGGCAGCCGATCAGAATAATCAGTTTTACCGGCCAGACCGGTGCCATAAAATCGCCCTCGGCACCCACATATTCATCGATGCGCCAGGCTTTGGTAAACAAAGGCACGCTGGCTTTGAACAAGATGGCCATCAATGCGGCGCCGATGGAATAATACAGACCTTCCAAAAAAAACTTGAGGCGGGGATATTTAGCTCCCAGCCAATTCATCAGTAAATCTGAGCGGGTCAACCGTCCAACTTTTAGGGTGTGGGCGATTTGTAAAAACACACAGGCCACGATGGACATGGCCACAATCTCGGGCACCCCGCGCAGCGGGTGGTTAAAGATCGCCCGGCCCCCGATATCCAGGTTAATGATCACCAGCAGCACGAAGACCCAGGCCGTGCCGATGCTGTTCATCACGGAAATAATCATTTCAAATGAAAACCAGCGGGGCTGGTTGCCCCGCTGGTTCGAGGTTTTAGAATCAGGTTCTGACACTTAGCTTTTCTCCCCAAAGGTGAAATCAGGACCGGACCAACAGAGTAATTTCTCCGCATAGTCCAGTTGGGAATTCAACCCAGGTTCGTCCCCAGCATTTAATCGAAGGAGCGAAGCGACATCCATAAATATTCAATCTTCAATATTCATTATTCAATTAAGTTATTTGTCCCAGTCTCGGGCCAGCGTGACACCCCGGGCGCGCAACCCGTCCAGATAGCCTTTCAGCATGGCCTTGCCGGGCATTCCTTTTTTCTCCATGGACTGGGCCCATTCCAGCGGGACGTTGGGCAGTTTGCCGGCCCAGCGTTGGCGTTCGGCGTCAGACAGGTAAGTCACCTTGGCACCGCCTTTTTTCATGATCTCCATGGCTTTTCCGGCCCTGGCCGCCTGGGCTTCAGCCAGTTTTTTGTCGTATTCCCGGCCGACATCGATAAAAATTTTCTGTACTTCAGGCGGAAACGAATCGAAAACGTCCTTATTGATGCTGAGACCACCGGCAAACTGGGAGCCGAAATTCACCATGCAGATATAAGGGGCGACTTCGTACACCTTGATGGCCATGGCGGCTGTCATAAAGGTCAATGTCCCCTGGAAGACGCCGGTCTTGATCCCGTTGTAATATTCGTTCAGGTTGGAGGCCACCGGGACCCCGCCGGTCCCCTTCAGCCAGTTGGCGGAAGGCCCGGGGGCCGCAATTTTGTGGCCGTCGACGTCATCAACGGTATTCACCGGGAAATCCGTCAGGATGCCGTAGGTATCCAGTGCGGCGCCGCCCAAGTAGACCTGGTTGTGATTGGTCCACTCCTGGGCCAGGGCCGGAATCTTTGAATGAAGTTCGGCCATGATGTCAACCACGTAAAAGATGTTGTCGGAACCAAAAGGCGTCATATAGGTTACGTTGTGCAGTGGCATCTTGGGGGCTTCGAAGATGGTCCCGACAAAGCCCATATCGGCGATACCCTCCTCGATGGCTTCCAGCGCACCGCCGATTTTGGCAACCGTGCCGCCGTATGCCTGATTCCACACGATTTTGTGTTTCCCGCCGGCCGCCGCCAGCCGTTTGTCGACTTCGGGTATAAAAAAATCACGACACAGGGTCACCCATAAAAAGATAGGCGGGTGGCCGGCAACGACGGTCAATTTATAGTCTTTGGCCTGGGCCGTGCCCATCGGCAAACTAAAAATCAGCGATGCCATGACGACAATCAATAGTGCTTTATTCCACATTGTCATTTCAGATCTCCTTTTTTTTATATTTATCGACATCACCGCGACGAATTGTCGTCGATGTCTTTACGGGTTTTTAGCATTTGGATCGGGATTCTTGAACCCGCACCTTAATTTCCCCTTATGAAACTGGTACCATTACGAGAGATAGATGCTGGGCAGGTGAGCGAGCCCGAAGGGTGAAGCTCGCTCGCCTGCCCAACTCTATAACTCGGGCGGTCACTGTAAATTTTTTGGGTAGCCAGA
>Ga0209786_1000016_pt1 | contig 79624 bp, 65 predicted proteins | sample WorMetilvaeELBA2_FD_187405 | JGI IMG/M metagenome (GOLD analysis project Ga0209786, IMG submission 187405) | Marine gutless worms symbiont microbial communities from Max Planck institute for Marine Microbiology, Germany - Olavius ilvae ELBA.2... ...
AAATTCATGCGAATTGTAGAACAAGTCGCTTCATCGGCTAAGATAACCTGTAGACAAATTAAAAGTGGAATCCAAGCTGATTTACTTCTACAAAATTAATTCACTTGGGCTTTCTTTATAACCAGATTAATTTATATGTATTTTCCCAAGCGAGCAGAGCGAGTCGAAGGGTGCGCCCGCCTGTCCTGAGCCTGCCGAAGGGTTAGCCCGTTAGCCGGTTGGCCCGTTTGCCCGTTAGCCGGTTGGCCCGTTAGCCCGTGGGCCCGCTAGCCCGCTAGCCCGTGAGCCCGTGGGCCCGTGAGCCGGTTAGCCGGTTAGCCCTGTATCCTGCAGCTTGTATCTTGCATCCCGCATCCCGCATCCAGTATCCAGCATCCAGTATCGAGAATCCAGAATCCAGCTCTCCAAATCTCCTAACCCCTGTATCTTGTATCCTTGATCCTGCATCCCGTTTGCCTACCTGTCCTGAGCGGAGCCGAAGGGAGGCTCTCGAAGGGCAGCGAAATGCAAAAGGGAACATCACCTCTGCGACCTCTGCGCCTTTGCGTTGAACCGTTGATCGTAAAAGGAATCGGAACGCAATTCTGAAAATCGCTATAGCCCGCAGGCCGCTATGGAGAGTTTTATTTTCCTTGCAGGGCCTGCCTGGCCTCCTCGCGACTCTCATAGATGTGGGGTGCCACATCCCGCTGTTTCAGGGCATCCCCGATTTTCATTCGGAGGAAGGTGCTGGTGGTGTACCGGGTAACACCCGAATAAAGGTCGTCGACGAGCCCTTTGACCATGTCGGTGTAGGTATCCACGAGGTCCGGGTTGATGGTAAAATTATCATAGTTGACGATGGTGTATACCTTCCGGTCGAGATGACTCAGAATTCGGCGGACCGCCGCGTCGATCTCCCCGACGTCCTCTTCGGACTTAACGGCATATCCTTCGAAATTGACGAAGAACAGGTTTTCCGTCGGATCGTAGGTGAGACGTTCGTCGAGGGACAGGGTTAACAGATCCTCCCGGAGCCCCATCGGCCCGGCCTGGAAGATGCGTGGGTCCATCTGCCGCAGTGTTTTCGAGATAATCGGCGTAAACGCCATCTGGGACAGAATGTCCTTTTCCAGATCCATTCCGGGTGCGATTTCGATCAATTCCATCCCCTTTTCAGTCAACGAGAACACACACCGTTCCGTGACGTAACGCACCGGCTGGCTTTTTTCTGCGGCATATTGGCCGCTGAAGGTGACATGCTCGACCCGTTCCACAAATTTCCGGACCTTTCCTTCCTGCTCGATGGCGAGCGCTCCGTTCCGCACGGCGGTCTTCAGACCGCCAGCGGTGAATGTCCCGGTGAACACGACCTTTTTGGCGTTCTGGCTGATGTTGATAAAGCCGCCGGCGCCGGCCAGTTTGGGGCCGAATTTGCTGACATTCAGATTGCCCTCACGGTCTGCCTGGGCCAGCCCCAGAAAGGCCATGTCGAGTCCGCCCCCATCGTAAAAATCAAACTGGGAGGGCTGATCGATCACCGCGCTGGTGTTGGTGGCGGCCCCGAAATTCAGGCCGCCTGCGGGAAGCCCGCCGATGACCCCGGGCTCTGCGGTCAGGGTAATGTAGCTGAGAATTTTTTCTTCATTGGCGATGCTGGAAATGCCCTCCGGCATACCGATACCCAGATTCACCACGCTGTTGGGCTTGAGTTCGAACGCAGCCCGGCGGGCGATGATTTTTCGGGGGCCCATGTCCATGGGTTCTATCGACTGCATCGGGACCTTTATCTCGCTGCTGAAGGCCGGGTTGTAGGGCTCCGCAAATGTCTGCCAGTGATGCTCCGTCGGGGCCTTCACCACGCAATCGACCATGATTCCCGGGATCTTCACCTGCCGTGCATTGAGGGTGCCCCGATCGGCGATCCGTTCGACCTGGACGATGACAAAACCGCCCGAATTCCGGGTCGCAGTGGCGATGGCCAAAGCTTCTAACGTGAGGGCTTCCTTTTCCATGGTGATATTGCCGTCGGTGTCGGCGGTCGTACCCCTGATAATGGCCACATCGATGGGAAGGGTTTTATACGCCAGAAATTGCCTGCCGTCGAAGGCGATATGTTCGACGATGTCCTCCGTGGTGATCGAATTGATCTTCCCGCCGCCGTGTTGCGGATCCACAAATGTACCCAACCCGACGGTCGTGATCGTTCGGGGCTTCTTGGCTGCAATGTCCCGGTACATATGGGAGATCACGCCCTGGGACAGGTTGTAGGCTTCGATCTTGTCTTCCATGGCCAGTTTCTGCAGTTTCGGCACCAATCCCCAATGCCCCCCGATGACCCGCCTGACGAGCCCTTCATGACCGAGATGATTCAGGCCCCGCTCTCCGCCGTCACCCTGGCCCGCCGCGTAGAGGAGGGTCAGGTCTTTCGGCGTTCCCTGCTCGAGAAAATGGGCTTCGATGGCGATGGCGATCGCCTCGGCAAAGCCGATGCCGACAAAGCCACCGGTGGCTACGGTGTCGCCGTTTCGGATGACCTGTACCGCTTCCTTGGCGGTGACGACTTTGCCTTTCCTGGCTTTTTCCAGGGGCATCGATGAGAGCATGGGGTGGGTGCTGCCGGCGGTTTTCGTTTCATCGGTCATGGCGTGTCTCCTTTATCTGGCAGGGGGTTCTCCGGAAACCCGGCTCACCCGCTTTGGGTGATTGATCAAGAAACTCCAAACATCAACAATGCGGATGGTCTGGGCGACACCGTGTTGACTAGCAAAAATGATGCCTTTATAGCTATTCTCAGAATTCCTTTCCGATGGGTGACGTGTCACCGTATCTGAAAAGGGCGGGATCATCGAGGTCGGTATCGGGCCCGAAAATGGCCACCCTGTCTCGATTCCGATACCGACCCCGACGCCGAGCGATCGGAGCACTGAGGATGTTGGAATTGGATCTCGAAGCGGTTCGAGGCATACCCGGGGCGGATAACTGCCATACAACCGTGATGGATTCAGACGAACCCGCAGATCTTGTGACGTCTATTCACCGTTTGGGGTATTCGGTCTCGCTTGGAGGACCGCCACGATGCGATCGAAGACCGACCGTTCTTGCGGGGTTAATTTCCGTTCGATCATGTTAAAGCCCTGATTGAGCATGGACAGGGCCTCTTTCCTGTCTTTTCTCGATGTCAGCAGCACGGGCAGGGCGTCAATGGCGGCGTCCGTATCGGTCTGGAGTATGCGCGCCTGGGTGCGAACGATGCGCTGCAATTCAGTGTCTCCGATATCTCGAAGGCGACGGTTGCCACGGATCAGCCGGCCGATGACTTTGTACCCGTGACGATATATTCTCTGATCGGCGAACCCGACCGCTAAAAAGATGCGCATGATGGCTTCCGGAAAGCTGCCGACGGCCATGAATCTGCGCCATTTGGCGGCATCGCGGCGTCTGAGCGCTTCCAGCTGCGCGTTGGCGACCTTTTCGGCGTCGGCCGGGACGAACGGGTGGAAGACCCGCATCCATGGGCTTTCGTAGATGGTCTTGAACCATTGCTCGGAAACACGATCCCGGATGTGGCGGTACGCGTCCAGCGCGTAGAAGATGGCCTTGGCATTATGGGCTTCCATTTTCCGGAAGCCGTTGTTTTCACGGACCCGGCATCGTCTGTCGTTTTTTTTGATCATCGACGCCCACATGTTTATCGGTATCATCCAGGGATTCAGGTCTGAGAAGAGATACCGCTGAACACGCAGGGGGTTTAGCTGCTTGAGCAGTTCGGCGGTCATGTCATTTGCGGCCAGTCGAATCCAAGGAGACACAAACATGCGATACAGCGTGTCGTTCGCGTTCGAGAGGGCCATCACCGGATAAAAGGCTTGCTCGTCTTCGAGTCCGTCATCGAGTGCCAGGATGTCTTCCATCGTCTTTTCGATGTAACTGACCAGGTATTCGCCGGGGGCTTCCGGGTCTTCCTTGATTCTCATTTCGTAAAGCCCGGGCGGCAGGTAATTCAACATATCGAAGCTGGCGATGATTTCTTTGTGCTCTTTTCGGGCTATTTTTGCGGAAACGAAAATTCCCAGATGGCCGATTTTCGAATGGCCGATTCCGACGATCACCTGGCCGCGGCGCTTGATCTCCTCAGCAGTGCCGTAGGTTTTGACGATCCAGTTAAACGCCTGTTGCGGGGGCGTGATATTATCCCCAAAAGACGCAAATACCACCACCGGGTTGTCGTTTCTCTTTAAATCGACCTCACTGCCATCTTCCAGGACGAACTCTCCCCGCTCGAGCTTGTTTCCCACAAACAGTCCGTCGACGATGGTGTGGATTTCCTTTCTGGTCATGAAATAGAAGCCGCCCCACCATTTCTCGAAGTCCAGAAACCGCTTTTCCTCCGTGTCCACATTGGCGTACAGGTGGTAATACTTTTGCCATAGGGTATTGGCCGGATTCAAATTTTCAAAGTTCGCCACCAGATGCGCCCCATCGAACCTGCCGTTGCCCAGATCACTCGATAACGAATTGATCCAGACGCCCCCGATCAACCCGCCACTATACCGCATGGGGTTGATTCCAGCGACCCCGCCCCAGTAGGACAGCGGTGACCCGTTGAACACCATGGGTCCTATGAGGTCGGGACGTTCCGCACCGATCAATGCGGCCGCCCAGCCACCCTGGCAATTTCCGATGACCGCCGGCTTGGGGCTGTCGGGATGACGCCGTTGCACCTCCTCCAGAAAGCGGATCTGGGCATTGCGAACATCGGCCAGGGTCTGGTCCGGCATGGGGTCGGTGAAAAAGATCATGAAATAGACCGGATGCCCCGCATCCAGTGCCATACCGATCTGGGAATCCCGTTTGGAGCCGCCGATCCCCGGCCCGTGGCCGGCCCGGGGATCGATGATGACAATGGGACGTCTCACGGCGGCGGCCGCTTCCTGTCCAATGCGGGATTTCTGCCGCCGTTCGGTGCCACGTATGTTCCGGCGCCGGTCCGGTGTGTCGGTCCCGCGACGGTCCAGAATACGCACCAACGCGAAATTCGCCGCTCGATCCAGCGTGCGGCCGTCCAGAATCATGTCGTAGTCAAACGCCAGCACCGGAGGCTGGCCGCTTCTCAAGTGCTCCAGGTAGATGTTGCCACGTTTGCGGATGACATCCATCAACAGAACCGTGCGCTGCGCCCTATCCAGGCCGTATGCGGCCAGATCGGCCAAGCATGTCAAATCGGTGTCTATTGGTTGTACCGTCATGCGGTTGTCCTTCCTAATCCGACCATGCCATGTCCGGCGGAATGGTCGGCGTGCCGTCGGCGTCTATGTGTCACCCCTATCCGTGCGGGATTTTTTCATAAACGGATTGAGTTCGAAAAAGGATTTCAGTCCAGCCATCTCATCCACACCTTTTCGGGCCATTTCCGGAAAGTTCATTCCCATACCGATCCAATCCTTGAATTGTTTGTCAAATGCCGCCTTCTGGGAAAGATACGCCTGGATGATCTGTTGAAGATAGCTGTCGAAAAAATCACCCAGCAAGTTGTCCCCGAATTGTATGATCAGGTGCAGCAGGGGCACCGGGAGTAGCGCATTCTTATTTCTGGCCTCTTCGAGGATGATCTGTGTGAGTATGAAACCGGTCACGTCCTCCTTTGTCTTGGCCTCGAGAACCCGGACCTGCCGGCCCGTGCGGATCATGTCCGCCACCTCCTGCAACGTGACGTAGGCGCTGGCTTCCGTGTCGTATAACCGGCGATTGGCATATTTTTTTAAAATAACAGTATCGGCCATCTCGATGCTCCTTTCAAATGCTATCCAGATTCTACCCAATATTTTTTGCGAATGCAATAAAATTTTAACCTTGGCAGATCCAGAAAACTTCATGGATCATAAAATAATCAATGATAACGGTATTTAAATATCAAAACTGTAGTTTTTATGAATAAAAAAATAAAAAATATTTTTGTGCAGTGCACAATTTTTTCTTGACAAGTTCAATTCGGGGGTTATAATCGGGCCAGATCAAAAACACTTTGAACAGGAGAAAATGGCATCATGGAACAGAACAAAATCGAAAAAAAGGCCAAGGCTGCGGGACCCGGCAAAATTGTAAAAAAGGCCAAAGCTGTGGAACCCAAAAAAATTGTAAAAAAGGCCAAACCAAAAACAACACCCAAAACGAAAGGAACAGACAGTATCATGGAAACCAGCAAAATGGCAAAAAATGTCTTTGACATGCAAAAAACCGCGTTCCAGAACACCTACGACGCCCTCACAACCGCTCAGGACCAGGCGGAACGGGCGGCCAACATGGCTATAGACAGCGCTTTCTGGATTCCGGAAGAAGGGGCCCAGGCCCTCCGGGAATTTGGGAAGACCTTCAAGCAGGGACGTGACGAATGGAAACGATACGTCGATGAGCATTTTCAGACGGTCGAGAAGCTCTTTGTCACGAATGCCAAATAACATCATTTAATCAATAGGAGGAGAGGACTCATGGATCAGAAACAATTACTGAAACAGATGGTGGACTTCAACAAGATGGCGTTTGAAAACACGTTCAATGGCATGGTCATGCTTCAGGAGCAGGCTGAGCGTACGGCCGGGGCCCTTATGGATCAGGCGACCTGGCTTCCGGAGGATGGACGAAAAGCCATCAAAGACTGGGTCAACGCCTACAAAAAAGGCCGTGAAGATTACAAAAAGATGATAGACGACAGTTTCAAGAAGGTTGAGGAATATTTCGCCGGTCCTTCCGCGTAACTAACGGTTGATTCCGGCAAATTTCTGATTAGGGTAGATCGTGCGGCGGCGACCTTCGGGTCGCCGACCGTATTTTTGCCTGAGTTTCTAGATGTTGTCACGATGCGCAAATGGTAGTATAGGATGTCAAAACTACCTTAAGGAGGTTGCCACCCATGCCGACCGACAGATCTCCCAGTCCCGGCTCCGATGTTTTTGAAAAGAGCTTCACGGCCTATACCAATGGGCTTTATTATCTTTTCTCAGCTTCCCAGAACGGCTTTGCCGCTTTTTCCAGATATGCCAATGAATTCATGATCCCTTATATGCTTGCCACCAATTACTTTAGGGACGTTGAACTCAGAAAGGTCGGCGTTACGGGCATTCAGGACACGGTTATGGATTATACCGGGCTGGGACGGTTCAGTGCGGATCTGACTAACCGGGCCCTTGTCGGTGCCGTCAATGCTTTTGGTGAATATGTTCGGCTCGAATCGGGAAAGACCTCGGACGCCCTTGCCGATTTACTCCTGTCCGGAAACGCCGAAAGCCTGGAAAAGCTTTTCACGCGCAAGACGAACCTTCTGGATCTTCTGGCGCATCGGTATCCTGAAGCCATTCAGGCGATTGAACCGGAATACGGGTTTCACTTCGAACGGAACACCAATGTCAAGGTCGCTGAAACAGACCGGTTTATCCTGTATCAAATCCTCCCCACCGATCCAAAATGTGAGGTGCGAAAACAAGGCAAACCGGTTCTTATCCTGCCGCCTTATGTTCTGGGGGCCAATATTTTAGGCTTTCTGCCGGGGGATGACCGCAGTTACGCCCATAGCTTTGCCAACCAGGGAATTCCGACCTACATCCGAATTCTAAAAGACATCCAGACAAGCGAAGCACTCCAGGTGATGACCGGCGAGGACGATGCCAGAGACACACGCCTGTTTTGTGAGGCCATCCGCAAACGAAACACCAAGCCGGTTACCCTGAACGGTTACTGCCAGGGCGGTTACTCCGCGCTGTGCAACCTGTTGAGCGGGGAACTCGACGGCCTGGTCGATGCCTTCATCACATGTGTCGCTCCCATGGACGGAACCCACAGCGAAGGGTTGACGGGATTTCTGGCCGACCTGCCCCGGCGCTTTAACGATCTCGAGTACGGCACCAAAAAACTCCCCAACGGAAACACCGTGGCCGACGGAAAGCTCATGGGGTGGGTGTACAAGCTCAAGAGTATCGAAGATGAGTCCCCCATCGCCGCCTTCTACCGTGACCTGATGATGTTTGCCCGGCAGGAAAATTCCGATTTTAAAATCAGCAAGACAGCGGCCGCGCTGAATTACTGGCTGAACAATGAGCGGAACGACCTTCCCATGGAAATCACAAGGATGAGCTTTACGTCTTACAACACGCCGATTGGCGATGACGGGACGCTGCCGGTGACCCTTTTTGACCGAAAATTGAACCTGCACCGATTGGCGGAAAAAAAGATTCCATGGCTGATCTGCTACGGACTACATGACAACCTTGTGGAGCCGCCGACGGCCTTGGCACCTTTGGATCACATCCAGGCGGAGGTATCTGCGTTTCCGAAGGGGCATGTGGCCATCGCCACCTCCTGGTCGGATCCAAACTCGGCGTGCGCCCTTCATTCCCGCTTCGGAGATGAAAATTACAGAGGGCCGGTCCGCTACCACCTCGACCTGGAAGATGCCATGGCCCAGGAAGAAGCACCAAAACAAGCTAAAAAAAAGGCCGCCAAGACCTCCAAAAAAGGCGCTACCAAAGCTGCAAAGAAAAGCTTGACGGATGCCGCCAAGGAAAGTTTGATCGCATCTGCCAAGAAAAGCCCGACCAAAGCTGCCAAGAAACCGACGACCAAAGCGGTAACGAAAAGCACGAAAAAGGCCGCCAAAGCGGCCGATTCATAAAATCAAGGATTGATTTTATATGGACAGACAATTTCTGGAATTCTGGGGCAACTTTCTCCTGTCGGCCGCCAAGGGCCATCGGCAGGTCGATGACATGTCCCGCTGGATGGCCCAAGGGATGAAAGGCGTTCAGGACCTGAACGACATGTTCCGGAAGGTTTATGGGCTCGAGCAAGCGCCCGGGAGCGACCCGGATATGTTGACATCGGCACAATCGGCATTCCAGAACGGATACAAGACCTACCTGGAGGCCATGGGTGTTGTCCCGAAATCCGACTACACGGCATTGAAACGGCAGTTTGAAGCGTTGCAGCAGCAGGCGGAGGAGCATGAGACAACGATTCGCAACCTCCGGATGGAGCTGAGTGAATGCAAGTTGTCCCAAGGAGACACCGTGCGTGGGTTCCAGGAGCTCATCCAGGTCCAGAGTGACCAGTTCCGGGAGCTGACCGACAGTTTCGGTCGTTTTTTCAGCGGCAGCGCTGATGATGAAGAGAAGAAGCCGTAACCCTGCTAAGCTACCATCTCTCGCTTTTAAAACAAGGATCTTCTCCCGAATAGTAGTAGATAGTTCAGGCAAAGCAGGAAGATATTTCCCACTTGAGCCGGTGAGATCGCAGAGGGTTCATCCTTCGACGCGCTGCACGTGGTCTCTACGACAGGCTCAGGGCGGGCAGAACAGGCGGGTAACCCTTGACCCCTTGAATCCATGCCGGAGGCGGGCAAGCCCTGGACCCTCTTCTCCAACTAAATTGGGGAAGAACCTAAAATAATAACCTATCGTTCCCGTTTTAAAATTATAGCATTTACCATAACTATGTTCCCTTTGAGCATAGCGTATTCTTCCAACAGAATACGGGGTCGAAGGAGTTCGGATATAGACGTGTTCGGCGTCGGGATCGGCGTCGGGATCGGCATCGGGATCGGAATCGAGACAGGATCGCCATTTTCGGGATCGATACCGACCCCGATGATCCCGCCCGTTTCCGAACGGAGACACGTCACCCATTGGAACGGAATTCTGACAATGGCTAAACATTCCGAGGACTGAATTCCGCTCCGGAACAAAGCGTCTGTGCCCGAGTGGAGTGTTTGAAACAACTTTTTTGAAGGAGGGGGAAACAATGCTACACATAAAAGACTCCGTTGCGGTCATAACCGGCGGCGCCAGCGGCATCGGCCTTTCACTTGCCGGCTATTGGCTGAAAAACGGCGGCAAGGTCGTGCTTGGGGATGTGGCCGAAGAGGCACTGAACAAGGCAAAGGAAACCTTGGACGGACCGGTTGAAACCGTACCTTGCAATGTGACCCGTGAAGAGGACTGCGGTCGCCTGGCCGATGCTGCCATCGATGCGTTTGGACAGATCAACCTGGTGGCACCTTTTGCAGGGATTATTGCAGACGGCTTGATGGTCTCGACAGATCGGGAATCGGGCCGGGTCCGGCGCAAGATGCCCCTCGATCAATTTCAAAAGGTTGTCGATATTAATCTGACCGGTGTCTTTCTGACCGTTCGGGAGTGCGCCGAGAGGATGATCAATCACCACTGCAAGGGACTCATCTGTCTTGTGTCTTCCACGGGATCGCTGGGTACCGCCGGTCAAATCAATTATTCATCCACCAAGGCGGCCATGTCTGTCATGCCGAAAGTGATCACGGCGGAGTTTTTCCGTCGGGGGCTTTCCGGGCAGATTCGGTGCGTGGCCGTGGCGCCCGGCTATGTGGGAACACCCATCCTGCTGGGAATGGATCAACAAGCGCTGGATAAGATCCTGGATCAGGTTCCGATCGGTCGACTGATCGAGCCCGAAGAAGTGGCATCCCTGGTGGGTGAATTGTACCGCAACGAAGCCTTGACCGGGGATGTCTTTTATATCCATGGGGGATTGCGACTCGGATCACGGGGATAAGGGCACACCGGGGCGGGCACCCCTCTGTATGAGCGTGTGTTCCATCTACCGGAAACACACCATGCGTTAGGATAACGCACGACGCGCTATACCGGCTTCGGCACCCGGGAATCGGCGATCAACACAATCGCCCCTTCTTTGTGGGCCTGACCGGCACTCCATTGGATTTGATGTATGGCAGATAACGTCCGCTATCCGCGGGCGAAGCTTGCGATGATGCGACCGTTGAGCTGGCTCAAACGGTCGGCAAGTTCTTTGGCCTCTTCCGGTTTCAGCTTCCCCGAAACCTCCCGCCACTTCCTGGTATATGCGCCCATCTGCTCATTGAGTTCCTTGGAGACTTTGGAGAGGCCGGCATTGTCGTTGGACGCTTTCAGCGTTTTCATCTTGGAGAGATACGTGTCGACAACACCCTCATACTCGTCGATCAGTGCTTTGGCTTCCGGCAGAGCCGGCGATGGGCCACCTCCGCAGGCGAATATGCCCAGCGCGGTGAAAAGACACATAACGGCAGCCATCATTCCCGTTTTCGGATGTCTCATCCTTGTTCCTCCTGATCTCGGTTCGCGCCCCCTCTTTGATAGTTCACCTAATATACTAAAAAAAGAGTAAAAACGCCAGACCCGATCCGGATCTATCCCGGACATTGCACCAAACGGAGACCTTCATGGGCAAGGCACTTCGAGATGAAGCTGTAGTCCGACTACCGCGAATCTCGAATAACGCAGACCATGGAGGTCTCCGTTTGGCCCGCAGGGTGAAATCTTTTCAGGTCGTTCATCAATTTTTCAACGTTGCAAATTGCACCGCGGTTCAATGACTCACTATGCACATTAATGCATCGAGATTGTTTCTTTTTTGGCATTTGCTGAAAAGATTTCATGCAATGTTCGGGCTATGACTTCGGCGCCAGGACGATGGCTTCCCCGTCAAGGATTACCTTACCGGTTTGATCCGTGCACGTTGTCTTGAGCCGAACCCTGTTTTTCTCGATCGTCAGTTCCACCACTTCCACCCGTGCGGTGACGGTATGTCCGATGTGCACCGGCGCCTTGAAGGACAGGGACTGGCTCAAATAGATCGTTCCCGGTCCGGGCAGCCGGGTGCCCAGAACAGCCGATACAAAGCCGGCGGCCAGCATGCCGTGGGCAATACGCCCTTTGAAAAAGGTGCCGCTGGCATATTCTTCATCGATGTGGGCCGGATTCATATCACCGGTCACCCCGGCAAACAGATAGATGTCCGATTCCGAAACGGTTTTTCTAAACTCTGCCGTATCGCCAACGTTTAGTTCGTCGATTGTTTTTCCCAGCATATCTTCTCTCCATTGATCGATTATACCATCCGTTAACAGCTTCCAAATCCGAAATCCAAACCACAAAAAGCGGCCGAACCCCATTCCGAAAATTGAGGTTCATTTTCTGTTTGTTTCGGATTTCGGAAGGACTTTTACACAGGCCACGGGAGCGCCGGTTTCCGAATGTTTGCCGAATTTTGCTTCGCCGGTCGGCCGCACCTTGGCCATGGCTTACCAGAAATCGGTCACTGTGTTATCTGGGAACGGTTTTTTGAACGTTACTAGAATATTCGCAAGGATGCAAAAAGCCTCCCGCAAGCCGGATTTCTAGTGATTTATCAATATTTTGACCGGAGCTGTTCGATCCCCTTTTTATGCTTTACAAACTCAACCGTATCGCTTAATGATTATTTTTTATCCCGGTTCATCATGACCCGATACTGCCGAGCGTTACTGCAGGGCCGGAAACTCCGCAAGCGGTGCAGACAATCATATGGTGTCACGAAGCCCCGCCGTCCGGGTGGGAAGTCTGTAACATATCATAATCATTATCTTAAGGAGTGGTTTTATGGCTAAAAAGATGAAAACCATCGACGGCAACACCGCTGCTGCTCATGTCGCTTACGCCATGAGCGATGCTGCGGCGATCTATCCGATTACCCCTTCGTCCCCCATCGGCGAGCTTTGCGATGAGTGGGCCGCAAACGGGCTGAAGAACGTTTTCGGTCAAACCGTTACGGTCCGGCAGCTTCAATCCGAGGCCGGCGCCGCCGCCGCCGTTCACGGGTCCCTGGCCGCCGGAGCCCTGACCAGCACGTATACCGCGTCCCAGGGGCTGCTGCTGATGATTCCCAATATGTTCAAGATCGCCGGCGAATTGCTTCCAGGCGTCTTTCACGTCACGGCCCGTGCGGTTGCCGGTCACGCCCTCTCCATCTTCGGCGATCATCAGGACGTGATGGCTGTTCGCCAGACCGGTTTTGCCCTGTTGGCCTCCAATTCCGTCCAGGAAGCGATTGACCTGGGTCTGGTGGCGCACCTGTCCTCGATCGATGCCAGCGTCCCGTTTCTCCATTTCTTTGACGGGTTTCGTACGTCCCACGAGATTCAAAAGGTCGAAATGATCGACTACGAGGACATGGCCAAACTGGTCAAATGGGAGGCCGTTGCCCGTTTCCGGGCCAGGGGCGTCAATCCGGAGAATCCGGAGCTGCGCGGCACCGCCCAGAACCCGGATATCTATTTTCAGAACATCGAGGCCGGAAATCCGTACTGGCTGAAAATTCCGGAAATTGTCGAAGCCAACATGGCCAAAGTCGGCGAACTGACCGGCCGCAGCTATAACCTGTTCGATTATTACGGAGATCCGGAAGCCGATCGGATTGTCATTTCCATGGCATCCTCCTGTGAAACCTTCGAAGAGGTGATCGATCACCTGAATGCTCAGGGCGAGAAGCTTGGAATGGTCAAGGTCCGGCTGTTTCGACCGTTTTCCGTTGAGCACCTGCTGAAGGCCCTTCCGAAGACGGTCCAGCGGATCGCTGTCATGGATCGTACCAAGGAGCGGGGTGCCATTGGGGATCCATTATACCTGGATGTCTGCACTGCTCTCATGGAACAGAAACAGACCCCCCTGGTTATTAACGGGCGTTACGGACTCAGTTCCAAAGAATTCAACCCCAGCATGGCCAAGGCGGTGTTTGACAACCTGGCCGCCGATGAACCGAAAAATCATTTTACCGTGGGCATCGTTGACGATGTCACTGGGACCTCCCTGCCTGTCGAGGAGGGATTCGATGTGGCTCCAGAGGGAACGGTCCAGTGCAAATTCTGGGGTTTGGGTGCGGACGGCACGGTGGGAGCCAATAAAAGCGCCATTAAAATTATCGGCGACAACACCGACATGTACGCCCAGGCCTACTTTTCCTACGACTCGAAAAAATCGGGCGGCGTGACCATCTCCCACCTGCGGTTCGGGAAAACCCCCATCCGCTCGACGTATCTGATCGACGCGGCCGATTACATTGCCTGCCACAAGGACAACTATGTGAACATCTACGATGTTCTGGAAGGCATCAAAGACGGCGGCACCTTTGTATTAAACTCGAGCTGGACCATGGCGGAGATGGAAGTAAAACTGCCGGCCGCCATGCGTCAGACCATCGCCCGGAAAAAGCTCAAGTTCTACAACATCGACGCCGTAAAGATTGCCAGTGAGATCGGGCTTGGCGGGCGGATCAACATGATTATGCAGACGGCCTTCTTCAAACTGGCCAATGTGATCCCGGTGGACGATGCCATCACGTATCTCAAGGAGCAGATCCAGAAGCTGTTCGGCGCCAAGGGCGAAAATATCGTGAACATGAACTTTGCCGCTGTGGACAACACGCTGGAGAATCTGGTGAAAATCGACTACCCCGAGTCCTGGGCGAATGCCGCGGAAACGGCCGGGGCGGATGCGGACGAGCCGGATTTTGTCAAGAACGTCATGCGACCCATGCTGGCCCAGCAGGGGGACAAACTGCCGGTCAGCGCCTTTACGCCGGACGGTATTTTCCCGGTGGCCACCACCAAATACGAAAAGCGCGGCGTGGCCATCAACGTGCCGGAGTGGCTCATGGACAATTGCATCCAGTGCAATCAATGCGCCATGGTCTGTCCCCACGCGGCCATCCGGCCGGTACTGCTCACCGAGGAAGAGGTCCAGGCGGCCCCGGCCGGTCTTGAGGCCAAAAAAGCGGTGGGCAAGGAACTCAAGGGCTACCAGTTCCGTATTCAAGTTTATCCCATGGACTGTATGGGCTGCGGCAATTGTGCCGACATCTGTCCGTCAAAGAAGAAGGCCCTGGCCATGAAGCCGTTCAAGACCCAGGCCGGCCAGGATGAACATCGGGCTTACACGGAGACCCTGCCGGTTCGCGACGATCTGGCAAAGAAGACATCGGTCAAGGGAAGTCAGTTCTGTCAGCCGCTTCTCGAGTTCTCGGGAGCCTGTTCCGGATGCGGCGAAACGCCCTACGCCAAGCTGGTCACACAACTGTTCGGGGACCGGATGATCATCGGAAACGCCACCGGCTGCAGTTCCATCTGGGGTGGTAGTGCCCCGTCGGTACCCTACTGCGTGGACAAGGACGGGTTTGGCCCCACATGGGGCAACTCCCTGTTCGAGGATCCGGCGGAATTCACCTACGGAATTCTGCTCGGGCACTTCCAGCAGCGGCGCAAACTTGCCGACCTGATGCAGGAAGCGATCCAGACGGACATCTCACAGGACATGAAGGCCGCCATGCAGGGCTGGCTGGACAACATGAAAGATCCGGAAGGCTCCAAAACTTACGGCAACCAGCTCAAGGCGCTGCTGCCCACCAACGGCGACGATCCGGTGCTCTCCCAGATCGCTGCACTGTCGAATCTGTTCACAAAGAAATCTTACTGGATCTTTGCCGGTGACGGTGCGGCATACGACATCGCCTTTGGCGGCATCGACCACGTGCTTGCATCCGGTGAAGATATCAACGTCTTCGTGTTTGACACAGAGGTGTATTCCAACACCGGCGGGCAGTCGTCGAAAGCAACCCCCACCGGATCCGTTGCCAAGTTTGCCTTTTCGGGAAAGAAAACCCCCAAGAAAGACATGGCTGCCATGTTCATGTCCTACGGGTATGTCTATGTCGCCAGCATCGGCATGGGCGCCAACAAGCAGCAAACAATGAAGGCGATTCTGGAAGCGGAAGCCTATGATGGACCATCGATCATCCTGTCCTACGCACCGTGCATCAACCACGGCATCAAAAAAGGCATGGGCAAAACCCAGGAACAAACCAAGCTGGCCGTCTCTTCCGGCTACTGGCCGCTGTTCAGATATAACCCGATGCTGTCGGAAGAGGGGAAAAATCCCTTTACCCTGGATTCCAAGGAGCCGGACGGCAGCCTCAGAGAATTCCTCTCTAGTGAGGTACGATATGCATCCCTGCAAAGGACATTTCCGGAAGAGTCCCAACTGCTGACCGCGGAACTCGAAAAGCAATACCAGGAACGGTACGATCATCTCAAGCGGATGGCCGAAATGACCCTCCCGGAACCGGCTCTGGCGGAGGTGCCCGAGGAAGTGGCTGCGGACGATCCGAAAGCCCCTGCTGACATGGATTCCTGCACCATCTCCGGAACGGCCGAGCATACCCGTTCAGGCGATGAAGGGGAGCCGTGCGACGATGGTCGTGCCGGGAAGTAGATTACTCTGTTATAGTTTGACCAATACACAGGCCGTTTGCCGATTTCTTTCGGCAAACGGCCTTATCAATCCTAAAGGATGCGATGTGTTTTCGGGGGATCTCTAAATACGAAGCACGACCCGCCGTCGTCTACGACTATGGCGGGTAAAAATCCGAAATACAGAGATGATGCCCGATCATCCAGAGTTTAGGTCATTCGATATTCGAATTCTTGCCCGCCTGTGGCGGATGCGAGTTTCGTATTTTTAAACTCAACATCTTCTTATCATTATGACCTCTAATGAAGAGATAGTTCCCTCCGGGGAAACTGGGTGCCTCCGCTGCGGGACATGCTGCCAAAAAGGCGGCCCCACCTTGCATCGGGAGGACCAGGACCTTGTTGAAAAAGGAATCTTGCCGGTCAATCTGTTGTACACCATTCGGACAGGTGAAATTATCCGGGACCCCATCCAGGAAACCACGCTGTACGCCGACTCGGACATTATCAAGATTAGAGGAACGGGTCGCGATTGGTGCTGCGTTCTGTTTGATTCAGATGAACACCGATGCAAAACATACGAGAGCCGGCCGGCTGAGTGCCGAGCCATGGAATGCTGGGACACGCGAGAAATTGAAGCCATGTACGAGTATGACCGTCTGACGCGGCAGGATTTGCTCGGCGCGGTGAAAGGTCTCTGGGAGTTCATTGTCGAGCATGAGGCCATGTGCGATTATCGAAAACTTCGATCTCTGAAATCAGAATTGCATAACGGAAATAACGGAGATACCGCCGATCGGATTATGGAGATGATCCGCTTCGATGCGGCTGCTCGGGATCTTTCCGTGGAGAAGGCCGGTACGGATCCGGAGCACCTGGATTTTCTTTTTGGCCGACCCATGTCTACCATGGTCAGCGGATTCGGGCTTCGACTGAAAAAAGAAGGCGGGAAAACTACCGTCGCCTTAGATCCTGTCCAAACACCCAATACCCAATCCCCGTCCTAATGGTGAATGAGATCAAGATAACCCTCAGGGACGCTACGATTGACGACCGGGACGCCCTGCATCCACTCAACCAGGCCAACTTGCCTCACGTCGGTTCCGTTTCGCCGGAAGAGTTCGAATATTTGTTGTCGGAAGCGGCCTACTGCCGAACGGCGGTGGTTTCCGGTGTTTTGGGCGGCTTTGTGTTGGCCTTCGATCCAACGGCCGCTTACGACAGTCCCAATTTTCTCTGGTTCCGGGAGCATTACGACAGCTTTGTTTACATCGACCGAATCATCGTATCCTCGAAAGCCCGGCGAAAAGGCGTTGCATCGCTTCTATACGAAGATTTGATCAAATTTGCCGCCGGCAGAGGCATTCCACTCATTGCCTGCGAGTATAATCTGCACCCGCCTAACGATGTTTCCAAACGATTTCATGGGTCCTTCGGATTCAAGGAAGTTGGACAACAGGACACAGAAGGCGGGAAAAAGCGGGTGTCTCTGCAGATCCTATCCACAGGGACATAGCACATGACCTATAACTTCGATCCCGACCGTTGGTATGACACCGAGCGACGTGCCCTCGACGAGGCGTTGAAAGAGGGTCACGTTAGCAAAGAAGAATACCAAGAGAGGTTAAGCGAACTGGATCGCCGCTACGACAACATGCTCGACCGCCTCGACGGCACCTACCAGCTCCCCGAATAGCCCGTCCATTGCAATGCCCGGGCTAACCTCTCCGGTTCTATATATTGACTGTACCCGATATCGTGTTTAGGTATTTAAAATTACGGATTAAATCCGGTTTTGGGGTATCGCTTCTTTCTCCATGCATCCGTCATCAAGACGGACGGCCATCTGCATCCTGCGCGTTTATGGTGTTCCCCTCTCATCTGCGGCCATAACTCGAACATAATTCTTAGGTAAAGAAGTCATGGAATCAAACGGCTTCAACCGAAAACTCAGCGCGATCCTGAGTGCCGATGTCAAAGGCTACAGTCGCCTCATGAGATCGGATGAGGAAGCCACCGTTCGTACACTCATACAGTATCGAAAAATCATTTTAGCGCTGGTCGAAGAATACCAGGGCCGCATTGTAGATGATCCCGGGGATAACATTCTCGCCGAGTTTACCAGTGTAGTTCATGCGGTTCAATGCGGTTTTGAGATCCAGACAACTCTCGAATCCGAAAACGCCAAACGGGATGAGAACCGGAGGATGGAGTTCAGGATCGGCATTCATCTTGGAGACGTCATCCATGAGGGTGGCCGAATTTATGGTGATGGTGTCAACATCGCCGCAAGATTGGAAGGGCTTGCGGCAGCCGGCGGAATTTCAATCTCCGGCACGGTCTACGAGCACGTTAAACATAAGTTGGCCTTAAGCTACCGGTATTTGGGTAAACAGCGGGTAAAAAATATCCCTGAACCGTTGCAGGTTTATCAAATACTTCTGGAGTTAAAAACCACCGGGAAGGTCACTCTCGAAAAAATAACAGGACCAAGGCGAAGGCACCGGGTAGTTGCAGCAATGACTGTGCTGGTGATCGGAGTTGCAGCGGTCTTTATTTGGGTGAGTACCCGTACTCCTGTTTTCGATGCAGAAAGGGAAAGCATCCCAAAGGGCCCTTTGCCGGCATCAGAACGGGCATCCATCGCTGTCCTGCCATTTAAAAATCTGAGTGGGGACCCTGAACAGGAATATTTCAGCGACGGTATTACCAACGACATTATCACGGCGCTTTCAAAATTCCGAGAGTTACTGGTCATCGCCAGCAACACGATGTTCACATACAAAGGAGAGGCCGTAAATATAGCGCTTATTGGACGGGAACTTGGCGTTACGTATGTATTGGAGGGAAGCGTTCAGAGGGTTGCCTCAAGAATACGAATCAATGCCCAACTCATTGATTCGGCAACCGGTTTTCATCTCTGGTCAGAACAATACAACCGTGATGTTAAAGATATATTTGCTGTTCAGGATGAGATTGTACACACCATCGTCGGAAAATTTGCGGTTGAAATAGACTCGGCCGAACGCCAGCGTGCGCTGCAAAAACAGACTGAGAGCCTTATGGCGTACGATTACATGCTGCGCGGGATGGAATATCTGAGCCGCAGAACGCGTTCAGAAAACAGTCAAGCACGTCAGATGTTCGAGAAGGCGATCGACCTTGATCCTGATTTCGCATCTGCATATGTTGGCCTTGGTGAAACTTACCAGATCGAGGTTGCTTTCGGTTGGACGGAGTTCCCCATTCAGGTTCTGCAGCGGGCAAAAGATCTCGCGTTCAAAGCCCTTAGTTTGGATAAGTCCAATGCTGCTGCATATTCGCTTCTCGGGTTGCTCTATACCTATGAAGAACAATATGATCTTGCCATCAACAAATTGAATCGAGCGATCGAATTAAATCCTAACGATGCCAGCTCTCTTTCGTTTCGCGGACAGGTGTTACTGTGGTCCGGCAGGACAGATGATGCCATCCACTCTCTGGAGACCGCATATCGATTTGATCCGAATATGCTTCATGGAAATTTCATGTTTCTGGGGATAGGCTATTACCTTAAGGGACGACATGACAAGGCCATTAGAGTTTTAGAAGATGGGGTGAGCCGCAAAAGAGATTGGGTGGGCAATCACATCATTCTCACTGCCGCCTATGCCCAATCCGACCGCCTCGCAGATGCGGAGCGCCAGGCGAAAGAAGTCCTTCGGCTCGATCCGTTTTTCGAGATCAAAAATTATGGGACTGTGTTTCGGAATCGGGCGGATAGAGATAAAATCGTCCAGGGACTTCGCAAGGCGGGATTGAAATAATATTGACATCGCTTGTATTTATCTCGGGGTGGGTCTTGTGGCTGAGTCGCATTTTCGACACCGGAAATAGAAGCGGATATGCCAACAAATTGACGAAACGCCGTGTGGTATGACCTCCGGACGGGCAGGGCGGCTTAGATCAAAAACCAATCCTCGCCTGAGCATGGTGGTCCGCGGTGCATATATACCAAATTTCCTATAATGTGTGGCGGAATGGACAAATATGTTGACGCCTTAATTTTCTAAAAAAATACAACCCACCGATAATTATTCACATTTTCAGTCCTTAAAGCTCGCATAATTTTTGCATGTTGATTTTCATGAACCCAATTTATTTGAAAGCTACCAAACGGAAGAGGGGGACTGAAATGAGATACGTCTACCGCTGCCCGAAGTGCGGCAAATCCGTTGAGTCGTCTATTCTTAGGGCGTACTTCTGCTTCCGCTGTTTGTGCGCGATGTGGATGTCGCCGTGACCGAAGTTAGCCTTTTCGCCTGCATCATGGAATTGGCAGAACACCCCTCGGGCGTGTTCTGTGAGATCATCAGGTATATTTACGCGGTCGTTGCGTTGTGTTAACATTCGATAGTGTGGCTGTTTCACCAATCTCCGAACCCGCTGTAAGGTATTGTTGATATCGGCCGTGCCGGAGTCGTTGACGTACGCTGAAGGTTCTGAAATACACAAACTTAGACAATTAAGGCGGCTTTGCCTAAGAACTTAGGTAGCGGTTACCACATACGCTGACAGGCTGATAGCCTGCGGCCGCCTCCAATTTCATAAGAGGCAGAGTCGGAAATGGAAGAAAGAAGGCTTGGCAAAGACAGACGCTCCGGGGAAGACCGCAGAAACATTGGAAGCTCGAACTATAGCGGACCCGAGAGACGGAGCTTAAGGTTCCGGAGAGGCTACGCAGATAGAAGGCAGAAAGTCGCCTGAATATTGCTGACCCCGAAGGTGCATCAGGAGATTAACTGTCGCGCAAACCGGCAATCGTTACGCACCCTTGAGCGCATGACGTGAAGCGCGGATTGGCGATAGTTTTCCGCATCTAAATTCCTTTACCGCTTACCGCTATTTCCACAAACCCATCGATTTCTTCCTTTAGTTTATCGTAAGCAATCAATTGCTGCACCAGGTGATCCGGAATTTTGTCATTGGCCGCTCCGACAATCATACCGGTCACCATGCCGCGATGGACGTTATCCCCACCGGCATTGGCATTGGCCAGTAACGTCCCTTCAACATCGAACTCGTGCTTTCGAGTAAAATACAGAAGCAGGGGCAACCCGTGTTCCGGGTAGCAGGCGGTGGCAAAGATATTGTTGACCACCTCCGGCTCGGAGTGGGAGCGGGCCAGCTGATCGACCTCAAAAGGCACGTCGATGAGGGCAGTATGGAGCTTCCACATCTCTTTTCCGGGGATGTTACCGGGACCGTTGTGATTGCGATAGGCCGCGAAAAGCGCTTTTCCCGTGACTTCGGGGGGGCGCACCTCTCGGGCGTACGCGGTAATGGCTTCTTGAGGTGATTTTCCCGTCAGCAGGTCGCTGAGAAGCGGGGCCAAGACCCCCAAGGCACCGGCCACGTTTTCCGACCGGTGCGTCAGATTCTGATGCTCGATGGCGAGTCCCAGCCCCTGGTAGGCGCTGCTCGCCATGGTGGAAAGCACCATGGGGCGGATCACGCCCCCATGGGAGCCGATGGACCAGACATTGCGTTGCAGTTCCGCACATGCATGGGGAGGCATTCCGCTGGTGTAGTTTTCGAACCAGCGCCGTATGTAAATTTCGGTATATGGATCACGGTTATTCCCCGATGTGGCCAGGTGTGCGATAAAATCGTCCAGAAACACCGACGGGTCGTAGCGGCCGCTTTGAATGACCGATCTCAGAAGTACACGGACCAGATGGGCGCCGAGGGTATTCTCTCCGGCTTTCAGTCCGTGATGGTAATGATAGCGGTCCTCCAATCGGGGCACGGGGTTTCCGTGTTCGCTTTCCCGGTCTTCGCTGCGGATGTCCAGATCGCTGTAGCTCGTCCGGTAATATCGTACGTGATCATGTAAAATATCGTAGGGTCGGTGTAAACGTGCGGCCGTATCGACATCCGGGTTATAGGTCATGCCCACCATGAAGCTTTCAAGGTGAGGATGGGGCGGATCGACATATCCGCGGACACCCCCGTCAAAGACCTTCGCGATGTTGCCGGTGTTGTAATACCAGTGGGCGGGCATGGCCAGGGCATCTCCGATAAAGAGACCCCACAGGGCATTGCGCAGCCGACGCTGTCGAAATTCGCTGGATGGTTGGTTGTTGTCCATATCTGCATTCCTTTTAAAGGTGAGATGTTTGGAGACGGTGCCGAATCAACACGTTAGAACCTATCCTATGCATCCGATGACAGCAGTTCAATATTGGCAGGACAGCTTAAAGGTAATGGCTGACTGTTTACCAGAAACGCGGTACGTAAAAATTAGATCAGGAGGAAACGGCGACAACGTCAGTAAATGTCATTATTCCGTTCCAATTAGACCAAACCCGGGCCTGAGGGACAAAGGCCGGGACGGTGCCCGGCCCTACGTAATACAAAATGACTGGCAATGGCAGGGCGGGGCACTGCACCCGCCCACGGTAAGGGTCAATGAATCGATTCAGGTCGAATCGGAACATGTTTCTGCTACACGCTCTGGTTGAAGGGAAATCGTTAGTCGCCGTAAAGTTCGGGACGGCGGTTGGGGAAGAAAAAACGCATTTCGTGGCTGCGGACATTGTCGAAGTCCGCTTTTTTCAAATCAACGACAAGCAAGCCTTCCCCTCCGGTCAGCCGTTTTTCAATGATGTTTCCTGCCGGATCGATGACCACCGCGTTTCCCGGAAAGGAGAGGCCGTTGCAGTTTTCGCCGGTCTGATTGTTGGCGACGATAAACAGGCTGTTGTCGAAGGCCCGGGCCGGCAGATGGCGCATCCAGGAAGTATGTTTTTGTCGGGCATCGCCCCGTGGCGACGCGTGGGGGAGGAAGATGACTTCTGCGCCCCGGTCGGCCATGGCAGAGGCCAGTTCCGGGAAATGGGCGTCATAACACAATTGGATTCCGAATCGGATGCCTGCCGCCTCAAAAACGGGGATGTTATTTCCAGGGCTGAATATGCTTTTTTCCGGCGGGGCGATGTGCAGCTTCCGGTAGACGTCGATGCTACCGTCCCGATGAATGAGCAGATGGCTGGCGAACACGGTCCCGTCGGCGCCTTTTTCCGCCAGGCCGGCGAGAATGACAACACGCTCCGACCGGGCCATTTCACGTATCCGGTTCACCTCCGGGCTGTCAATGGTCAGTGCCGCCCGGGCCATCTCCGGCCGGTTGCAGTATCCGGTAACGTTCAGCTCGGGGAAGCAAATAATCTCGACTTGATTTTCGGCGGCGATTTTGACGAGCCGGTCCATCCGGTCCAGGTTGTCTTCCACGTCCCCGACCGGGCAGTTCATCACGACAGCGGCGATACGTATATCTCTCATATTGGGTACTCGGTATTGGGCACTGGGTACTGGGTATTAGGTACTGGGTATTGGAGATCTGGCCTAAGATCTCACCCATGCAAGCAGCTAATACCAAATACCTGATACCCAATACCTAAAGATTAAATTGTGCTTTTATCTTGAACACTTTTGTTGCCGGAAGGTTGAGGATGTCGATGATGCCGGTATCCTCGGAGATTTTCTTCAGGTTGTCTTCAATCTCTTCCATGGAAGGAGAAATAAACGTAAACCAGACATTGTACTCATTTTCCCGAAGATAATTATGTGTCACCCCGGGATATCGGTTTACGGTGTCGGCGAACCTCTCCACCTTGTCCGGGGGTACTTTGGCTGCACAGAGGGTGCTGACGAATCCCAGCTTGCCGGGAACGAAATTACCGCCGATGCGCCGGATGATCCCCAGCTGTTTCAATCGGTCAATTCGGGACAGGACATCCTTTTCGTCAAGCCCCAGTTCTTCGGCAATGGTTTTGAAAGGCTGGGAAGTAATTGGAAAATCGGATTGGATTCGGTTCAGGACAGCTCGATCATCCGAGTCCAACAGCTCCATGTTCTTCTCGTTGCTCATATCCCGGATTCCAGATGGCGGTTGAAGGTGATTATTCCCCCTGTATCATGCGTACGTGTATCTTCCGCGTTCGCGGCCCATCGAATTCGCAAAAAAAAATGCCCTGCCATGTGCCGAGGAGAAGCCGACCGTTTTCAACAGCCACCAGCTCCGATGGGCCGACCATGGTCGCTTTGACGTGGGCCGGTGAATTGCCCTCCAGATGCTTGTAATCGGCATCCCACGGAACGATCTGGTTCAGGACCATCATGATGTCCCTTCGCACACTCGGATCGGCGCTTTCGTTAATGGTCACGGCAGCCGTGGTGTGGGGTACGTAAAGCATGCACAGGCCGGTTGCCACACCGGAAGAAGACACCACATTCTGGATACCTGAGGTGATATCGATCAGTTCGGTTCCGGACCCCGTTTTCACTGTATGAATCATGATACACCTCCCTCCCGCCTCATAATGACCCCGAGAATTAACAAAAAAGGCCCTGCACTTGCCTGCAGGGCCTTTTCGTTTGTCAAAAACGGACTATGCGTCAAATCCCCATGGAATATTAGACGCATCCGGTTGGTTTGGGCAGACCTGCCATTTTACAGGCTCCTTTGCCCGGTCCTGACGGGAACAGCTCGTAGATGTGTTTCAGTTTGAATCCGGTCACCTTGGAAAGCACCCGCACCATCGGGGCGATGCCATTTTTGCGGTAGTAGTCCTGGAGGACCTCGATGACCTTCTTGTGTTCGTCGGTCAGTTCCTCGATGCCCTCTTCCTTCTTGACCCACTGGACCCATTCTTCATTCCAGTTTTCAAAAGAATCGATGAACCCGTCTTCATCAACCGTGAAATTTTGTCCCATGAACTCGACTGTTGGCATTTACAATTCCCTCCTTTAAAGTTGAATCTATGCTTCTCGCCTGTCTCCCTCTACGGATAATCCTTGTGTATTAGAATAATACCACTTAGCGGATTCGCCCGCCCCTGTCAATATTAAAAAAGGGTGATTTGACCCTTTTCGACCGCGCCATTCGGACGCGCCAGTTTGTGTTTTATATATAATGATAACAAATGGTTGTGATGATAACCGACTAATACTCCCTGGGTGTTCGGTTGATCTGGTCAAGGGTGAATATGGGCCCGTCTTTGCAGACCAGTTCCTTTCCGATATTGCACCGACCGCACATGCCGATGCCGCATTTCATTCGGTTCTCGAGGGACATAATAATATGATCATGGGTGTAGCCCAGCTTTTCCAGGACCGGCTGGGTAAACTTGATCATTATCGGCGGGCCGCACACAATCGCATAGGTGTCCTTGTCCCCCTGGGGCGCTTTCTGCTCGGTGACCGGCGGCACAAAGCCGACATTGTACTTCCAGTCGGGATCGTCGGTGGCATCGACGGTGATGTGCATATCGATATCATCCCGTTTTTCCCATTCAATCAGCTCATCCTTATAGAGCAGCATTCCGGGTGTGCGCGCACCGTAAACTACTGTAATGTCATTGAATTTTGACCTGTTGGCCGGATGCAGCATGTAGATGATCGAACTCCGAAGGGTGGTGAAAGCAAATCCGCCCCCGATGATCAGAACATTTTTTCCCTCTAGGGTATCCCAGGGAAACCAGTTGCCCATCGGCCCCCGGACGCCCATGATGTCGCCTTCTTTCATGTTGTGAAGATGCGTGGTCACCACCCCGGCCTTGTTGACCGTAAATTTCAGAAAACCCTTTTCAACCGGGGAGGAGGCGATGCCGATCGGTATTTCACCCCTTCCCGCCAGAGATAATTCGGCAAACTGGCCGGCATGATAGGTGAATGCTTCCTCGTCTGCCTTGTTGAGAAAGACCAGGGTGTAGGTTTTCAGATTTCTGTCCTCGGTCTCGACAACGATCTCATCGATGCGAACCGGGTACGGCATATACGGATTTTCCACGTGTTCTACCCTGTCCCGGGCGCTGTCTGCTGTTATCACTTCCATGGGGCGTACTCCATCGTTATTGTCCGGACCTCTTCGGGTTATTCTTGCGCCGCACAGGCGTCCGGTGCCGGCAAGTCGTTCATCAGTTCGCAAACCCGCCGTATATCGATATTTACCGGGCACTGGCTCACACATCGACCGCAGCCGACACACATGATGCCTTGGTCGTATTTATCCACGAAGTACTTGAGCTTGTGCATGAATCGCTGACGAACCCGCTGGAGCTGGGAGCCCCGGGGATTGTGACCGGTGGTGTGGACGGTGAAAATCGGAAACATGCAACTGTCCCAGTTGCGGGTCCGTTTGCCCTGCCTGCCGTGAACTTCATCCTGTATGTCGAAGCACCAGCAGGTAGGACAGACAAAGGTACAGGTGCCGCAATTGATGCAGGAAAACGAAATATCTTCCCAAATGCCGGCAGCATGAAGGGTCATGGTGTCTGCGCCGCGAAGTCGATCGGTGGAAACATGGGACACAATTTTGGCCTCGGCGGCGGCTTTGCGCTCCCCGATCAGAGACGCGCCGTCGACGCCGGTTGTGTCCCAACCGGCCGTTTCGATGAAGCGGATCCCTTTTTCAGTCAGTACCCGGGCCATGTAATGGTCGTCGTTGTCTACCAGGAGGACATCCAGACCCTCCTCATGGTAGGGACCGCAGCCGGCTGTGGTGCAAAAGCATGCGCTGCAGGGATTGTCGCATGCCAGGCCAACAAAAGTTGTCGCCTCCCACGCCCTGAGCCAGTAGGGATCTTTATAGTCTGCCGTATCGAAGTTGAGCTTGACCAGTTCCACGGCTTTGGCGTCGCAGGGGCGGATGCCAAGGACTATCCTGGGAGAGTAGTCCTTCTGGACATCTTTCATGACGTGATGGTCGTCCAAGGTCTCGTCCAGGGAGTATTCGAACATGTCCTCCGACTGGGGGTAGACAATCCCCTTTGCGGACAATCGTGTATTCAGACAGCCGAAATCAGGAAGTTCCGCCTCACCGAGATCCTTGAAATAATGAAACCCTTTATCTTCGACCGGTCCGCAAAGACGGTAGGCCCGGCGCAGTTTATTCAGACCTGTTTCCCAGTTCTGTTTCTCGAATTTCACGATTGGCATTTTGCTTCCTTCGGAAGTTGTATTTGGTGTTTAGTGTTTAGTGTTTGGTGTTTAGTGTTTGGTGTTTGGTGTTTGGTGTACGGTAATGGTTGGCGAAACACGAAACACCAAACACAATTCATCTATTTTTTACTTAATAAATTTGTCCGGATCATCCGGCCGGTAGACATCGAGCGGTGGTCGGCTTTCCAGCGACATACCGGCTTCCCAGTCAAACAGATCCAGGCAGTCTTTTTCCAATTTCTTGGTAAACACGCGCATGTTGATGCCGACCGGACAGGCTCGTTGGCAGGCGCCGCAGTCCGTGCAGCGACCGGCACAGTGAAACGCCCTCAGAAAGTGGAAGGTCCGTATATCGATGGCGTCCTGGCTTTTCCCGACCCACTGGGGTTTGGACTCGTCCACAAAGCAGGTCGGGCAGTAGCACAACGGGCATGCATTTTTGCAGGCATAGCAGCGGATGCACTCTTTGAGAAGGTCGTCGAAATAGGCCCATTTCTCTTCAGTGGTCATGGCTTCCAGTTTTCGGACATCTTCATAACGGTCAATGTCCTCCTGCTCCCCGACGAGCTCGGCCGCCAGCTCATCGTAAATTACCGGATTGCGATGCGTGCAGAGCGCGCAGTTTTCCTGGAGAACGTCCGCCTTGTCAAGTCGGGTGTCGAAACCGTTACCCCGTATCAGGATCTGGCCGTTATCTTCCAGGACCTCCAGGATTTCACCATTGAACATCCGCGTGATTTTCCGCTTGTCGATCATTCCCTTGCAGGGGACACCGATGATGACCAGCTGCTCTCGGTTGATTTTGTTTTCCAGAATATGTGTCACAATGTTTCTGGAGTCGCAGCCCTTGGCGAGGATGCCGATTTTTTCCTTCCGATCGGTCAGGTAATTGGACAGGTTAATGCCGCAGTTGCTGTCCCACACCAGATCCCCGGTGTCCCGGGCGTTCCGGATCACATGCGGCTCGTTCATCATCGGGACGGTTCCTTTGCGGAAACCGATGATCATCTCCACGGAGCAGGTTTCGAGAAGGCGCTTGGCGATTTCCCTGATTGATTCCGTATATTCCGACATTACGCTACCTTTGTCTCCGGTTTGACAAACGAACGGTTGGGTCCGAGTTCCTTGATGGCATCGGTGACCTGGTTGACGACATCGACAAATTTGGTGGCCTCTGCCGATGAAATCCAGGAAAACTGGATTCTACCGGGTTCAATCCCCATATGCTCCATCAGGTTTTGAAACAGGGCGAACTTGCGACGGGCGTAGTAATTACCTTCCAGGTAATGGCATTCGCCGGGATGTCACCCGGAGACCCATACGCCGTCGGCACCCTCCCGGAGAGCGGCCAGTGCGAACTTCGGGCTCCAGCCTCCGGTACAGGGGATTCGGATGACCCGGATATTGGAAGGATACTCCATTCGACTGACGCCGGCCAGGTCGGCCGCGCCGTAGCTGCACCAGTTGCAGAGAAATGCGACGATTCTCGGTTCCCAATCATTCATGCGGTTGTCCTTGGTCATGCGGTGTTAGGTTGATCCGTTTAATCGATGTTACGATCCCATAGCTTCATTCATATTGAACAGTTGGGCAAAAATCTGATCGTTGTCGAATCCCTTCAGATGGATCGCCCCGCTGCGGCAGGAGGCCACGCACAGGCCGCAGCCTTTGCACAGAACCGGGTTGACCTGAGCCTTGCCGGCAAACGGTCCTTCTTCCAGAAACGACGGTGCCGAATAGGGGCACACCGAAACGCACACGCCGCATGAACTGCAGAGCAACGGTTCGGTTTCGGCGATGTTGCCGCTGGCAAAGATCCGGCCCCTGGCCAGCATGGTCACTGCGCACGAGGCCGCCGCCTTGGCCTGGGCGATCGACTCGTCTATCGGTTTCGGATAGTGGGCCAGGCCGCAAAGATAGACGCCGTCGGTGGCGAACTCCGACGGGCCGAGCTTGGCGTGCCGTTCAATGAAAAAACCATCGTCATTCATCGGCACCTTGAAAAACTCTGCGAGTTGCTTTTCCCCGTAAGGAATCACCGCGGATGCCAGGGTCAGCAGGTCGGCCTGCAGTTCGACAGGTCGGCCCAGGACGTGATCGACCACCCGAATGTGGACCGCGTCGCCGGTTACCGTGACCTTCGGCTTGCTCTCCAGGCTGAATCGGATGAAGATGACACCCTTTTCCCGGGCTTCCTTGTAGAGGTATTCTTGCTCGCCATACGTCCGGATATCCCGGTACAGGATGTACACGTTCATATCCGGTTTCCGTTCTTTCAACTTGAGGGCGCTGTGAACCGAATGGGTGCAGCAGACACGGGAACAGTACATCCGCTCCGGCTCTCTGGAGCCGACACACTGGATAAACACGGCTGAATCGGCCGCGTCCAGGACCGGGTCGTTGTCCATGAATTTTTTGTCCAGCTCGAGCCCGGTCAGGATCCGTGGGTCCGACCCATACCCATATTCATCCGGTTTCAGCTCAGATGCTCCGGTGGCCAGGATGGCGACACCGTGATCGAGGGATTCCTCCTGACCGTCGGCGGACAAGGTCGATTTGAAATTTCCGACAAACCCGTCCACTGTGTCCAGGGTCGTATTCAAATGAACATGGATCTTATCGTCTGCTTCCACCGCCCCGATGAGTTCGGACAGCTTTTGGTGAACCGACTCGGATCTTGCGGTGGTATGGATGTTGTTGGCCTGGCCGCCCAACCGGTCACTGTTCTCGACGATATGGGTTTCATAACCCTGGTTGGCCAGGGTCCGGGCTGCGGCCATGCCGGAGATGCCACCGCCGACCACCAGGGCCGTCTGGTTGATGGTCAGCTCGGCTTCGTCGAGCGGGTTCATGAGGCTGACTTTCGAGATGGCCATCCGCACCAAGTCCTTGGCCTTTTCCGTGGCCAAATCCGGGTTGTTCTTGTGAACCCAGGAGTTCTGGTTGCGGATGTTGCACATCTCGAAGAGATATTTATTCAGACCGGCGTTGATCAGGGTTTCCTGAAACAGTGGTTCATGTGTTTTCGGCGTACAGGCAGCCACCACGACCCGGTTCAGGTTCTTCTCTTTGATAATCTGGGTAATGGTCTCCTGGGTATCCTGGCTGCAGGAGTAAAGATTGTCGGTGGCAAACTCCACGTAGGGCAGGGTAGCGGCATAATCCCGGACAGCTTCCACGTTCACCACGCCCGCAATATTGATGCCGCATTTGCACACGAACACGCCGATCCGTGGAGGCTCTCCGACGACATTGGTTTCAGGAACAACTTCCTTGGTCCTGGTCCTGGTGTTGCGCGCATCGGCAAGCAATTCGCCGGCAGCGGCGGCCGCCGCGCTGGAATCAATGACCGACTGGGGAATATCCTTGGGCCCCTGGAATGCGCCGCAGACAAAGATCCCGTCCCTTGAGGTCTGGACCGGGCTGAACGTGTCGGTCTTGCAGAAGTTTCCTTTTGTCAGATCGAGGCCGAGTGTACTGGCTAAATCGACCAGGGCCGGTGGGGTTTGGAGCCCAATGGACAGCACGATCATGTCGAAGGTTTCACGGATCATTTCTCCGGATTCGGCGACATACTGGACCTGAAGATCATCGGTTCCCGGCACCGGGGTGATGGTGTGGACCCGGCTCCGGATAAATCGGACACCGCTCTTTTCCCTGGCGCCCTCGTAGAACCGCTCAAACTCTTTTCCCTGGGTCCGCATGTCCATGAAAAATATGGCGCAGTCCAGATCATCGCCGGCGTGCTCCTTGGCGATGACCGCCTCTTTGATGGCGTACATGCAGCAGACCGAAGAGCAGTAGGCATTGTCGCATCGGTTCAGGTCGCGGGAGCCGATACATTGGAACCAGGCTATTTTTTTGGGTTCCTTCTGATCCGATCGGCGGATCAGATGACCGGCCGTGGGGCCGGAGGCCGACAGAATCCGCTCCATCTCCATGGAGGTGATCACATTGGCATGGGTCGCGTAGTTGTAGGTGTCATAGCGTGATGGGTCAAAGGGCTCAAAGCCCGGGGCCAGGATGATCGATCCGACCTCTAGTGTCAGCGTCTCCGGTTCCTGATCGAAATCGACCGCCTCGGTGGGGCAGAACTTTTTGCAGGCCCCGCACTTGCCTTTCTTGAAGTAGATGCACGTGTCCGGGTCGATGGCATATTTAAGTGGAACCGCCTGGGGATAATCGACATAGGCGGACTTTCGCTTGATGAGCCCGGCATTGTAAGGATCGACTACCTTTTTGGGGCATTTTTCGGCGCATTCGCCGCAGGCAATGCACTTTTCTTCGTCAATATACCGGGGCTTTTTAAGAACCTCCACCTGGAAGTCGCCGGCGTCACCGGTGACGTTTTGAATTTCACAAAGCGTGTTGATCTCGATATTCAGGTGCCGGCCGACCTCGACCAGTTTCGGCGAGATAATTCACATGGCGCAGTCGTTGGTCGGGAAGGTCTTGTCCAGCTGCGCCATAACGCCGCCGATGGAGGCGGACTTTTCGAGAAGGTGCACATAATACCCCGAGTTTGCCAGATCGAGAGCGGCCTGCATACCGGCGATACCGCCGCCGACGACCATCACCGATCCAATTACGTCCTTGCTAGGCATGTCTTATGTCTCCAGGATGGTTTTTCCCAATGTTTCAAAAAGGTTAAATCTATGTCCACCACAACATGGGTATTTGCTGCAAAGAAATTTCTTACACATGAAAAAAAGGTCATGTCAACCATATTCGGAAAAATTATGAGATAAATCCCATTATAGAAACGCTTCACGGCGTGCCATGGGATAAAATAAATAAATTCAATTCAGTATGTTAGAAAATGGCCGGGGAGCAACCAGGGATGGCGTGAGCACCGAGCGACCGTTCGGTGCCCGGGGGTGCCCCTTGTAGTAGAGCTTCCCACGTCTCAGGCCGGAGACAGCCTGATTCATGCTTTTCCCTACAATTTTGTTGACGGCACACATTCCTGTTTCCCAGCGCTTGTTATTTCAAGGGCCGGTTTTTTTATAACATATTGATTTTAATTTAAATATTTATATATAAGTGTTTGGTATGGGTTTTGCTTAAAAATGCCTCAGTGCATTTCAACATGATGGTTTGCGGGGTACGCTTATGTGGTATCAGCGTGGGAAAAAGGACGGACTCGATTTTGCCAGGCAGGCAAGTTACGACACCCTGACCTATGCCGCCAAGATGGAAACGTTCCAGGAGTTCGCGAGACGATCCAACGGCGATATAGAAGGTTACGATCCCACCCGGGACGCCGTTCTGGGAGCCTATTTCTCGGAAATGGCGAGAAGGTACAAGCTCACCCGGCCCGCTGACGGAAGGCGGGACAGTCTGGGGATCAATCCGGTTTACCAGCAATGGGAGTACGGGTGGTCGGAAGGTGTCTGTGATTACATGACCAAAGTCGGCGACTGGATCGGGCGGCTGACCAGAGCTTATTCTCCCCGCAGCAACTGAACGTCCGCGAAATTGCCGGTCGGGTAACGGCTCTGTCGGTGGCACTGCCGCCGATCCTCTCTGCGTCCGAACCGGCGTGCGACCTGTCAGCATGCCCTCCAGCGGCATACCTTCCCGAGAACACCAAGGCATCGATTATAGCGGCGGTCATAAATATGTTCCGTTTGCAGAAATATGGAAACGTTGACCGCAGAGTCGCAGAGGGCGCAAAGGAACGGTATGTTTCCCAGAATCCCTGAGAGGGGGATTCTGGGAAAGGGCGCCGGCAGCATATTGAAATTCTAACCATTTTACCAGACGATCGTTTTGAATGTCGCCCTATGTGTCCTGTTTATCCTGAGCTTGCCGAAGGGCTTGTCCGTTAGCCCGTTAGCCGGTTGGCCGGTTGGGTCAAGATACAAGTTTCAAGATTCAGGATACATGATTAAGGGGACTGCTGGCGATCAATGAGCTCTCGATCTCTTTTGGGTGCATCTTGTATCCTGCAGCTTGCATCTGTTCTTTTCATCTTTCAGCCTTCAGCTTTCAGCTCCAATCACTGTCCCCTGAAACCTGAAACCCGACACCTTTCCTCTGCCCTCCGACCCGCCAAAGGTTTATCCGCCTCAGGCGGACAGGCAAGCCTCAGACATCCGACCTCCGACATCTGTCCTCTGCCCTCTGTCCTCTGCCATCCGACCCGCCAGAGGCGGGCAAGCCTCCGACCCGCCAAAGGTTTATCCGCCTCAGGCGGACAGGCAAGCCTCTGACTTCAAGCATCCAGTATCGAGAATCCAGAATCCAGCTCTCCAAATCTCCTAACCCCTGTATCTTGTATCCTGGATCCTGCATCCCGTTTGCCCGTTAGCCGGTTGGCCCGTTGGCCCGTTTGCCCTGAGCGTGTCGAAGGGAGCGAGCAGGGCGAGTCGAAGGGTTTGCCCGCCTGTCCTGCTTGTTCTGAGCGCAGTCGAAGGGAGCCTGCCGAAGGGCTTGTCCGTTTGCCCATTTGCCCGCCTGTTCTGAGCGGAGCCGAAGGGAGCGGAGTCGTAGGGCAGCGAAATGTAAAACCAATATCACCTCTGCGACCTCTGCGACTTTGCGGTGAACCGTTAATCGTAAACGGAATCGGAACGCAATTCTGGCAGTCGCTACAGGGGAAAATCTCCGTTTCCTGCAAAAACCCCGTCTGTTGGTTGAGTTTTGACATCTTCCGGCGTATGGATGATCGGATGAGCCGGAAGCCGAAAATAATCGTTCTGGCAGGATCGACGGCTGTCGGAAAAACGGCATTTGCCATCGGTTTGGCCAAAGCCCTGGACGGGGAAATTATCGGTGCGGATTCCATGCAGATTTACCGCCACATGGATATCGGTACGGCCAAACCGACCCGGCAGGAACGGGCTCAAGTGCCCCATCATCTGATCGACATTCGCAATCCCGACGAGCCTTTCGATGCATCCCAGTATGTCCGGGAAGCTCGGCGGGCGGTCGGAGAGGTGATCCATCGCCGCAAGGTTCCGCTGGTGGTCGGCGGCACCGGTCTCTATATCAAAGCGCTGTTGGGAGGGATATTCAGGCTGGATACCGTCGATGGGCGGATTCGCGAACGGCTTCGCCGGAGTTTGGATTCCGAAGGCGTGGACGCCTTGTACGAGCGGCTGAAGGGGTGCGATCCGGAAACCGCCGGTCGTCTCCAACCAAACGACACCTACCGCATTCTCAGGGCGCTGGAGATATTCGAAGCAACCGGCATGCCCATCACCGATCACCAACAGGAGCATCGATTTCAGGACGCTCCCTATCGATCCTTTACGCTCGGCCTCCGCATGGATCGTGATGCCCTCTATGATCGTATCAATCGCCGAGTCGATGCGATGGTTGCAGAAGGGTTTCCCCGGGAGGTCCGAAACCTCCTCGACCGTGGCTATTCCGAGGATTTGAAAAGCATGCAATCCATCGGCTACCGGCACATGGTCGATGTCATCCGCAATCGAAGCACCCTCGAAGAGGCGGTGGAGGTGATGAAACGCGACACCCGCCGATACGCCAAGCGACAGATGACCTGGTTCAAAGCCGATCCGCATGTCCTGTGGATGGCACCATCGCAGAACCGGGCGGCCACGGACGTGATTGAAAGATTCCTCCATTCCCCGGGAGCGGATCATCCATGATACGGAGGCGGGCGACGTCATCCACCGCCGTTTTTCCGATGTTTCCGCGTGACCCATGGGAGGGTCGGGCCGGATTCGTTGACTTCGATCGCGTGCTTATACTAACCTGACAAGGTTTCATTCAACCGCTCAACGACTCTATGGAAGCGATGCCATGAAAATCGCTTTGGTCCAATTGAATCCAATTGTCGGGGACTTCCCGCACAATGCAGAGCAGATCGTTTCCTATGCCGATAAGGCGAGGGCGGCCGGCGCCGACCTGGTCGTGTTCTCCGAATTGGTGATTCCCGGCTATCCGCCGCGTGACCTGCTTGAGAAAAACGACTTTGTCCGGTCGAACCTGGATTGCGTGAACTCCCTGAAAAACACCATTCAGGGCATTGGTGTGCTTTGCGGATACGTGGCCATCAACCCGGAAAACGAGGGAAAGAGCCTCTACAATGCCGCGGTGTTGTTTGAGAACGGGCAGGTGCTGCAACACGTTTACAAGAGCCTTCTGCCCACCTATGACGTGTTCGATGAAAGTCGTTATTTCGAGCCGGGAACCGTCAGTAAGCCGATTTCCTACAAGGGGCTTCAACTCGGCGTGACGATCTGTGAAGACGCCTGGAACGACAAGGATATATTTTCCCGGCGTATTTACCACCGGGATCCGGTGGCCCATCTGGTAGAAGCCGGTGCGGAGCTCATCGTGAACATTTCCGCCTCCCCGTTTCATGTGGGAAAGCACGACTTCCGGCGGCACATGCTTGGGGCCATTGCCAAAAAATATCGGGTACCCCTGGCCTACGTCAACCAGGTGGGTGGCAATGACAGCCTGCTGTTCGATGGTTTGAGCACGGTGTTCGACCGGGACGGCCGTATTGTCGGATCCGCGTCGGACTTCCAGGAAGACATGATTGTCTACGACACGGAGACTGATCTATCCGAGAGGCATCCGGATGCCGGCTCGGATATCGAATCCCTGCTGGCGGCACTGGTGATGGGAACACGGGATTACGTATCCAAATGCGGCTTTTCCAAGGTCGTTATCGGTCTCAGCGGAGGGATCGACTCGGCCCTGACGGCCTGCATTGCCGCACGGGCGCTGGGCCCGGAAAACGTCTCCACGATATTCATGCCGTCCCGGTACACATCCCAGGACAATTATGAGGATACACAGCTCCTGGCAGAGAACCTGGCGGTGTCTTATCGGGTGGTTCCCATCGATACCATCTATGGTTCTTTTCTGGAGAGCTTGCCGTTTTCAACGGAACGCGAACCCGGCATCACCGAGCAGAACCTCCAGGCACGGATTCGTGGGACCACCCTCATGGCAGTGTCCAACAAGGAAGGCAGTATATTGCTCTCCACCGGCAACAAGTCCGAACTGGCGGTCGGCTACTGCACGTTATACGGTGACATGGCCGGCGGCTTGGCCGTTATTTCAGACGTTCCAAAGACTATGGTTTACGAACTTTCACGATATATCAACCGGCAGAACGAAGTCATTCCCCAGCGGATCCTGGATAAACCACCTTCGGCGGAACTAAAGCCGGACCAGACGGACCAGGACGATCTGCCGTCATACGATGTGCTCGATCCCCTGTTGGCAGGCTACATCGAAGAGCTGAAGGGGGAGAGCGAGCTGATCCGGGAAGGACATCCCACGGAACTGGTCGGCGATGTTGTTTCGAGAGTGGTCCGAAACGAATACAAACGCCATCAGGCGGCACCGGGTCTGAAGGTGACGTCCAAGGCGTTCGGTTATGGGAGACGGTATCCTATGGCCCAGCGCTACCGACCGACTCGCTAATTCCTCGTAGCTCGTTGTAGCAGAGCGGGAATCCCGCTCGGCGGGGCTGCGGGGTGAGTCTTTACCCGGTTGAAACTGAAATTGTCATAAAATGCTTTTTAACGGGTGTTAACATCACAAGACATGATAGACAGAGATAAAACAGGGTCACCGGAGGCACCCGGGCCGGAAAATCAAGTAGATGCGCTTCTGGATATTGTTCGTGATCTCTACGAGGAAAAGATTCCCTTCAACCGTGTACTGGGAATGCGCGTTGAAACCATCAGCGCAGAGAACGTGGGTGTGCGGTTCGAGATGACAGAGGCGCTGATCGGCAACTTTGTCCTGAAGACACTGCATGGCGGCGTAATCTCAGCCGTGCTGGACGCCACCGGCGGCATGACGGCGTCGGTCGGTGTTCTACGGAAAATGCACCATCGACCCCTGGAAGAGATCGCCGAGCGGTTCACCCGTATCGGCACCATCGATCTCCGGGTGGATTACCTTCGGCCGGGTCGAGGCGCATTCTTTCGGGCCTCGGGAACGATCATGCGCACCGGCAACAAGGTTGCCGTTACCCGAATGGCGCTGCACAACGATTCCGATGTGCTGATCGCCGTCGGGACGGGGACCTATTTGGTCGGCTGATCCGGTAATTTCATGAAATCTTTTCAGTAAACAGCAACGATGAAACACAGTCGAGGTCATGCCTTATGGGACGATACGGAAACAGCTACCGGGCGGCGGTTCTCATCATCGCTCTGTCGGCCACCATCGGAATGCTCCCCGGCGATGCACCCGGCCAGAATATTTACACGTGGACCGATGAGGATGGGACTCTTCACATTACCGACAAACCGCCGCCGGACAGGGCCGAGAGCGTCAATGTCTACGAGGTCACGTCCACCGGCCGGGAACCCGAGAAGGATCGCGGAACCGGGGATATGAAGGCGGTCAAGGCGATTCAGGATTACGAAAGGCTCCAGGAGGAACGGGAGGAAGCTGAAGAAAAAGCCGAAAAAGCCAGAAAAAAGGCCATTGAAGCGAGACGGAAGGCGAACATCGCGGTGGCTGAGGCGGATCGCGTAAAGGCGGAAACCGCCGAACTGGCAAAGAAAACGACCAAACGGAAGCAAGAACGGCTCGCACTGGAGCGTCAAAGAGAGTACGAAATTAAAACCGTTCAGCTGGCCCAGGAAGCGGTATCCTTGGCCCAGGAGAGCGAAGATCTGGCACGCCTGGCCGAGGCTGAAGCGAGCGTTTGCGACAGCTGACCCTGAAGCCGCCTCCGGCAGCTCCGGCACCTCCGCAATGAACGATCGTTTCCTTACAAGATCCCGTCCCCTGAGACCCGCTTTCCCTGCCAGGTATCCCGCTCCACCAATCGCTCGCGTATCCGCCTCAGGTTTTCCGTTTTTTTCAGCGCCCACTCCGGTGCGACCAGCTCCGCCGGGTGGGGGTCTCCGGTCAGACGCTGTATCACCATGCGTTCCGGCAGCCGTTCCAGAAAATCACAAACCAGATCCACATACTCCTCCTGCTCCAGGCACCGATATCGCCCCCGGCCATATAAATTTTCCAATGGCGTGCCGCGGACCACATACAACAGGTGGATCTTGATGCCGTCCAGACCAAGATCGGTGATGAATTGCGCGGTATCCAGCATGTCTTCGCGGGTCTCTCCGGGAAGACCGAGTATCACGTGGGCGCAAATCGAAATTCCCCGGCCGCGGGTACGGTCCACGGCCTGTCGGAAGCATGCGGTATCATGACGCCGATGGATGCGTATCAAGGTGGCATCGTGCGCCGATTGCAGGCCGTATTCGATCCAAACAAGGTGTCGGACGGCGTATTCCGTCAGAAGATCCAGGATCGGTTCATCGGTGCAGTCCGGACGGGTACCGATGGAAAGCCCCACCACGTCCTCTACGGCCAGGGCCTCGTCATAAAGACTCTGGAGGACCGGGACCGGCGCATAGGTGTTGGAAAACGATTGAAAGTAGGCGATGAATTTTTTGGCGTTGTATCGTTTCGAAAGACGCTCCTTGCCCTGACGCACCTGATCGGTGATGGACAGCCCGCGGCGGTGGGCGCCGGTGCCCGATCCCCTGGAATTGCAATAAATACATCCATTCAAGGACAGCGTGCCGTCGCGATTCGGACAGGTCAGGCCGGCGTCGACAGAAATTTTCTGGACGCGACAGCCGAACATGCGCCGCAAATAGGAATTTAAATCAGTGTATCGTTGTTGCCGCATCGGTACCCGCCTCGGCTTGACCTCGCTTTTTCAACGATTATATACATAATTAAAGCAAATAACAGCATATATCCATGAGCACGTATTCTAAAACATACGATGTGATCGTTGTCGGTGCCGGCCATGCCGGCTGTGAAGCTGCACTTGCCGCTGCCCGAATGGGTTGTGCCACCCTGCTGATGGCGATCGACCTGGACAAGGTGGCGGCCATGCCCTGCAGTCCATCCATCGGGGGCATGGCCAAAGGCCAGCTGGTCAAGGAGATCGACGCCCTTGGCGGGGAAATGGCCCGGGTCACCGACCGGTCCGCTATTCAGTACCGGACGCTGAACACACGGAAGGGACCTGCGGTGCACTCTTCCCGGACACAGAACGACAAAACACGATATCACACCGTTATGAAGAGCGTCGTTGAGCGACAGGCGCATCTGGACCTGAAGCAGGCGCTGGTGGAAAAACTGCTCATGCAGGACGGACAGGTGGCCGGCGTCGAAGATCTCACAGGATTCCGTTACCCGGCAAAAACGGTGTTGCTGGCCACGGGGACGTTCCTCAGCGGGTTGATACATATCGGGTTCCGCTCATTTCAGGCCGGCCGGGCGGGGGAGTTTGCCTCTTACGGGCTGCCCGCTCAAATGAAAACCCTCGGTTTTCGGTTGGGCCGCATGAAAACGGGAACACCTCCCAGAATACAGAAATCGAGTATCGAATTTGACGTATTCACCAAGCAGGAACCGGATAGTGCGCCCCGTCCATTTTCTTTTTTTACCGAGAAAATAACGATGCCCCAGTTACCCAGCTACCTCGGTCACACCAATGCCGAAACCCACCGGATCATTCATGATAATCTTGAAAAATCAGCCCTGTACGGTGGCGTCATCAAAGGGGTGTCCGCCCGCTACTGTCCATCATTGGAAGATAAAATCGTTAAATTTTCAGACCGGCAGCGCCATCCGATCATCCTGGAACCGGAAGGTGTCGACACCGATGAAATCTACGTCAGCGGTCTGGGTAACAGCCTGCCGCTGGAGACCCAGGTTCAGGTGGTGCGGTCCGTTCGGGGCCTGGAAGAAGCGGAAATCATGCGTCCGGCTTACGCCATCGAATATGATTACGTCGATCCGATTCAGCTGAAACCCACGTTGGAAACCAAGCTCCTGGGGGGATTGTTTCTGGCCGGACAAATCAATGGCACTTCCGGCTACGAAGAAGCGGCTGCCCAGGGCCTATGGGCCGGCATCAATGCTGCCTGCCGTGTCCAAAACCGGCCGCCCTTTATCCTGGACCGGTCCCAGGCCTATATGGGTGTCATGATAGACGACCTGGTCACCCGGGGCACGGTCGAGCCTTACCGGATGTTTACGTCCCGTGCAGAATACCGGCTGATGCTTCGGGAAGATAACGCCGATCTGCGCCTCATGGAACTCGGACATGGGCTGGGCTTGATCAACAGAAGAACAGCGGAAGATACAAAGGAAAGAAAACGGCTCATTGACCGGGAGATTCGGCGTCTGGAAGAGACCGTTGTCAAGCCGTCTGCCGACGTGAACACCTTTCTGGAATCTCGCGGCACACCGGCGATACGGACCGGGACCCCCATGGACCAACTTCTTAAACGCAAGGAACTGAACTATTCCGATGTGGACGTGCTGGCAAAATCACCGACGGAAGTTTCCCGACAGGTGGCACGTCAGGTTGAAATCGAGATTAAATACAAAGGATACATCGAAAAACAGCTTCGGGAGATTGAGAAGTTTAAGCACATGGAAACCCAGCGCATACCCGAGGGGTTCGATTTTGACCGGGTGCACGGTCTTTCCAACGAACTCAAGGAAAAACTTGCCCACATCAAACCGGTTTCCCTGGGGCAAGCGTCCCGCATGGATGGAATTACTCCTGCGGCCCTGTCGGTGCTGATGATTGCATTAAAGGCATGGTCATCCCATTAGTTCCGATTTGTCAGGATCTCTTTTCTGCACCCTGGAAATATGATCCATATCGCGCCGGTTGGACAATCGCGCCGTCTTGACAGCCGGGCGTCCGCTTATTATCTTAAAAGGTTAAAATTAATATAATTTTAAGAGGGTTAGACGAAGTTTGGGATAGCCTTTGGGTGTCGGTAGAAGCAGGCAGAAGAATTTCTGCGGTCTTTTTTTGGGAACTGAAACAGAAGGTTTGAGGATCATGTCAGACAGTGACTACTATGCCATTCTTGGCGTCGATAAAACTGCTTCAGAAGGCGATTTAAAAAAAGCATACCGGAAACTGGCAATGAAATACCATCCAGACCATGCCAAGGGAGATAAATCGTCTGAAGAAAAGTTCAAGCAAATCAGCGAAGCATACGCTGTCCTCAGTGATCCGGAAAAGCGGAATCAGTATGATCAGTTCGGCACGGCCGGGTTTCAGCAGCGCTATTCCCAGGAAGATATCTTCCGCAACTTCGATTTTTCCGATATCTTCCGGGAGTTCGGCTTCGGTTCAAACGCTTTTGGCGGTCGATCCGGTGGCGTCAAGTTCTCTTTCGGCGGCGGTGGCGGGTCTCCATTCGGGTTTGGCGGCGGTCCAGCCCAGCAACAGGTCAAAGGTTCCGACCTGGTTTACGAACTGGGTCTGACAATTCAAGAGATCTCTACCGGAACCCGTAAGACAATTACCTTTCAGCATGGGGGCAGAAGCGAAAATCTGACCGTCAAAATTCCGAAAGGTATGGTTGCCGGGAAAAAAGTTCGCATCGCCGGAAAAGGGGAACAAAGCCCGTATGGCGGACCTCCAGGAGATTTGTACATCCAGTCGAAAGTACTCAACGATCCGCAATACTACCTGGATGGGTACGATCTGTATATTGACCGGAAGATTAGACTATCCGAGGCGTTGCTCGGGACAACGGTGTCTGTTCCGATGCTTGATGGGAAATCGGTGAATCTTAAAGTGCCTTCCGCTACCAAGCCCAATACCAAAATGCGAATTCCCCGACGTGGAATCCCACACATGAGGGGGAACGGAATCGGTGATCTGTTTGTTCGCATCCTCATACCATTGCCTGCCAAACTAACAAAAGAACAGCGGAAATTAGTCCAGGAACTGGCCGACGCCGGTTTGTAAGGAATTAATTTTATTGACAACTGGCGCTTTCCACGGTACTCTGCCGAAGATATAGGGCGTTGAGGAGATTTGAATATTCGTCGGTTGAACACCCGAAGCGATCGGATTATGCCTGAACTGATTCCCGTTCTGTCCCGAGAAGAGATCAAAGAGCGTATTGCCGGTGTCGCCGTTCAGATTTCCAAGGACTACGAAAATCGAGAACTCGTTCTCATCGGTGTGCTGAAGGGCGCGTTTGTATTTCTTTCCGATCTCATCCGACACCTAACAATTCCGGTTCAACTAGATTTTGTGAGCATCTCCAGCTACGGTTCCGGGACTGCTTCGACCGGGGAGATTCGTTTAACCAAAGACCTCGGTATCGCTATTTCCGGTAAAGACGTGTTGATCGTCGAAGATATTGTCGACTCCGGGCAGACACTGCAATGGCTCTCGGACTACCTGCGTGCCCTGGATCCAAAATCGGTCAGAACATGCACCTTCATTGACAAACGGGAACGCCGCGAGGAAAATATCCCCGTTGATTATGCCTGCCATACTGTTGAAGAAGGGTTTCTGGTTGGCTATGGGCTTGATTATGCCGAAGATTATCGATATCTGTCCGGCATCTATCACTTGAAATTGTAGCCAGTGAGGAAGCGTCATGATTATCACCTGTGAGGAATGCCGCACCAGCTTCAACTTGGATGAAAAGCTTTTGAGACCGACAGGCTCTAAAGTTCGCTGCTCCAAGTGTGGAGATGTGTTTATAACCTTTCCGCCCCCACCCGAAGCAGCGGCTCCGGCAGCAGCTGCGCCAGTCGCGCCGGCAGTCCCGCAACCTCCCGCACAGGAACGTGTTGAATCCACTGCCGCCGACGATGTGGATACGTCGGCAATTGCAGAAACCGACGAAATCGATCTTGGGTTGGATCTGGAATCCGAGGGTGAAGACCCGGCAACAGCGGCGGCTGAGGAACCCGAGCTTCCGGAGGACGACCTGGATTTTTCAGATCTTGATCTTGGCTTGGATCAAGAGGAGGAAGCCGCTGCGCCGGAAGCGGAAGCGCCGGTTGATGATGAATTGGATCTGAGTGACCTGGACCTGGACCCGGAGCTTGAAGAGACCGCCGCGGCACCGGAGACGGAAGCGACGGCCGATGATGAATTAGATCTCAGTGATCTGGATCTGGGCGCTGATTTCGAAGATGAACCCGTCGCACCGGAACCGGAATCTGTTGCTCCGGCCGGTGAAGATGAGCTGGATCTCGGCGATCTGGACCTGGGTGCCGATTTCGAAGATGAACCCGCCGCACCCGAACCGGCAGCGCCGGACCCGGAAGATGAATTGAATTTGAGCGATCTGGACCTGGATCTGGGCCTCGACGGGGAGGCCGCGGCACCCGAGGAGGATCTGGCCGACGGCGGCGATCTGGATCTGGATGATCTCGATCTGGATGCCCTGGAAGCAGAAGAGGAACCGATCGATGATTCAGATGATCTGTCCCTCGGTGAAGATCTTGAGGAAGCGCCCGTGGCTCCCGAAGAGGGGTTGGACCTGGACGATCTGGAACTGGATGAGATATCCGGGGCGCCTGCGGCCGAAGAGGCGCTGGACGATTTAGACCTGGATCTGGATGCCGAGGATGATCTTTTACCGGAGACGGGAAGTACCCTGCAGTCGGAGGATACTTCCGATGAGCTGGATATCTCCGAGCTTGAAGCGGTTTTCGATGCCCCGGACGACGAGGCGGATGTTGCAGACAGCGAGGTCGAAGAATACGATCTGGAGTTTGACATGGACCTGCTCGATGGCAGCGATGCCGCTGAACCCGAGGACGTCGTTTTGGATGACAGTTCCGATGAACTTGATCTCGGGGATGTGGAAACGTTGCTCGATGGCAGCGATGAGGAACCGGCGCCAAAGGCCGGGGAGATGGATGCGTTGGATGGAGAGATGGATCTTGACCTCGACCTGGAGGAATTGGAACCCGATGCCGCCGGCGGTGCGGCGATGGAAGGGGAAGGCGGTTTGCCTGGAGCGGAGGCCGCGGAAGATGGGGAAGCGCTATCTTTTGCCGAAAGCATGGATATGGAAACCCTTGAGAAGGAATCCATGGCATTGGAGGATGCCGGACCGGACGCCGGGGCGGCACCGGCGATGGTGGCCCCCAGACCGAGGCGGAGGAGCAGCATTGGAAAACCCGTTAAATTTTTATTGATTCTTTTCCTGCTCTTGGCCGTTGTCGGAGGCGGACTCTATTACGCCACCACCTTCATGGGCATCCAGATTCCTTACGTGAGTGATTTCCTAAACCCGCAGCCCGATAATGTGAACCGGATTGAAATCATCCAGGGGACCGTCCGGAGCAAGTTTGTTGAAAACAGCAAAGCCGGAAAGTTGTTTGTCATTACCGGGCGCGCAATCAATAACTATAAAAAGCCTCACAATTTTATCAGCATCAAAGGGAAACTGTACGGCAAGGGCAAAAAGTTGATTGCGACACAGACCGTATTTGCCGGCAATATGTTGACGGCGACCGAACAGGCCACTCTGGATTTGCCTTCGATCAACAAACGCCTGCGAAACAGGGTGGGTGAAAAGAAAACCAATATGAACGTCAAACCCGGTTCCGGGGTGCCGTTCATGGTCGTTTTTGCCAACCTGCCGAGCCAACTCGAGGAGTTCACCGTTGAGCCCGGGTCTTCCGTGTCCGCTCAATAGGGTGGGGCATTCCGCACCTGGTACTGTGCGCGCTGGAATCGCTGCAGCCGAGTAGAACCTGCTTGTTTCCGGTTGCGCTTTGTAGCGAAGCGGAAATCCTGATCATCGGGGCCGCGGGGATAGAAATTGTCAGCCCACCTTGATAACAGCGGATACAGCCGCCACACCGAAAGCGAACAAGCCTTTTGCCCTTTGAGCGACATCGTCGCGTTTCATAAAATCGTGCCACGATTTTATTTCGACCTTGACGAAGTGATGTGAAGCTGGTAAGCACAGCGGTCTAAAATGCTTGTGGCGATGTAGCTCAGATGGTTAGAGCATGCGGCTCATATCCGCAGTGTCCGGGGTTCGATTCCCTGCATCGCCACCAATTGAACAGAAGGCTGAAACCATGTTCGGGTTTCAGCCTTTTTTACGGCTCAATTTTTTGAAGACACACCGGACCATCTCAGCAGCCTATCCAAACGAACTTACGGCAGCGGCCATAACAGAGGCCCAGACCACCGGTCACTATTACTTCCGGGACCCCATAGGCACCGGTCCATGGTATCCTACCGCTCCATCATCGCCTCCAGATCGTTCACGAGCTGCTGAAATTGGGGGCGCACGTCAAAGTCTGTGGTGCCGGCCTTTTTCTCCAGGGCCTTTAAAAAATTGTAGGGCAGCTTTTTCTGGAACATGTTCACCAGCCAGTGCGGGATAAACCCTCGCGGATCCACATACATCAGCAGGTCGATCTCTGTTTTCCGGTCCGTGATCGGCCGCACGCGCATTTCCCCGCAATGCATGTACGACCGGACCGCTCCCTTTTTCACCGGGTGCTTGTCGTATGGCACCGAGTAGATGTCCACCACCAGATATTTTTGCGCGCGATCGAGGCGAACACAGTTCCGAAGCACCAGTTCCCGGTCGGAAAAAGGGAACGGTACCGAGTTCAAGCTGTAGGTGATGACATCCAGATCGGAGTTTACCTCGAGGATGTATTTTGTCCGAATATCGGGCATCCACTCATTGCTGATATCCACCCGTCGCAATACCTCCATCAACTGCCCGACCGGTGCCTCGAGGACCGCTTCCGCCCGAAGGGCAAACAGGTTCGATCCAGGGAGCTTCTGGGAATAGACGGTAATCCCCGGTTTGGCGTATCTCTCTTTCCATTCACCCTGCCGGGTGCATTGCCGCCGGGTCTGCACGTCTTTGGCCGACAGGGCAGCCGGTGCCAGGAGAAGGATCAGGATGATGATCCCGATGGTGGTCTTCCGGGCTGCCTTCGGGCCGATGGTGTTCGGTTTTTGTTGCATAAAACGTCCCTTGTTGATCTGAGAGCGACATGAAGATATTCGCAGTATATGTGCCTGAGTGTCGGTGACATCCGGATTTTCCGGCTATCGCCGAATGCCGGTCAACTGGGCAAACCGTTTCAGATACAACGGCCAATTCTGCTGCTGTGCGGATTCCGGAAACACCTGACGCAGCACATGGGGACGGGGAAACAGATTTTCCCAAACAAACGGCAACGTCTCCCTTAAGGTCATCCCCGAAGAGAAGAGGATCAGGGGCGCCCAGCTGGGCAACGCATGTCGCTGTATCCTCCGTCGAAGCAGCCATGTTGCCCCGGTTCCGGGTTTGTAGTGTTTCATAAATCCGTTTAACTCCGCCGGTGTTTGAATTTGAAGAAGGAAAGTTAATAAATATAGTATGTAAGCCAGAGACCTGGCAAGCCCAAGGAACTCGGCCCGTTCGGCGAGTTTGTGCCAATCTGCCGCGTCAAAGTGTTCCAGGATCAACTTGATGTCCACCAGCCAGATGAGACGATCCGCATTGTGCTTCAGCAGATGGAGTCCGAGGTACAACACCTGGTCGTATGGATTTAGGACCAGCGCACGGAGGCATTTTCGGTGTGATGGTTCAGCGGCCTCGAAGATCAGGCCGTCATCCACGGATAGCATGTTATTCCGTGACCGGATGCGATCCGCCCAAAACAGGTGGCTGTGGATATCCAGTACGGTGGTACCGTTTCGGAATGTCCCCGGATAGAGCGTATCCTGGACATACCCCATGGACGTCAGGATATCGAAACATGCCGAACGGTCTGTTCCCCGGACCCAAAGATCGATATCGGCCATGGCTCTCAGTCCGATATCTGCATATACGGTTTGTATCAGCGCCATGCCTTGCAGGACGACGATGTCGATCCCGCGCGGTTTGGTGTTCTCGACGATACGCTGTAATTCGTGCTCCAGAGCCAGATTTTTCTGAACGGTGGAATAATACACGCTCGCCAGCCGATCCACCGTGTCACTGGGGAAAAGGCCGGACAACTGCGTCGATTCCATGGCCCTGAAGAGGAATCCTGTCAGCCCTTCGCGCAGCGCCCTGTCAAAAATGTCATTGCTCTTGCCGGAAAGGGCGCCGATCATCGCTTCGAATCGGCCCCCATGCAACAGATCAGGCTGAAGCGTGGTGATATAGGCAAACAGGGCGGTGAAGGCTCTAAAGTTGCCCGGTGATGTCGCAGGTCCGTTCATACCTCATCTATTACGCCGAGTTCTGGTTCAGGTCAATTTATTGCTCGTGTCATCCCACCCGGGAGCGCTTGGCAACAACAGACCGCCTTGTACCCAGGGTCGAGTTTCATGCATCAGGGATTCTCAGGCTGCTTCTGCGTGCAGAACCCATGCCAGGGAGATGGCCGTTTGGGGTGACTTTAACACGACGTGTCGGGCGCGGATGGTGTGGATATCCGAAAGAACGGAAACAGCCTTTATTTCCGGACCAAGGAATGGATCTTAGGTACGAAATTTGCATTAACTCTCGCTTGATACACTACTGGAAAATTGGTCTGATTCCAGTTAACATATTGAAAATAAATATTATTTTTTAATTCGAAATTCTCGGCCCACAGCGGCTGGTTTGGAAAGTGTCAATAATGTGTTATGATATCAAGAACCTGAAACCGCTGACGCCTGATTCTGAAAAAGGAGGAGATCTTGCTGTGATTTAGTCTCTCTTGTCCTGTCGGAATAAAGGTTGTGTGATTAAACCCGACAATTTTGTAGAGTCAGAAGCCACCAACAGGATCCATACGGATGATGAACTCCCGAAACACCTATCGCTATCCCGTTTATGCCATCGCCGTCACGCTGGTGATGGCGTTGACAGGAATAGTTGGGCCCGCCAACGCCGCCATCTTCGGCGGATACTCGGAATACTATGTTCCCGGCCGGGAAGAGCAGATGGCCAGCGTGTTTACGACCGACTTTCCGGCGTCCGCCGCCGCCGGGATGCACACGGTAATCTCGATCACCGCCACCGGCGACAACACCACGGTCTACTACGACCACTGGGAAGACGGCTACGAGTTTGACCCGGATGATCCGGAAAACACGTACGATATTAAATATGTTCTGAATGCCGGGGACGTCCAGACCCTGGTCGGCAACAACATCCCCGTGTTTCCCAGGGGCACCGGTGTGTATTTTGACGGTGGAGACCGCCTGTATACCGCCGGTACGTCGGTGACCGTTTCACGTTCCAGCGGGACCGAAGCAGATGGACCCAATCTGGCAATCTCCTGGGAGCTCTTCCCCATAAAGCCCTTTTTAACCGACTATACCATACCCATCGGGCAGGACGTGGCCGGTGCGCCATTGTTTTATTCCGATTTCGAACTGGTCTATGTCCTGGTCCAGTCTGTATCAGACAACAACAGCGTCCAGATCGATGATCCGGCCACACCCTTTGTGGACCTCACCACCACCCTGAACCGGGGAGAAACCACCCAGCTGTTCAACACCAACGCAGGCACGCATGTGTCCGGGACAAGTCCGATCCAGGTGCATTTTATCGTGGGGGCGACCAGCCGGGGCTCCTTCGAAGCCAGGGGCTTTAATGCCATGCCGGACAGCCTCTGGGACACCGCCTATGCCAATCCGGTCAGTGGTGCCTCCGGCGGATTCGATACAGACCTGTATTTATACAACCCGAACACCACGTCCATCATCGTTGAATACGCCGATACCACCGGCAGCGGCGAGTTCACCATCCCGGCCCGGGAGACACGGTCCTACTCCGACGGGGCCGGGCGTTTTGTGCCCCAGAATTCCGGGGTCGCCCTGAATTCGGACAATGTCTTCTGGGGCATCGGCTCTGCGGACACGGAGTCACGGACCTATGATTGGGGATTTTCCCTGGTCCCCCAAAACTTTCTCACCAACGAATATTTTCTGAGCTGGGCACCGGGCACTTCCGACCCGACGCCGACTCAAAACGGGTCGCCGGCTTATGTGACCGCTGTTTTCGACGATACAGTGGTCTTTGTCGACTACAGCCCTACAGACGGTGTTCCGGATGTCAACATCACCCTGGACAGCCTCGATTCTCAAACGTTTTTCGATCCGGACAATGTCAACACCGGCATGCACATCTGGGCCTCCGACATCCTGGCAGTGGCCTGGGGCCAGGATGCAGACGCCGCCGGCACCTCGAATCCCTTTCTGGATCTGGGAACGGCCAACCTTCCAATGCCGGCCGAGTGGATCGATCTGACCCTCGGCCTTACGCAAACCGCCGATCCCACGGTGCTTGCCCCCGTGCCGGGGAGAACCACGACATTTACGCTTGAAATAAAGACATACGGCTACCCGGTGAACAGCATTTCCGTAAAGGACATCCTGCCCCCCGGCTTTAACTATATCGCCAACAGTTCCTCCATCACGTTCCCTGACACCACCCAGAAGATCGGTTCCGCCGCCAATCCCATTGTGAGCGGCCAGGAACTTTTATGGGACAATACCATCCTCGACGGTCTCGATATGGGTTTAAACGAGACGCTGTTGGTGACCTTCAGCGCCGCCATCGACGGAACCGTGGGTATCGGTGCCTATTCGAACACCGGCCAGGCCCAGGGCACCCGCCTGGAAGGGTCCCAGGTCTTTTCGCCTTTTGACAGCGCCGTTATCCATGTCACCGCGGTCACCATCGACAAGGACACCGACACCCCCGTCGTGCCCGCCGGCGGCACGGCGACCTACCGGATACGGGTGGAGAACATCAGCGACCTGGATGCCACCAATGTGACCATCAGCGATACCCTGCCGGCGGACACGGCCGTGCCGCCCGGCTTTACATTCAACAGCGCCACCATTACCGAGACAAATGCGTCGCGGACGGGGACGACCAATCCGGCCGGCGGGGATACCACGCTCAACTGGGGAACCTGGACCATCAATGCCGGCGGGTCGGTCGAGATCGTCTTCGATGCGGATGTGGACATCGACATCATCCCCCGCACTTACGACAACACGGCAGCAGCCAATTTCGACTTTGACGGATCCAATTACACCATCGACGACAGCGGCCGCGTGGGACAGGACCAGGGGGCCCCGAGCGGGACCGACCCGGAAGATGACGAGGATGTTACCATTGTCTCTCTGCTGATAGACAAGGATACGACAACCTCGATCGTTCAGGCCGGCGGGACCGCCCAGTATGTCATCACGCTCACCAACAGCGGGGCGTTCGACATCACCGGGGTGACCGTGTCCGACGACCTTCCGGCAGGGCTCACCTACAACACCACCGATACAATCTCGGAAACCGGCGCCACGCGCACCGGCACCACCAATCCGACGTTCGGCGACACCAGCCCCGGCTGGGGTACCTGGACCATCAATCCCGGCGGCAGCCTGATCATTACCTTTACCGCGGACGTCCCGACAGCGGTAGTCCCGGGAACCTATGACAACAGCGCCATGGCCGTCAGCAACGAGAGCGGCCTCATCGACGATGCCGGCGCCGTCGCCCAGGATACCCACACGCCGCCCGGCGAAGACCCGGAGGACGATGAAGATATCACCATCCAGGCGGCGGTGCTGACCATCGACAAAGACACCCTGACGCCCTTTGCCGTGCGCGGGCAGACCACTGCCAATTACATCATATCGATTGTCAATGCCGGCTCCAGCGATGCCACCAACGTGACCATCTCCGACGTGTTGCCGGCCGGGTTCTCATTTAACAGTGAGATCGGCATCTCGGAGACCGGTGGTGCCATCCGGACCGGCATCACCAGCCCGGGGATCGGGGACACGACACTCAACTGGGGAACCTGGACCATCCCTGGCGGCGGCTCGGTCGCCGTCACATTTGCGGCAGACGTGGCCATCGGGGTGGGTGCCGGGGTCTATGACAATACGGCCGACGCCGCCAGCACCGAAACCGGTGCCATAGACGATATCGGAACCATCGGCTACGATGATGACACACCGCCCCTGGAGGATCCCGAGGATGACGAAGATGTAGAGGTGCTTACCGTCACCACGGCGGACCTGGGCATCGATGTCTCCCATACGGTAGAGTTCGAGATTACCCCCACGATCAACACCTACGACATTCTGGTGACCAATTACGGCCCCAGCGTGGAGACCGCCACCATCACCGTGACCGACACGCTGGAACCGGGTCTGGTGTATGACGCCTATTCCGGAACCGGATGGACATGTAATTTTGCGGACCCGGTGCTGACCTGTACCAACGATCTGGATGTGGCCCCGGGCGCGTCGTTGCCCCCCCTGTCGGTGGATGTCACCGTCGACCCGGCAGCCGTGTCCAGGAACTTCGACAATATCGCCTCCGTGTCGAGTCCGACCAATGACAACAATGCTGCCAACAACAGTGATGCAGACCCGACCACGGTCCGGCTGCCGGATCTGTCCACATCGTACAAGTCGGTGCTGGACACCAATGGCGGCGATGTGCTGCCGGGTGACACGCTCCGGTATACCATCCATCTCATCGAGAGCGACGGCCGTGCCGCACCCCTGGTGGCCGTCACCGACGACCTGCCGGCCAACACCGAAAATTTCAACTACCGATCGGATCTGAGCGACGCCGGGGGCACCGTGACCTACTCACCGCCGCCGGCCGGCGCCAACAACACCGGATACCTGGATGTTTCCGGCATTGCGGTTCCGCCGCTCACCGAAAGACTGGTTGTATTTGAAGTGGATGTAGCGGCAGGTACGCCGGTCGGCACCAACATCGACAACACCGGCGTCATCGACAATACCCTGGGCGGCCAGGTGATCAACGCCGATGCTCCCACACTGATCGTCGGCAGTTCTGCGATTCCGGCCCAGGGACCCAAACCCCTTTACCTCCACGATAATCTGGATCTGGACCGGACGCCGGCAGGGGGGACGGAACCGGCCGTGGGCATTGCCGATGACGCCACCGAAACCTGGACCCTCAATCCGGCCAGTGTCGGGCAGATCATCATCGATGGCAGCTCCGGCACGATCCCGGTGACGTTGAACGTCAGAAACAGCTCACCGGCGCTGATATGGCACTTCATCACCGTGACACTCAGTTATGCCGGAGGCTCCACCGGGACCATCGGCAGTGTCTCCCCCGGCTGGAGACAGTTTGACGATACCGTCGAAACCGTTCAATACGATGTCCCGATCGCCGGGAATATCACGTTAAATCCGAATACCGCGATCGTCCTGTCTGTCTACAACAATACCTGGAATTCTACCGATCAGTTTGAGATATGGCCCTATGCCGATATCGGGGGGACCGATGCCTGGTCCCAGGTCGCGCTCGAGTCCGATTCGGTGATCAACGTCGACAGCGTGACGTTCTTCGATCAGCCGTATCCGGCCGGAAGTCCCATTGCAACGGCGTTTCCCGGGACCACCGTCTACGTCCGGTCGGTGATCAGCGATCCGTTCGGCAGCTACGACATCACCGGGGCAACGGTGGATCTGGTCGACTCCGAAGGGAGTATCCAAGCTGATGATGCGGCCATGACACAGATAGCCGATCCCGGGGTGGACACGAAAACCTATGAATATGCCTACACCTTCCCGGCCGGCGGTCCAATCGACAACTGGACGGCGACCGTCACCGGGATCGAGGGGACGGAAGGCGCGGTCACCCATTCCGGAACCGCTGTCATCGCCATCAACCCGGTAACCGGCGCCGATCTTTCGATCACCAAATTCCATGCCGATGATTTCTTCCTGAACCAGAATGGGGCGTTTACGATCTCGGTATCCAACCACGGCCCGTTGGATCAGACCGCCGACATTGTGGTCACCGACACGATCCCGGCCGGCATGACTTACCAGACCAGTTCCGGAACCGGCTGGACCGCTGACACATCCGGCCTGCCGACGGTTGTCTGGACGTACCCCGCCAGCCCGGGGTCGCCCGTAACGGCCGGCACCGATCTGCCGCCCATCACCCTGACCGTACTGGTGGAGCCGACCGCGCCCACCACGATTCAAAACACGGCCTCCGTGGCATTGGGCGTTGGAGAGAACAACCCGATCAACAACACATCCACCGACGCGGTGTATGTGATGGTTCGGGACGTGGTTAAAACCGCTGATGTGGCCAGTCCCTACTATGCCGGAGACAGCCCCGGCGATACGATCAACTATACGATCACGGTGACCAATACGAGTGCGGTTGATATCCAGAATGTGGCGGTTACCGATAATGTGCCCGTTGGTTCGACCTATGTGCCGGGCAGCAGCCAGGTCAACGCACCCGGCAAAACCTTCCGGGTGACCGAGTACTATATCGGGACCGGCCAGTTTGGGGGCAATACCTTTGAGTTGACGCTGGACCAGGATCTCGAACCCAATTACTTTTTGATCGTCCAAGGTAGCGGAAGTGACGGCGGAAGCGGCGGTGGGTCGACCCGGGGTCCGGATGACAACTATGTCGCCTTGACGGCCGATCCCTTCGGAACCGGGGACCTGGCGGTCTCCAGCGGTCCGGACCGGCTTCAGATTACCCGCCGAAATAACGCGGACGATTGGATCGGTGTCCTTACGGTGGTTGAGTCCAGGACCGATCATACCAGCAACGGATTTATTCTCCGGGATGTGGCCCGGGTGAGCCATCCCGGCACCGGCACGGGAGGTGTCGATACCGTCGCCAACGGTTGGACGGATATAAACCAGGTTCTGCTCATGGGCGGCTTCAACGGTGCCGGATGCGATACCACCGAGACCAGCCAAGCGACCCACAATAGCTGCCACGCCCGGATCTGGCCGTCCGGGGCCGATACCATCAACTGGTCGCGGGACGCCGGGGGAACCACCCTCGGCACGGCTACCAGTACGGTGATGGCCGTCGAGTGGGGAAGCGACTGGAATGTGCAACGGGTTCGGGTGCAGGGCACCAGCGGAGCCAATGGGGCGAATACCGCCGCGGCCTATACGTCGGCCGGTATAGCGGGGATTTCCAGGGATAATACGTGGATCTGGGGCACCGGGCATACGGATGACAATGGGATTGGCGATGCCGGTGAGGCGGTTCTGATCACCCTGGGCGATGGCGTCATTCAGAATGGGACGGAGAACCAGGTCTCCATCGGCATTGAATACTCCCAGACCATGGATTTTGAAGTGTATGCTCTGACGCATCCGAACCTGGCAACGGATTATCGGTTCAAAGGGGACGGCGACGGCACGCTGCTGACCATCAACGTGGCTGTCGATGCCGCCACCGGAAACCGGATGGCCCTTGTCACCAACGGCTGTAACGGTACCGGCACCGCATATCCACGGCCCAATTTCTCGGCCCGCTACACCGCCAACGATACCGTGCAGCTCGAGCGCCGTTATTCCGGACAGGATTTTCCGGCCTGGGTCCAGGGAATCGATTTTTCACAGATTAGCAGCGGATACGTGACTCAGCCCGGCGGAAATCCTCCGAACCTGGTGGATTCGAGTGACGGATACAACCTGCAGCCAGGTGAGACCTTACGGGTCGAGTTTGCGGTGACCCTCGATAATCCTTTCGATCCCGTGGCCATTATCAACACGGCCCTGGTCACCAGCGACCTGTCTCCCGTGCCGGTCATCGATTCCGTCGAGACGTCCGTGCGCACCCTCGGCCAGCCCACATTTACCGACGACGCGGGGACCCCCCAGGGGACGTTCGACCTGAGTTCCGAGCCGGTGTACCTCCAGGTGATCGATGCGGATCGAAATGCCGATCCGCTGACCATCGAAACGGTCACCGTCACGGTCTACAATCCGGATACGGGCGATTATGCCTATCCGACACTTTATGAAACCGGGGTCGATACCGGCATTTTCGCCAATGACAGCAACGGGGACCGGTATCAACTGTATATTCTCGCCTGTGACGATCCATTCCCGTGCGTCCCCGGTACACAAGACCCGTTCCCGACCGACGACGACGTGCTATACGTGGTTCCAGAATCCAGTCCCACGCTGCAGCTCACCTACCAGGATCCGGCGGATGCGTTGAGGGATTCCGCATCGGCAAACGCCGTGGTCATTACCCGGGTCACCCTGTCGGATTTTCGGGCCTACACGGACAGCGGGACGACCATCGTGCAGTGGGAGACCTCCTCCGAGGTCGAAACCATCGGGTTCAATCTCTACCGGTACAATGGGGCCGTCGGGTATTATGTGAAGGTCCACGCAGACCTCCTGCCGAGCCTGCTCTCGACGATTCAGGGCGGCATTTATCGCCTGGTGGATCCCGGGGCACTGGCCGGGCAGAGTTACACCTACCGGCTCGAGGAGATTGAAGCCGGTGGGACACACAACCTGTTCGGTCCATTTACAGTGACCGTGGAAGACCCGCCCACAGATCCCGGTCTGCCGCCCATGGACGATACATATCACCGCATCGCCCATGCCGCGGATGCCCCGCCGCCCGACCCATATGCTTTTCTGGGTTTCGGCCCGTTCACAGCCACGCCGGTTGCGACACTGGGCGATGCACTGAAAGTCAGTGTCCGGTTACCCGGCCTCTATTATGTGGACGCCGTTTTGCTGACCCAACTGGGGCTGACGCCTGGCGAAGTCACCGCCACCCTCGAGCAAAGCGGTTTTGTCATACGGCATCAGGGGGAGCCCGTTGGCATCATGAAAGCCCCGGACAACAGCGGCATCTATTTCTACGGCGAGGGCATCGACAGCATCTATACGGACACCAATGTCTACTGGATCGAGCTGGGCAGCGGGGAGGCGATGGAACTTGGAGATGCCCGCGGTGACGTTAACGGGACCGGCGGCGTGGAATTGTCCGATGCGATTATTGCCTTGCAGGCCATGGCCGGCGGCCGTCCGTCCGATCCCGGTGTCCGTCCCAACTTCCCGGAGTCCGGGGCGGATGTCAACGGCAACAACCGGGTCGACATGGCCGAGGCGCTGTTTGTCATGCAACAGCTGGCCGGTCTGAGGCCCGGTTCGAGCGGGCCCGGACCCGCTCCTGTCGGGGGCACCCGGTCTTTCATGGACCGGCGCCACGTCGAGGTCGATTTTATACCGTTGCCGGACTGGGTCAACGATCCCGAATCCGATTACTGGGGATGGGGTGCGCTGGTCATGCCCTCGCCGCCGGGATCCGGTGAGGACACCCTGACCAGCCCGTTCTACCTGGAGGGCTTTGACCCGGCCGGTGGGCCCCTTACCCTGACGGTCCAGCTGTTCGGGGCCACGGACACCCCCCCCGATCCGGATCACCATGTGGCGCTTTATCTCAACGATCAGTTCATCGGCGAAGGGTCCTGGGACGGGATCGCGTCGTTTGAGTTAACCGTTGCGGATATCGATCCCGCGCTTGTTTTGGCAGACGAACTCAATTTTCTGACCATACAGGGACTTCTGGATACCGGCGCACCATACAGTCAGCTTATTGTGGACTCCTTTGATATTGCGTATCCGAGGACCTACCGGGCCGTCAACGATGCACTCTGGATCCGTGACAGTGACGAAGCGGTGGTGACCATCGATGGATTTACATCGCCCGATATCCGTGTTCTGGACGTGACCGATCCCGGACGGCCCCAGCGCCTGGATTCGATTACCATCGACGGGGTCAACGGGGAATATCAGGTCAGTTTCGCACCGGCCTCGCCCGACAACACCTATCTGGCCGTGGTGGCAAGTGATTTTCTGATGCCGGATGCCGTGGCGGCAACCACGCGTTCGCAGTTGAAGGACACGTTCCCCGGGGCGGAATACATCGTCGTGACACCGCGGGAATTCGAGGAAGTCTCCCGCCGCCTGGCAGACCATCGCAGTTCCCAGGGGATGACTTCTCTGGTGGCCTCTTTCGAGGATATCGTCGATGAGTTCAACCACGGGATTTACCATCCCATGGCCATACAAAAGTTCCTGTCCCACGCGTATCACAACTGGCTCCAGCCGCCGCGTTGGGTGGTGCTGGCCGGAAACGGAACCTATGACTACCGCGGCCGGGCAAGAAACAACTATGGGCTCCCCTTCGAGGACAACAAAATTCCCACGATGATGCTGGGAACGGCCCGGCGGCTCTATCCGGTGGACACCCTGCTTGCAGACGCAGCGGGCGATGACGGCATTCCGGACATAGCGATTGGACGGCTGCCGGCACATACGGCTGCAGAGCTGTCGGATATGGTCGATAAAATCATCGCCTATGAAACCGGAGACCCGGCCGACTGGCACAACGAGATTGTCATGCTCGCCGACAAACCCGAGCCACAGGCGGATTTTTCGTCAGACAGCGAGGTTGTGGCGGCGTTTGCCTCCGGGGCATTTTCAACCCGGAAAATCTACCTGGAAGACTATCTTTCAGGCGGCGGAACAGCCGACGATGCCAGTGCGGACTTGATCAGCCGGATTAACGCCGGGACGGGATTGGTGAATTTCATCGGCCATGGCGGATTCGACCGTTTTTCAGGATCCTACCCGCAGCCGTCCCTGCTCGAAACAGGGGATATACCGAGTCTGACCAACATGGACCGGCTCCCTGTGGTTGCGGCCATGACCTGCCTGGCGGGTTATTTTGCCAAACCCGGTTTCGATTCCCTGGGCGAAAGTCTGCTTCGTTATCCGTCCGGCGGGGCCATCGCGGTATGGTCGCCAACCGGCTTGTCCATCAACGATAACGCCAAAATTTTGGATGAAGAGTTGTTCAGGGCATTGTCTGCCGGAGCACAGGGGACACTTGGGGAGGTGATTCAGGAAGCTCAGAGAACCTATGTCATTCGCACCGGGGATACACTGACACCAAAGATCTACAACCTGCTTGGTGATCCGGCCTTGAAGCTGAGAATCTTACCGACAGACACGGCGGCCCAGTAACCCGCGGCCGGCGCGTTGACGTCTCGGACCCGCTCCCAACACCCGTGCCAGGTGTCGGAATTCCTCCGATCAAATTGTGTTTTTCATAAAAAAACGGTATATTAAGCCTGTTGGCACGAACATTTGTGCCACATCACCGGAAGCGAGGAATTCCCGAATGTTTCCAACCGAATATCATCTGACCCGCGTGTACCGGCAGGGAGAAAACATCGTTTCCCGGAATGTGGCCGGTGAATCCCTTCTGGTGCCGATCCGGGGTCATGTGGCGGATATGCAGAAAATATTCGCTCTCGATCCGGTTGGCGAATTTATATGGAATCATCTGGACGGAAAACTCAGCTTGAACGACGTTCTCGATGAGCTTCTGGAGACCTTCCCGGTGGACAGGGACCTGGCCGGAAAAGACCTTACGGAGTTTATCGATGAGCTATTTCAGGCCTCCCTGATCGAAGAGATCACCTGACCATGGACAGCTGCCGGAATACCGACGCCGACACGAGCGATTTTGTGCGCAAATTTCACCGAAAGATAGCGGCGCAGCGAATTCCGTATTCCGGCATGGTCAGCCTGACCCACCGATGCAATCTGCACTGTGTTCACTGTTACCTGGGGGACGAGAACGGGGCCATCGGCGCCCGGGAGGAGCTGGACACGGCCGCCTGGATGGCGCTCATCGATGACATTGTCGACGCCGGATGCCTGTTCCTGACCTTGACCGGTGGTGAGCCGTTGATCCGGAAAGACTTCCCGGACATCTATCGCCATGCCAAGGAACAGGGGCTTCTTGTCACCGTATTCTCAAACGCGACCCTTATCTCTGAAGAGATCATCTCCCTTTTCAAAGATCTTCCGCCCCGAAACATCGACGTTACCCTGTACGGTGCCACCCCCGAAACCTACGACCGGATTACCTCCATCCCGGGCAGTTTCCGGCGCTGCATCCGTGGAATCGAGATGCTTCTCGCCCACCGGCTGCCGCTCAGTCTCAAAACCGTATTGATGTCCCTGAACCGGCAGGAAGTTCCGGCCATTCGAAAAATGGCAAACGCATACGGTGTCGAATTCCGTTACGATCCATCCATCATGCCGTGTCTGACCGGAGCGAAAGAGCCTCTTGAACTGAGGGTCGCACCCGAGGAGGTCGCAGCGCTGGAATTCTCGGCGCTGGAAATGGGGGAACAGTTCCGGGATTTCTTTGAAAAAAGCAAGTCCCTTGCGTCATCTCAAAAACTTTACAACTGCGGGACCGGACAGACCTCTTTTTATGTGGATTCCTACGGGAACCTGCAGCCCTGCCTGATGGTGAGTTCCCCGGCCTACGACCTGACCCGTGGCGATTTTTCAACGGGATGGACCACGGTGATCCCGAACATCCGGGAAAGGCATGCCGGCCCGCACTACATATGCAATGATTGCGAAAAGAGGGGGCTCTGCGGTCTTTGCCCGGGTCTCTTTCAACTGGAGAGCGGCCGGGCGGACATCAGGTCGGAATATCTGTGCGCGCTGGGGGAACATCGATATTCAAAAATAGCGGAACACTCCCACTAGGAGGATGTTATGCCGATGAAGGAGGATACCCCGAAACCCGGGCTGCCGTATCAGAAGCCCAGGTTGAGAATTATCGAACTGGTGGCCGATGAAGTTCTGGCTGCCGGATGCAAATTAAAAGGCGTCGGATTGGGCCAAAATCCAGGCACCCCATGCGTTCAGGGCGTTAACTGGTGCTGGCAGGAGGGATCCTGATCATAAGATTGGATGCCCATATGGTAATGCGCCCCGAAACCGGCCCTGCGGAGGGCGCGATTCGGAGCGATGCACACCCCCTTTCGTTTTTTGGATTCCCCTGGAAGACAGGTGGCGGATGCCGGATACGCTCCACCTGGAAATAGCCGGGATTGCGATCACGGTCGCTGCGGCGGAGGCGGACCAAATTTTTGAACAGGATCCCGCAAAACAGCGGTTTATCCGGTCCGCCGGGCCCGGGGAGGCCGCCATCCACGTCACCCTTCTCAATGACCCTGGCGCAGCACCGGACACGCGCCGGATGACCAAGCTCTTTGATGCCGGACCCACCTGGCAGATGCACCACGGTGAAAATGGCTACTGTCTGACGGTCAAACCCCATCGGCACCGGCCCGCTTTATGGACATTGACAGCGGGGCCGGATTTTTCGCGGGTGACCGCCTATTGCGGGCCGAATCTGGTCGACACGAAAAACGGAATAAACCGGCTCCCAAACCCCATGACATATCCCCTGGATCAAATCCTGTTGATGCATTATCTGGCCTCGCGGCAGGGGATTCTCCTGCATGCTGCCGGAGTGCTTGCCAACCGCCGTGCATTCATCTTTGCCGGCAGATCCGGGGCCGGAAAAACATCGCTGGCCCGCCGGCTTCAATCCAGGGATCCTCTTCGGTTCCTGAGCGACGACAGGATCCTCGTTAGAAAAGCAGGAGACCGATTCACGGCATTTGGCACCCCGTGGCCCGGCGAAGGCGGCATCGCCGAAAATGACGGCGGCCCCCTGGAGGGTTTGTTTTTTATCATCCACGGGCAGTCGACCCGCGTCACACCGATCAGACCGCAGACCGCCTTGAAGCGCCTGCTGCCGGTGGCCTCCGTTCCCTGGTATGACCGGGAAGCGTTCCCCGGAGCGCTCGACTGCTGCGAGGCCATGACCTGCCGTGTGCCCGCATATGATTTTCATATCACCCCAGAAATCGAGGTGATGGATGTCCTTGAAGATTTTTTTTAAGGATAACCTCTTCAGGTCCAAAATTTCCGAAAAAGTCATCGGAAAGTATCACAGCTGGCAGGATGAGATCCTTTCCGACCGAAAGGTTCCCATCCAGGGCACCGCCATTCGAACGCAAAAGGATTACTGGAACTACATTACCCATGCCGCCTTTCACAAGCTGGAAGGATTGCCCCCGCCGGCCGCCCTCGGGCGCTCCGGCGCCCCTCCCTGGTTTGTCAGCCGGCAGGGGGCAATCGACATCAGCCGGCGGTATTCCCATCGTCTGCCTGTTGATTATTACAAGGAGTTTATATCCAATCTTCCCGCTTCCGTCCGTGATAATCCGGACCTTGAAACCGTTATCGGAAAGATCGGATCCAAACGGACCGCTATGAAATCCATGTCTTTTTTCCATGCGGAGTTCCAGTCCCTCGGCACCCTTGCGGCAAATCACCCCGCAGGTATTGCAGGACTGATCAAAGACTGGAAAACCGGCGTGGGGTCTGCCGACCTGGCGTTCTGGGCGGATGGATTCAAACAGGATTACCGATCCCCTTCGGAACTGCTGGAGGCATTCCACCGCGATTCCAAAAAGAAGAGATTCCACAGGGATGTCATTTTCTCGGGTGTCAAGCTGGACGGGGAGGTGGTGGGCTTTGTCTGCCTCGAAAAGCCCGCCGCGGCGGATATTTATAAAACGCTTATTGTGGCACTAAAAGAAGCGGAAGACTATCGGGAGTCTCGATTGATCAAAGTTGCCGTGAAACGGCATCGGGATTCGCTGTCTATCCGAAAAGAGCTGTCCACCGACTTCGTGGGGAACCTGACTCCGGGCGCCGCCATCATGGGACACCGGGTTTTTAAAGCACTACGCCACAGAGAGATGAACGGGCTTCGACGTATGGCGCCTGAGGAATATGCGTCCTGTTTTCGAAACGTCTCCGCATATCCTTACCCGACGTTTACCCGTGAGGAGATGGTCACCCTCCTGGATGTGATCCGATACGGGCTTCGCAGGTGCGGGTCGACCTGAGAAGGATTTGGCTATGTCAGGAATGCATCGATGATCGAAATCGAACGATTGCAAAAACGCACAGGTGAGTCCACGACCGGCGGGATGATCCGTCCACTGGACCCGGAGACCAAACGATGTCTCCCGGAGACCCTCACGCCCCTCGTAGAAGATGTACTGTCGGCAGGCACCGAGGTTAAAGTGCAGGTCAGCGGCAGGTCCATGGCCCCTGCCATCCGGGACGGCGATGTCGTGGTTATCCGAAAGATCCGGTCACGGCAATTGCGTCCGGGGGACCTCATTTTGTTCAAAAGCAGTCTCGGCGCTTTGGTGCTCCATCGTATTCTGAAACTGGGCACCATCGGCGGGACGGCGGCGTTTCACACCAAAGGGGACGGCCAGCACGCGTACGATGGTTGGGTGAGCCGCGCCGGGGTGCTTGGCCGGGTTGTTCGGATAGAGAAAAAAACCCCTTCCGGGGCTTTCCGGGAACTCGATATGGATCGCCGCCTGTGGGTCCTTGCCAATCGACTCATGGCGCCGTATCAGCGCCTTCGGTCGAAGCTTTGCCTCTCTGTCCTGCCGCGGCTCTTTCCACCCAAATAAGGCTATGAAAAGATAAGATCCGCTTTGGAGAAATGGTAGCCGATGTCCCTCCGGATGTCGAGCCGGTTGCCGTCCTGGTTTTCTCTGGGGATGACCCGCACCTTGCCGTTGTCAAAGGCTCCGATGAGCTTTTTGCGGAGGCGGTCGGCAACTTCGCCCCGTTTTTCGCCCTCTTTCACGGTGGCATTGGCGTTGAGAAACGCCACCCGTGTGCCATCGGATTTTAGGCGCTGATCGTCCTGATCAAACGTCATGGCTGACGGAATAAGCTGTATGCCTTTTCGCCGGAGATACTTCAGGTCCAGCTCTACCGGTTCCCCCTTGGTGCAGGACCATGGGTAGCCTTTCTGACCATCCGGTCCGCCGGGCCCGGTGACCAGGGCCAGGCACAGGGACACCTGCTCCGAGCGAACTTCCGGGGTGACCTCATCCAGCCGTCCTTCGAGGGTTGCCCGGATCAGTGGCCCCAGATTTCGCAACCGTCGGGCGACCGGTTGGGCCTCGGGTTCGCCGGGGCGGATGTTGATCTCGGATACGCGGATTTTTTGGGGCCGTCGAAATCCGTCCAGGGCCACGAAGCAGCCCGGGTACAGGATACAGGGTCTGAGGAGGCCCCTCTGCTCCATAGCCGAAATGATCGGTCTGGCGATGGTTTCGCCGGTCATTTCGATGAGTTCCGGAGTTTCCATGGGATGCGGGGAAATTGCACCGACACCCCCGGTGATTGGGTTGGTTTTGCCGGCCGGTCCTTCGAACCGCTCCGGATAATCCATGGCGGTGGGAAGTATTTGAAAGTTGCCCTTGGCATCCACTAAAATGGTGAAGCTGATCTCAACACCGGACATCAGCCCTTCGATCAGAAGCGGCCAGGGGTCTTTCTTTCCGAACATTTTCTTGTAGCTGTCCCGATAGTCGTGGATCAGGGTGTCATAGACTTCACGGATCTCCCAGGAGTTGAGAATGATCCGTGCTCCTTTTCCTCCGGCGCTGTAGGGATATTTCAGAACGACACCGCCGTGTCTGTCGATATAATCCAGGCAGGTTGACAGGATCTCGGGATAGTCCTTGGCGTCCACCTGGCACCATGACGGGGCCACCGGAACTCCGGCTTCGTCGCAAAGCTCCTTGCAGCGGATTTTGTCGCCTTCGATAAATGCCCCCGCCTGCGTCAGCCCGATGACCCGATCGCCGAACCCGGCTTCGGCAACCCGGTCTACCATGCCTTCAAAAAGAAGCGCCTCGGGCATGGGGATCACGTAATCGATCTGCCCCTCTTTCAGGGAATCGATGATGGCCTCGGAATAGTCGTCAGCGCTGTTGCTCCGGGTTGGGATAAACGATACGGGCCAGTTGAGTATCTCCACGTATGCCGGCATAGCAGGGGTTCCGCGGATGACGATACCTTCGAAGGTCTCTGTGTGGGTTTCGCTGGTGGCCGTCGAGACAACGAAAGCGCTAAGCAGGGTCCTGCCGTCGGTACCGGCAAACGCGATTTTTTTCATGGCATGTCCTTTCAGCTCTACCGGGAAATGGTTATTATAGTGGCTGATTTCAAACTTGAAAAACTGCCTTTGGAAGCGTACTATTTTGATATGCCGTCTGGATATTGAATTAAACGTGATCATTCCCCGTTGCTTGTTGGAGCTAAGCGGAAATCCCGTTCAGCGGGGCAAGGCGGGACAACAACGGCGAATAAACCTTTTTCTGTATGAGCGACATTGTCGCGTTTCAAAAAATCGTGAGACGATTTTTTTTCAACTGGATATACAACATCAGGTATATCCCGTCAATTTGGAACAACGGCCCATAACATCTTAGCACTGTTGGATCGCCACAGGACACCGTGATACCAGGATTTGATAAAATTATTGAAGAGCGCATCCGCAAAGCCCAGGAAGAAGGCGAGTTCGACGACCTGCCCGGAGAGGGCAAACCCTTGAATCTGGACGAACTCAACGGGGTCGCCGAAGACCTGCGATTGGCTTACAAAATACTGAAGAACGCCGACTGCAAGCCTCCGGAACTCGAAATTCATGAAGAGATTCGCCGGACCGAAGACCTGCTCCATGGCATGGGCGACACCCGGAAGAAAGTCCGCCTGATCAAAAAGCTCAATTATCTGATCATGAAGTTGAATACCATGCGTCAAAGCTCGCCAGGGTTCGAGGTACCCCAGGTGTACGAGTCGAAAATGATCGATCGATTAGCCGACGGAAACGAGGGGGAAAAAACAAACTAGCGTCCCGTTTGATCGGTGATTCGCGCTGTTTTTGGTGCCTGGTATCTGGTGTTGCAGGCCTTATGACTGGCCTCGGACGTGTCCCGTCGTCTTCGGCGGCCGGGTCGGATTTCCGGTTCCCGAAATATATGTTTGCCGCTTAGATACCCCGCAGCATATTGGCGCCAAGCGGAAATATAGCTCAGCGGGGCTGCGGTGAGAGTCATTTGCTCTGCCTCTGGAAGACATTCGCCACGCCGGGGCAACACCTGAAATCGAAGATCGCCACCAGGAACCGCACTATGCGTCTTGGATCCAAAACAGACAACCCCGGCATGGTCAAAAGCGTGATGCTGGCCTACCTGGTGCTTCTGCTCCATGTCCTTCTCATTGCGGGACTGGGGGTTCTGGTGCTTTTTTTCCGGGGCATTGTCCACTACATGATCTGGATCTTCCTGTTCGGTTCTGCCGGCATCGCCCTGTCCGGATATCTGTTTTATCGCCGCATGAAAGCCGAACAGATGAGTCTCCGGGAGATGCTCCAATCCCCCATGTTCAAAGGCCGGAATCTCGAAGTCAGTTTCCTTGGCGGGTTTGCGTCCTTTCGTGTGGGGAACGGAAACGAACTGCCGGCCATCGAGAACGATGGCCCGGATGTCAACAGGCAGTTGGAAGATCCGGAAACACTCCGCCAAAGAGAGCTTAACGCGCTTCTTCATATGTTAGAGAACAACTTGATATCCCTCGACGAATACAAAAAAGCAAAACAGGACCTCATAAAATCCTGAGGCTGAAAAGATTTCAGGCGATTTTGGAATTTACCCTGAAGCCATCACAGAGGGGAGGGGGACATGGGCAAACTGACCGTTGCGCTGCTTTCCGGAGGCATTTCCTCTGAACGCGAGGTGTCCATTAACAGCGGGAACCAGGTTTTCGAAGCACTGGATAAGGACAAGTACAATGTCGTGCGGTATGACCCGAAAGACGACATCCCAAAACTCGTGAGTGACGCCGAAAGAATCGATGTGGCCCTGGTCATACTCCATGGTCCCTATGGGGAGGACGGGACGATTCAAGGACTGCTCGATCTTCTGGGCATCCCATACCAGGGCTCCGGGGTGCTGGGAAGCGCGGTGGCCATGAACAAGCTTGTTGCCAAACAGCTGTACCGCCAGGCCGGCCTCACGGTACCGGACTTTATGGTGGTGGAAACGGAGACACCCGTTGATGCCGCCGCCTGTGTCGCCAGCCTGGGACTCCCCCTGGTCATCAAGCCGCTCGAGGGCGGCTCCAGCGTCGGTATGTCCATCGTTCGCACCGAAGGGGATCTGAAAGAAGCTCTGGACAAGGCGTTTGTCTACGACCGGCGGGTGCTGATCGAAGCCTTTATCGAAGGGATGGAAATCACCGGCGGCGTGATGGGAAACGATCCCCTCGACGCCCTGCCGCTGATTGAAATCATTCCAAACCCAGCTTACGAGTTTTTCGACTACGAGGCCAAGTATAAACCGGGCGCCACCGAGGAAATCTGTCCGGCACGGATTGACGACGATCTCGCTGCCAGGGCCAAAGATTGCGCCCAAAAGGCCCATCAGGCCCTTTCCTGCAAGGGGTACAGCCGAACCGACATGATTGTAAAGGATGGGGCGATATTTGTTCTGGAAACCAACACCATCCCCGGTATGACACCGACCAGCCTGTTTCCCCAGGCCGCCGCCGCTTTCGGTTACAGCTTCAGCGCCATGCTGGACCGGTTGATCGAACTCGGTATGGCAGATATGGCCGGGCGGGTTCCGGAATGATTGTCCGGGGCGCACGGGAACTGCTGGGCAGGTACCACGAGCTGGGTCCGGGAGATGCGTTCGTCGGCCCCATCGGCCTGAGCCATCTGAAGGAATCCATTTTCGTGGATCTTTTGGAGCGAGGCGTTCGCTGCTACCCATCGGCCCTTTCCCAGATCCTCTATCGATCTAAAACCGCCCAGGCATTGTTTCTGAATGAGTGGATGTTGCCCCACACCCGGGTTGTCTCCCGGCGAATCGAGCTGATGGAAGCCATCGGCGAATACACCCGTCACGATATCTCAGAGGTCATCACCAAACAGAACCGGCTCCATTGCGGCCATGGGGTATGCCTCTGGACGACCACGGAGACCCTTTACAGCCATGTGGGATTGAACGAGGATGCCTACCCTTTCGTGCTCCAGCCATTTCTACCACATTTCGTCGATGTGCGCGTAATTGTCGCCGGAGACCTTGTCGAGGCCTATACCCGGGACAATCCCTATAACTTCCGCAAGAATCTGTCATCCGGCGGCAGGTCCGAACCGTATGAACTGGACGACGAAAAGACCGCTCTTTGCCGGGATATCATGCTGCGGGGAAAATTCCCCTACGCCCATATCGATCTGCATGTTACCGAAGGCAATCAGGTCTACCTGTCCGAGATTGCCTTAAACGGGGGGCTGAAGGGCGCTAAAATAAGCCGTAACGAACTGGACGGGAAAAAGACGCAGATATTGGAGGAACAGTTGAAAGCGAAGACTTGATACTGGATTCTGGATACTGGATACTGGATTCTGGATGCTGGATGAGCTGAAAGTGCAAAGCTGAAAGTTGAAAGCCTAAAAATTAAGGACACAAACTGAAAGTATGGGTCGAAGTACAACGAATGACGTTCTGCGCAGCAGAACAAATGGCGAAATGACGCCGCCCCTAATCGGCGAATAACTATCTTCACCGGCCATACGTTGAATGATCGATCCTGGTATCCTGGATCTTGAATCTTGGATCCTGCATCCTGGAACAACCGGCCCACGGGCCCACGGGCGAACGGGCGAACGGGCGAACGGGCCCACGGGCAGACGGGCCCACGTGCCCACTCTTCTGCTCGCTGCGCTCGCTCAAGACAAGCGGGTCCAATATTTGTTTGGAATAAAGATCCCATAATTGTTTAAGTAAAATCTCTGTGAACTCTGTGGGCTCTGTGAGAGATAAAAGGCACCTAACCGGCTAACTGGCTAAACCGGTCAACCGGCAAACGGGCCCACCGGCCAACCGACACAGGAGAATTTCTATCGTGAGCACACATGCAAAAGTCGGCATCGTTATGGGAAGTGATTCGGACCTGGAGGTCATGAAAGCGGCGGCAGATGTGTTAAAGAGCTTCGGGGTGGCGTTTGAAATGACCGTGGCGTCGGCCCACCGGACGCCGGCGCGGGCGGCGGAGTTCGCCCGGACTGCCCGGGACCGGGGCGTTCAGGTGATTATCGCCGGCGCGGGCCACGCCGCCCACCTGGCCGGGGCCATGGCCGCACACACCACCTTGCCGGTCATCGGGGTTCCCATCGATTCATCGGCGCTTCAGGGACTGGACGCGTTGCTTTCCACCGTCCAGATGCCGCCGGGCATTCCTGTGGCCACTGTGGCGCTGGGCAAACCCGGCGCCCGCAATGCGGGCATCCTGGCCGCCCAGATCCTGGCCCTTTCCGATCCGGAACTCCAACAACGCCTGGTCGAATTCAAGGAGGATATGGAGAAGACGGTGGCGGAGAAAGCCAAAAATGTAGAGGGATATTCCTGACAAGGATGACCCAAAAATTACAGATGCCGAATTCCCTGGAGCCGTTCGAGAGCAGGACCTGAGGCGACATGACGTCGGCCAGCAGGGCCAGCGAACGACATCGGCGGCACCGCCGATTCATAGCAGGGAGTGATGATTGTTTCATCCATACCCGTAATTTGGGGTCCCCTCGAGGACGGCTCGAAAATCAAAGCCCTCGACGTGCTGGGATGGCTATCGGCCATGCTCTCTCATGTCCCGAACAACGGAGTACGGATGGCTCGCTACAACGCGATGTTTCAACAGCGTAGTGCGCGGAAGACGTTATAAGACCGGCACTGATGACACGATTCCCATCATAAGCCTACTTTTAGAAACTCATCAATCGGGTATACGGACTTTTCATTTCTAAAATTCGTTAATTTTTGGCATAATTAGAGAAATCTGCCTGTTTGACATAGTCGCCCTTGTCGATCCTCAAATTCCTGCAGAAAATTACCGTGTGATGGCTGATACGGGGGATGGGCTTCGACGACACATGGGCATACACCGTGTTGCCTCACACAGATGTGGATTTTTCCTCATTGTGTTCAGGAAAGGGAATGCTGATCACTATAATATCAACAAATCAACCAACCACACAAATTCCCTTCGCCTCGTAATGCTATGTTTGGATTGATGACAAAGACTTGCCATTCCCCGGATATGGCGGGAGCAGTCTGATATGCAGACGAACTTTGAATACCCTGAAAGAAGTGACAACGCTCACGACCTTTCGAGTAGGGTCGTGCGTGGTGGGGCTATTATTTTCGGCTTTAAAATCGTTGCCAGGGCCCTTGATTTTGCAGGAACCATTATCCTCGCCCGTCTGCTCACCCCATTCGATTTTGGTATTGTAGGTATGGCCGGGGTTGTCCTGGCCGGAATTGAGATCTGCTCGGAAACCGGTTTCACCAGGGCGTTAGTGCATAGGCAAGGCAATCTGGAACCCTATTTGGACACGGCCTGGACCGTGGCTGTATTCCGTGGTTTGGTTCTGGCAGGTGTTTTATGGGTGGCGGCGCCATTTGCAGCCGATTTTTTTCGGGAAGAGCAGATGACGGGCTTGCTGCGTTTGCTATCGATTCATTTTGCCATCAACGGTTTGGTCAATATCGGTACGGTCTTTTTCCAAAAGGAAATGCGCTTCGGTTATCAGATGGCTATGGATGTTGGCGGCAGCATTGTCGGGTTGACCGCAAAGCTATTACTTGCATATATATTGCGTGATTACTGGGCCATCGTGCTTGGCGCTCTGATTGGAGGGTTTGTCAGAGTCTTACTTTCCTTTGCCCTGCATTCTTATCGTCCGAGATTTCGCTTCAACATCACCCAGGCAAAAGAATTAACGGCCTATGGGAAATGGATTTTTGCATCCAGTGTGTTGTGGTTTCTCGTACTGCAAGGCGATGACCTGTTTGTCGGAAAATTTATGGGAATTGCAGCTGCAGGGTTTTATCAGATGGCATTCAAATTGTCTAACCTGCCGGCTACGGAAATATCCAACCTTGTGGCACGTGTTACCTTCCCGGCCTATTCGTTGATTCAACATCAACACGCTCGAATGAGCGAGGCCTTTCTTAAAACCATCAAGTTCGTCTCGGTGTTCACCTTCCCGGTCACCGGGGGCATCATTATATGGGCACCGGAAGGGACGCGATTGTTACTGGGAAACCGATGGCTTGCGATCATAGGTGTTGTCCAGGTGCTTGCCATCAGTGGGCTGTTTCGAGCGCTCACCGTAACGACGGGATCGGTCTTCTTATCACTGGGACGGCCTTCTCTTGATACAAAATGGCAGTCGGTACGGCTCAGCGTAATGGTTGTCTTGATCTATCCATTGACCATGCATTTCGGCCTATCGGGGGCAGCTTATTGTGTTACACTAAGCATGATTGTCACTTTCTCCGGTTGTTGCTTTGATGTACTGAGATTACTTCCCATCGGGCTCACAAGATTGTTGGCCGCCCTATGTTTTCCACTTTTCAATACTATGTTGACTGTTGCTGTTGTGTATACGGTCAAGGTTTTATGGCCAATTGTTGAAGTTGTGGACCTATTGGTATCGGTTGCCATTGCAGCGGTGGTATATACTTTTCTGTCCTTTGTATTCGATCGGCTCTTTAATTTCGGACTTTTCGCCTATGCTAAAGATATTGTCGGTGACAGCATAAAAAGGCCTGTCTTTCAAAAACGGAATCACAATAATTAGCGAGAATGAAATGGCAGAAAATAACGGTTATGGACAAACAGCAGTAAAGCAGGTTGATGCTGATTTTTTCTTCAGGTTGGGCTCAGAAAAGAAAGGTCAATTCTGCTCCTATTGGCACCAAGTGGATGAGATTAGGCGAACTCGTCCGGATTCATTGTTGGAGATTGGTGTTGGTAGCGGTTTTCTTCGTGACTACACGCAAAAACATGGAGTATCGATTTTTACTCTGGATATTGATATTGACTTAAATCCGGCTATTTCTGCGACGGTCCTTCAATTGCCATTTAGGAACGATACATTTGACCTTGTTGTCTGTTTTGAGATGTTGGAGCATCTTCCTTTCAAGTATTTTCCGGTGGCATTGGACGAAATCCGGAGGGTCAGCAAAGAAAAAGTCGTCATCAGTCTACCTCACAGCATAAACAGGGTCTACCGAATTTTATTGCATCTTCCAAAAATAGGTTTTAAAAAGGGGTTGTTCGAATTGAAGAAAACTCGATTTGCCTCATTGCCCCATGATGACACCCACCATTGGGAGATCGACATCCAAGGTTACCCCCTTTCGCGAATTACCTCCTCGATATCAAATTCCGGTTTTAACATAGATCGGTCATATCGTGTTTTTGAAAAACCATACCACCATTTTTTTGTACTCTCGAAGAATTCTACATAATTATTGCAATATCTTATGTATTTGATCGAAACCAATTTCAAAAAGAGCATTGAGCAATGGTAAAAATCCTCTACATAACTTTTTACTTCTACCCTTACAGCCATCCCGGAGGCCAAAGAGCCTTAAAACAGGTCAAATATCTACAGAAAAACGATATTCATCCAATCGTCTTGCACTGCAGTAATATGCCCTGGAAAGATTTCGATCAGGAAAGCTACGAGAAGGAAGTCGTCGGCAAAATGGACGTCCTCCCGATTACTGCGCCCAGATTCAACAAAAACAGGACACTTATTGATCGTGCAGTACTGAGATTCGAGTCTGTATTGTTTGAAGATCGTGCGGACTGGGCTCTGGGCAATTTGGACAAGGTTGCCCAAATGGTCGATGACCGAAAAATTGATATGGCGCTGACTTCAGGACCACCGCAGTCGGTTCATATCCTTGGATGGTATTTGAAGGAAAAAAAGAATCTTCCCTGGATTATGGACATGCGGGATCCTTTTGTCATCGATCCAAAGTGTCACGGGCTAGTGGAGTTTATACAGAAGAAGCTGCTTTTTGAGATTTACGAACGAATTTTCATAAAAAGTGCGGATTGCATCGTTGCGACTTCGGAAGAGACAACATTAAGGTTGTCAGATGGTCAACCTGAAAGTAGGGAAAAGTTCCATACTGTGCGCAACGGATTCGATGAAGATGATTTTCGAAACACTGTTCCAAACCGTTTGGATCGCTCCCGTATGAATATCGTATATACTGGGCGGTTCTGGGGCGATAGAACACCGCACCACTTTTTTGAGGGGCTCCGGATGGCCGTCTCCCTAAAACCGGGGTTGAGGAATACCATCCGGATTATACTGGTAGGCGCTTTCGGACAAGATATCGCCGCACTGGTACATTCGAAGGGTCTTTCTGATTTGGTGACGATCGTCGGGTTGGTCAGCCACCGTGAAGCGCTTTCATTGCAGGTGGGCAGTGATGCAAATCTGTTAATCGTCGATTCTATGCCCGGTGTTGACAATACCCCCTTTATACCCGGTAAGCTACCGGAATACATACGTGCGGGGAGACCAATTATTGCTGTGGCTCCCAGAGGGGAGGCCCGAACCTTAATCGAAAAATATCAACTTGGCGTCACGGTTTCCCCCGATGACCGGCGCGGCATCGCAGAGGTATTATTGAGCATTGCGGAGAAATGGAAGAAAAAGGAATTGGCGGCGAATCAACCGGATCCTGCATTGTTGGAACAGTTTGATCGGGCTTTTCAGACCCTGAAATTATCTCGGATTATGAAAGACCTTATTAAAAAAGGATCTTCTGAATGAAAGATATCATTCGAAAAGTTGATTCCAGTACCCCTGTTGGCCCTTCCATCAGAGAGGCAGCTCAAATCATTCTCAACGGTGGCGTTGTGGTATTTCCAACCACCGGTTTATACGGTATGGGAGCGGAGGCGCATGACACATCGGCGATCAAACGGGTTTTTGGTGTCAAGAAGCGTCCGGCACACAAGCCGATTCTGATTCTCGTCCCCGAGAGAGCGGCGATACGCGATCTGGTGGAGGAGATTCCGCCGGCAGCCGAAAAGATCATGCGCCGTTTCTGGCCGGGGGGCGTTACCTTGATCTTCCGGGCACAGCCCGAGGTGTCTACCCTGCTCACCGCAGGCACCGGAAAGATCGGTATCCGGTCGCCGGCCTATCCGGTGGCAGCGAAACTGGTCTCGGCCGTCGGGGCGCCCATCACCGGCACCAGCGCGAATCTTTCCGGAGAGCCCGGCGTATCGACCGTGAACGACCTGCCGGGGGAAATCCTCAACGGCGTCGACATGGTGCTCGATGCCGGACCTCTGAAAGGCGGGCCGGGCTCCACGGTGGTGGACGTCACCACCGACCCGCCGACCGTGTTGCGAGAAGGGGCGCTTTCAAAATCGGAGCTAATCAAGATCCTGTAGGCGCCTTGCTTCGACGTAATATTGACAGTACGCGTTGCCTATCCTATAAATCGTTTTATTGCGCCCAGCACAAATTCATAAAATGGCGCGCCATTTTATAGCCGGAGTGGTGAAATTGGTAAACGCAGCGGACTCAAAATCCGCCGGGAGCAATCCCTTGAGAGTTCGATTCTCTCCTCCGGCACCACAAGATAACTGAAGGGGGCGGCCCATCCGGGGCCGCCCTTTTTCGTGCAGTTCTCAAATGTGCACAGGAAAATGTGCACTCTGCACAGTTAACTGTGCACATTGGACCCCTGTTTATTATTAATCATAATAACTTCAGACACTTATATCCCTGGCACAAATCTCGCTATACCTCTTAGTACGTTCCCCCCTTTCAATCTGGAGGCCAAGATCATGCTCTATTTAGATGTAGAGATTCTGAGCGAGGCGATTCGTCGAGTTGACAAAAAAACAGAATCCATCGGTTGGAATCCTGAATTGTCCGAACGATCCTTATTCATCGCCCTGGTGTACGAGCGCTTGATGCGAGGGGAAACCCAGGCAGGATTTTTTGAGCTTTGTTCGACGCAAGTGCGATCACTGGATGGGATTGGCACCTCATGATGCTCCTGGATCTGGTTCGGGGGGAACAGATCCAAAATCTTATCCGGTGATCGCCTCGCCCAATGAGGAACTTTCATTGTGATGAGGTGGTGCTATGAAATCGATCGATAAAATATTTGGAAAAGAAGTCAAAGATCAGGCTCATTACACCCGTTATTGCTCGAATCTCTTTAAGCGGCCCCCGGAACGCATGGATATCATTGCCGCAGATAATTCGGACAGTTGCATTATTTTTGATGGGGAGTGTTGGCGGGAGTTTAAAATCGACAGAACCGAAACCTGATGTTTCCGAAATCGTTTCATAACATCGTTACACGATTTTATTTCGACAAAGCCAAACTCCGAGCAATCGGAGGACGGAAAGCTACGGGTCCGAAGTGACCTACTGACTCTCGAGTTTGCTGAAATTCTTGCTGTTTACATTGGATAGCCGGGCTGCCGAAAGGTGATCCGGTTTATTTGCTTTAATGACGGAATCCCAAAAATAGAATATGGATTCTGCCGCCGATCCCCCATGTTGGGTATCGGAATCACAGGTCAGCACATGCCGTCACCATTCAATGGATGCGTATGATTTACCGCCTGGAAAGGGCGCTATAGCGAACAGGAGGCTAAGATGCCGAATAGAAAAGAGATATCAAAAATCGTCGTCATAGGCGCCGTCCTGGTTGTTGTGGTCATCTTTGCTGTGATCATGAACGAGCGACAAGGGGCGGGTTCTCTCACAATCAAAACCGGTGAGAGTGAGTTGATTATGAATTTCGCAGACAATAAATTGAACTTTAGTGAGCTAATCAGCCTGTTGTTGAATAACAAGGCGTATCGCAGGGATACGCTGGCGATACTCAGAGATTCCTACGGCCTCTATCAAAAGGATAGTGACTTGCTGGTGGATCATATTCGAAGGGAATCGGGGGAATCGAGTTTTTCTCAAAGACTCAGGGAGGTGCTGGTGGACTTGAGGGGGCCGTTTGAACGACAATTTCATCACTATTACGACATCACACAAAATGAGGTCGTCGATGCCATTAACTCCTTAGACTACAAGCATGAAGTCGCTCGCAGATTAAGAGAATTAAGAGACAGTGCAGCTGGCATTTTTGAGCAGAGAGGAGTTGATGTAGACGTTGCTCTGTATTCCTCGGACAAGATTCTTGATGGAAACGCAGCGGTTTGCGAAGGGAGTAAATATCGAGGCAGAGATCTTCTTTTGCTCAATCCGTATGATCAAACGAAAACCATAAGCGTATTCGCCCGCAATAGTTTCAAATGCATAAAATTGAGCAATGGGGCCGGCCTGGAAAAACCCCTTATTCAGATTAATCACAATGACGCAAGGCGGTTGTTTGGCGACATTCTTTTCAGCGCAAAACACGAAGCCGTTCTTTATCCTGTCCAAAGCGGATACAGCATTGATCCTAAACTGGTCGGGATTCCCAGCAATGAGACGCATAGCTAAAGGAGGCATACCGATGAAAACAATAATCGCAGTCATAGTCGCGGTGTTGCTCTTTTCAACACCTGTCTATGCAAATTGTATCTATAATGGGGGCTCATATCCAACCGGCACCGTCATTGGTCCGTTGGTTTGCTCCCCAAACGGTACCTGGCAACCGAGAAGATAACGACGACCATCGCGTCTGTCCCTGAATGCCCAATCTGCAATGCGAAAAGGCGGAGCCTGGGGAACTCTTTATGCGCAATCTTCTCGGCTCGCATTCGGAATTAATTCATATTTCATTTAAATAAGCTGAATTATAGAGGCTGACGGTTTGACGATCCGGCCACGATGGTTAAAATTAGCCGTATGCCTCTTTGAGACCTATATTAAAAAACTGCGTCTTCAATCTGAAATAGTCAGTAATCGTCTCATGTCTCATTCCATATCCAGATTTCACCGGGATTAAGGTGATTCCTGGATTTTGGTTTTCTAATCTCTGGACTGGATTTTTCGACCTGCGACTGAATCACCTTGTCTCATTCTCTCCGTGTGGTCTCTCAATCGGCTGAATATACTCCCTCGGATAACGTCTGCGTGATGCCGAATAGAGTTCTATTTCTTTTTGCATAGTAAGAACGCGCAGCTGAGGAACGAAAACCGCATGCCCCACACGCGCATGGCACATCGCCGTGGGCAGGTTTCAGGAAGGAGAGCAACATGCTGAACGACAAGGCCATAGAAGAATTTAGGACGAGTCTGCGCGGCGAGCTGATCCAACGAAGCGATCCTCGCTATGAAGGTGCCCGTACAGTGTACAACGGAATGATCGACAAGAAGCCTCTGCTGATCGCCCGCTGTGTAAACACGGCGGATGTGATAACTGCGGTGAATTTCGGCCGGGACAATAACCTGCTCATCGCCCTTCATGGCGGGGGCCATAACGGGCCCGGACTGGGTAGTTGTAATGACGGCTTGGTCATTGACCTCTCCCCGATGAAAGGGGTGCATGTCGATCCGGCAAACCGCACGGTGCGGGCGGAACCCGGCTGCACGCAAGGCGACATGGATCACGCCACCCACGCCTTTGGACTGGCTGTGTCGGCCGGCATCGTCTCGACCACCGGCATCGCAGGGCTTACCCTTGGAGGCGGTCACGGCTATCTCTCTCGAAAATATGGTCTGACCATCGACAACCTGCTCGAGGCTGATCTTGTTCTGGCTGACGGAAGTTTTATAACGGCAAGCGGGTCTCAATATCAGGATCTCTTCTGGGCGCTGCGTGGCGGCGGCGGGAACTTCGGCGTTGTGACCAGCTTCCTTTATCGAGCGCATCCCGCAAACATGATTTACGGCGGCCCGATCTTCTGGGATGTGGAACATGCCCGTGGGGTGATGCAGTGGTACCGGGAATTCCTGCCCAAAGCCCCTGAAGAGCTCTCCCCATTCTTCGGATTGAAGACCGTGCCTTCAACGGCACCATTTCCGGAAGAAATATGTGGTAGAAAGATTTGTGCGATTATCTCCTGCTACAACGGACCGCAAGAAAAGGCGGAAGCGGCCATGAAGCCCATTCAAGATGAACTTCCCGCACCCATCTTCCAACATGTGGGCATGATGCCGTTTCCGGCGCTGCAGAGCCTGTTCGATCCGCTGCTGCCCAAGGGGCTGCAATGGTACTGGAAGGGCGACTTTGTCAAGGAACTTCCCGACGCGGCCATCGATGCCCACCTCGAAAATGCGGCAAAGGCACCGAGCGAACTGTCTTTGATGCATCTTTATCCCATCGACGGTGCCGTGCAACGCGTCGGGCGGGACGAAACCGCATGGAACCGCCGCGATGCGACATGGTCCATGGTCATCGCCGGTATCGATCCGGACCCCGCCAAGGCCGAGGCGATCACCGCGTGGGCCAAGGCATACTGGGAAGCCGTGCACCCGTACACGGCGGGCGGTGCCTACGTGAATTTTATGATGGAAGAGGGCGAGGAACGTATTCAGGCGACCTATGGGGAGAATTATCAACGGCTGGCGGATGTCAAGAAACAATACGATCCGACGAATCTGTTCCGAGTGAATCAGAACATTATACCCGCAGCATAAGGTTGCTAAGATCCCACATAGCGCCCGACACAGTCTTTGCCCTGAAAGGGGTCAGGTCTCGCATTATGACAACGAACGTGATGTACACCAGTCGGTACTTTCATTATTCAGCGCGAGGGCCAACTTCTGAACAGAATGGGTGCGTGAACTCCAGAAACGATGTTATCATTGATTCTCGTCCGTGCGTCTAAAAAGGGGTACAATGCTTCTTTACAAATGTCATCATGCAAAACCTGACCCCAATAAGAGTAAGAGGGAGAAGATATGAATACCGGCAATTTTGGCACATTTCTTGAGGAGGCACCCTGTATCCTGGGCGAGGGGGCTGTCATCGAACGGTTGCGACGCAACAGCGATTTCGAGCTCGACCCTCATATCGTCAATTCAGCGTTCATATACGATGACGCCAGACGGTCTGCCCTTGAGACGATATACCGGGAATACCTGGATATCGGGCACCAATACAATTTGCCCCTGGTCCTTTCTACCCCTACTTGGCGGGCCAGTCGGGAGCGGATTGAGGCCGCTGGATATGCTGACCAGAATGTGAACGCGGATAATTTCAGGTTTCTCGACGCCCTCCGCAAAAGCTACGGGGAATATGCTGGAAATGTCTTTGTGTGTGGATTACTGAGCTGTCGTGGGGACGCCTACAACCAGACTGTGGCCCTGGGAACCGGTGAGGCGCACCAGTTTCATACCTGGCAGGCCGGAATGCTGGCCAACGCCGGGGTGGATTTTCTGCTTGCCGCCACGCTGCCGGCCATCAGCGAAGCGCTCGGACTGGCGTTGGCTCTGGCTGACACGGGCACACCGTATATCGTATCTTTTGTGTTGCGTCCCGAGGGCACCCTGCTTGACGGAACCCTTCTAAGGGACGCCATCTCGGAAATCGATGCCACGGTGCGTCCCATGCCGCTGGCCTATATGGCAAATTGCACCCTTGCCTCTATATTTGAATCCGTCCTGCGGCATGTCGCCAATTCCTCATCCGCCGTCCGACAGCGACTTGTCGGTCTGTTTGCCAATACGGCCGCGCTCACCCCCGAGGAATTAGACGACCGTCCTGACCTGGTCGAGGAGGATCCCGAAGCTTTCGGTCATTCCGTCGCTGCAGTTCACAAAGAGTTCGGAATGAAAATTCTTGGGGGGTGTTGCGGAACCGACAATCGACATATCCGAAGCCTGGCAGTAGAGCTCGCCTCCAGCTACTCGGAAACGTGAGGTGGATGTGAACTATTTGCAAGAAGATCGCATCGTCCATGAGATGCCGGCCTATGAATTCACGTATTTGATCCGGACTCCCCGAGCAAAGCGCATTCCGGAGAACTTTTCCAAGAGCACATCGCAGAAAGTCTTGAGATTCCATCGTAAACTGCCGAACTACCGGCCCACCGATCTTGTCCGTTTGCGGAACCTGGCTCAGACATGGGGCATCGGTGAGATCCTGGTCAAGGACGAATCGACCCGATTCGGCCTCCGGGCGTTCAAAGCCCTGGGCGGCAGTTATGCCGTTGCACGGGTACTCTGTCAAAAGCTGGGAGTCGATATCGATGGCATTGATTATGACTTTTTGACCAGCGATGCCGTGAAACAGCGCATCGGCCGAATCACCCTGGCCACGGCCACAGACGGGAATCACGGTCGCGGCGTTGCCTGGACGGCCGAACAATTCGGGCATGATGCCGTGATCTTCATGCCGAAAGGGTCGGCACGCTCCCGGGTACAGAACATACGATCCCACGGCGCCACGGTAACGGTAACCGACCTGAACTACGACGACACGGTGCGACTGGCCGATCAAACGGCTCAGGAAAAGGGATGGTACCTCATTCAGGATACGGCCGGGAAGGGCTATACCGAGATACCGCTCTGGATCATGCAGGGCTATATGACCATGTTTGCAGAGGCCGTGAGCCAGATGGCCAGGCAGGAGATCCACCCCACCCATGTGTTCCTTCAAGCCGGGGTGGGATCCTTTGCCGCAGCAGCAGTGGGCTTTCTTGCCAACACGTTTAGAGACAATCCGCCCCGGTTCATTATCATGGAACCGACGAATGCCGCCTGCATGTTGGCTTCCGCCGAATCCCGCGATGGCCTTCCCAAAACGGTCACCGGAGACCTGGATACCGTCATGGCCGGCCTGGCCTGCGGAGAACCCAATCCCATGGCGTGGGATATCCTGAGAGAATTCGCATGCTGCTACATGAGCTGTGGTGACTATGTGGCTGCCAACGGGATCCGGATGCTGGCCAATCCGTTGATGGGAGACTATGGGTTGGAGTCCGGAGAGTCCGGAGCCGTCGGCATTGGCTTGCTGGATTTGTTGGTCAATAGTTCTGATTTTCGCGAGTTAACCCAGGAGCTGAAGATCGGCCCCACTTCCAAGGTGCTTCTGTTCAATACCGAGGGTGCCACCGATCCTGATAACGTTCGTGACATTCTCTGGCGCGGAAAATATTCGCACAGAGCGATTTGACATTTTCCGCTTCCGTATTACACCTATCAATATAACCCTGTCCCGACTCAACCTCTATCTCTCCTTCTCCAGGCTATCAGAGCATCGGCCCACGGCACGACCGGACCTCCATCACGACTCCTTAGCTCTACTCACATCAAGAAAAACACCTCTAAATGGTTCCATGTGATTCTGACTTTTCAGCGAGTTGACGCGTTCGATGGACTCGTTGAGAAATGATCGTGAAATTTTTGAATCTGGTTATAAAGAAAGCCCAAGTGAATTAATTTTGTAGAAGTAAATCAGCTTGGATTCCACTTTTAATTTGTCTACAGGTTATCTTAGCCGATGAAGCGACTTGTTCTACAATTCGCATGAATT